>Ga0315911_1000018_pt1 | contig 152089 bp, 127 predicted proteins | sample Edanod1MG_FD_207737 | JGI IMG/M metagenome (GOLD analysis project Ga0315911, IMG submission 207737) | Root nodule microbial communities collected in Santa Monica, California, United States - Edamame nodules 1 | ecosystem: Host-associated > Plants > Roots > Nodule | place: USA: California... | reverse complement strand
CGCCGCGCGAACCGTCGACGCAGTCTGCGCCGCTATCGGCCACGCGCTCGACGCCTTCACCTCCGAGGAATGTGCCAACTACCTCAAAAATTCAGGCTATCGAACTTAATGCCATCACGCTTTAGCTGGAAGACCTGATTGATTGCCACTCTTTACGTAGCATCTCGGATTGGTCCGCCAGCATACGCCATTGGTCTGCGACGTTCCTGACAATTGCACGCTCGGGAGTGAGTAGCTTCAAGGCCACCTCATCACACTGCTCTGCCATCGCTCGCATCTCTTCCGGCGTCATGGGTCGTATTAGAACGCTTCGACCGGGGCGGCATTTGCCTATGTTGCGGCCTCAGCGTGCCCCTCGCTGGGGTCGTTTCTTTGGGCCAAGAAAAAGCCCGGCTCGCGCCGGGCTTCGTAGTTCAAGCTGACTTGCGAGATAGCGCCGCTTCTCGACTGCCGCGATGTCGAGAGCCTTTCAGCACCTCATTCACGCGACCGGGATTCACGTCGTACGTCGCAGCGATTCGATGCTCAGGCTCACGGCTGCGGCGTGGCGATCCGGCTTCTTTGAGAAGCCATTTAGTGGCGGGACTGGCGGCACCGGCGGAGGCAATGGAGAGGGAACGTCACTTGATTTGGACCCTTTGCTGATCGCTCTTCTCAAGAAGATTCCCGCCGCTGAAAAAGGTTGGCCTGCTGCACAACGGGTGCGCTGGTTTCGGACGTTCGCAATGAACGTCTCGCAGATCTATGATGGCGACGGCGATATGGACGAACCGGTCGAGTTGAAGATTGATTTGGATAAGGCCGCCAACTGAGGCGGCTTATTTCTGTTCGGGGTGCAATTCGCGCTTCTGATCTTCATAATGTTTGGTCAGAAGGGCCATCCCCGCCAAGGTAAACTCGTCGGTGACATGGATGGACAGCGCCTTTAAATGCTCGATCTTGCCGTCCAGTTCGACACACTTTTCGCACATGACACGCTCCCAATCCGTGAAAGGCGGGAGCGCAAACTGGTCTCTCTGTCACCGACGCGCGGTGTAGTTGCCGGTGATACGGAGATAACGGGGGCGGCATTGGATGCGTTCCTGTAGAGTTCGCCCGGGCAGCAAGGGGGTGACTGGAACTCCGCTCACCCACGGAGAACCCCGGTAACACTTCTCCTCTGTGGAGGAAGAACAGTTGGCGGACCATAACGATTGCTATGGGTAGAACATCCGCCGCGCGACTCAGTGGTCCTACCGAGAACATCGGCCAAGCTACGGTTTCCGTTCGCTTAATCCGAATTAGGACACTCCGAAAATCAACTTAGGACACGGGGGCTTAAATACCGGACAGCACCCGCGGCCAGTGGTCATAACTTCGCGTTCTCGCGATGGGGCTCGCGAAAGCGAGAATCCGGCATCCGTTCTTCCAGGAGCGACGCGGCCCAATAGATTCCGGGCGCGCGCCTGCGGCAAGCCTCCGGAATGACGAAGAGGCGGGCTGATCGGATGCATCCATTGATTTGCGCCGGTCCCTGACCGACCACCGGCCAAAATCGCGCGCGGCCGCGCGCAAGGCGACGGCGCGCTGCCGTCATCGCTATCAATTTACCCAATGTTTTCAATCCGTTGTGGAAATTTCGCGCTCCCGGCCCGCGCTCACTTGCAAAATCCGCCTCAGCCCTTCAAGAGAGGGCCTCCCGGAGAGATGGCCGAGTGGCTTAAGGCGCACGCTTGGAAAGCGTGTGTGCGGGAAACCGTACCGTGGGTTCGAATCCCACTCTCTCCGCCATCGCGCGATTTGGCACGCAAAACTACGATTTCGAGCCCTCAATGGCGGCGGAACGCCACCTTTGCAAGCGCTTTGCGCCAGCGCCGTAGGCCTTCGCTTCTCCGAGCGCATTTCGCGAACCTTTGCATGCCTCGGCAAGCAACTTGCGTTGTCGTACATGCGAAATCCTCCCTGTACGACGACCTTTCGTGGGATCGTCACGGTGAGGGCTGCGATCTCTAATGCGCCAACACGCCGCCGGGTCGGAAGCGGCACGAACTTCGGGGTTTCGGCAGCGGCTAAGACGGTATCGTGGAGGCGGCCGGATACTCTTCGATCGCTCGGCCGTCAGCCTTTGGTCGCAAAACTATGCAGCCTGGCGGCCATTGCCTCGTCGGCAGCTGAAGCCGGCTTCATCCCTGATCCGGATGTATCGCTTTCTTGTCCGCGCAGTACTTTGCAATAAGAAAGCGGATTCCCTCTTGCGCGGTCTGGTCGGTTACGCAGCTTGAGAGCTTTTGGTAATGCTCGATTCTCTTGTCGAGTTCGATGCACTTCTCGCACATGGAGAGTCTCCAGCTAGGAGGCGGAAGCGCCTGTAGTCCTCAGTACTGCCGACGATATGCATCAAGGAGAAGCTCAGTGCCCGTCAGCGATCGCTTCAACGCCTGACGGCGTTGTGCCGCTCGTGATGACGAAAATGACTTTCCAGGACCGATAGAGGGAATTGACGAGCTACTGCCAGCGCCACTCGCTCGGGATCTTGGAAGCCATCGAGCTAAAGCTTCAACCTCTGCTTACTTCTTCTTTGCAGGACCGAAGTCCGGCTGCCAGCCTGCCTCTTTGCGGCTGGGCGCCGCTGCAATCACCTTTGCTTTTTCCTTCTTCGGTTTCTTGGCTTCGCGATTGCCGCGTTGCTGTCCTTTGGCCATGATGTCTATCTCCAATTGGGGTCTGAGTTCTTCCAGCCCATTCGGCTGCAATAAGCGTCGCGGGCGACGTAACGATGCGGACGCACACGTTGCCCTCGTGCCCAGTTCGCGCAAGGCGCATCACAACGGTCTTGCCGCGACTGCGTCGAAAGTGGCGTTTGCCGTGATAGGTTCTCCCTGTCACCAAGCGGGCCAAGAGAACTGTCCTAGCCGTTGAGGATGGCCGCAGCACATACGAGAAGCAGAAGAAACAGCGGCACGATTACCGGCGGAACGATCCATTCCGAGGCACGAAAACGCGTCATCGAACGCTCCTGCTGGTCCATTGGCGGGAGCGCACGTGACCCTCAGTCACCGGTCGATGCCGTTGATGATACGGTGATGCCAGCCACCCTACGCTTGTGGCTGGCCAATAGCGAGCACTAAACGGGCTTGTGTTGGTCGCGATCCTAAAGTCTGTGCGCAGCGAAGACTTGGAGCAAACGCGGCGTCGCATAGTCCTGATCGAGCAGTGCGCATTCATCCCGTTGTGCTGCCGCCGTGAAAGTCTTGTATTCGTGCAGTTCTGTCGCCACCTCTAGCAAGAGTACAGCAAAGAAAGCGGTGTCTTAGTTTGAGATCAATCGCTCCGCCATGAACCATTGATGGACGATCTGCCATTTGTCATCGGCGCCTGACCGAAAATCCAGTAATGTTGGCTCGCGCCTGGCTTTGATCTCGAGGAAAAACCGCCGCGCGTCGCGTGCGCAGGCTTTTCCATCAAGCGGCTGCGTCCTGATCCAGTGGTCCCATTCGCGAACGATCGCCTGCCTCGCTTCGCGATGATGCGACGTCATCTAGCGGGCCTTGTTGGCGGTTTGACGGGACGCTCGGATTCTCGCGCCAATCGCTCAGCTTTGAGACGCTCGCGGTTGGCCTGGAACGCTTTGTCGGCTTTGGCATGCTCGCTCGGCGCGGCCTCCACTTTTCGGAATATCTTGTTGGCTTCTCGCGCCGCGGCGGTAGAGCCCTGGCGTCCGAAGCCTCGGTCTCTAATCATCCCTGGCACTCGATCCTCCCTAAATTATGAGAAAGTCTCGGGAGACACGACTTCGGCTTAGGCCTCGGTGTGTTCGTCCGTCGCCGGCGGCGGCCTTACGATTCACGATCTTTCGCCGCCTTCGTCAAACGTCCTGGTGTCATTCCGGTTCCTGCGACGACGCCTCCCATACGGAAATTGCTAGAACAAACTGTCTGTCGACTTGTCGAGCCGTCTTAAGGAGCCGCCGGTTTCGTTGAGGTGACCCACCAGTTCACCCGAGAGCCGATAAATCCTGCTGCCCTTCAGATCGTAAAGCTTCCGGCCCTTAAGGTCGAAAATAGCGGTATCGATCACCACGGCGACGTGTACGCCATCACTGTTGACTATGTCGCCCTTCAAGCGTGGTCTCCCTTGTTTTTCGCGACCTCGGTGGCCCGCGACTCTTACTGCTTCCTGAAGTCGATGCTTCTTAGGATGATGCCGGCGGGCACACCTTCGAACTCGCCCGCCATGTATTTGACGGTGGCGCGGGCTTCAATGCGCTCTCGCAGTCGCATGAACTGCGCTTCGCGCTCGCTCGATGGTGCGCGTCCTGCCCCTTCTAGCTCATCCATCGCGGAGGTCGAGATCGCGCAGGGGACGACCTTCGCGCCGTCGCGCATCGAGAACTGGACGATCATGCGGTCGTATTCGAAACTGGTGAAACAAGCTTGTTCAAGTGCCATGCGACTAAACCCGTTGCCGTTGGCTGAAGCCGGCACAGCTTCAGCCCTGCCCATCGAGCCGGACGAAATCCGCCAGAATCGCCGCGACGAGATCGCGATGCCTTGTGTCGTCTGGCGACAGGCTCGCAGCGTAGATGTTCAGCACGTACCGTGCCTTGGCGGCCGCTTCCGGCCATGAGGTCGCAGCGACCGACATTAGTCCGTTTTCCAGCACGCTTTGCCGTTCGCGCAGCTCCCGCGCACGGCTCTCGACATCCGTCGTTGCGCGGCGGATTTCCGTTGCTTTCTGCGCTACAATCCCGCGGTGTTTATCCAGATCGAGCGGTTCGTCACTCATCTGGCATGCTCGCGTCGATCCGTCCTGCATCCGCCAGGTCGACCGGACCGATGGAAAACATCTCCATCCTGGCGCCGTGCGAGGCTGCCGGCACGATCATCATGGTCGCAACGCGGCGATAAGACGCGAAGGAAAGCCCTTCGATCATCTCCTCGTCTGTGATGACTTCGTAGCGTCCGGCGGGCAGAGGGTGATCGATGCCCCTGATCTGGAACGAATGCTTGAAGGTGACGACTTCCCGTCGCGAGCGAGTTTTCATGTACGCCCGCCTTTTGCCAACGCTCGGGCGCCGGTGTCGGCTCGCCCATATAAGCAACCATGCGCTCTTTCGACGGCATTAGCTACCGCTTTCTCGCGGTCCGATGTCGCGCGGCCGGGACGCCTCAAGCGCTCGCTATTCCCCCGGCGGACGCGTCATGATGCCCCATAACCGCCCATTCGTCGGCATCCACCGGTCACTGAGAGTTAAGTGCGCTCCCGCCAAACACGAGGAGCGTCGCCCCACTGTTTTTTGCTGCTTTTGACTACTGTGAGGGCTCTATTGTGCAGCCACATCGGGCGGTGGTCGACCTCTCGCGCCGAGCGAGAGGGGGATATGGGGCCTCACTGGAAACGTCTAATCTCGAAGGTGAACGTCGCCCGCAAGACCGGTCCATCTTCGTCACGAACGTTGATTGCAAGACGGCGTGCAGGAGCATCGATAATGCAGCGTCGAGCTTCATCCTTGGCCAAGTGTGCCAGCGCGAAGGTTGCTTCGTGTTGCATAGCCTCCAGTGAAACGAGATCTATCCCCTGTTCGTCGGGGATCATCTCATCACCTTCGCGCTGATCGAAAAAGTACCTACGCATGCGATTGCTCCCGAATAGGCGGGAGCGCTGTAGCGTCTCTCTGTCACCGGAAAATGCCCAGATCGGATCTGGTGATGGTTGCCAAGCTAGCCGACTTCCAAGCATTCCTCAATCTTAGACGATGTCAGTTCGATTGTGGTGAGGTTCGGTCTGGCATGTTGACCGGCCGCGGCGCATACTCGACGAATGAAGAACCGCATCGGTTGGACGACTTGCCCCTCCATTGGCGGCAACTACGCAGTGGCCGAACTCCTCGAGGGTGGTGTAGTCGGCAATGGACTCATCACCTTCGCCACCAAGGCGCAGGCTCTGGAATTCATTGATTCTGGCCAGGCCGATGAGTTGGGGTCGCGTGGTTCTGTCCCCAAAAGCCGCGAATGACCACGCGCGACGAATGGACCGTCGATATTGAGTGTCCACGTTGTGGGAGGCTGGACGTGGCACGGCTCTCACAGGCGGACGGCTACGCCTATACGAGGGGGGACACCGCTACCCGCGCCGACCATGTGCCGGTCGGCTTTGCCTGCATCGATCCGGAGACCAGCAGCTTTCAGTGCTCGAAATGTCAGGTGTTAATACCGTGACGTCACTCCCGCGAAAGAACGACAAGCGGCCATGACCATTCCTCGCGAATTGCACGCTGCCGAGGAGGATTTCGTCGGGATGGCCGTCGCTGACCGACGGTGACGGGCCATGCCACATCGTGCGTCGCAAAGCGGGGCCAATCGTCGCAATCCCTCTCCGGCAGTTCGCCCCAGAATTATGCGACGTTCGATTAACGCTTGCGCAGTTTCAAGTCACGCCGGTCGCAGCGTGAAGGACCACCCCAAGGAAATCATGGCGCGCCGTTCGTACGCAGAACGCTACCAGTGGCGTTCTTGTCACGAGTGACAATCTGCGTGCGCAGTCCGCCGCAGAACAGAACGCCCTTTACACCATCAAGCCAGCCATATAGCGTCCGAATACGGGTTGGCAAATTGCTCACCTCGAAGCTGCCCATAAAGCAGCGACTTCCGAAGTCGCCGCCAGTCGTCGTAGCAGCAGCTCACGTGCCATCGGAAGGCGCAATCATAACATTGTGTTTATCACGGAGCGTCAGCGTCGCAGGCGCGTCTCTGCGCGCGCTCAAGAAAGGCGACCTTCATGAAAATTCCTGCAATCCTGCAAGGCGAGGCACGGACCCGCTTCCTTCAAGGGATCGCGTTCGGCGCGGTGGCAACCATGGCGATTGGATTTATCTGGGGCGGTTGGGTCACGGAGGAAGGCGCCAGAATCATGCGCACCACAGCGGAGACCAGCGGCCGGATGTCCGTTCTGGTACCGATTTGCGTCGCTCAGTTCACAGCCGCGGACGGCGCTCTCGCCAAATTCAAGGCGGCAAGCATTTACTCTAAAGAGAACGTCGTCAGAGAATTCGTGAAGAATGTGGCATCCACGAGCATGGATTACTCGTTTGCCAAGGCTTGTGCCACCGGGATCGAAACGGAGCTCGCAAACGCAGCAACAAAGAGTTGACGAGCGTACAAGCAAGCCGGGAAGGATCACGCGCTCCGAGATTGCCGTTCGCGCTTCATGGGGTCGGGATAACGCCGGCTCGATTCTGCGCGCCAACGAAGCGGAGGCACCGGGGGCGGCGTAGGTGCCCTCAATCGGAGCTCAATTGGTCGGACCGAAACGACGCATCAAGAAATGCGTAGCTGGTCGGACCACAGTGCTGAAAAGCGGTCATGATGCCGCGCCAGACGCATTTTCTCGTTCAATCCTTTGACCCTGCGAAAGGCGATCAGTTAAAGGCCGGTACGCCAATTGCGTGCCGGAGCGGGGAAAGTGCGCGTCGAACTGCCGAAAGGCTTGCCATGAGTAAGGCAGGCGTCGTTGCCTTCTCGACAAGCTCGGATCCCGAGACGGGTGATTACGACGACCAGCCGACTGTGTTCTTTCGAGCAGGTAGGGTGCCTGCTGAATTCGATTCGATGCCTTGATATCTGTTTTGCGTCATTGCTTCTTCGGCAATGAAGACTGGCGGGCTCTCTGCCTGAGTCGACAAAGATCAGGACAGTTGCGGCGGCGCCGAGCCGAAAGATCGGAGCATGGCAGCTAACTCGATTTTAGCGAGATGGTGACGCAGCGATCAATGCAGGAGCCTGCAACAGTACAAGTAACATGATGCCCGTTGGCTCTTCTTGCGAGGTGTCGGGTCGACGTGGCCTTCCTGGAAGCAGATTTTGGTTTCATATCCGTGCGTCAAGCGACCATATGCGCAAAGGAAATTCGATGCGAAGCATTATTGCCGTAATAGTTTTGTCTACGTGCGTGCAAAGCGCCATCGCTAAGGGGCCGGACTGTCGCGCCATCGGAGGCGCGACCGCACGCCTGGCCTGCTACGACGCAGCCTATCCTCCGAAATTGGAAAAGCCCGCAATCGTTGAAAGCGACGCCGGGCGGCCTCCATACAAAGACCCGTTTGCAGTAGAAGAAGCTCGGACAGCTGCCAAGATAAAGAATATCTGCCGCGGCTGCTGAAATGTCTCGGAACAACGCCACTCGTTCGCCGTATCACGGAGCGTGCAACAGCCGGATCACGATGGCGCGGCTTTTGCGCGTTTCTGATGATACCGGCAGCCGGGTTCTTCCTGCCGTTGCTGTTTTTGGTCCGTCCGGGCCTCACCGTGACGAGCTCCAGCGCCTCGGCGCCGGCGATGGCCGAATACGGGACCATCCATACGCTCAGTCACTTGCATCCCATCGCCGAACAAGCAGCCCATCAGCAGGCGCATCAGTGGGAACGGCGGGATTTCGCTAAATCGCGCAGACGCGTTGGCTGATTGTCGGGTTCGGAAGCATCGGCCGTGAGATCGCCAAACGTACCAAGGCGCCACCATTGAAGCGGTCCCGATCGCGTGTCGACGCCGCGAATCTGCCGTCACGCTTGTCGCAAGCCGACGTCGCGGTGCTGGCCTTGCGCGCTGAATGAGGAAACCCGCAACCTCGGTCAGGCAGGGTTTCCGGCGCCTGCCGTCAGTATGGTGCCGGTGATGTTCCACCCTGTGATCCCCCGCTGCTTGCGGCATTGGGGCAGGCACAGTGGATAATCCGGAAGGGGTAGGGGGCTCCCCCATGCGGAGAAATGGCGCGCGCCGATGAACTGCATGAAACTACGACAAAATGACCGATCGGCGAGGGCGGAGATCCCATGGGACAGACCGCAAAAAGTGAATTGCACCCGTTGCGCATGCTGGCGCTGCTGATTCCGCTGCTCGCGACCGTTCCGCTGTCCAACGTGGATGCACAGGCGCAACCTGCTGCAGCGCGTCAATTGCGACGTGAGCCACCGCCGCAAAAGCCGCAGGTGACGATGAATGCCTGGACGGTCGGCCTCGCCGGGGGCCTGCTCGAGGGCGCGCCCATTCGTCTCGCGGCGGAAATCGCCCGCGTCGTAGACGATGGCGACAAGCTGCATGTGTTGCCGGTCGTGACGCGCGGGCCGACGGAGAATGTGAACTCCCTGCTGTATTTGCGCGGCATCGATGCCGCCATCATCAATTCCGACGTGCTCGAGGAATACAAGAGCCAGGTGCCGGATATCCAGCAACGGCTGGCTTTCGTGCTGAACCTGTTTCCGTCCGAACTGCATATCTTCGTTCGTCCCGAGATCCAAAGCCTGAGCGATCTCGCCGGCAAGAAGGTGAACTTCAATAATCTGGGTACTGCGGCGGCCTATTCGGGGCCGCTGATCTTCAGCCGCCTTGGCCTCGATGTGGAAAAAACCTTCATTCCTCATCAGGTCGCGCTCGAGCAGATGCGCAAGGGCGAGATGGCCGCGGTCGTCTTCATCACCTCGAAGCCGGTGGATGCTTTCGTGCGCGGCCGCTGGGAGCCGGGGTTCAAGTTCCTGCCTGTTCCCTATGACAGGAGGTTCGAAGACTTTTATCTTCCCGCCTCGCTCGAGGCCACGGAGTATCCCAATCTCATCAAGCAGGGCGAGCGCGTCACGACTATCGCAGTGCCGACCGCTCTGGTGGCTTTCAACTTTCCGGCCAAATCGAACCGCTATGAGCGCCTCGAGCGCTTCGTGGAGTATCTGTTCTCGCGGATCGACAAGCTGCAGCAGCCGGGCTTCGACCAAAAGTGGAAGACGATCAATCTCGCCGCGACCGTTCCCGGTCTGACGCGCTTCCCCGCGGCGCAGGCGTGGCTCGATCGCGGGCCGCGCACCGCCGCAAATCCATCGCAATGAGACGCGCGGCGACCTGCGCGGTGGCTGGAGTCTTGCTCGCAAGCGGCATCGCTTCGGCGCAGGCGGCAGGATTTCGTCAGATCGCTCAGCTCCGCGATTGCTCCGCCAAGGAGCGTTCCGAACGGCCGGAGTGCGCCGAGAAGACGCCGCGGGCGTCAGCGCTGCCCCAGGCGAGCCAGGCTAGCAGCTGGGTCGTCAGCCTGACGACTTCACCGCTCGACTATTCACCGGTCGCCACCGCCACGACGTCATCGCGCGACGGTGCTGGCGAAAGCGGAATGACGCTCTCGATTCGCTGCCATGGCGGGCGGAGCGAACTGATCGTCGCCGGATCCCGCGTGTCCGGTCGCGGCGATGGATATGCGATTTCCTACCGAATCAACGACGGTCCGCCGCAGCAGGTCGCGGCAGCCGTGCCTGCGTCCGGGATCGGCGTTGCGTTCGGTGGCGACGTGATTCGCTTGCTGCAGTCCCTTCCGGACGGCGGAGGTCTCAATATTCACCTCGCACCCCGTACCGGACCGGCGCTGGATGCGGTGTTCCCGTTGGGCGGGATGGATGTGGTGCGCGCGAAGATCACCGCTGCGTGCAGGTGGCCACAACCGACCGCAAAACCCAACGGTTAGAGATTTGAATGACGTGTCTTTAACAGGAGAGGCATCCATGCGCGTGTTTCAGCAAATTGCGAAGGTAACCATGATCGGAGCCGCAACGGTGCTGCTGTCTGCTTCATACGCTGCGGCGGAGCAAGGCGGCGGACGGTATTGGACACCGACAACAACGAATCCCACTGCGGACTATCGGCACGTTTCAGAAAAGGTCCAAAGGGTTCATGTCTCGCGCAAGGCGACCACCCACAAGGGGGAACGGTCTCCTCTCAACGCCAACGCCCGGCTCCCATCCAACACCAAGTCGCACAACCTGATCCTGCAGGTGAACACGAACGATCCCGCAGCCATGAATCTCGCGCTCAACAACGCAGTCAACGTTGCGCAATACTACAAGGATCTCGGCGAGAAGGTGAAGATCGAGGTGGTCACCTTCGGGCCTGGCCTCCACATGCTGCGCGACGACACGTCGCCGGTGAAAGCCCGTCTCGAGGAAATGGCGCTGAGCACGCCGGAGGTCTCGTTCAAGGCCTGCGGCAATACCCAGGAAAAAATGCACAAGGCCGAGAACAAGGACATCCCGATCGTTCGCCAGGCGGAGGTGGTGAAGTCAGGCGTCGTGCGCGTGATGGAACTGCAGGAGAAGGGCTGGTCCTATGTGAAGCCGTGACCTGTGGCCTAACCCGAAAGGGGTGGGTGGGGTCCTCCATGCGGGCTGTAGGCTTCGCGCTGCGGTACGGCGCATAATACCGCACCTCAACAGCTTGTGTCGCCGTGCGGCAGGTGATTGCGGATGGGTCCGGTTATCCTCAAGGACAAGGCAGTTGCCGGCTGCGACATCGCAGATTCGTCGCGCCGGCTGCTGCCCAAGGCGGGACGGTCCGCGCTGTTGTGGACGACTGCTGCCGTGCTCGCAATGGCGTGCACGACGGAAACACGGGCGTCCCCGGATCCGGCCCGCCCTTCGACGCAACCGCAGCATTCGGCGGCTGCCCGTAGTCCCGGTTTCATCGAAGCGGCAAGGAACGGCGCTCCCGAAGCCTTGCCGCCGGGTCGAGGCGGCAACGACAGACCGGTGCAGCTTGCCCAAGCGACAGTCGGCGACACCGGGCAGGCTTCGAAACGGGAATACAACTGGGCGGAGTCGCTCTCCTGCGAACTGACGAATGCCAGACGTGACATCGAGTTGCTGCAGCGTCTCGAGCAGGAGCGCTATCGGGCCGAGTCGCTGGAGCAGAGTCTCGCCGCGGCGCGCCGCGATATCGAGGCCCGGGCCGCGTTGACGGACAAGGCGGCCGAAGAGAAGCAGGCCGCGCAGGGCGGCGCGGAGTTGCTGAACTCCCTGCAAGAGACGCGTGAGCGGGCGGAGCACCTGGAGCGGGATCTGGCGGCAGCGCGGCGTGATGTCGAAACCCAGACCGTGCTGGCGACAAGGGCGGGTGAGGAAGCGTCTCGGCTGAAAGCAGCGGCGGAAGGCGGCGTGGCAGATCTGCAAGGGGAGCGCGAGCGGTCCGCACGGCTCGAGCAGGATCTCGAGGCATCGCGCCGCAACGTCGAGACCCAGACTGCGCTGGCGGCAAAGGCAGGCGAGGAGGTCTCCCGGCTGAAAGGGATGCGTGAAAGCGGCGCTACGGAGCTGCAGTCGTCCCTGCAAAGGGAGCACGAGCGGAGCGCGCAGCTGGAGCAGGATTTGGCGGCAGCGCGGCGCGATGTCGAGACCCAGATGGCGCTGGCGACAACGACAAAGCAAGAAGCTCTGCGGCAGAAGCAAGCAGCGGACGTCGGAGCTGCCGAGCTCAGGCAATCACGCGAACGAGCCGAGGCGCTGGCGCAAGACCTCTCCCTGTCGCGGAGCTCGATCTATGCATACGAAGCCCAAGCCCGCAAATCCGGAGACGAAGCGACGGAGCTCAGGCAGGCGGTTGCAAGCTGCACGGCTTCGGTCAGCAAATTCACACCCGACGAAGGTGAGCGGTTCGCGCGGCTGGAGTGGGATCTCGCGGCTGCCCGCAGCAAGGTCGAGACCCAGGCCGCGCTGGCGACCAAAGCAGGTGAGGAGGCTTCCCGACTGAAGCAGGAAAGCGAAAGCGGAGCGGCCGAGTCGCAGGGCTCCCTGCAAAAGGAGCGAGAGCGGTCCGCAAGGCTGGAGCAGGATCTCGCGGTCGCGCGGCGTGACGTCGAGGCCCAGACCGCACTGGCGGCAAAGGCGGCCGATGAAGCCCTGCGGCAGAAGCGGACGGTGGAGGCCGGGGCCGCCGAGCTGCGGGAATCGCGTGCCAAGGCCGATGCGCTGGCACAGGAGCTTTCCCAGACCCGAAGCACGATCTACGCCTTCGAGGCGCAGGCCCGCAAAGCCGGTGAAGAAGCGGCGGAGCTCAGGCAGGCGGCCGAGAGCGGCGCAGCTTCGGTTCGCAAATCCACACCGGACGAACGTGAGCGACTCGTGCGGCTGGAGCAGGATCTTGCGGCCGCCCGCAGCGATGTCGAGACGCAGACCGCGCTGGCGGCGAAAGCAAGCGAGGAAACCGCCCGACTGAAGCGGGAACGGGAAAGCGGAGCGGCGGAGTTGCAGAACTCACTGCAAGCGGCGCGGGCCGACCGGCTGGAGCAGGATCTTGCGGCAGCGCGGCGCGATGTCGCGACCAAGACGGCCCTGGTGACGAAAGCAGACGAGGAAGCGTCCCGGCTGAAGGCGGCGGAGAAGAGCGGTGCGGCGGACCTGCAAAAGGAGCGCGAGCGGTCCGCCCGGCTGGAGCAGGATCTTGCGGCAGCGCGACGTGATATTGAGGGCAAGGCCGTGCTCGTGACCGAAGCGGGCAAAGAAACGTCCCGGCTGAAGGCGGCGGAGAAGAGCGGTGCGGCCGACCTGCAAAAGGAGCGTGAGCGGTCTGCCCGGCTGGAGCAGGATCTTGCGGCAGCGCGACGTGATATTGAGAGCAAGGCCGTGCTCGTGACCGAAGCGGGCAAAGAAACGTCCCGGCTGAAGGCGGCGGAGAAGAGCGGTGCGGCCGACCTGCAAAAGGAGCGTGAGCGGTCCGCGCGGCTGGAGCAGCATCTGGCGGCAGCGCATCGCGATAGCGAGACCCAGACGGCGCGGGCGGCAAAGGCAGGCGAGGAAATCGTGCTGCAGAAGCAGGCAGCGGAAGCCAGCGCTGCCGAATTGAGGCAATTGCGCGCCAGGGTCGACGTGCAGGCGCAGCACCTCCCTTTGTCGCGGAGCGCAATCCATGCCTATGAGGTCGAGGATCGCAAAGCGCACGGCGCGGCGTTGACGACCGGTGCGACCGCGCGCGACAAGTCCATCGAAGTGGCCACCAATCCAGTCGCCGAACAGACACGAGCGGCGCCCGCTCGCGCGGTTGCTCAGCCTGCTCCCGAGCAGGCTGCGGAAGCGGGAGGGTTGGTGGCGCGGGCGAGCTCCTTGCTGCGTCAGGGCGACATAGGCGCGGCGCGGCTTGTACTCGAGCGCGCCGTGGAAATGGGCAGCGCCCAGGCGAGCTTCGCGCTGGCAGAAACCTACGATCCCCTGATTCTTGCAAAATGGGGGACTTACGGCACGCGCGGTGACGAGCGCAGGGCACAAGACCTTTATGCCAAGGCCAACGCCGCGGGAGTCCAGGAGGCGAAATCGCGCCTGGAGGCGTTGCGCCGATAGCGCATGTGCCAATCCACCGGCAATTGCACCGCAATCGTCTGAACGACTGGCACCAACGCGATCAGCGTCGCTCTGAAGCGAGTGGCGCGTCGCTCGGCCGCAATGCCCGGCGACGCGCTTCGCTTTACCGTTCGCGCAGGGCCTCCTGCCGGTAGCGTGCCAGCGGCGAAAGCAGGTAGCTGATGATCCTGCGGGTGCCGGTCTTGATTTCGACCGTCACCGCCATGCCCGGCCCGAGCTTGACGAGCTTGTCCTCGATTTGCATGTGCGTCCGGTCGAGCGAAACGCGCGCGGCATATTCCAGCTCCTGGCCTTTAGGCTCGCTGCTGCTCTGTGCCGTGCCCAGTGTCCGGTCATTGGGGCTGCCCTGTTGCTTATCGCGCGTGATGGCATCCGTCGACACGCTGAGCACATCGCCATGAAGCAGCCCGTACCGGGTGAAGTTGAACGTATCGACCTTGATCTCTGCCTTCTGGCCGGGATGAACGAAGCCGATGTCGCGGTTCGAGAGCATGGCCTCAATCTCGAGCTGGCTCTCGCTCGGGACCACGACGGCCAGCGCCTGAGCGGGCGTCACCACGCCGCCCACCGTATGAACGGCAAGCTGCTGCACGACGCCGTCGACCGGTGCGGTCAAGCTCTGCAGTTTCGTTCGCCGATCCGCCTTGACCACCTCCTGGGCGGCGCTCGCGGCCTTCTGCTCGGCCTTCGCAAGGGCATCATAGGTCGCGCGGCGATACTCCGCGGCAGTCTTGTCCTTGGTCTCCTTCAGCAGCGCGATCGCCGCATCGGCTTCGCGCAGCCGGCTCTGCTGCAGGACGAGGTCCTGCTGCATGGCGACCAGCTCCTGATATTCGGAGAGATAGACGACCTTCGACGCCAATGCCTTCTCGACGAGACCCTTGCGGATGTCGACGCGCTCCTTCAGTACCGGGATCGTCGCCTCCAGCTTGTCGACGCTCGCCGATGTGGTCGCCCGTTCCGCCTCCTTCTGACCCTGCTGGCGCTCGATTTCAGAAAGCTTTGCGCTCTGTTCGGCGCGCTGGCTGATCAGGAACTGGCGATGCATCTCGATTTCGGCCGCACTTGCCTTTTGCGGCGGCCGGAAGGCCGCGAGCGGGTCTGCGGCCAGCGCGGCGCGCAGCCGCGCGACGTCCAGCTCGGCTGCAAGCAGATCGCTCTTCTGGCGCTCCTGGTCGGCTTCCGTCATTGTCGGGTCCAGCTCGATCAGGACGTCGCCGGCCTTGACGCTCTGGCCGTCGCGGACGCGGATGGCGCGGACCACGCCCGTCTCGAACGGCTGGATCAGCTTGGTGCGCCCGCCCGGCACGATCTTGCCGGTCGCGCTGGCGACGATATCGACGCTGCCGAGCGTCGCCCACAACAGCGCGATGCAGAACGCGGCGATGATGCAGGCCCCGATCGCGCGCCCGATCGGCGATGGCGGCGATTCGGCGATCTCGAGCGCCGCCGGCAGAAAGGCGATTTCGTGCTCGCGGCGGCGGGGTTCGCGTCTCGGGAACGCGACGACATTGCGGCTAGCGGACGTCATGGATACCGGCCTGCAGATAATGGAGGTTGGCGTAACGGCCGTTGGTGCGGATCAGCTCGTCATGGCTGCCGTCCTCGACGATGCGGCCATGCTCGAGGGTGATGATCCGGTTTGCATTGCGCACCGTCGACAGCCGGTGCGCGATGACGAACACGGTCCGTCCGGCGGAAATCCGCCTCATGTTCTGTTGGATCGCGCGCTCGCTTTCGTAGTCCAGCGCGCTGGTCGCCTCGTCCAGGATCAGAATGCGCGGATCGGTGATGAGTGCACGCGCGATTGCGATTCGCTGGCGCTGCCCGCCGGACAGGCTGCTGCCGCGCTCGCCCACGACGGTGTCGTAACCCTCTGGCAGTTCGAGGATGAAGTCGTGGGCGCCGGCTAGCTCCGCCGCTTCGATGACGCGCTCCATCGGCATCGCCGGATCGGCCAGCGCGATGTTGTCGCGGACCGTGCAGTTGAACAGTACGTTCTCCTGCAACACGACACCGATCTGGCGCCGCAGCCAGCTCAGATCGACCATCGCGAGATCGACGCCGTCGACCAGCACGCGTCCGCTCTCCGGGACATAGAGACGCTGGATCAGCTTGGTGATGGTGCTCTTGCCCGAGCCCGATGAACCCACGATGCCGATGACCTGGCCTGGCTCGACGCTGAACGACACGTCGTGCAGCACCTCGGGACCGTCGATGCGGTAGCGGAAGGTCGCGTGCTCGAATGTGACCTGGCCGCGGATCGGCGGCAGCGCCGCGCGGGCCGGCGTGAAGCTCGGCTCGGGAATGGTGTTGAGGATGTCGCCGAGACGATCAATCGACAGGCGGGCTTGATGGAAGTCCTGCCAGATCTGTGCGAGCCGCAGAACCGGCGCGCTGACGCGCGCGGCCAGCATGTTGAACGCGACGAGCTCGCCGACAGTCAGGTCCCCGCTGACCACCAGGCGGGCGCCGAAGTAAAGGGTCGCGGCGATGACCAGCTTGTTGATCATCTGGACCGCCTGGCTCGCCGTGTTGTTCAGGCTGAGCACGCGGAAGCTTGCGGACACATAGCCGGCGAGCTGCTCCTCCCAGCGGCGTTGCATCTGCGGCTCGACCGCCATGGCCTTCAGCGTCTCGATACCGGTGACGCTCTCGACCAGGAAGGCCTGGTTCTCGGAGCCGCGATTGAATTTCTCGTCGAGGCGCCGACGGAACAGCGGCGCGGCTCCCGCGGAGATGCCGATGTAGAGCGGAAAGGACGCCAGCACGATCCACGTCAACGTCGTCGAGTAATAGAACATCACCGCAAGGAAGACGACGGTGAACAGCAGATCGATCACCAGCGTGAGCGCCGAGCTGGTCAGGAACTGGCGGATGTTCTCGAGCTCACGGACGCGCGCCACCGAATCGCCGACGCGGCGGGTCTGGAAATAGGCGATCGGCAGCGCCAACAGGTGACGGAACAGCCTGGCGCCGAGCTCGACGTCGATACGGTTTGTCGTATGCGCGAACTGATAGACGCGCAGCGTCTCGAGAACGGCCTCGAACACGGTCAGCACGACAAGCCCGACGACCAGCACGTCGAGCGTGCTCATGCTTCGATGCACGAGCACCTTGTCGATCACCACCTGGAAGAACAGCGGTGAGACAATGGCGAAGATCTGAAGGAAGAACGACGCCGCCAGCACCTCGCCGAGCAGGCGACGATACTTTTGCATGGCGCCGACGAACCAGGAGATATCGAAGCGCCGCGCGAGATCGGTCAGGCTGGCGCGCCGGGCCATCAGGATGATGCCGCCGTCCCAGATGGCCTCGAGTTGGGCCTGGGTGATTGCTTCGGGGCGCGGAGACAGCGGGCGCTGAACGAGAAGCTTGTCGTCGATAACCTTGCCGAGGATCAGGAAGCTGCCGTCGCGCAGCACCGCAATTCCCGGCAGCGGGGTGACCGCAAGCCTGTTCCAGCTCGTCCTCTGCACCTTTGCCTTGAGCCCGAAATCCTTGGCGCAGCGCAGGATTTCAGTAACGCCGAGGCGCGCTGAGCCGATGCGGTGGCGAATTTGACCGGGGTCGGCAGCGATTCCATGGCAACGCAGCAAGATCGCCAGCGCAATGAGCCCGGATTCATCGTCATGCTCGGATTCGACGCCGGCGGCCGGGGATTCGGTGTTTGTGTTTGCCGGATGGATTGCGGCTTCGTCGCGAGGCCCGCGCATCAGGATGCCAGGTCTCATCGCCGAGAAGCCCTTCGTGAGTCCGTCACGGGCACGCATCAGGCCCTCGCCGGCGCGGTGCATCAGGCCGGTGCCCAGGTCAAACGAGCGCGTGCGGATGTCGGAAAATGCATGACGTGCGCGCTGTGCGAGGCTCTGTGATCCAGCACAGATCAAACCGCCATCCCAGATCGCTTCGAATTCCGCGCGCGTCATCCGGCTCGGATGCGGCGAGGTCGGGTGCAGCACAAGCGCCACCTGGTCGTCGATCTTGCCCAGCAGCAGAAATCCGCCGTCACGCAGCGAGGCGATTCCGGGCAGCTGGATACCCGCAAGGCGGGTCCAATCCATTGTCCGCGAACGGACTTTGACTCCGAATTCGCGCGCGCAGCGAAGCATCGCGCGAATGCCGATCTCGTCGCTCCCGCAACGATCGCGGAGCTGGTCCGGCACAGTATTCACGCCATGGAGGCGCAGGAACAGAGCTAGCGCGCGAAGCCCTAGATCTGCAGCGGGGGCATTTCCGTTCTGGATCGCCATTCTTACTCAACCCTTCGCGGCTACCCGGCCGCGGTTGTGTTCCTTCTCGTGCATTTCCAAAGACTGGGAATTCCAATGCCGCGCATCGACAGAGCATGCGACATACCGCTTGCTCGCAGCCAAAAGGCGCAAGCAACATCAAAGCACTAGGGCCTCGAACCGCGAGGGATTTCAAAGCAGTGGGATTTTAGACCTGCCCCCCGACTGCTGAACCGGTTCGTTAATGCGCAAAAATGGCGAAAAAAGTTTCAAATCTTGATTTTTGCACCGGTAAATTGCGCGCAAATTTGCCGCATACCCGAAGCTGTTGCGCCAGCACGCGTTTTGATCGCTCGGAAACAGATGCGGGCGATGAAGCCAACCGAGATCGAGACCCGCGCGTGACAGTCCCTTCGCCGTTACCGTCCGCGATCGACTGTCCGTTTCCAATTCCCAACACGTTGATGGGTACTGCACCCGGGCGCAGAGCCCCCGGGTGCAGTAGCCGGATCAACCCTGAGGTTTGCTCAGGAACGAGTTGTGCGTCCAGCCGGTCCCATTCGACATGGCCGCTGCGATCTGACCACCGTCGACCCGACCGGAGCTACCGGCCAGATACTGGTTCAGCAGCGCAAAGCCCTGGCTTGCCTGGGACGCTCGCGTGCCTTGATCGCCCCAACCGGTCATCTGCGATGCCGTGTTCGCCAGGGTGCTGGAGTCCACGCCCATCTGCTGCTGCCACTGCGCAAAGCCGTGGTTTGCCCAGTTGCCGGTGTTTCCGCCAGTCGAGCTGGACGGCCGGGGATCCGTCACGCGGATCGTCTGCGGGTCCGACGACATCACAGCACCGGTGGTCGGATCCATAGCGCTCGCGGTCAGCGTGAGGTTCGCGACCGGATGAGCATTGCCCTTGTAGTTCGACGTCAGCGTCAGTCCGCTGTCGACCTGCGCGGACGTCAGGGTGATGTTGTTGCCCCTGAGCGTCGTGCCATCGCCGGTCGTGATCGTCTCGTATCGCGGCAGTCCCATGATATTCAGGGTGAGGTTATCGTTGGGGTCGGTCGTCGTAAGAGTCGTCCCCAAGTCGACCTGACCGCCTCTGCCGGCCACCCAGAGAGACTTGTCCGCGACGTCGAGCACCGGCGCAGTCACGCTCGGAGTCGTGGGGGTTGTCGGCGTCGTGGGGTCGGTCGGCGTCGTCGGCTGCGACGGTATCGTCGGGTCGGTCGGCGTCGTAGGCGTCGTCGGTGTCGTGGGCGTCGTCGGCGAAGAGGTGCCCTTCAGCGGAGGCGGCAGATCGGCCTGCAACTGCGCAGACGTCATCGAGGTGAAGTAAAGGGTCTTGTAGCTCGTCGTCAGTTCGACCCAATCGCTCATCCCGGCACCGGGATTGTTGGAGAACCCGTCGACGTATGCGGCTGTTGGGGTCGACCACCAATCAGCTCCCAGATCGGCAACGAGATGCTCGTTCGGATCAGTGGTCCTCATATTGGCCTGGACGTAGACCCCATCGACCGTTCCGGCCGAATAGCTGCCGCGTGAGCCCGGCCAGAAATGGTCGTTGTATCCACTGAGGGGCGCAGCGCCCATCGCGCTGCCGTCCGCCTGCCTTGTCACGCTCCAGGCAGAGTTCGTGTTTCCGGAAAAGTCGGCGAGAAACTGAGATCCGGCGATCGGGTCCGTCGCCTGATCTTGCACGAGAACCCAGCCGCCAGTTTTCAGATGCACCCACGTCTGGAAGTCGGCGATCTGAACGTTGGCCGGATTGGAATCGTTGGTTGCCCCGGATTTGGGATAGACCTGTCCCCACCCCGTGACGGAGGTGAAATTGGATGGCGGGGTGCTGCCTGTATGGCCGGTGCTCCCGCCGTACCAGGAATAGCTTGAGGGGACCCCAAGCGGAAACCCTTCGCTGTTGCCAGGCGTGTTTTGATAGATGACATCGGTCAGCGCCACTTTAGTTCTCCATTGCAGACCAAATTTAAGGACGAGGAATTCCGCTGCCGCGCATCAGAGATGTGCGACAGATTGCATGCTCGCGACTTCAGCCGCGAACAGATTCCGATTCCAAAGAATTGCAGCCTCGAACCGCGAGGAGATTTCAAGCAGTGGGATTTTTGGAAGTTGCCCCCCCGACTGCTGAGTCGGTGGGTTAATAATCAAAGATGGCAAAAAAACTTTCAAAGTGTGATTTATACACACGTATAACCTGACCGACATTTACTCCACACGGGCGATTTTCCGCTGAAATTCGCAGCGTTGGTCGGTTTCGCGCCACATTTGATTTCTGCAAGGTCGCGTCGGCTCGCCTGGCTCAGCCTACGGTCTCATGGATTGCGCAGACCGAGCGCTGTCAGGAGCTCCGGGACAAATGCGCCGTTGTCGCTGGTGATGCGAAACGACTCATCGAGGTCGTGAACGCACCAGCCAAATCCGTTTTCCTCGACGGCCTGACGCACCGACTGCAACCACGTCGCCCGATCCGATAACGCGGCACCGGTGCGACCGGCGAAGTCGCCAAAACATCCGAACTCACCGCACATGACGCGCTTGCGATCGACCTTGTTCTTGTCGGACCAAGCGGCGACCTCGCCGACCCTGCGACGGATGAACTCGATACCCTGAGGGACATCGAAATACTGACCTGCGTTGTTGCTCAACTGCTCGACAAGGTACGTCCTTCGCAACACGGAGGTTTCCTCGTCCGATTTCGCCAGACCCGTCGCTCGCTCGATCACCCGAACGCGGTCGTCGGGTTGTGGGGGAAATTGGAGGCGATGCACATACTTATTGTAGGACACATTCACGCCCTGAAGCGTGAAGATGAACGGCTCGTAGTAGTGAAACACGAATATTGTATTCGCGTCGAAGGCGCTTACGTCGATCGAGAGCAGACCATCGATGCTCGCGTAGTTCATTCCTGAAAGGATCAGCGTGTGTTTCGGAGCGGCTGATCGTACCGCGTCGTAAAGATGTTTGAGCTGCTCCGCCCAAGCCGTCTTGGAGCTGAAATCCGACGGCGGCGGCGGTTCATTGAACAGCTCCAGCGCGACCGACTGGGGATTATATCTCGCCTGCAATGCCGCTGCGATGCTCGTCTCCACTTCGACAAGACGCAGAAAATGCGGGCCTGCGATTCCATCGGTCAACGTCTGAATGTTCCAGTCCGTGTGCTCCGTACTGACGTGAACGTCGAATAGCACCTTCATGCCGGCCTGAAGGACGGCGTCGACCGATCGGAGGACAGTTTCGATGCCTGAGGTCAAATCAGCCTTGGTCTCGACGGCGAGCAACGGCGCTGGATCGACACAGATGCGCAGGAAGTCGACTCCGCTGGCGGCAATTCTTTCAAGCCGCTGTTTCGGCATCCAACTGTCCCAGCCCCTACGGGTGTTCCAGGGCTCACCCGTCTGCCAATGCGCGAATGGCTGCTGGATGTTGATGCCGCGCAGGCGGTCGTGCGACGACGCGAACGCGACGTCCGACTGGCGAGCAATGGACGGCTCGGCGGTTGGCTGTCCGAAGACCGGCGATCGCGTCACGCCGTACGCAGCCGCGCCGGCGACGGCCTGAAGTGCGTGACGCCGGCTCAATCCAGGTTGAGATCTAGGTGGAGCGCCGTTCTTCCGCGACTGCAAGGTTACGTTCTCCAAATGCTACATCGGCCGGCGAACCGGCGGTCATCAAAAGGTGGCGGAAGGACCATCCGGGGCTTCGTGCGGCGACCGCTTCCGGCTGGGACAGGACTATGAAAACGGTGACGATCAAATGCGAGAACGCCACTGTTTCCCGGTTAAAGCTTTGATCGAGCAATGCAACCAGCGTCACGCCGACAAAGATGGCGACCCAGAAGTGCAGAATTCCGGCTTCCACTGATTTTTTCCCGAATGTGTTGATGAGCCGTCGCCGGTCGGACATTGCAGCCACCGGAAGGCTGAACCAAAACGCGGCAAAGGAGATCAGGCCTACCATGCCCGTATCGAAGAATATCTCCACGAATTGATTGTGTGCCTGCAGAAGGAACGGACTGTAGAGTGGGGTTTGACCGGGGCCATATCCGATCCAAGCTCGTTCCAACCCAAGTGTGGACAGATAGTACCAGTGGTGAATGCGCCAATGGACCGAGGTCACTGCGGTTTGCCAGTCCCACACCACATATTCCCCGTTCATGATGTAGTCCGGAACGGTTTTCAGGTCTGAGAACAACTCTCCAAATGGAGATGCCCACATCAGGATCGCGAATGCTGCCGCGAACGCGGGAAGCAGGGCAGGCCTCTGGACAAAAAGGTATACGCTGAGGGCCACCCCGAGCAGCGCGACTCCGGTCCTTGAAGCGGAAAGGACCAGGGCAACAACAAACAGCGAGTACACCGCGAGGTGAAAGTGCTGAATGGGAAGCCGCATTTTCCGGCGCGACAGCTCGCAAACGAAAAAGGTCAGCACGATCTCCAGGCTGTAGGGTACGGGGTGCGAGGAAAGACCCGCCACCCGTTCAAACTTGTCGTATTGCGTGACGAGCTCTGCATGACCGGTCAGGTATTGGCCGAGCCCCACCGCGGAAATGACGAACAACAGCCACATGTAAACACGATGGAGGCGCGGGCAAAAATCCGGATGACGATAAAGGGCAGCAAGTAGTGCGACGAACATGATCAGGTGCACGTACCTGAACATCTCGTACAAGGCGGTATACTGGTTGATGATCTTGCCGGCTCCGAAGCCATTGGTGACAAAAGACAGGATGCAAGCGGCAACAAAGACGGACATGGCTATCAAGAGTACGAACAGTCTTTTGTGTATCCTGACATGTCGCGCGTGCCAGGCGGCCACAACACCGATCCCGATGACGGTGAGCGACAGGATCATGGAGAAGCTCGTCCCGGACAGACGGTCGAGGCCGTTGGAGATCGATCGAAAGAACGTATAGATAAGAAAATACAGCAGGAGCGTATTCATCTTGAACGTCGCTTTGGTTCGATCGGTTTGGGGCCATACCCCAACCGTGGGACAGGCATGGCGCGTTGGCCGGCACGCCGCGTGCGCAGCTCGCTAGGCGGTGCTGGGCGGCGCTGTCCGGGACCGCGCATGAGGACCGCCTCGACGAGGCTCGATTGCCCTGCGATAGCATCCGAGAGTGCGCTCCGCGATAGAGCGCCAGTCCTCCCGCTCAGCCAACCAGTTGCGTGTCTTCTCGCGCAGCTCCAACGGCCACGGACTGTGTGCAAACGATGCCAGGCGATCCGCGAGCCCTGATACATCTCCCACATGAAAATAATGCGCGTCATTCAATCCGATCTCCAGGTGAGCAGGAATGTCACTGGCCACCACGGGCAAACCGAAGCTCAGAGCTTCCAGTAGCGCGATCGGCAAGCCTTCGTGCGAGGATGGCAGAACGAATATGCCTGCGTGGGCGTATAATTCCCGCAGTGCGAGGCCGCACTGGAAGCCCGCCATGATCACCCCAGCGGTTGCCCCGGCGCGCGCCGCAAGCATTTCGGTATACGCGTCTGGATGCTCGGAGGCGCCGACGAACACGAGCTTCCATCCAGCGAGTCTGGCATCGGCAAAGGCCTGAATCAGGTCGGTGTGCCGCTTCTCTGGTACCAGCCGGCCCACCATCAGCACATATCGTCCCGGCGTAAGCCCGAGCTTCTCCAGCACCGAGGTGCTTTTCGGCACGTCAGGCAAGGTGACGCCGTTTGGAATGAGGTCCGAATTCAGGCCGTACTTATCCCGCACCAGCTTTCGGATGGTCTGGGAGATGACGATGCGGCCGTCGGAAAATCGCATTCCCCAGGCCTCGCCGGCGCGCAGGGCCATCCTGGCCAATCGGCCCCACTTCTCCCGTTCGTAATCCGGGCCGTGGTGCGTCACGACAACATGCAGTCCCAGCAAGCGCGCGAGTGGCGCCATCAAGGCCGGTCCGATGGCCTGGATGTGCAACACGTCCGGCCGCTGCCATGCGGCGACAAGCACTCCGAGGAACGAATGGACGATTGTCTCGAGACCCGAGGTCTTCGGGCACCATACCCGCTGGTAACGTACACCCTGCCACTCGTTGCCGCGGTCAGGCGGCATATACGAGGATCGAACGATCACCTCGACATCGCAGCCCAGTTCCTTGAGATGAGGGCAGAGGTGCTCTGCGTGAACTTCCACTCCTCCCTGCACATTGGGAAATCCACGCAGGCCAAGCATGATCACCCGCAGTACCAGATGATCCGCACTCACTGCACCCTCCTGTCAAATTAGTTATTCATGAATTCCTTGAGCGGATATCGGGCGTCGACCGTCTCTCTCCCGCGGACCAATCGTGCCTTTTGCTTTTCGTTGAGGAATGACGTTCGTTGGACACGCGGGGTAGGCGCGACGTTGGAATAATCGATGTATTGATCGAAACAGATCGGCCGGCCGAGCTCGACCTTCAGCTTGTTCTTCAGCACCCAGATGAGCGGCCCCATCTTCGGTGCCTGCGGAATCAGTGTTGAGCGCATTGCCGTGCGCGCGGTCGTCACCATCCAACAGTTCTGTTGGCAAGCGTGAACCTTGGCGACGGAGTTCTTGGCCGTGTCGCTGGCCATGATTTCGCTCCAGGACTGGCGCGCCAAATTGCCCAGCGGCAGATCCGACCGCACATTGCAGGCCCACACATCGGACCAGGGGTCGATGAATGCGAAATCAGTGCCTGCGCTGCAGCGTATCAACCGCGGGTGGCCGAGGATCTTTTCGATCAAGCCCAAATTCAGATAGGCGCGGAACCAGTTCTTCGGCTTGTTGCTCTTGAGCATCGCAGTGATAAGCCCTTCGACTTGCCGGGCCACCGCGACGCGCTCGTAGAAATAATTGTCGTTCTTGTAGAACTGCCACGCGTTGTGCAGCGTCGAGGTCGCAAGTTCGAACCCCATCGAACGCGCCAGTTCATAGGTTCGAACGAGCTGAGCCACATTCTCGTCCTGGATGACGAAGGCGAATCCCAGGTCTTGCCCGCCTGCCTCCTGCAGCATGCGAAGTCCGGCTACCTTCGTGGCATAGCCGTCCTTCTCGCCGCGGATGCAGTCGCTGGTGGTCGCGTCACCCTCGAGGCTGAAACGAACCTTGATCTTCGGGTGCTTCTTGATGATGGGGAGGAGACGCTCGGGATGCAGGCCGTTCGAGCTGATCTCTATGATTCGGGCCTTGGGGTGGAGCAGGTCCACCATCTCGGCCAGATCCTTCCGCAGAGTCGGTTCTCCGCCGGAGATATTGAGATTATCGAACCCCCCAGGCAGCTTCGCCAGGGTCTCGAGCGTGACCTCTTCCTTTGGATCGGTCGGATTCTTCCAGATGTAACACATCTGGCATCTCGAGTTGCAACGAAACGTGGAGATGACGGTGAGGTCCATTTGCAATCCTCAATGCGATGAATGCCGCTCGCTCACCAGTGATCGGTAGACGGCCATCAGTTCGGTGTTATGCTTCTCGAGAGAGAAGTCCGCTTCGACGCGGCTTCTTCCTGCTGCTCCCATGCCTGCACGGCGTGCGGCGTCGCTCATCAGGCAATCGAGGTGACGTCGAAGCTCGTCCGCATTGCCGGGCTCAAACAAAAGCCCCGTCACGCGATCGTCCACGAGCTCCGGAATGCCGCCGACGCGGGTCGCTATGACCGCCTTGCCATAGGCCATCGCCTCCAGCACCGACATCGGGCAGTTCTCGCACCACTCCGAAGGCACAACCACCACGGAAGCCTCGGCGATCGTCTCGTTTAGAGTTTCGCCGGACAGCTGGCCCGCGAAACGCACATTTCGGGTGAATTGCGCCTTCAAATTATCCGCCAGCGGGCCGGAGCCTGCGATGACGAGAGGCCACCGGCAGTCCGCTGCTTCGTGGGCGCGCAACAGCGTCTCGGCACCTTTTCCCGGCGCGAGCCGGCCGCAATAGAGCACGTATCCCTTGTCCCGATCGCTCGCCGAAATGCCGGTGACATCCACGCCATTGTAGAGCACCTGGACCCGGTCCGCTGCGAACCGAGGCAACACCGACTCCCGCATGAACTGGCTCGGCGCGAGGAAGCGATCCACCTTCTCGTAGCTGCCAAACCAGCGCTGAATGACCGCCTCCATGTAAAGCGTGGCGCTCTGTGCGATCGAGCCGTCAGCGCAGCGGTGCATCAGCACGTGATGGAAATCTCCGGCGAGACACGACGAACATAGCTGGTCCTCTCGCATGCGGGTGTGCACCGGGCACACCGGCTTCGAATCGTGCAGTGTCAGCACGACCGGAATCCCGCGCGACTTGGCGACGCCGACAATCGACGGGGTCAGCTGGTGATAGATGTTGTGACAATGCATCAAGTCCGGCCGAGTCTCCTCGATCAGGGATGCGAGTTTGCTCACGGCCTCGCGCGAGTGAATCAATGAGAGCGCGCTCTTGATCTTGGCGAGATGGCCGCCGGTCCGGTATTCCTGGCGAGACACGAAGTGATTTGCATAGCGGGATTCGATGTTCCGCTCGTGCTGCATCGCGAAGTCAATGACGTCTGCCCCGCTGCTCGTCAGGAACATTCGTTCCTGAAGCAGCACTGCCTCTGCGCCACCGTTGTTGAACAGAAACTTATTGGCGAGCAGTACTTTCATTAAGGCCCTCGACACACACATCACGAAGGCCGGCATCACCAGTGGCCGGTGCACTCTGTGTCCGGCGAAAAGCTACCGTGAAAGCAGTCCGATGCAGGCGGCGCATTCAGAGTGCCGGCGATGAAATCTGGGGTACCCAGTAGTGAGTACCAGCGCTGTGGTTGCCAGAGCGGCGCGGTTTGTTGATAAATGGAGGGCTGTTTCTCATCGGAAACATTGCTGCATTCACGACGGCTATTTGAGGATGAGCATGGGGAGATCGCACACGCAATCAAATGAGCACCGAAGCCGCTTGGTCGGCTTGCACGCAATCAGCCTGTCCGGTGGTGGCTTCGCGTGAAGCGACTTCTCAGCCGAACCATATTCCATGCGGCTAGTTGGGCGGGGTTTGCGCCTGCTTTGCGCAAGGCATTTGCCGGCAGGGCCGCTATCCTGATGTTCCATGAGATTCAGCAGGACTGGCACTCGGAGCTGAAGACCGGTGCATCGCCTGATTTCCTTGAATACACTCTGAAGTGGCTGCGCCAGCAAGGATGGGAGATCGTCAGTCTCGATGCATGTCTCGAGCAGCTGGCGGTGGATCCGCAACCCCGCCGCTATGCGGTGCTTACCTTCGACGACGGCTACAAGGACAACGTCACGACTGCATTGCCAATCCTTGAGCGAAATAACGCGCCCTTCACCGTCTATGTTCCAACGGGTGCGGTGACGCGAACGATGCAACCGTGGTGGCTGGGCTTGCGCGACCTATTCCGCTCGAGAGACAGTCTTGCGATCGACGCAATGAACATGCGATTCAGCTGTCGCGATTTTGACGAGAAAGCATCGGCCCTGGAGAAGGTGAGCAACTGGGTCCATGAGGATTACCAACGAGTCGAAATGCTCGCCCCTACGTTCAGCAAGGCCGATCTATCGCTGGAGGCCTTGAACGACACCTATTTCATCAATGAGCGCGAGCTTCAGGCCCTGGCGCGACACCCCCTGGCTTCGATTGGCGGACACACGGAATCGCATCCAGCACTCGCGTGCCTAAGTGCAGCTTCAGCGCGCGCCGAAATGGCGGGTAATCGCACCTATCTGGAGGCATTGCTTCAGCGCCCGGTCCGGCATGTCGCTTTTCCCTACGGCAACTCCAGGGCATGCGGTCCTCGAGAACAAGATCTCGCGGTGGAAGTCGGTTTTTCGACTGCAGTCACAACTCGGCATGGACAGATACCTGATCGCAAGCCGAATCCTTTTGGGCTTCCTCGCATCGCGGTCGGAGGTCCATCCGACGGCAGAATTCCGTTCGAAGGGCGAATGAATGGCGTCCAGTCGGCGGTCGAGATGCTGTTCGGTCGCAGCAATTGATATCGTGCATTCCGATCGCGTCGAAGGGCCGAGTGCACGCGAATTCTGGCTCGGGCACGAGAAGCGGCCGGCGATCTCGTGCGCCAGGATCGGCCGCCGACAGCGCTCCACACGATCATGCGTGACTGGCGATTCCTGAAATCCAGCGATGGAAGCCGGAGCCGGGCGGGCAGGTCGCGAAATTGTAGCCGATCTTGGGGTTCACCTTCAGGCGATCCAGTGTGCCGAGGTCACTGACTCTCGTGACTGACCCGTCTGCAGCAAGAGAAAACACTGGAAGTCCGAGTGCCTCGAACACATGCCTCGTGGTCGCGTGGCTGCGATCCTGGCCATGATCTTCGTAGATGATCAGCGTGTCGCGCTTCAGAACTTGCCGGGCGCCCTTCAGGGCCGCAACCTCCTGGCCCTCGACGTCGAGCTTGATGACGAGCCGATCGCTGTCGGTCAGCTGCTGGTCCCTTGCCAGCGCATCGATCGTTATCGACATGACGGGCTCGGTGTGTGACGGACGGCTGCTCTGCGACGTTACGATGTGTCGGGCCGAATGAGGTCCGTCGTCGGAGAAGAACAGGCTGCGCCCGTCGTACTCGAACAACGCCCTTCGGCAGATCTCGAAGCGCTGATCATTCGCGTCGCGGTTCTGCTCGAGAATTGCAAGCGTCTCCCGTGAAGCCTCGACGGCAATCGCGCGCTTGCGACCCAGCATTTCCGACGTGACGAGAACGGACCAGTATCCGATGTTCGCACCGCAATCGAAGAACGTATAGTCGGTATCCTTCAGCCGCAGCAGAAGCGTCGCTATGTCCGGCTCGTAGGTCATGCCGGGCTGGCCGATGAAGAATGCATTCCAGTAGACGTCGTTCAGCTCAAAGTACAAGCGGCTGCCGTCGGCGAAATGCACGCAAGACAGCTGGGAATGCAGAAGCGGCTTGACCGCCCGCATGGCAAGTCCCATACCGCGCCCGGTACTCCGCGCAACAACCGTGTGCAGAAGCCTCACCAGGCCCATGGAAAGCCGGCTTCCTGACACCTCGTATTCGAATGTACCCCGGTCCATCAGGTACCGCCTCCCGTGCGTAAATCCGATTGCAGCAGCCGCGTCCTCGGATGACAGCGAACGCATTCAACTACCTCCCCAATTCATGTACGCGTGTCCCGACTGCCGCGAACAGGCTGCAGGTCAAGAATGGTGGCGCTGGCTTCCGGCCGTATTGCCTCGGTACGCGGTTCGGATGCGCCTCTCCCCGTTGCGCGCCTGACCAACGCGAGGAGCGCCGTGGTGGCCGTGATATCGATCCCTTCCGCCGAATAAATGTAGGCCGCCGTCCACGCCCTGGTTGCGATGCCCGCGCAGGCGCCGGCAACCGCCGCTCCTGTTGTCCCGAAGGCCAAGGTCGCGCCGATCATGGCCAGGATCCCCACCGCCCAGGTGATCACCACGATGTGCATCGCGGCGCGCTGATGCCCCGTCATGTTCAAGGCGATGGGGCCGATCCCGAAGTATGTCGACACCAGCATGCCGATTGCCAGGACCATCAGGACGCTGTAGGCGCGGGTGAAAGTCTCTCCGAACGCCATCAGCGCGAGGTCGCCGCCAAGCGCCAACGTCGCAACGCAGCCGAGGACGGCGACAAACGCGCCTAATGACGCTCCCGACGTGACGCGCGTGATTTCCGCATGGCGATTCTCATCGAACAGACGTGCGATGAGGGGCGCTGCGGGAATACAGAAGGTCGCCAGGAAGAAATCAAGAAGGAGCGCGATCCGGCTGGCAGCGTAGTAATATCCAGCGGCTTCCGGGCCGACCATGACCGAGATGACGACGAGGTCGATCGTGCCGCCCATGATACTGGTGACGCTGGTTACCCAGAACGGTCCCGAACTGGAAAGGACGTCGCCAAGCCGGTCGTTGGACCGCCTCACCGCCATGGTGAAAACCTTACATCCCTCCGCGAGATGCCGCAGGTAAATGTTCTGAGCGGCGATCAGCACGACCAGGATTCCAGTCGCAATCAGCAGAACGTCTTGCGCCGGCAGCGGATGGCCATACGTCGCGAAGAGAACGGCGCCCAGCAATATGATGAGAAATCGCCACAACACATCTTTCGACACGAGTGCGAGATTGACGGAGCCGAGCGTGCGCCCCAGCGAGCTCTGCATTTCGATCAAGGACAACGGCAATATCAGAAGCACGCTCGTGGCATATTGCCAGCTTCCGAATATTCCGTCGCGGCCGTGAGCGGCGACGAACGGAAGGAGGGCGAGTACTGTCACAGCAACGCTGCCCAGACATGCCACACGAACCCGCTTCGCGACGATCGAGCCGATCTCCGGGTAGTCTTTCCGGGCGGCGATGCTTGGTATTTCCCGCAACACGCGAAATTGCTGACCGACGAGGCCGACCGTGGAGGCGACGAGCGCGAACGTCAGCAACGACATGAGCGCGCCGTATTCCTCTATGTTCATCATCCGCGCAAAGCTTACGCCGAAGAGGAAGGAGACGACGGCGCCCGAGCATCGGTATGCCAAAGCCAGCCATGACTGCCGGAAGACATTGCTGAACATGGTCGCCGGTCCGCCGGGCGCTCGGGTAAAGCTCGTCATTGCTCAAGCCAACGTTGGTGGACGCCACGCGGCGCCCAGTAATTGTGATCGAGCTCTTGCCCGAAATTCCCGGTTCGGCGCACCTCGTGGGCGGAGGAGCGGACTGCGCGGAGGCTGAGCGTTCAAAGGCGACTCATTGTCAAATCGACACATTGTCGCAGGGTCGAATATAACCCCACGGCTGCGGAGAGCGTTCGGCCCTTCTGGATTACCCACTCCGGTGGCCGCAGCGGGAAGCATGCTGCCTTCATCGCGATGAAGGCGGTTCGCCGACGCGCAGTGTTCGACGGTGATGTACGGGGGCATTTCAATCGAGCTTGCGTATCGCGATCGGGAGCCAATTCATGCGCCTATAAGTCAGGATTGGCCTCCTTGTACGTGTGTTGTTTCTCGACCTTGAACGAACCATCGAAATGGGGCTTGACGCCGCTCGCCTTGAGCCCCTGGACCACTGCAGTTCCTCCGGGTGCGGTGCCTGCAGACCTGCGCGCGGGGGCGCGTTCCCGGTCAGACCTGTCGCGTAGCAATCCAATTCCAATCCCCAGAAGCATGCCGCCGAGGATCGCCGATCCAAGTATCAATCGGGCGTTTGGCGAGCTGGCCGTGTAGGGATGAGACACCCCGGTGAGCAGACGAGCCTCGAACACCGGCGCGGATTGCTGCTGCATGGCGTCCATGTAACGCAACATGCGGAGGAAACTGTCATACGTTTTGGCGGCGGCGTCCGCCGTGGCTTCCAGTTCGCGGAGTTCGTCTTGCGTCGTTCCGGTCGATTGCGCCGAGGGCGGACCTGCCGCGGCGGTGTTCGCGGGAGCCGCCATGCCAGTCTTGTAATCCGCTACGGCCTTTTTGGCAGTCGACGCCTGGCTGCTCAATTCGTTGACACGATCCTTGACCCATTTCTCGTTTTGCAGACCCCATTTGTATTTCGCGTCCATCTGCGTCGTAATGTAGGTCTCTACGATGGTGTCCAGGACCTGCGCTGCCCGATCGGGGTCGGCGGAGTTGAAGGCGAGATCGACAATGTAGGTGAGGCCGGCGCGCTTCACTGAAAGCTTGCGCGCGAATGCTTCCATCGCATCACGCGTGACGACATCCGTGTCCGGTCTGCTCCAGCCGAGCATCCCTGATATCGACCGGCTGAAACGGTGCAGGGCGCCGCTGGAGAATTCCCGATCCCCCGCCAAACCGAGCTTCGCGATCGCCGCGCGAGCGACGCTCTCGGACTTCAGGATTGCGACCTGACTTTCGACGGCCGTCGTTGCCGACGCCGTGTCGTTGGAAGAAGCCGCCTTGGCGTCGACGATGAGTTGCGCGGTGGCCGTAAACGTCGGAACGGTGACAACGAGATAGAGCAAGCCGGCGCCAAACATCAGAAAACACGTCAGCAGTATGATCGAGAGGCGGCGGCGCAAAAAGGCGAAGCCCTCCGCCACGAATTCGGCCGGCGAACCAAATTCAGGCGGCATCGGGTCCTGAGGTGCCGAATTGTCTGTTCTGTGAGTTTGCAGCATTTGTCTCGAACCTGCAGTTACTGGTGGCCTACCGAAGCCTCCGCCGATCAAACGGGAACGGGATCGATTGCAATGCCCTTGCGGTCTTGCTGTACGGAGTGCACGCAGCAACCAACATCGCGCTAACAGGCATTCCAATAGACCTTTCTGGAGAAGAGGGTCATGACGATGATCTTGAGATCGAGAAGGAATGACCAATTGTCGATGTAATACAGGTCGTGCTCGACACGACGCTGCATCTTCTCCAAGGTGTCGGTTTCGCCGCGATAGCCGTTGACCTGTGCCCAACCGGTAATGCCGGGCTTGACGTTGTGGCGGCGGGAGAACGACGAAATCAGCCGGGCGAAGCTCTCGTTCTGCGAGGTTGCGTGCGGACGCGGCCCGACGAGTGACATATCGCCGACCAGCACGTTGAAGAGCTGTGGAAGCTCATCGATATTGCTGTGGCGCATGAAGCGTCCCAACCGGGTCACGCGTGGATCGTGCCTGGTCACCTGCTTGAAATTGTCGCCGTCCTCCATCACGGTCATCGATCTGAATTTCAGCACGCGAATAGTCTCGTTGTTGTAGCCGTGCCGCGTCTGACGAAACAGCACCGGCCCCGGGGAATCGAGCTTGATTGCGAGTGGAAGGATGACGAAGAGGGGACTGATGATGATAAGTCCGACAATTGCAGCCGTGATGTCGAAGGCTCGTTTGATTGCCCGGTGGAACGGCGTCAGCGGAGACTGGAAGATCCGCATCGTCACCATGTTGCCGAACTGCGTGATGCGCGACACGGCCATGAGGTCGATTGCACCGACCGGGACGACGTGAACGTCAACCGGGAGCTCCGACAGGGCACCGGCGAGCGCGAGGGCAGCCGGAACATCCGGCTCCGAAGTCAGAATGACAATGTCATCCGCTCGCAGCGGCCGGCACTCCGCGATCAGTTCTCGGACATGGGATCGCACCTCCGGTGCCGAAGCGCCGGTGCGAAAGGTCGGCAACTCGAACGAGCGAATGGTCCGGATTCCGGTGGCGCTCACTCGTCCGGAAAAATTCAAGCAGTGGCTCGGTTCACCTATGAGGATGACGCGCCTGGCGTCGATCAGTCCGGATGCGATGGCAGGTTGCAGCAACGAGAAGCATATTGCCCGCGCGCAGAGCACCATGACGATGACGCTTGCTGCCTGGGCCATCACGGTCGCGCGCGAGTAGCCGTCCGAGATCTTGAGAAGAAATATCGTCGAGATGAAGAAGGAGAATACGAAGAAGACGGCGCTGACGCCGCTCCACATGAAGATGTGCCGGGGTTGCGTCTGGATCCGCGAATACTGCCGCAGCCCAACGGATACGAGCAGCTGCAACGTGGCAATCAGAATGGATTCCAGGATATATTTGGGAGTGTCCGGATAGTCGAGCTGAAGGACCAGTCGGTAATAGAGGACGGCGGCGGCAAAAGCCCCAACGGCTACGAGGACGAACTCGGCGCCTGCCGCCAATACCAGCAAGGCGGCCAATCGATTCTTGCCAATGTCAGCCGGAATTGCCTTGCGGCCAGTGACCGAATGCGCCGAACGCTCGGTAGGAGCCGGCGAATTGGTGAAAGACGCATAACTCACCGGTTACTCCCAAGCAGTCCGTCAAGCAGTCCGTCCCCCTGACAAAAACAATAGCATTCGGGTCAGGAGGCGGACTGGCAATAAATAGGTAGCCGGGAGTAACTACGATGGTCAGTTGAGCCGAGGCGCTGCGGGTTTAGATTGTCGATCAATCAGTGAGACCGAGCCGTCGAGCACGCCATGCCGAACGCCAAGCTGCGTAATTTCTTTCATCTTGACAACCGTGGCGGTCAATCCGGCCGTTGTGTCAGATGGGGCCTGGTGGCTGTTGGCCTGACGATTTCCGCTCAGGCGAAAGCCGAATATCGAGTGAACGTCGGAGATGTTCTGGAGGTCGCGGTAGCCGGCGTGCCGGAGCTGCGGCAGCGTGCTCCGGTCCAGGTCGATGGCAATATCTCGTTGCCGCTGGTTGGGATGGTCCCGGTCGCCGGCCTGCCGTTGCAAGAGATTCGGGCCAAGGTCGGGGCCGCACTGACGAGCAAGGTCTTTCGACAGAGGACCGTGGACGGCCGCGAGGTCGTGGTCGTGATAGATGCAGATCAGGTCACGGCGATCGTGGCGGAGTACAGGCCTGTTTACGTCAACGGGGACGTGTCGAAGCCGGGCGAGTACCCTTATCGTCCGGCGAGCACCGCGCGCCAGCTCATCGCCATGGCGGGTGGCTACGACATCATGCATATCAGGATGAATAACCCGTATCTCGAGTCAGCTGACTTGAGAAGCGAGTATGGATCGCTCTGGACAGAACTCGCCAAGGAACAGGCGCGTATGTGGCGCATCAAGAGCGAACTCGGGGAAGGGACGCAGATCAACCCAAGCGCTTCTCTTGCCGACGTCCCGATAGCTCGGTCGGCGGTTTCGGAAATCGTCAATGCGGAAGCCGAATATCTGAAGACGAAGCAGAGTGACTATCAGCAGGAAAAGGCGTACTTGCAGCGCAGCGTTCGGCAGGGCGACGACGAGGTCCGCGTACTATCGGAGCAGCAAAAGAAAGATGAAGAGGGACTTCAGTCCGACGTCGAGGACCTTCAGAAAGCGACCGACCTGTTCGGCAAGGGATCGTTGATCAGCCCTCGCGTGACGGATGCCCGTCGCGCGGTTCTGCTGTCGGCGACCCGGAGGCTGCAGACCTCCGCGCAATTGCTCCAGGTCAAGAAATTGCAGGACGAGTACGCCAGACGGTTGGCAAAGCTCGACGATCAGCGGAAGCTTGATTTGTTTCGTGAGCTGCAAGAGACCAGTTTAAAGCTCAATCAGATTCGCGAGAAGCTGCAGAGCGTCGGCGAGAAGCTTCAGTACACTTCGATGGTTCGATCGCAGCTCGCACGGGGAGCCGGCAGCAAGCCGGATATTGCTATCATTAGAAAGAGCGAGAAAGGACCGGAACGGATTGTCGTGAACGAGGACGCTGAGTTGCAGCCGGGCGACACCATCGAGGTCTCGCTGCGATACCAGGATGGACCCGACGCGCCGCCCCGAAAGCTGAGCAGTTCAAATGCCCCGGTCGTGATAGGCCGGTCTGAGGTGACCGCGGCAGACTCGCGGCGCGACAGCAGGTGACAAAGCCGGAAGCGATCGGCCCATCACGCGAGGCCGGGAATTTGCGCTCCCGTCGATCGCATGAAGCGGCCGGTCAGCCCGCATCAGGGGCTACCTGGAACTGGAAGACACGAGCAGCCATGGAGTTTGATTACGCTCATCCGCATATTTTATGGCCTATCCGACGGTGGCGCCGCTTAGGCATAGGGTAATTCTGCTTGATCTGAACCTTGAATATTTTGTGACCTTGACCGTTCTCGATCCGCTCTTCCGCTTCTCTGCGATCTAGAACTCACAGAAGGATGACCTCCTTGTGCGGCTTCGTTGGCATCTTTGGATTTAAGGATTCGATCGAGACGGTGCGCAGCCGGGCGCTCGAGATGGCCAAGACGGTCAGGCACCGCGGGCCAGACTGGAGCGGCATCTACTCCAGCGACGGCGCAGTGCTCGCGCACGAGCGCCTTTCCATTGTCGACGTGGAGCACGGCGCTCAACCCCTTCTCGATGTCACCGCTGGTCGGGCCTTGGCCGTGAACGGAGAGATCTACAATCATGTTGCTTTGCGCGAGGCACTGAAGCTGCCGCACGCATGGAAAACGAAGTCGGACTGCGAAATTATCCTGTATCTCTACGACGAATACGGCCCTGCCGTGTGCAATATGCTGAGTGGAATTTTTGCATTTGCCCTCTTCGACGAGCGCAGTGGCGATTTCTTCGTCGCCCGAGACCACATCGGCATCGTTCCGCTTTACATCGGATGGGGAAGCGACGGCACGACTTACGTCGCGAGCGAAATGAAAGCTCTCGATAGCGTATGCGAGACGATCCGGGAGTTCCCTCCGGGACATCATTACAGCGGCAAAGTCGGACAGTTCGTCAAGTGGTATGATCCACAGTGGGCGCATGCTCTTCCAACGAGGAAGGTGTCCCTGCCGGAGCTCCGAACGTCGCTCGAAGCTGCGGTCAAGCAGCAAATGATGTGCGATGTGCCTTACGGGGTGCTTATTTCCGGGGGGCTCGACTCTTCGCTTATAGCGGCGCTCGCGGCGCGCCACCGCTTCAAGCGGATCGAGTCGGGAGAAACCGAAGAAGCATGGTGGCCGAGGCTGCACTCGTTCTCCGTCGGCCTCGAAAACTCACCTGACATGAAGCATGCGCGAGACGTGGCGGCTCACATCGGCACGGTCCATCATGAGATTGTCTTTACCGTGCAGGAAGGGTTGGACGCATTGCCGGACGTGATCCGGCACCTGGAGACCTTTGATGTCACCACCATTCGTGCCGGCACGCCGATGTACCTCATGGCGCGTAAAATCAAATCAATGGGCATCAAGATGGTGTTGTCCGGAGAAGGCGCTGACGAGGTATTTGGCGGCTATCTCTACTTCCACATGGCACCATCAGCAGAAGAATTCCATGAGGAGACTGTCCGAAAGATCTTTGCACTCAGCAAGTATGATTGCTGTCGCGCGAACAAGGCAATGGCGGCCTGGGGGGTCGAAGCTCGTGTGCCCTTCCTGGACAAGGAATTCCTGGACTACGCAATGTCGATAAACCCCGCCGAGAAAATGTGCCCTGGCGAGAAAATCGAGAAGGGCATATTGCGGGAAGCATTTACCGATCTGTTGCCGCAAGCGATCTTGTGGCGTCAGAAGGAGCAGTTTTCCGACGGGGTCGGGTATAGCTGGATTGAGAGCTTGAAACATCAAGCCGAGAATAAAGTCTCGGATCAGATGCTCGCAGAGGCGAGCAAGCGCTTTCCGCGGCAAACGCCGACGTCCAAGGAAGGATACTTCTACAGGACCATCTTTGATGGCATTTTCAACAACCCGACAGCCTGCCTAACTGTGCCCGTCGGTCCTTCGATCGCATGCTCCACGCCGACCGCGTTTCTCTGGTCTCAGCAATTTGCGAGCATGAATGACCCATCTGGAAGGGCAGTGAAAGGGATCCACGTTCAAGCCATTGATCATGTTCAATCAGTTGGGAGCCTCGGCAGTTCGAAGGCCTCATCGAGCGAACGGGTTGCAGCGGCGGAGTGAAATCCTTCAAGCGGATCGCCTACCGTTGTGGGTGAATCCGGCGCGCCGTTTGCTGCGTCGGTCGCCGCGACCGACCCGGATGCCGAGACCATTCAAGCCCGGCCAGCCGCCAATGCCAGAGCGACGTCGTCGGCGCCGCATCGGGATCATGACATCGACGCGACCACCTCAAGCATCACCTCCGTCGCGCCGCCGGCGATGGAGAGGACGCGCGCGTCACGCGCTACGCGCTCGATCGCGCTCTCGCGCATGACGCCCATGGCGCCGTGGAACTGCACGCACGCATACGCGACCTCGTTGACGAGTTCGCCGCAGATGGCCTTCAACATCGAGGTTTCGCGCAGGCAATCGTCGTCGGCCGCCATGCGCCAAGCGGTAGCATAGAGAAACTGACGGCTTGCCTCCACTTTCGCAGAGAGCATTGCGAGACGTTGACGGATCGCCTGCATGTCCCAAAGGACGCCCCCGAATGCGCGGCGGGTCTTCACGTAGGTGACGGTCATATCGATCGCCGCCTCGGCCATCCCTATCGACATGGCGGCGAGGACAAGGCGCTCGTTCTGCAAGTTGCGCATGATTGAGTAGAAGCCTTGTCCCTCCGCGCCGAGCACGTTCTCGGCGGAGACGCGGCAACCGTCGAAGACAAGTTCCGCCGTGTCGGAGGAGCGCCAGCCGAGCTTGTCCAGTTCGCGCGCGACGCTGAAACCTGGCGTCCCCTTCTCGACGAGGAACATCGTGATCCCGTTGGTTCCTGCCGCGGGATCCGTCTTGGCCGCGACGCAGTAGAGATCCGCGTGGACGCCGTTCGTGATGTAGAGCTTCGTGCCGTCGAGCACGTAGGAGTCGCCGTCTCGAACCGCGCGCGTGCGGATGGCTTTCACGTCCGAGCCCGCATCCGGCTCCGTGATGGCGACCGCGGTGATCACCTCGCCGCTGACAATGCCCGGCATCCAGCGGGCCCGCTGGGCTTTGGTCCCATCGTGAAAGACATACAAGGAAGCCATGTCGGCATGGACGAGCATCGCGTCGGCGACGCCGCCATAGGTCGAGCGCCCGAGCTCCTCGGCGAAGACCGTTGACGCGACGGAGTCCATTTCGGCGCCGCCATACTCAGCCGGGTAGCGGATGCCGAAGAAACCGAGTTCGCCCATGCGGCGCAGGATCGAACGGGGAATGAACCCGTTCTCTTCCCACTGATCCGCGCAGGGCTTGATTTCCTCCTTGACGAACCGGCGGACCTGGTCCCGTAAGAGCTCATACTCCGCCGCCATCCAAGGCAGCTCCGGCTCTCGCGCCGACATCCAAGCTTTGTCCATCGTCTTCATCCGATCTGCTACGAGCTGACTCAAAGGCTCCCGTCCCGACGCCCAGGACCGGACGGAGGCCTTCCGGCTAGAGTTCGACCTCCTCTCTCGGTCCCTCCGAGAGGGAAGGGTTATTGGAACCGGCCACCCAGCGCATGCCGTCGATGACTTCCGCCAGTTCGGCCAGTGTCGGGCGCTCAAAGAGGTTGCGAAGCTGTACGTCGACGCCGAAGATCTTTCGCATACGCGACACCGCACGCACCACCAGGAGCGACTCCCCGCCCAGGTCGAAGAAGTTGTCGTGGCGTCCGATCGACTCGAGTTTCAGGAGTTGGCACCATAGCGCGGCCAGGGTCTTCTCGGTTTCGGTCGAGGGAGCGGCGAAGACTTGCGCCGGCTGGATGTTTTCCGCCGTCGGCTCGGGAAGCGACGAGCGGTCGACCTTGCCGTTGGACGTGAGCGGCATCCGCTCGAGGCGAACGTAGTGCGTCGGAATCATCGACTCCAAGAGTTCTTCGGCGAGGTGCGCGCGCAGATCCGCCACGGTCGGAGCTTTCGACGAGACGTAGTAGGCCACAAGTCGTGCGATGCCGTCTTCGGTCGTCGACGGTTCGACATGGCCGTTTTGGGGATTTGTCTGTGTCGCCGCTTTCGTCATCGAGGTGATGATGGCGACGACGGCGCATTCCTGAACTTCCGGGTGCTTGAGCAGCCGAGCCTCGATCTCGCCCAGCTCGATACGGGTGCCACCGACCTTCACCTGATGATCGGCGCGGCCGAGAAATTCCAGGCGTCCTTCCGAGTTCCAGCGGGCGAGATCGCCCGTCTTGTAGAGCCGCAGCTTCGAGCGCCCATCTCGGGGATCGGCGACCGTGCGGAAACGCTCGTCGGTCAGGTCAGGGCGATTGAAATAACCTCTCGCAAGACCGTCGCCGGCAATGAACATCTCACCGATGATCCCGGGGCCGGTGGGCTGATATTCCTTGCTGAGGACGTAGATTCCCGCATTCGCAGCCGGAACGCCGATCGGCACCGATGCGGATTGATCCCGCTCGGTGTCGAAACGGTGAATCATGCAGCCCACCGTGGCTTCGGTTGGTCCATACTCGTTGTAGATTTCGATAGGATGGGGAATAGCGTTGGTGATGTCGCGAGCCAGCGCGGCCTTGAAGTCCTCACCGCCCACAATGAACTTGCGCAGTCTTGTGGTCTCAAGATTGCGGTCGCGGATCATCGCGAGATGCGCCGGCGTCAGCTTGATGATATCCACCGCATTGTCGTCGATCACCTTGAGCGCGACCATGCTCTGCACCCCGGGATCGCCAAGATAGACCACGATGCGGCCGCCGGTGATGAGCGGCGTAAAGAGCGTTGTGACGGTCAGGTCAAATGCGAGGGATGAGAAAAGGGGCCATGCGAGACTCTCGCCGGAACTGTACACCTGGGCGGCCCACCAGATGTAGTTCACCAGGCTCCGGTGCTCGATCTCGACGCCCTTGGGCGTGCCGGTCGAGCCGGAGGTGAAGATGATATAGGCGGTGCCGCCCGGCTTGGCAGCGGACGGCCGGGCCGAGGCCGGCTGATTCATGATCGACTCGAAATCGGCGTCGAGCACGAAAATGTCGGCAAGGTTCGGGGGAATGCCGGAACGCAGGCGCGACTGGGTGATCGCCACCGGCGCCCGCCCGTCGGTCCCGTTGGAAATGTCCCGCAGGATTGTTGCGATACGCCCCTTCGGCGTTGCCGCATCCACCGGCACATAGGCTGCGCCGGACTTCAGGACACCCAGGATCGCAACGACGACTTCAATGGAGTGCTCCATGAAAACAACGGCAATCCGGCCCGGGCCGACGCCGGTCGAGCTCAAATGCGCGGCCATCTGGTTGGAGCGTTCGTCGAGCTGCCGGTAGGTCAGCGTTGCATTGCCAAAGCGGATCGCTTCGGCGTCAGGACTGCGCGTCGCCTGATCGCGGAAGAGATCGATGATCGTCCTGTCCGACGGATAGCGTGCTGCCGTGGCGTTGTAATCGACAACCAGCGCCTGATGATCGGAATCCTTCAGCAGAGGAAGCGCGACGCCCTCCGGCGCGATAGGTAGGACTTCGTTCATGAAATACGCTCCCATCGGGAAAACTAGAAAAGTAGAATCACGTCAATCGTTCTGCTTTTGGGTTGCCTGGCGATAGAGGTCTGCGATGGCAGGTGCGTCAGGTTCCATCAGCATCGTGGCTTCGTTGCAGTCATCGGGCCCGAAGTAAAATTCGGCATGCGGCACTACTCGTAGCCATCGGTGGGGCGCGGCGCCCGATCGCAGCCAGGCTTTGTTGGGAAGGAATATGCAAACCCGACCCGAATACGCAGTGGGAGCGTACCGCTGAAAGGCCGCGATCGCCGTGGATTTGAGTAGAGCCCTGCTCGCCAATACCGGATCTGCCGCGACAGGCTCTTTGCTCTTGCCAACGAGGGGGACGAGGGCGCGGAAGTGCTCGCGGAGGCGACTGCCGAAATATCGAAGACGGGCGCTGAATGTCGGCAGCTTCGCTGTCTCATGCAGGAACGATTCCGCCTTGCCCCGGGCAAGGAAATACAGCCGGCGCGGCCATTCCCCATAGGTGGTGGGGTGAAGCGGGCCAAACAGCGCAACGCATGAGACCTCCGCTTCCCGTTGTCCCAGGATTTGCGCCAGCTCGAAAGCTGTTGAAGCGCCGGAGCAATAGCCGGCGATGATGTACGGACCGGTCGGTTGATATTCGACGATCTGGCGGGCGAAGTACTCGGCGATATCTTCGACGCGGTCCATCGGCTCGCTCTGCCCATCGAAGCCAGGCGGTTGGAGTGCGTAGAACGGTTGATCGCCGCCCAGGTTCTTCGCGAGGTCCAGGAATGAGGACGGTGCCCCGACATGACCGGGTACGGCGTAAATGGGCGAGCGTGTTCCGCCGGACTGCAACGGAACGATTGCAGGCGATTGCGTGGCGGCGGCCGTGGCCATGTTCAGAAACGCGATGATCTCGCCCTTGCGACCCTGCAACTGATCGCGAAGCTCCGCCGTCAGCGCGCCGGCCGGGGCGTTGCAGCGCAGCCGGTCGCCCTCGACCCAGACCTTGATGTCCTTGACCGCGAGGTCTGCGAGCAGCTCAGAAAACTGCATCACCGGCGCTGACATCGGGCTTTTCATGGATGAAGCTGACATTTCCTGTTCCGTGCGCCATCGCGGTATCTTCGACCCCGGATGACAGTTCATTTCCGGACGACCACGCTCCCAACATATCCAGGTTGCGGTACGAAGCTTCGGACAGCCCAATCCTTTTCATCCCAGCAAATGGGCTGTCCCAGGCCGCACCCCAGCGCCTTGGAGACAGCCTCCAGCCGGGTCCAGCGCTCGAGGAAGCCTTCCAGCCGGTCTTCCGGATCGAGGGCGGCGTAGGACTCGTACTCGAAGGTGGAAAGGCAGAGCGCTGCGATCTCGTCCGCTTCGGGCACAGGAAGAACTGCCTCGATGTCCACCCCGACCTCCTGCCTGATCGAGAGGGCGATAGCCGCGACTTCTCCGGATCGTGAGACGCTGAAGCGCAAGTCACGGGCGGGCATGCGGCGGGAGAGGTGGGGTTTGCCCAGCCGTCCATATTCCAGCTCGATCTCCGCAGGCGAAATTCCCAGTTTGGAAGCGAGGACGTGGCGCAGCTGCCCGCGGCTGACGATAAAGCGGCGGCGGTCTCGCTCCAATCTCAATCCCTCGGCGCGCCGATGTTCCTCTTCGTTGAGGCAAACGCTTAGCTCCCGGATGTCGTCCTGCTCCATATGGAGCATGAATGCCAGGACCTCCAAACCATCATTCTCGAGAACCGGCGTTATGATCCCTCGTCTCAGCTCAACGGCTTTGCCCAAAAAGCTCGAGGGGGCGGTGCCGGCTCCGCGAGCCCCGCTTTCAAGTTTGCGATAGCCTTGCCCGTCAAAGGAACGACTACTTTCCCACGCGCTCTGTTCACAGGCACCTATGCGAAAAGCCATCACAACTTGCTTTCTATTGGCCTCGATCCGGATTGCCGCCGGTAGATTCCGAACGGGTCTTGCGATGGGCATTCGAACGGACTGCTGATCGAAATTTTAGTCGCGCACCGCCATGGCTCAATGGACCATCGTAATTACCCATTTTTTGCCAGTTCCCATCCGGCGCGCCCCGGATCGGACGGCTTGAGTTGAGTGACCCGGCGGCAGAGCGGCGCGTCATTCCGCCAAAGCGGTAGCGGGGAATATTCCTAGGGGAATTGGGCCGCTAAGCTGTCAATGGATGCAGTCCAGCCGTAAGCGCCGGCCCCGGGACCGGCAGCCAAAAAAGGCGCAGCACCGACAATGGCCACATCGCCAACCCAGACGTTGGTTCTCGCCAAAGAGCCCAAACCGATCGACTAGGAACTAGTCCCGAATACGGAATACAGAGCCGCGGTCTTTTTCGGAAGATTTGTCGCAATGGTTCGCAGCATCCGCTTGGCGCTGCGGAGCTTGGCCTCGATGTGGCGCTCCGGACTGTCTTTGCCTACAGCGATCCACGTCATGGCCTGCTCCCGATTGGCCAGATGGGACTTGTGCCCGCCGCCACCAGCCAGGAAGTCGTAGCCGCTTTCCCCGCGTGCAATGCTGTCCTCAATGGCCAGCACATGGCTGACGAGCCCGGGCTTGAGCCGGCTGTCGCTCTCATAGAGAAAGCCGCTCTGGTAGTTCAGGACACGGCCGTCGTGCACGAAATTGTACACGACCCCAATTGTCTCGTTCCCCACCATCGTCCGCGAGATGCGAACGGCCCCCGTGGGGACGCCGCGCGCAATGAGGTCCTCGTGAAACGGACGGAAGCCGGGATTGGCGAAGGCTCCCCTGCGTCCCCATCGCGACCGATGAAAGTCGCTCAGCAAATCGAACGCGGCGAGGGCCTCCGTCGTCGTTTCCATGATGCGGAGTTCAACGGGGCCGCGTTCGGCATATAACCGCATGGCACGGCTCACGGCCTGGCGCGTGCTGCGGCCCAATGTGGCGCGATAATCGCCCCCTCGCTGGCGGACCGGGACAAAATCAACCCACAACGCCGCATCAGCCTGTTTCACCTCGGTCACGAGCCCGGCCCGGCCTGCGGCGCGACTGGCAGTCGCCTCAAGGTCCGGATCAATTCCGGAGAGCACCAACTGATCCGAGCGGCGCAGGCGGGACGTCAACGCATTGAGACCCGCCGACATGATGGCATCGGATTGCTCTGCAAGAATGCCGTTGTACTCGATGAACAATCGGTCGAAGCGGGTATCTCCCGTTTCATTGAGCAGCCAGCGCGTCCGTGCATGCGGCCCGAGACTCCACGTTCTCCGCCGGCAAATAACCGCCAGGCCAACGATCTTGCCTGATGACCGGGCCACGAGGACGTGTGGTTGCGCGCCCTTGGGGATGTGCCGTAGCCAGGTGCCGATCCAGAGCCAGGACAGGAAGAACGAGTGAGTCACTCGCGCTTCGAGCTCCTTCCATGAGGTTTCAAGCCACGCAATGCTCTCCAGGGCATCCAGGCTGACATCGGTAACCGTCTCAGGCATGCTTTCCCGTTCCAACGCCAGAGGACCGAACGCGCGCCGCGACGGAAAGACCGAAGCACCAGGCTGCAGCGCTCGCGCAAGATCCGATGCAAGATCCGATGACGGGTGGCTGGTCACACACAGGCATCCCTCTGACGGACACGTCGTGATTGGGCGTCTCCGACCGTTGCCTCGGCGGAGGCCGATAACGCGAACTATATCCGGAATTTGATCGAGGTGCGGACCCTTCCTGAGTACCCACGCTAGCCTCTTGTGCCGGCCGAGCAACTGTGCCGAGGTGAAGCTGTGATCGACCGGGCTCAAGGCTGGTGCAGCGCGCTCCAGCCTTGGGCGTCCGACGGCCTTGATCCCCTGCCCGCTCACCAGGGCCTGCCATGGCTGACGTCCGATTTCTCACGTGGCGCTCGATCCCGAGGTGAGTTTTTCAAATCTCCGCCGCAGGTGATCCACGAGCAGTTCCGCACCGATCAACAGGCAGCCTGGATGTCCGCCAGGCACCTGTATCAATTCCAGTTGAGAGCTGAGATGCCGCCATGCTCGGCCATCGTGGTCGGCCGCGTAAAAGGCCACAGGGATCTCGAGCGGTGCCGGACAATACTGCGCCATTGCGATTGAATGAGCGTCCCACAACGCCGTCGGAATTGCGACCTTGGCGCTCGCGGTTTGTCCGTTCGCGGGGAGCTTCATGTATCGCTCCAGTCTCACCATTTGCTCGAAGGTCCAACGCAAAAGATAAGGGGAAACCAGCGGCTTCAGCAGCCTGAGGATCGCCCGTGGCATTGGACGGGCACTGACAGTCGGCGGGTCCACCATCGTGACCAAATCAACCGTGTGGCCGGCTGCCATCAGCTGGCGGGCCACTTCGAACGCCACCATGGCGCCATTGCACTTGCCGCCCAGAAGAAAGGGACCGCTCGCTTGCCTTGCCAGGATGAACGGCAGGCGGTCGGCGGCCATCGCCTCGATCGAGGCCGGAATCGGCTCCCCATGAAGACCGTGGGGATTGATCGAGATGATCGGATAATCCGGCCCCAGGAGCTCTACCAGCCGCCGCACGCTCGCGTGGCCGCTGACAAGGTCGCCGTTAAAAAAGTACAGCGGAGACCGCGTGCCACACGCATGGGGCTGGAAGAACGGCGTCGCCCACGTGTCCGTTGGTGCGGAAACCCTTGCGGAAAATTGCCGGATGGTTTCTGCCCCGAACATGATGGTTTCCGGCACGGGATAGCCGACGAGCCGCTCGACCTCGATCAGCATCTCCATCGCGAGAAGGGAGTCTCCGCCGCTGGCAAAAAAATCGCTGTCGACGGTCACGGCCTGGTTCTTGAGCAGCCTGCGCCAGAGCGTCAGCAACTCGGCTTCCAGATTCAACGGCCCGTTCGCGACAGGCGCCGGCATCGGCGCCAGATGCCCCCGTGGCCGGTCGACCAGCTCGCGCAGACGTCGCCGCTGAACCTTTCCCGTCACCCCCTTCGGCAGATGGTCGAGCGTCAGAATGCGTCTCGGAATCTTGAACGAGGCCAACTCGCGTTGCAGGAACTGGCGAAGCTCCGCAGCGGTCGGCTGCGCGCCGCGATGAGGGACGATGGCGACTGCGACGTCCTCGCCCAGGCGCGGATGTGAGATCGCGAAGGCCGCAGCTTCGGCGACGGCCGAATGTCGCAATAGCGCGGCTTCGATCTCGGCGGGAGAAATCTTCTCACCGCCGCGATTGATCAGCTCGCTCAGGCGGCCGTGCAGCGAAAGGAAGCCGTCTTCGTCGAGGCTGCCGATATCGCCGGTGTGAAACCAACCCTTCGTGAAAGCGGCTTGATTGAGTTCCGGCGCATCGAGATAGCCCGACGTCACGGTCGGTCCACGAATCCAGATCTCTCCGCGCTCGCCGGCCGCCAGGGGATGTCCATCCTCACCAACGATCGCCACGGTATCGGGCCAGGGTCTCCCGCAGGTGCCCGGCCTGTTCGGACCCGGCGGCAGCTGGTTGGCGGCGATCTGCGCCGCCTCGCTGGAGCCGTAATGCTCCAGCACCGGCACGCCCAGAGCGTGTTGCAGGCCTTCCTGCACGGTCCTCGGCAGCGGTGCGCCGCCTGACATGGCGAACCGCAGGGTGTGCGCAGCCCCTGCATTCTCGAGGCTCTGCGCCTTGTTCAGCACCGTGGCGTGAAGCGTCGGGCCCGCCGAGTACCAGGTCGGCCGCAGGACATCGAACCACTCATCGAGTGCGACGATCGCATTGTTCGCCGGGATGGCGATGCTGCCTCCCGTCAGCAACGGCGTGAAGACCGTCACTTTCAGCCCATGAGAATAGTACGGGGGCGACACGCTCAGGCATCGGTCCCGGGACGTGAGGCCGAACCAGGCCCGAAGGCGCTCGGCCGCCGCCAGCATATTGTCATGACTGAACGGAATGAGCTTCGGCTGCGCGGTCGTGCCCGACGTCTGCAGGATGAAGGTGGGAGAGCGCGGATCCGGCTCGGCGTCGACGGCCGGGGAGCCGGAAACCTGCACGTCGATCTCGAGCCCAAGCTGCCCCTGTCCGACCGGCGCGGCTTCTATGATGGCAAGCGTTCTGCGGGCTGCGGCCTGGCGAGCTTCAGGGGCACTACCCTGCAGCACGACGAGGGCGCTCAGGTTCAGCATGTCGAGACGCTGCTCGATCTCAGGCTGGGAGAGGCGCGGATCGAGGGGCACCGCGACGGTACAGCAGGCGACTGCCACGATGGCGAGAACCGCCTCCGAGCCGTTCGGCATCAAGACCCCGATCCGGGCATTGCAATCGAAACCGGCCAAGCGCAGCCGCCGGCGGAATGCGTTCAACTGGCGTTCAAGACCGCTGTATGTCAGAGGCTCGAAAGCGCTCGAGACGATCGCCGGCTGGTTCGGAAACCGACTGGCAGTTCGACCGATGACCTGGCCTATCGTGAGTCGGGCTTCCGACTCCCCACGGTCGCGCGCGCAGACGCTGTCGGAACACATGGTGGCGGCAGGCGTCTCGTCGTCCAGAAGCATTCCGTCCTACCTTGAACAACGTAAGTCGGCTCGCACAACCATAGCGCGCCGCTTTCGAAGATGCCTTGCTGTACAGCAAGTGAAGGCAGCAATTCGGGATTAGCCAATATTCAGTGCGGCATCCTGCCATCCTGCCGATTGCGAGCATTGGTGGGTGGGTGACTTAACTAGAGCGGGATAAGTTTTGGTTGAATCTGCTTGCCGCGATTTCGGTTCACCTCTCCCCACCGGGGAGAGGTCGGATTGCGCCTGGCGAGGCGAAGCATCGTCCAGTGCAATCCGGGTGAGGGCTCTTGTTCTCTCGATAGAACCTAACCCCTCACCCGATTTGCTGCGCAAATCGACCTCTCCCAAGGGAGAGGTGAACCTTCGACGCCGTTCCAGCTGAACCTAATCTCATCATGCTCTAGACTGGGCATCGCGCTACTTGCGCTCGCCGATGAGAGCAGTCGTCGCAGCTTGCGCGGGATTGAGCGGGCCTCGAACGACACAGAAATTCTCGTCAGCCAGCGAGACGGTATCGGGCGGTCTTGGCAGCCGCCAGGTCATCGTCATGACCGCGCAAGACGCAGACGGTTCTCGCCGACTACGCGCCGCGATAGCCATTCGGGTTCTTCATCTGGAAATGCCAATGGTCGGCACACATCTGTGTCAGGGATCGCTTTGATGTCCAGCCCAACAGGTTCTTCGCGAGAGTTGGATCGGCATAGCAGATTGCGACGTCACCGACCCTGCGTTGGTCGATCACATACGGAACTGGCCGGCCACTCACTTCCTTGAATGTCTGGATCACGTCCATGACGCTGCTGCCGCTTCCTGTTCCGAGATTGACAGTCAGAAGGCCGGGCTGCCTCAGTTGGCTCAGGGCGCTCAGATGTCCGGATGCAAGATCGACAACGTGAATGTAGTCACGGATCCCGGTGCCGTCCGGAGTATCATAATCGTTTCCCCAAATATGCACCTTCGGACGCCGTCCGATCGCCACTTGTGCGACAATCGGCAGCAGATTGTTCGGCACATCCAGAGGATCTTCTCCGATCAGTCCGCTTTCGTGGGCGCCAACCGGATTGAAGTAGCGCAAGATGGCAATCCGCCAATCCTTGTCGGACCCATGAAGATCCTTCAGGATTTCTTCGATGAAGTATTTGGTGCGGCCGTATGGATTTATCGGCGCGACAGGATGCTTCTCGTCCAGCGGCAGGTACGCGGGTGTCCCGTATACGGTTGCGGATGAACTAAAGACTAGCGTCTTGACGGATGCTCGCGTCATGGCCGACACGAGCCGCATCGTTCCCACAACGTTGTTGTCGTAATAGGTCATGGGTTGCGCGCTGGACTCGCCCACCGCCTTGAGGCCGGCGAGATGAATGACCGCGGTCACGTCGTGGGCGCGCAGGATCTGGTAGATCGCCTCTTCATTGCGGATATCGGCATGCCGGAAAATGACCGATCGTCCGCAGATGGCTCGTATCCGTTCGAGGGAGGCGCTGTTGCTGTTGGAAAGATTGTCGACCGCGACGACATCGAGCCCGGCGTCGAGTAGCGCGACAGCGATATGGGACCCGATATAGCCGGCACCGCCGGTCAACAAGATCATTTCCGCTTCCGTTTCGCGTCTGCGTGGTCATTGCTCGCCGCGCGCGGGAAATCATCCCGCGCGGTGATGCCGATGCGCCAGACCGGACGAGTCTCGGCTATTTTCGCAGTCGGATCGCCCCGTCGGCTTTTGAGCTCATGTCCTTGCGGGTATGGCCGTTGGCGAGGGAGACTTCAAAGTAGTTCTCCGCATGGTCGATCGCGCCAAGTGGCGCCGGCCGGCCCGCTCTCGCGATCTTGGAAATTTCCCGGCCAGGCGGGAGCAGCCGCTCGGTTACGTCGACGACCTGATGCGCCGAACTGCTGTTTCTCGACCAAGCCGCAGATCGATGGTTCAATCCCCAGATTGCTGCCTGTGTTCTGTTTTGAACCCGGATCTTGCGAAGGATCGCCTTGATGTGAACCTTCACCGTGGCTTCGGCAATCTTGATCTTGCGCGCAATGCACTTGTTGGAATCGCCTTCAATCAGGCACTGCACGATTGAAACTTCCCGCGGCGAAAGTTGCTGAGCCAGCGTGTCATCTGCCGTTGCGACGGCGCGATCGTCATCGTTGGCTACGGGAGCATCGTCCACCTCGCGTTTCTCGGTATCGAGGGCGGACGTCAGGAATGCCGGCGGGAATACCGTCCCACCCATCATGACGAGTTCGATAGATTTGATGAACGCGTCGCAGTTCATCACGTCGATGAAATATCCGGTGGCGCCGGCCCGGAATGCGGCAACCAGATCACTCAGGTGAAAGTGATCCGCGACAACTGCCACACGCGCATCCGTGCAGCGGTGCTTGAACGATTCGATCTGCTCGACTGTCGAGCGAAAATCATCGCCGCTATGAACAATGAGGAACAATGCCTGACTGGCGGGGACGTTCTGAAGCGCCTCGTCGCTCGGCCAATCATCGGCATCGTCTATTGAGGCTAGGACAAAATTCTCCGAATTTAGAATTCTTGCAAGGCCTTCTTTGCGAAGACTATTTTCACCAACCAGCGCAATGGCAAAAGGATATCGTCGTCTCATGGAAACTCTCCCGGACGCTACAATGATACAAGCGGTTGAACGGTTGAACCCGGTTCACTTTCGGTGGCCCGCCCAGCTAAAAAGAACGACGTAAAAACAAGCTTCCTCAGATTTGGTCGATGGAACAAACCCGGGACGAAAAGCGCTTAACCCACTCTCAAAATATTTAAGAATGTTAGATGCTAATCCCCAATATCCCTATATACCGTTGGTTATAGGGCATTTGGGGCCGCCAACCTGACGAGGGCGATCTCCCGGTCCTGGTCGACGGACGCTCGCCTGGGGTGCGCCAGGTCGCCGCCGCGATTATACGTTGTGAAACCATGTTGGTTGTCGCGCTCCAGGCAGTAAATTCACGGGACCAAGCGACAACAAAACCTTACTAGCATGTCTCATATTAGAGTAACTTATTAATGACATGGGCGCCGATCTGAACTGGAGGGGGACTAAGGGTTGATCGGAAATGCATTTCAGTCGTGTTGTAATTGCCAGTAGATATCCAGTCGTTTTATTGGGTCTGAACTGCCTGCTCGAAGCAGAGCGCGATTTCAAAGTTGTTGCTCGCTGCAATGACATTGCGAGCTGCTTCAAGGCAATGCAGAGCCTTGCGCCGGACATCGCCATTCTGGACATGTCGATGCCCGACATTTTTGGGCAGGCCATGCTCGAGGTCGCAAATTCCGGGGCGCTCGGTGTGCGGCTCGTGTTTCTTGCCGCCTCAGTTGAGGATCGCGATCTCGCCGTGCTCGCAGCAGCGGGAGCTTGCGGCGTTCTTCTGAGCGAGGAGGAGCCTGAAACGCTCTTGCAGACGTTGCGGCAAGTCGCCGACGGCCAGAAGACGTTGCCTTCGCCCTCGTACGAAGAAGCCATCCCTTATGCGCAAGCGACGATCCCGGAGAAATATCTTGCGGTGCTGACGGACCGCGAGCGTCAGATCATGCGTTTGGTGTCGGAGGGCCTGTCGAACAAGGAGATTGGCCGCCGTCTGAAGGTGGCCGACGGTACCATCAAGGTTCATCTGCACCACATCTTCCGCAAGCTCGAGATCAGCAACAGGACCGTCCTTGCGACGCTTGCCGTCTCATATTCCGGGCCGGCCGGCGTTCCATCCGCCGAATAGCGGCGACGGCATTTTTTCGTCGAGCTTCGCGCGAGATGATCATTCCCGCTAGATCAACGGGCTGCCTGTACGCTTGGAGAATACAGAGAACGAGCGTCTCAAGGCAGTTGCGATGAAAACGCCTGCACAGCAGCCGGCGCCCTTGACGAGCATGTCCCTCACGTATCCATGTCTGTCGGGGAGCAGTCTTTGGATGAGTTCGAAGCCGACGACTATGGCTAGCAGGACGAGCAGTATTGGCAGCACGCGCTTCGGATAGGCGAGCGAAAAGGCGACCCCGATAATGAACAGAGCTGCAAAACGATCAATGTTCGCCGATACCAACGTGTGCGGACGGAATGCCAGCGGTGTATCGGTGACGATGAAGAGGCCCAGGATTAATCCCCAGGCCAAACATCGGAATACGGTTTGCGTCATCCCTTGTGGGTCAGCAAGAACGGAGTAGCTTGGTTTCATCATTCGCATTCGCAACTACTCTCCAGGCGCGGCCGTTTTAAGAGATGGATCGTCGTTCCACGGTGGGGGCAAGCTCAACTGCGGATCACCATGGTGGCCTAAGTCTTGCCAAGCCACTGGCCAATTTCCCTGGATCCGATGACCCGTTTTGGTCGGTACGGGTTGATCGTTCCAGCCGAGAGTCTCTCGATGCGCCGGTCCTCCGCCAGTTTCCTTGTGAACTGCTTCGCATCCTGTTCGGATACGAATGTCGCAGTCCTTCGTGCGTGCCTGTCGGGCGGAGCATCGCGTTGATCAACGAAGGAGACGTACCAGACGTGTCTTGCTGTCATGCGGGACCTCCGAGGTCAGGTCTAGGCGCGAAAACAAATTCGAGACACCAGGCGGTGATGTTTGAAAGCGGATCGGCAGAAAGCTTCTTCTCCATGATGTAGTGGTGATTGGTTTCTGCGAGCCAAGGCAAGCCGGCGGCTGGTCCGGCCACAATGGACTGGAATTGCAGCTTTCGCTCAGCGTGTCTCCGGTGCGTTCTGAGTACTCCTCCCGGACATCAAGCTTGCACGCTTCGCTCGATCGCGAAGTTTTGAAATGGCCACGAGGCGCCCCAGGCGAGCGCTGCGTTCGCTGCTATTCATGCCGCAATGGAAAACCGAAGGACGAACAGTGACTGGCCGCCCGGTTCGGGGCTGTCGCTGATTTCGACATGCCAGCGAAGATGACGCAAGAATGGCTCCGTCACGTCGTGCTTGAGTATCTCGCCGCTCAGTTCAATCGCCGTCGTCCGTGCGGCGAAAATGTCGGGAAGATCCAAACCGACATCATCGAGCACTGAATGGCCGCCGTGGAGATGAAAAAAATACCGCGGCATTGGTGTCTCCGGATGAGGCGAACATTCCGACGACTGCGCCGAGCTCTACGCATCAGGATGGTGTCATCGCACCATGGGGAGGCGGACGGCAAGCCGCTATTCTAGGAGGGCGGATCATCATTGTTGAGTACCCCGACGTGGACCTGCATCATCATCAGTTCGGAAGGTCGAACGACGCATCGGGTCGATAGCAGGGCAATCGCATTTGGAATGAACCGATTCTTCCGCGCCGTCATGGCCGGGACAAGCCTGGGCGCGCCGAGATCTCTCTCGGACGGTCAAGGAAGCATGCGGCAATCCCTGACACCCGAAGCTAACGAGCAGCGGTTCACGACGGCCGCTGGTGCCCGCCTGGCGCGCAGGCGATCAATTATTTGTGCAGTGCGGCAACATTGATATTGCATTGCAATAATAGCTGACTAACTCTGCTTCTCACGTGCCATTGAGGAGCCTTCCGTGATCAAGATTTCCCTCTCCACCATTGCCGCCGCTCTCGCGATCGCGAGCGCAACCGCCGTGTCCGCCGCGGAGCTTCCGACCTACGAGGCCGCGGGCCTGCCGATCTCGGCGGTGCAGGCCGGCGTCATTGGCGCCGCCAACGCCCGCGAACAAGCGCCCGTGGCGACGACGTCGGCGACGCCGCATCAACTCAGCGTTCTGACGCCCCGCAACAAGATGACGACCGCGCGGGCCGCTGCCCGCACCGACCGTTCGGTCCACTGATTGGCATAGCCAATTCCCCGGAGACCCGCGACGAAGTCGCGGGTCTTCCTCGGGCGTAAAGCAAATACATCGTGTGCCCGGTTGCGTCCGACGCAAGCTCGTGCCGTTCGCCGCCGCCAAGTGGTGCCTTGCGGCGGACGGCAAGCGCCATGTCGATTGGTTGAACCCGCGCAGATGCCGATCGGGTAGCCCAGCCTCTCTTTCAGGAGCTCATGGGCAAGCCGCGCACCCCAACATGCAAGTAATCTGAGCAAATGGGTCGTCCGGCGAAAGGACGATCAGCTTGCAGGCCTCGAGACAACGGATGCATGAGTCGCTCGCGTGCGTTGCCTTGCCGGTGCTGTCCAGGGCGGGGGCGACCTTCCGCGAAAGCGAGACAATTGCGGTGTTGAGCCCGTCGGTCAGTGCTGCAAAGACTTTTCCCTCAGGCGAGGCCGGCTCCGCGAGCTTGATGCCCGCCCTGACGTAAGCGCCTTGTGCCGACTTGCCGGGCAATTCCTTGATATTCTCGATCAGGCCCCGCGGTATCGATATCCAGGTGTCCGGGGCCAGGTCAGACGCGAACTCGACGACGTTCTGGGATTTGGCGTCTCTTGTGAAGCCTGTCACATACGTGGACATAGAGTTCTCCTCCTGCACAAGTAGTCCGCACGATTCAACCTCATCGCTTGTGAGTTGCATGTGAAGCACCTTACACCTCCAATAATTATTGGAGCGGCGTTCGCGGTCGGATGACACGCCTCACGCCACACGCCCAAACTCGCGCAGGTGCAGTTTGATTGCGGCGTCGACCTCGTCCGGGTGATCGACCTGAGGCAGATGCCCGGCGCCGGGAATGATCACGAGCCGGCAACCCAGCAGCGTCGCAAGCTCCGTCATCGGCTGCACCAGCAGCTGGTCGTTTGCGCCCACGATCATTGTCAGCGGCACTTGCAGCTGCCTGACGCCGTCGAGATAAGCGAGGGACTGGATTGCGCGCGCGCAGCCGATGAAGCCTTCGGGATCGGTCTGGTTGATGCAGTCGAGCAGCGTCGCGGCGATCGCCGGATGTGCCGTGAGAAAGGCGGGTCCGAACCAGCGCTCGGCGGTAGGCGCCGCCAGCGCCGCGATGCCTTGCGCTTGCACCAGCGCGATCCGATCGTCCCACGCGGCGGCGAATGGTGGCGGTGCATCGGCCCATGCGGCGATCACGCAGAGGCTGAGGAGGCGGTCGGGATGGCGCACGCCGAGACCGAACGCCGTCATGCCGCCCTGGGAGACGCCGATCACGTGCGCCCGCACGATACCGAAGTGATCGAGCACCGCGATCGCATCCGCCACCAGATCGTCCATGGCGTAGGGACCGCGCGGCGCCTGCGATTGTCCGTGACCCCTGCTGTCGAGTGCGAGCACGCGATGGCCGCGGGCGGCCAGCGCGAGTGCCTGGCGATGCCAGATCGCGCTGCTGGTCAGGATCGAATGGCAGAGCAGCACAGGCGTCCCGCGTTCGGGGCCGCCGCTGCGGACGCTGCTCCGCCCGGCCTTGCCCTGCACCTCGTGCCGGACAAAGCCCTGCCACGCAGCAATCTCGATCGGGGCCGGTTCAGTCGACAAGGCCCATCTCCGCGAACACGTCCTTGGCAATGCGGAAGCTGTCGAGCCCGGCGGGCATGCCGCAATAGACCGCGATCTGCAGGAACACCTCGCGCAACTCGGCCTTGCTCAGTCCGTTGTTGAGCGCGCCGCGGATATGCACCTTGAGCTCATGCGGCCGGTTCAGCGCCGCGATCATGCCGAGGTTGAGCAGGCTGCGGCTGCGCTTGTCGAGGTCGGGGCGATTCCAGATCTCGTCCCAGCAATATTCGGTCGCGAGCTTCTGGATCGGCCAGTTGAAATCGTCGGCCGCCTTCAGCGATCGCTCGACATAGGCGTCGCCGAGCACGGTGCGGCGGGTTTGCAGCCCGCGCTCGAACTTCTCGCCGCGGGGATTTGCGTCGGTCATTATTGTCTCCTGTTGATTGTGATCAGGCCAGCGCCGGCTCGGCGAGCGGCGTGGTCCAGGCGTCATGGCCGTAGACCCAGTCCGGATCGGTCGGGTTCTTGAGCCAGGTGTTGGTGCGCGAACTCGCCTGCACGCGCGAGGTTCTCGGCTTGCGCGTTGCCTCGAAGCGGCGGAAGGCGTCGGCAACGCCGTCGCGATCCACGCCCTTGAGGCAGCGCGACAGCACCGCGGCGTCCTCGATCGCCATCGCCGCACCCTGCGCCATATACGGCGTCATCGGATGGCAGGCGTCGCCGAGCAGCGTGATGTTGCCCTCGCTCCAGCGCGGCAGCGGATCGCGGTCGACCAGCGCCCATTTGTGCACCGACGGGCAGGCCTCCAGCACCTTGCGGACCTGCGGATGGAAGCCCTCGAACGCCCTGCGCAATTCGTTGACGTCACCAGTGGCCGACCAGGATTCCACGGTAAATCCAGGCTCCGGCTGGCTGGTCACGAAGTAGACCTCGCTGCGATCGGGCTTGACGTAGTAGATGACGATGTGGCGATCGGGTCCCCACCATTTGGTGCAGTCGTCGATCGGATAACCGTTGAGCAGCGATGCCGGGAACACCGTGCGATAGGCGATGCGGCCGGTGAAGTTCGGTTCATCACGGCCGAACAGCCGTTCCTTGACCAGGGAATGCACGCCATCCGCCGCCACCACGGCGTCGACCGTCGTGCTGTGGCCGTTGGCGAAGGTCAGCGCCACCGCGCGGTCCGCGCGCTGTTCGATCGCGGTCAGCTTGTGGTCGAGACGAACCAGCTTCTCAGGCACGGCGCTGGCGAGTGCCGCGTGCAGATCGCCGCGATGCCCGAGCAGATAAGGTGCGCCATAGCGCTCCTCGGCGGCCGGGCCGAACACCATGTCGAAGCGAACCTCGCCGGTGTCGTGCTCCTTGTTGTTCCAGGACCGCGGATAGAACGCCTCGCGGCGCAGCAGCGGCTCGAGGTCCCACGCCCGCATCACCTTCATGGCGTTGCAGCCGATCTGGATGCCGGCGCCGAGCCGGGTGAAGCGCTGGGCCTGCTCGTACACCGTCACATCAATCCCTGCGCGGGTCAGCGCCGCGGCGGAGGCAAGCCCGCCCATGCCGGCGCCGATCACCGCCACCGAAAGTCTGCTCATTGTCGCTCCTCACAGCTTGCGCCGGCTGACGACCGGCCTCTCCGCTTTTGTCGGCCAAAGCCGGCGGCGCCCGCAAACGAGTAATGCTGACGGAGCGTGAGGTGGGCTCACGCGGGGTGGGTTCATGCGCGCCTCGCGCCGCCATCGCCGATCGAGACGCCCGTCGGCCTGTGAGCTGAGGTCACGCTGCCTGAGCTTAACTCGTTTGCGCTTCGGCCAATCGCCCGCCAACGTTCCAGTGCTGCCGCATCGGCGTCTGCCGATGATCTCTCCCGCGCGGCCAACACCAGAGACTCCCGAGGATCGACGCCCATGTCCACGATCACCAATGACGGTGCCGCCCGTCTCGACGCCGTCGCTGCGCCCTGGCATGCGCGTCTTTATGTCCAGGTGCTGATCGGCATCGCGCTCGGCGTGCTCGTCGGCTATCTCTGGCCCGATATCGGCGCGGCGCTGAAGCCGCTCGGCGACGCCTTGATCAAGATGATCAAGATGGCGATCGCGCCGATCGTCTTCCTCACCGTGGTGCACGGCATTGCGAGCCTCGGCGACATGCGCAAGGCCGGACGGATCGGCGTCAAAACCCTTGTCTATTTCGAGATCGCCACGACCGCGGCGCTGATCCTCGGCCTTGTTGTCATCAACCTGGCGCGCCCCGGCGTCGGCATGCATGTCTCGCCTGATACGCTGGATTCCCGCCTGGTCGCCTCCTACGTGACGCAGTCGCACGACCAGTCCGTCGTCGGCTTCCTGATGAACGTGATCCCGTCGACCGTGGGCGGCGCATTCACCAGCGGCGACACGCTGCAGGTGCTGTTCTTCGCCGTGCTGTTCGGCATCGCCCTGCAACGCTATGGCGAGGGCGGCAAGCCGGTGCTGGAGGCGATCGAGAGGCTGTCGAAGATCCTCTTCATCCTGATCGGCATGATCATGCGGATCGCGCCGATCGGTGCATTCGGCGCCATGGCCTTCACCATCGGCAAATACGGCGTCGGCTCGATCGTCGCGCTGTCGCACTTCATGCTGGTGTTCTATCTCACCTGCGTGCTGTTCGTGATCGTCGGGCTCGGCGTCGTGTCGCGCCTTGCCGGCTTCAGCATCTTCAAGCTGATCCGCTATCTCCGCGAGGAGCTGCTGCTGGTGCTCGGCCTGTCCGGATCGGAATCGGTGATGCCGCGCTTCATCGACAAGATGAAGGCCGCCGGCTGCGCGGAATCGACCGTCGGCCTCGTGATCCCGACCGGCTACACCTTCAATCTCGACGGCACCTGCATCTATTTGACCATGGCCGCCGTGTTCCTCGCCCAGGCCACCGACACGCCGATGTCGCTGGTCCAGCAGATCGGCCTCGTGGTGGTCTGCCTGTTGACGTCGAAGGGCGCGGCTGCCGTGCCGGGCAGCGGCTTCATCGTGCTGGCCGCGACGCTGGGCTCGATCGGCCATGTTCCCGTGGCAAGCATCGCGCTGCTGCTCGGCATCGATCGCTTCATGTCGGAGGCGCGTGCGCTGACCAACTTCATCGGCACCGCGGTGGCGACCGTGGTGGTGGCGCGCTGGGAAGGCGACCTCGACCGCACCCAATTCGTCCGCGCCCTCGACAATCCGGACGCCGCCACGCTATCTTCCTGATGCATCCGGAGACGCGACACGACCATGAGAAAGTTGCCACCGCTCAATGCGGTGCGAACATTCGAGGCGGCCGCGCGCCACGTCAGCTTCACCAAGGCCGCTGAAGAGCTGCTCGTCACCCACGGCGCCGTCAGCCGCCAGGTCGCGCTTCTCGAGGACTGGTTCGGCGTCAAGCTGTTTCGCCGAGCCCCCTCGCAACTGACGCTGACCGCCGCCGGGCAGATCTACTATCGCGAGGTCACGGCCATTCTCGATCGGCTGGCGCTCGCCTCGATGGACATGAAGGCGTACGGCTCGCCGTCGGTGCTGCGCGTCAGCGCGCCGCCGACCTTCGCGATGCGCTGGCTGATCCGCCGTATCGCGTCGTTCCAGCGGATGCGCGCCGATGTCGAATTGCGGCTATTGACCTCGATCGGGCCGCTTAACGTCAACGATCGTTCGTTCGACGTCGCGATCCGCGGCAATGTCGGCGAGCCGGTCGGGTGGATGTCGCAGCACTTCATGACCGAGCTGATCGCGCCGGTCTGCCATGTCGATCTCTTGAGCCGCGGGCGGCTCGCCACCCCCGATGATCTGCGGCATCACACCCTCATCACCTATTTGACCGAGCCCTATGACTGGCCGCGCTGGCTCGCCCAGGCCGGCGGCGAGATGAGCGCGGATCAGGAGACGCTGCGGTTCGAGCAGATGTTCTTCGCGCTGCAGGCGACAATCGAGCGCATCGGCATCGGGCTGTTTCCGCTGTTTCTCGTGATCGACGAGCTGATGGCCGGCCAGCTCTGCCTGCCGTTCGGCGACCTCGGCCTGCGCAAGCGCGAATACCGCTCGTTTTATCTCGCCGACAATGAAAGCGCCGGGGCCATCGCCGACTTCACCGCATGGCTCGCCGATGCCGGGCGCGAGACCGAGCAATTCATGCTGGACTGGGCCACGTCGAAGGGCTGGAGCTTCTAGCGAGCGAATGGCGGACGTCGCGTCTTCAGGCTGGACCGCCCGACGATGCCGGCTCTATGACAGATGAGGGGGAACGCAGATGCCCAACATATCCCGCCGGCCATTCCTGCAGCTTGCACTCGGCGCGGCGACGCTGCCGCTTGCGTCGATCGGTGTCGGCGCGGAAACCATCGCGCGCCCGGTCACCATGATCGTGCCGTTCGCCGCGGGCGGGCCGACCGATGTGCTGGCGCGGATCCTCGCCGAATATATGCGCGGCACGCTCGGCCATCCCGTCATCATCGAGAATGTCACCGGCGCCTCCGGCACCGTTGCGGGGCTGCGGGCGTCGCGCGCGACACCGGACGGCACCACGATTACGATCGGTCATTGGGGCACGCATTGCCTGAACGGCGCGATCTACCAGCTGCAATATGACGTGCGCGAATTCGCGCCGATTGCGCTGATCGCAAGCGGGCCGCAGCTCATCATCGGCCGGCCCGACCTGCCGGCGCAGAATCTGAAGGAGCTGATCGGCTGGCTCAAGGCCAATGGCGGCAAGGCGACGGCGGGCACCGCGGGCCCGGGATCCGGGGCGCATGTCGCCGGCGTGTTCTTCCAGCAGTTGACCGGCGCGAACTTCTCCTTCGTGCCGTATCGCGGCGCCGGTCCGGCGCTGAACGATCTGATGGCCGGGCATATCGACATCATGTTCGATCAGGCCTCGAACTCGCTGCCGCAGGTGAAGAGCGGGACCGTGAAGGCTTTTGCGGTGACCCAGTCGTCGCGGCTTGCATCGGCAGCGGAGATTCCGACGGTCGATGAAGCCGGATTGCCGGGTCTCTATATCGCCTATTGGCACGGCATCTGGGCGCCGAAAGGCACGCCCGCTGACGTCGTGTCGATCCTGTCGAATGCGGTGATATCGGCGCTTGCCGAGCCTGCCGTCCGGCAACGCTTCGCCGAGCTCGGCCAGGAGATCCCGCCGCCCGACCGACAGGGCCCCGACGCGCTGCGCGGCCATCAGGCTGCCGAGGTCGAGAAGTGGTGGCCGATCGTTAAATCGGCGAATATCAAGGCGGAATAGCTGCAATTATTTGATTCGATGACGTTTTCTGACGTGACGGGCAGCTGCGAGCCAAGGCATCTGTCATGGCAGGGCTGGCAGCTTGCAAGTCCGGCACTGGAAATCGTCGCCGCGCTCGTCGGGGCGAACTTCGAATTCCTCCGAGACCCGGACAATTCGGTTGCGAAGCGGGGCGACCTCGGACAGCTCAGCGTGGCCCGTGCGTCGGCATTTCGGGCACCGCAGGATCTCAATCCAGCTGGAGTGGGTCATGACGTGGTCTGTAAGCGCTTGCCGGAATGATAGCCCCGTCTGGCGCGAAGAAAATTGATCCAGCTCAAAAACGCGGCCGTATCTCCCCCAATCCCACCTGTTCAAACGCCGAAGCGCGTTTCGAGGTCCCGGGGCGAGTGCTGTCCAAATCGGTGAAAACCCTGACCGCGTTAACCTTTGATTAACCATGCGGTCCGATTGTTAACCATTCGACAAGACAACTGAGTCAGGGGCGATGGACGCAACTCAACAGGTCGCACGTCAGCAGGTCCGCATGCGCGGCCGTTCCTACGTCGCGTTCGTTTTCTCGCCGGTCGTGCCTGTCGTGTCCTGGCTGGCCGAGATCGACGCGACGCTGGCGAAGTCGCCGGGCTTCTTCACCGGCAAGCCGATCGTGCTCGACCTTTCGGCGGTCGATCTCAGCCAGACCGCGATCGCGCATCTGATCGGCAGCCTCGCTGAACGCAACATCCGCATCCTCGGCATCGAGGGGGTCGACGAAGCGAAGCTCGGCGCCAACATGCCGCCGCTTCTGACCGGCGGCCGGGCCTGCGCGATCACCCATGTCGAGCCGCAGAAGCCGCAGGCGCAGGAAAAAAACAAGGACAAGGACAAGACCAAGTTGCCATCGCTGCTGCTGGAGAGCCCGGTCCGTTCCGGCCAGTCGATCGTGTTTGCCGAGGGCGACGTCACGGTGCTCGGCTCGGTCGGCTCCGGCGCCGAGATCGTCGCCGGCGGCTCGATCCATGTCTACGGCACGCTGCGCGGCCGCGCGATGGCCGGCATCAACGGCAATTCGGCGGCCCGCATCTTCTGCCAGAGGATCGAGGCTGAGCTGCTCGCGATCGACGGCTACTACCAGACCGCGGACGAAATCGCCGACAGCTTGCGCAACCGGCCCGCCCAGGCGTGGCTCGAGGGCGAAATGCTGCGCATCACACCTTTGAACTGACCGACCACAAGGAGAGAGAGAATGGCCAAGGTTTTGGTCGTGACGTCTGGGAAGGGCGGGGTCGGCAAAACGACCTCAACCGCCGCGCTCGGCGCGGCGCTCGCGCAAATGGGTCAGAACGTCGTCGTCATCGATTTCGACGTCGGCCTGCGCAACCTCGATCTGGTGATGGGCGCGGAGCGTCGGGTGGTGTTCGACCTCATCAACGTGGTGCAGGGCGTCGCCAAGCTGCCGCAGGCGCTGATCCGCGACAAGCGGCTGGAGAATCTCTGGCTGCTGCCGGCGTCGCAGACCCGCGACAAGGACGCGCTGAGCGAAGAGGGCGTCAAGCGCGTGATCGCCGACCTCAAGACCAAGTTCGACTGGATCCTGTGCGACAGCCCGGCCGGCATCGAGCGCGGCGCGACGCTCGCGATGCGCTACGCCGACGAAGCCGTCATCGTCACCAATCCGGAAGTGTCGTCGGTGCGCGACTCCGACCGCATCATCGGCATGCTCGATTCCAAGACGGTCCGCGCCGAGCGCGGCGAGCGCGTCGAGAAGCATCTTCTGGTCACCCGCTATGATGCCGGCCGCGCGGCGCGCGGCGAGATGCTCTCGATCGACGATATCCTGGAAATCCTTGCGACCCCCTTGCTCGGCATCGTCCCGGAAAGCCAGGACGTGCTGCGCGCCTCCAATGTCGGTTGCCCGGTCACGCTGAACGCAGCAAGCAGCGCGCCGGCGCGGGCCTATACCGACGCGGTACGCCGCCTGATGGGCGAGGCGGTGGAGATGACCGTGCCGGTTCAACGCAAGGGGCTGATGGATCGGCTACTGCGACGGAGGGCGGCATGATGAACGTAATGCGGCTGTTCGGCGGCCGCGCCGCATCGGCGCCCGTCGCGCGGGAGCGGTTGCAGATCCTGCTTTCGCATGAGCGTGGCCGGACCGGCGCGCCCGATCTCCTGGAGACACTTCGCTCGGAAATCCTGAGCGTGGTTTCCAAGCATATCGACGTCGACCCCGACAAGGTCGTGGTCCGGATGGACCGTGGCAAGTTTGTCTCGATGCTCGAGGTCGACATCGAGGTTCCCAATGGCGTGCAACGATCAAAGATGGTGGCGGCCACATGACGGCAGACAGCGATAGTCACATTGCCTGGCAGCGCGCGCAGCTCAAGAAGCTGCGGGCGGCGTTGAAGGCGATCGAGGCCGATCAGCTCGGGAAGGCCAATTGCGGCCGCGCGACGCAGATGACGATCGACGAATTGCAGCGCAAGATCGGCGAGTCGGGCCGCTGCATCGCGGAGTACGAGCGCCGCACCCGTCGTCCGTTGGCGACGGACCTCGGCAGCCTCGCCAGCGTCAGCTGGACGCACTGGAACGCCAACATGCCGATGGCCAAGGCGCCGCGCCATCGCGCGTAGTGCGATAATTCTCCCGTCGTCATTGCGAGCCACCCGGTCGGCGCGAAGCGCCGCCGGATGACAGGCTCCGCGAAGCAATCCATCCCTCCGCAGAACGATGGATTGCTTCGTCGCTATCGCTCCTCGCAATGACGTGGAGAGAGCAGCGGCTTACAACAAAAACGCCAGCGCCGTCTCGCAACTATCCTCGATCTTGAGGGTGAGCAACTCGTCGGCGCGGGTGCGGCCGAGATTGACGGCGGCAATCGGCAGGCCGCGCTGCTCCGCCATCCGGACGAAGCGAAAGCCGGAATAGACCATCAGCGAGGAGCCGACCACCAGCACGGCGTCGGCCTGCTCGAGATGCGCCTGCGCTGACGCGACCGTATCGCGCGGCACGTTGTCGCCGAAGAACACCACATCGGGCTTCAGCACGCCGCCGCAGGCCTCGCAGGCCGGCACCACGAACGACGAAAAATCCTGCTCGAGATCGGCATCGCCGTCCGGTGCGTCGGCGGCATCGAGCGTGAGCCAGGCGGGGTTCAGCCGCGCGAGCTCGTCCTGGAATTGTTCGCGCGGCATCGTCGCGCCGCAGCCGAGGCAGCGCACCACGTCTAATCGGCCGTGCAGGTCGATCACGCGCTGGCTGCCGGCGGCCTGGTGCAGGCGGTCGACATTCTGGGTCAGCAGCAGCTCGCAGCGCCCTTGCCGTTCGAGCTTGGCCAGTGCGCGATGCGCGCCGTTCGGCGCGGCGCGGCCGAACCGTCGCCAGCCCACCATGCTGCGCGCCCAATAGCGCTGCCGCGTCGCCGCCTCGCCCAAAAACGCCTGGATGGTGACCGGGCGGGTCCGCTTCCAGTTGCCGTCGCTGTCGCGGTAATCGGGAATGCCGGAATTGGTGCTGCAGCCGGCCCCGGTCAGGACAAACAAGCGCTGGTGGCCGGCGACGAAATCCTGCAGGGCGGGGTGTTGCATGGCAGCACATCTAGTGCGGTGCGCGCGCCTGCGCCAGATGTGGGGCCTGCCGCGAGCGGACCTTTCACGCGGCCTCTGCGTTGACCGCATGGCACCCGAGACGTGGTGCTGCGCGCGCCTGTTTGCCTGGCGCAATTGCCGACGGAGTGATCGATGCGGCCGGGATTCATCGTCGTCGTTTGCGGGTTGATGTCGGTGGCGCTGTCGCCGTCCCATGGTCAGGATGCCGGCGTGTCCGGCGAGCAGGCGTTCAACAATTCCTGCCGCACCTGCCACACGGTCAAGGACGGCGACAACCGCGCCGGCCCGAACCTGCACAATGTCGTCGGCCGCAAGGCCGGATCGGTTGCGAGCTTTCCTTATTCGGAGGCGATGAAATCATCCGACATCGTCTGGGATGAGAGCACGCTGCTGCGCTTTATCGAGGATCCCGAGGCCGTGGTGTCGGGCAACGGTATGAAGCCGTATACCGGCGTGCGCTCGGCGGAGGATCGCGCCAGGATCGTGGCGTTCCTGAAATCCCCCGGCAAGTGACCGTTGGCGGAAGGCCGGTCTCACCTTGCCGGCACGACGAAGACCTGGCCGGGATAGATCAAATTGGGATTGCGGATCTGCTGCGAGTTGGCCCGATAGATCACGGCGTAGCGCTGTCCGGCGCCGAATGCACGCTGGCTGATCCGCCACAGGCTGTCGCCGCGGGCGACGGTGGTCGTCGTGATCTTCGGCACGATCACGGCGGAGGGGGACTTCACATCAGATGCGGTGGCGGTTGCCGCCGCGGCGAGCTGCGGTTTGGCCATATCCGCACGGCCGGACGAGGTTGGCGATGCCGGGATCGATGCGGTCGTCATCGTGTCCGGAACGTTGAACGGCACCTCGGCACGTGCGCGGACCTTGCCGGAGGTGGGGTCGACGTCGTCAAGCCGCACCTGATAGTTGCCGGCGGTCACGCCCTTGTTGATCGTGACCGAGAGGTGCCCCTTCTCGTCGGCTGTCGCGGACGTGATCAAACTGCCGTTGAGATAGAGCCTGACGGTCGCGCCGGGAGCTGCCTGACCGCTCACATGGAGCTTGCCGTCCGGTTCGGTCTCGACGGCCTCGATGGCCACTTTCCCGGCCGCCGGCGCCGTGGCCGCAGGTTGCGACAGCACGCGGACCGGTTTGTCCGGCGCCATCAGCGCCACCATCGGCCGCTCCCTTGTCGCAGCCTCGAGCGCCACCGCCACGCTCTGCGTGGAGGTCACCTGCTTGCCGTCGCGCGTCATGCGCAGGGTCAGGTCATAGTTTCCCGGCGGAAGCGGGCGCGGGACCATGACGAACTGGCCGGACTTGTCCGCCACGGCGCGATCGTGCACCTCGCCATTGCGCAACAGTTCCACCGTCGTGCCCGGGAGCGCCCGGCCGGCGACAACGGTCTCGCCGGTCGGCTCGATGTTGACGACGTCGAACTCCGGCACCGCGTCGCCGCCTGGTGCTGGCGGCGGTCCCGCCAGCGCCTCGGCCAAGGCAGCGGTCTCGCTTTGCGCCTTTGCCAGCGCAGTCTTGTCCTGGTTTCGCGCGTCTTGGTTTCGCGCGGGAGCGGCCGGTGCGGATGGTGCCGTCGCCGTCAAAGGCGTGTTCCCGCCCAGGATTTGCTGGGTCTGGCGGATGCCGAAGACGAGCGCCGCCGTGCCGCCGGCGGCAAGTGCCAGCAACGGAATGACCAGTCGAATCGCCGTGGCGCTCATGATTGTCATCCGCGGATCAATGCCCCCGCGCGTCCGCGCGCGCGATCCCGCACCCCGCGGGGATTCCAGAACAGACTGCGCCGGTTTGCGTCGGCCATCAAGTCGGATGAAGGGATTACTTCTCTCGGGCAGGCCCGCCGACCTGGCGGCTCACGGCGCTCGCCCGCGCCGGGATCACGTCAGGTTCAGAACTCCAGCGCCGCATTGTCCACCACCTCCTTCATGACGAAGAAGGTGCGGGTCTGCCGCACGCCAGGCAGCGCGATCAGCTGATCGCCATGGATGCGCTTGAAGTCGTCGACGTCGCCGGCGCGGATCTTGAGGAAGTAGTCGAAATCGCCGGCGACGAGGTGGCAGTCGAGCACGCATTTGAGCTTCGCCACCGCCTGCTCGAAGCTCGCAAAGCTTTCCGGCGTCGAGCGGTCGAGCACGACGCCGACCATGACCAGCGTGCCCTTGCCGAGCTTGCGCGGCGCCACCATGGCGCGGACGCCGCTGAGATACCCCTCGTCGAACAGCGCCTGCGTCCGGCGATGGCAGGTGGCGGGGCTGACGCCGACCTGATCGGCCAGCTCGGCATTGCTGAGCCGGCCGTTCTTCTGCAGCAATCTCAACATCTTGAGGTCGATGCGGTCGAGTCGCGCGGGCATGGAAGAATCTCTCACGGTTGAGCAGTTTTGTGAGAGAAAACATATCATCTGGGGCAAATCCAGCAATTTCCGGTAACTCCTCAAGCCGAGTTAGAGAGCACCTTTCGCGCCAGGGGTGATAGCTGTGGCCGCCGTTCCAGACCACCAATGAGGATGCCAGCATGCTGGAGAAGTTCGCGCGCTATCCGCTCACATTCGGGCCGACCGCCATCGAGAAGCTCGATCGGCTGTCAAAGCATCTCGGCGGCAAGGTCGAGCTCTATGCCAAGCGCGAGGATTGCAATTCCGGGCTCGCCTATGGCGGCAACAAGCTGCGCAAGCTCGAATACATCATCCCCGACGCGATCGCCTCCAATGCCGACACGCTGGTCTCGATCGGCGGCGTGCAGTCGAACCACACCCGCATGGTCGCGGCCGTCGCGGCCAAGATCGGCATGAAGTGCCGGCTGGTGCAGGAAAGCTGGGTGCCGCATGAGGACGCGGTCTATGATCGCGTCGGCAACATCCTGCTCTCGCGCGTGATGGGCGCCGATGTGCGGCTGGTCGACGAAGGCTTCGACATCGGCATCCGCAAGAGCTGGGAGCAGGCGATCGAGGAAGTGAAGGCGGCGGGCGGCAAGCCCTACGCGATTCCGGCCGGCGCCTCCGTGCACAAATATGGCGGGCTCGGCTATGTCGGCTTCGCCGAAGAGGTGCGCGCGCAGGAGCGCCAGCTCGGCGTCAAGTTCGACTACATCGTCGTCTGCACTGTGACCGGCTCGACCCATGCCGGCATGCTGGTCGGCTTCGCCGCCGACGGGCGCGCGCGCAACGTGATCGGCGTCGACGGTTCGTTCACGCCTGCGCAGACCAAGGCACAGGTGCTGTCGATCGCGCAGAACACCGCAAAGCTGGTCGAGCTCGGCCGCGACATCGTCGAGGACGATGTCGTGCTGATCGAGGACTATGCCTATCCGGCTTACGGCGTGCCGTCGGAGGAGACCAAGGAGGCGATCCGCCTCAGCGCGCGGCTCGAAGGCATGATCACCGACCCCGTCTATGAGGGGAAGTCGATGCAGGGCATGATCGACCTGGTGCAGAAGGGCTATTTCCCGGCCGGATCGAAGGTGCTCTACGCCCATCTCGGCGGCGCGCCGGCGCTCAACGGCTACGCCTACGCGTTCAGGAACGGCTGAGGCGGGCCACGCATTCTCACCTCCCCTTGAAAAGGGGAGGTCGCTTTGCGCGCAGAGCAAAGCGGGTGGGGATCTGCTTTCTCCCCTTGCAGCGTCGCCTGCGGCCGACCCCCATCCCGACCTTCCCCCTTTCAGGGGGAAGGAGAAGAGCCGCAGCCCGGATGGAGCGAAGCGTAATCCGGGGCCCGTGCTGTTCGGGGATTATCCCGGATTTCGTCGCGCTCCATCCGGGCGACGCATTCTCACCTCCCCTTGAAAAGGGGAGGTCGCTTTGCTCGCCAGAGCAAAGCGGGTGGGGATCTGCTTTCTCCGCTTGCAGCGTCGCCTGCGGCCGACCCCCATCCCGACCTTCCCCCTTTCAGGGGGAAGGAGAAGAACCGTAGCCCGGATGGAGCGAAGCGCAATCCGGGGTTCGTGCCGCTCGGGGATCATCCCGGATTTCGCTGCGCTGCATCCGGGCTACACGCCTCCCGTCGCACGTCAGGTCCGCGTCAGCTTCGCCCGGTATTTTTGCCGGGCCGGGCGAGTTGGGAGACCATCGCGTGAGGATGAATGCATTCGGCCGAGCCGCCGCCGCGCTCGGCGTTGGCATCGTCGCCGTGGGGCACTGGTGCTGGGTCTACCAGGGCCAGGGTGCCGCGCCGCATGCCCGCCTGCTGGCGATGAATCATGCAGTCGAGCTCTATGCAGGCATTTTCCTGATCGGCGTCGGCGTCCATGCCCTCGCATCCTGGTACTGGTTCAGCGAACCAAATCCGCCGGCGCGCTCCTCGGTTGGGGAACAACAATAGCGTCCGCCCTCGCGGCGAACGGGAAATGTCCGGGTTGAGGTGCTGTTCTAGTTAGGACACTTGCCTGGGGAAATCAGGACACTCATTCACATATGCAAATGCCCTTCCGTGCCATCGAGGTTCTAGCTCACGCGGGGGTGTCCAGAATCTTTCCCTACCCCACGGGCGCTCCTCGGCCTCAGCCTCCTTGCCGAGTGCTGGGGCCGTTTGTTTGAGCTCCAAGGCGGGCCTTGTCGAATGCGTGCGAACCGGTTCAAGAGTTGGACTGAGATCGAGGAGCGCTTGTTGGTCGCGTTGCATGAAGCTGGGCTGGATCATCGGCTGATAGCGGATCATATGCGCCGGACCGAAGCCGGAATTAATAGGCGGCTCGCAGTGATCGCCAACAGGGCCAAATGGGCTGAGGGCGCTCAGCGCGGCCTGGCGCCGTAGGCATTCCCTCGCTGGGCGCTCCTCGGTTGAGGAGCCGCAGTACCCCCGTCTTCGCGGCGAACGGGAAGTGTCCGGGTTGAGGTGCTGTCCTGGCTAGGACACTCGCTGCAAGGAACCAGGACGCCTGCAATCCGTTACAGAATTTCAATCCCTTTTCGCCGGAGGGGCGGTTTGATGCGATTGCATTCTGAGCGGATAGACGGTGTGGAGATTGCCTTCGCCAGCGTTTTGGCAATGTCGTTCATCGGGCTTCTTGCCAGCATAGCGTGGCTTCTGTTCGCGTAAACGCGGGACCTTGCCATAGCCTCAGTGTCCCCCGGCACTGGGGCCGTGTTTCTGCGGAAGTGGCGATCCCGAGCGCCTTTGTAGCGATTTGTCTGGAGATAGGACGCCATGACTGAGGCGGCCTTACTCAACGACGCCTTTGATATCGGACCTTCGCCGAAACAGTCTTATTTTTCCGATCAGCGGCCGGATCAGATATTTAAAGACAAGGCCAAGACAGACGATCGGCACCAAGATCGGCAAGTATGCCAAAACCGCAAGAGCGGCCAACCATTCCGGGCTGCGCTGCTCCCGCCAATAATACACCGACGCCGCGATGACGTGGGCCACCAATAGCGCCGCCCAGATGGCTAGCGCGACGTTGACCGGCTCATCGAATGTCAACGCTTCCCATGCGGCTTCACCCGGCCTTGAAGGCGTGCTTTCGCTTTCCATGGCTTGCTCGACCTCCCTCAGCTTCCAACCCCTGCGATGGCGGGGTATTCCGTGTGGAATGCTACGGGAGACGATAGCGGCGCCCAGGCTGGCTGGAACTCCGTTCACCCACGGAGAACCCCGGATGCCGCCTCTGTTCTGCTTAATCCGAATTAGGACACTCCGAAATCCAACTCCAGGACACGGGGGCTTAAATACGGACAGCACCTCGATTGACACATGAACAAAATAAGAACATATGCTCTGTAACCTGAGGGTGTGGCGATTGCCTCATCCGCGGCGGGCTTGCGTGGCTGCAGGACCAAAGACCAAGCCGCGCTCCACTTGCGGATGAATTTCTCCGCCTCCTATGATGGGGTTGTGGCTGGGGGAGTGTGCGTCATGAGAGTTGCGATCTGGGCGGTCGTTGCGGCCGCATGGCTGTTTGCGTCTGCAACTCCGTCGAGCGCCCGCGGTCCCTACGGTTCGATCAGCGTCGGCAACTGGAAGGGTGGCGCCTTCACCAACGACAAGAATGGCGCCTTCACCCATTGCTCGGCGGGCACCACGTATCAAAGCGGCATCTTCTTCATGGTGTCGATCGCCGAGAATGGCAGCTGGCGCCTTGGTTTTGCCCATGAGAGCTGGCGCTTGACGGCGGGCGAGGCCTTTCCGCTTGCGCTGACCTTCGATGGTCAGCCGGCCTTCAACGTCTACGGCATGCCGCTCGGCACGCAGCTCGTGAATGTCGAGATGCCGGTGAACTCGGCGCTGATCAGCCAGTTCCGCAAGGCGCGCCAGATGACGGCCTTCGCGCAGGGCCAGTTGTTTCAGTTCAACCTCAATCAGACCGCGCAGCTGCTGCCGGCACTGCTCAACTGCGTCGTCTCGGTGAAGAAGAACGGCGTTGCCAATGCCGGTGAGTTCGCCGTCGCGACAAAGCCCGCGGCTGCGCCGCCGCAGCAGGCGGCTCCGGGACCCACGCAGAAACAGGCGAGATCGGGGACGGGAACGGGCTTTGTGGTCAGCAGCAGCGGCCACGTCGTCACCAATCACCATGTCGTCGGGGGCTGCAGCGAGATTACGGGCAACCTGAGCGGTGAGGCGCCGGTCAAGCTGCGCCTGGTGTCCGATGACGAGACCAATGATCTCGCGTTGCTGCAGGCGCCGACCCCGTTCAAGGATGTCGTCAGCCTCAGGCAAAACCCCATCCTGGTCGGCAACGGCGTGGTGGCGATCGGCTATCCCTATCACGGATTGCTGACGTCCGATTTCACGGTCACCACGGGCATTGTCTCTTCGTTGAGCGGCATCCTCAACGATACCCGTCATCTGCAGATCAGCGCCGCGGTGCAGCCCGGCAACAGCGGCGGTCCACTGTTCGATCTTACCGGCGCGGTGGTCGGCGTGGTGGCTGCCAAGCTCGACGCGGTCAGGATGGCGCGGGCGACGGGGACCATCCCGGAGAACATCAATTTCGCGATCAAGACCGGCGCGCTGCGCGACTTTCTCGACAACAGCGCGGTGGCGTACCGGACCGCCGAGTGGCGCGAGGAGATGAAGAAGGAAACCGCCGAGATTGCCAAGAATGCGCGCGGCTACACGCTGCTGATCACCTGCACGGTGAATGAGCAGAGCGCGAACGCGAAGAAAGGTAATTGAGACCTCCGCTACACCGTCCTCCCGTCCTTACCGCAGGGCGACTGCATCTGGCTACCGGCCACGCGTCTTTCCTTGCGACGTCCGGGCAGCCTCCGGCTACTTTGCATGGGGTTGTTTTCGATATTTTGGCAATGGGCGCCTGCGACGTACGGGCGGGGTGAGCTCAACCGAGCCGCCGCAGCGTGTGCACGGTGATCTCGGCCGGACAGTTCAGCCGCACCGGCGCGAGGCTGGTGCCGGCGCCGGTCGATGTGTAGCCGGCAAGCGCGCCGAAGCGCCAGGCGCCGCTGCCCATCCGGCGCGGCAGCCGCGCCTCGAGCTTGATGGCGATACCGCCGGGCAGGCAGAGCTGGCCGCCATGGGTATGGCCGCTCAGCATCAGATCGAAGCCGGCGGCCGCCGCCGCGCGATAGGATTCCGGCGTATGCGCCAGCAGGATCGAGAACGCATCGCGCGGGATCGCCGCGGCAGCCTTTGCGATGTCGTCGGTGCGGTAGAAATGCGCGTCGTCGATCCCGGCGAGGTGGATCGTCGCGCCATCGCGCGTGATCGGCTCCTGCTCATTGAACATCATCCTGATGCCCATCGCCTCCAGTGCCGGCGTCATGCGGATGCTGTCGTGATTGCCGAGGATGCCGTAGAGCGGCAGCTTGATCCGCGCGCACAGATCTCGCATCAGCGCGAGGCTCGTTTCAAACGGCCCATACGTCTTGCCGCGGTAGTCGCCGGTGAGAACGCAGATATCGCAGGCGATATCGCGCACGATGTCCATCAGATGCCGCATCGCGCCTTGGCTGATGTCGGCGTGGAGATCGCTGAGCTGCAGGATGGTGAAGCCGTCGAAGGCCGCCGGCAGCCGCGCCGACGTCACCAGGTTGCGCCGCACCTCTACCCTATCGGCATTGCGCCGCGCGCGGCCGTGCAGGCCGGTCACCTTGAGCGCGGTCTCGATGATCCGCGGCGCCAGCTTCCAGTTCTCGACATTGAACACCAGCGTGCCCTGGCCGAACAGCTGCTTCTCGTGCGCGGCCTCGATCCCAAGCCGGCGCACCACATGGTCGGCGCCGATCCGCTCGATCAATCCCTGCAATGCCGTGTCGGCCATGTTCCCCGTCGGCCCGCGGTTTGAAGCGCGGACCGGCGCGACACTATCATGCGCAATCCCGGTGCGGATACCGCCGGCACTCAGACCACGGGAACTCGCTTCGCGGCGACCGCGGCCGGCGAGATCACCTCGATGTCGAGCGGCACCTGCCAGCGCTCGGTGAAGCGCACCTGCGGCGGTGCATTGCCGTTGCGCCCGCCCTGCAGCACGAAGCCGTCGTAACCCGAGTTCATCACCTCATTGCACTTCTGCACATAGATCGGGAAGCCGCCGATATAGGGCATGAACACGCGGGGGCGGCCCGGGATGTTGGCGCCGACATACCAGGAGCTGCAAGTCGAGCGCAGCGAGACCGTGGAGACGTCGTTGACATGGGCGACCCAGGCGTCCTCGTCGTCGCGGACCGCCTCGATCGTGCCGGCGCCAATGTCGCGCATATGACTGATGCAATCCGCCAGCCAGTCGACATGCTGCTCGATCGCCTGGATCATGCTGGCGAGCACCGAGGGGCTGCCGGGCCCGGTGATCATGAACAGGTTCGGAAAGCCCTCGGAGGCAAGGCCGAGATAGGCGCGCGGGCCCGCCCGCCATTTCTCGGCCAGTGTCTGGCCGCCGCGGCCGGTGATCGCGATCTTGTCGAACGAGCCGGTCATGGCGGCAAAGCCGGTGGCGGAGACGATCGCATCGAACGTGTATTCGGTGCCGTCGACGATAATGCCTTCCGTCGTGAAGCGATCGATCGGCGTCGTCGACACGTCGACCAGCTTCACATGCGGCAGATTGTAGGTCTCGAAATAATTCGTGTCGACGCAGAGCCGCTTGCAGCCGAACACGTTTCGCGGGCACAGCAGCTCGGCCGTCGCGGGATCCTTGACGATGCCGCGGATCTTCTCGCGCGCGAAATCGGCGATGGTGTCGTTGGCGGCCTTCTCGAACAGGAGATCGCCGAACGCGCCGAGGAAGGGCAGGCCGCCGCGCTGCCAGGCTTCTTCGTATTGCTGCTCGCGCTCCCGCTCGCTCGCCTGCAAGGCGGGCTGGGCGTTGAACTGGAAATAGAAGCCGGTCGGGCGCGCACGGGCTTTTGCGCGCAGCTCGGGATAATGCGCCTTGGCTTCCCTCAGATATTCCGCCGACAGCCGCTCGTTCCATGCCGGCACCGACCACGTCGCGGTGCGCTGGAACACGGTGAGCTCGGAGGCCTGCTGCGCGATGATCGGGATCGACTGGATCGCCGATGAGCCGGTGCCGATCACGCCAACACGCAGGCCGGTGAAGTCGACACCCTCATGCGGCCATTCGCCGGTGTGATAGATCGGCCCGCGGAAATCCGCCATGCCTGGGAAAGCCGGCCGGTTCGGCGCCGACAGGCAGCCGACCGCCATGATGCAGAACTTTGCGGTGACCCTGTCGCCGCGGTCGGTCTCGATCAGCCATGTGCCTGCCTGCTCGTCGAAGGTCGCCGCGGTGACGCGGGTGTCGAACACGATCTGGCTGCGCAGATCGAAGCGATCGGCGACGTGATTGGCGTAAGCGAGAATTTCGGGCTGCGGAGAATATTTCTCCGACCAGCTCCAGTCCTGATCGAGTTCCTCGGAGAACGAGAAGGAATATTGCAGGCTCTCGACGTCGCAACGCGCGCCGGGATAGCGATTCCAGTACCAGGTGCCGCCGACGCCGCCGCCGGCTTCATAGACCCGCGCGGTGAAGCCGAGTCCGCGCAGCCGATGCAGCATGTACATGCCGGCGAACCCGGCGCCGATCACCACGGCATCGAACGTTCCGGTTTCGGCAGGGCGCGCAGCCTTGCGCGCGGTGCTCTCCTGAGCCATGGGCCGTCTCTTCCCTATATCGTTATGTCGTGTCCGCGCCTCGTTGGACGCGATGGACGAAGATTAGGGCGAGGGCGGCGCGGCCCGCAAGCAAGCGTATTGCCGTCCAGCGAATAGCTCCTATGCTGTCTCTGGTAGAGTATGGGGATGAGCGGTGATCCGGTAGTTGTTCTGTCGCGATCGTTCACCTGCCCGAAAAGATCGAGTTCCCATGAAGAAGGAAGAAGTAGAAGCTATCTTCAAGCGGGGCGACTTGGGGCCGATCGACGGTTACCTGGAAGCGGTCGCTACTGAAAAGCGGTTACCTGCCCTTGCGGTTGGGATGTGTCTGGTCAGGATGGAAGAGGCGGCTCCGCCGCTGCGCGCCCTGGTCGCTCGTGCGGCGAATGGTGAAGCGCTCTCCGACGACGAGGTCACGCTTCTGTTCCGCGGCCTCTATATCCTCGGCGGAGCCCGCGACCAGGACGTATGCCGCGACCTGCTGCGGTTGCTGCGCCGGCCCGAAGCCGAGCTCGATTATCTGCTCGGGGATGTTGTGCCCCAAAGCATGGCGAGCATCGTCGCCGGCGTTTTCGATGGGGACGTCGATACACTATTGGGCATGGTGGGGGATCGATCCATTGATCAGTTCGTCCGCGACCAAATTCTCGGCGCGGCAGCCTTCCTTACGTGGAACGGACGCATCCCGCACGAGCGGATGCGACACCTGCTCGTAGCATTCTTTGAGGACAGACTTGCCGACGATGAGGGCCAAGCTTGGTATGGCTGGCAGCAGGCAATTGCCTTGCTGGGACTACGCGAGCTGGCACCGCTGGTGCATAGCGCCATCGACGATGGCCGCATCCCTGACTCGCCGTTCGTACGCAGCGAGTTCGACGACTTGCTCGCCACCGCCGAGCAGAGACCCGACGACATTACCCGCTTCGAGGAAAGTTATCTCGGCTATATCGAAGATGTGGTCGATGCGCTGGCGTGGACCGATTACGATGACGCCGAGGACGATCTCGACACGCAATGGATGCCCTCGGAGCCCGTGAGGAATCCCCTCCGCCATGTCGGACGCAACGATCCATGTCCATGCGGAAGCGGCAAGAAATACAAGAAATGTTGCCTCGCCAATCAAGGTTGAGGTGCAGTCGCCCTAGATCTGCCGACCATTGGCGCACATCCGGACGCCGCTTCGTTCGAGACTGATCCGGAAATGCTGGCGGATCTGGATATAGCTTGGCCCAGGTTCAGCCTTCCGTCGCCTTCACGATGCGGATCAGCTCGTCGCCGTAGTGCTCGAGCTTCTTGTCGCCGATCCCTGCGATGTTGCGCAGCTCGCCCAGCGTGTCCGGCCGCATCGCGGCGATGCCGTCGATGGTGGAATCGTGCAGCACGACATAGGCCGGCACGCCGCGCTGGCGCGCGACGTCCGAGCGCCAGGCGCGCAACGCCGCATGCAGCGCGGGATTTGCGACGCCACCCGGGCTGTCGGGTGCGGGCACAAGCTCGCCGCGGCGCGACTTGCCGCGGACTGCGCGGTTGCGCGCGCCTTCCGGCTGCTCGCGCAGCATCACCGCGGTCTCGCCCTTCAGCACGCCGCGGGCGCTGTCGGTCAGAACAAGCGCGCCGAAGGCGTCGCTGTCGGCGCGCAGATGGCCCATCGCCACCAGCTGGCGCAGCACCGCGCGCCATTGCTTCTCGTTGAGCTCGCGGCCGATGCCGAACACCGACAGCTGGTCGTGGTTGAACTGCTTGACCCGTTCGGTCAGCCGTCCGACCAGCACGTCGATCAGGTGCATGGCGCCGAAACGTTGCCCGGTGCGGTAGGCGCAGGACAGCAGCTTTTGTGCAAGCACCTTGCCGTCGCGGACGCGCGGCGGCGTCAGGCAGTTGTCGCAATTGCCGCAGATTTCCTCCGCGCGGGTCTCGCCGAAATAGCCGAGCAAGCGCTGCCGGCGGCAATGCACCGTTTCAGCCAGCGCAACCAGCGCGTCGAGCTTGCCGACCGAGACGCGCTTGAAGGCGTCGGAGCCGATCGATTCATCGATCATGCGGCGCTGCTGCACGATGTCGGAGAGCCCGTAGGCCATCCACGCGGCCGACGGCTTGCCGTCACGGCCGGCACGTCCGGTCTCCTGGTAGTAGGCTTCGATGCTCTTCGGCAGATCGAGATGCGCGACGAAGCGCACGTCGGGCTTGTCGATGCCCATGCCGAACGCGATCGTGGCGACGATCACGATGCCGTCCTCGTTGAGGAAGCGGTCCTGATGCCGGGCACGCAGGCCGGCGTCGAGCCCGGCATGATAGGGCAACGCGGCAATGCCGGCCTCGCTGAGCGCCGCCGCGACATCCTCGACCTTGGCGCGGGACAGGCAATACACCACGCCGGCGTCGCCGGCATGCCGCTCCTTGATAAAGTTCTTCAGCTGCGTGGTCGCATTCTGCTTGTCGACGATCTCGTAGCGGATATTGGGCCGGTCGAAGCTCGCGACGTATTGCGGTGCGTCGGTAAGCTGCAGCCGCTCGGCGATCTCCCTTCGGGTCAGCGCGTCTGCGGTCGCGGTCAGCGCGATGCGCGGCACTTTCGGGAAGCGCTCGGCGAGTGCGGACAGGCCGATATATTCCGGGCGGAAGTCATGGCCCCATTGCGAGACGCAATGCGCCTCGTCGATCGCAAACAGCGCGATCTGCGCCTGGCCGAGCAGATTGAGGCAGCGCGGCGTCAGCAGCCGTTCCGGCGCCACATAGAGCAGGTCGAGATCGCCGGCGAGCAGCCGCCGCTCGACCTCGGAGGCTTCCTCATAGGACAGCGTCGAATTCAGCACCGCGGCGTTGACGCCGGCTTCAGTGAGGCCCGCGACCTGGTCGCGCATCAGCGCGATCAAGGGCGACACCACGATGCCGCAGCCGTCGCGCAGCAGCGACGGCAGCTGATAGCACAGCGACTTGCCGCCGCCGGTCGGCATCAGCACCAGGCAATTGCCGCCATCGGTGACGTGGCGGATGATCTTTTCCTGCGCGCCGCGGAAGCCCGACAGGCCGAACACGGAACTGAGCACGGACAGCGCATCGCGAGACGGGGCGGAGGCGCGATCGAGGGCGGGCTGGGCGGTCATGGTCCCTTGCGCGATCCCTTTGGGATTTCCCAGGATTTCCTTGGGGTCAACAGGCGGTGATCGAGGTCTTATGGCCGAACGATACCGGAACGAAAGGTGTTAATACACGTCCCAACAACAAACTCAATTCAGCATGACTGGTCAGCTGCGGATCATCACAGGCATTGCCGCGATCGTGCTGGTCGCGGGCGCGGCAATGGGCCTCGCGGTCGCCTGGCGGCCGCAGATTGCCGCCATTGCGCCGCCGCGGGCCGATACCTTCGACCCCGATGCGGTCAAACGCGGCCGCGAACTCGCCGCGATCGGCAATTGCAACACCTGCCATACCGTGCAGGGCGGCGCGACTTATGCCGGCGGGCTCCCGGTTCCAACGCCGTTCGGCATCGTCTTCTCATCCAACATCACGCCGGATGCCGAAACCGGCATCGGGCGCTGGCCGGAGGAGGCGTTCGTCCGCGCGATGCGCTCGGGCGTGGCGCGCGATGGCCAGCATCTCTACCCGACTTTTCCCTATGACCATTTCACCAACGTCTCGGATGCGGACGACCGGGCACTATATGCATTCCTGATGACACGACAGCCGGTCCACGCGTCGCCGCCGGCGAATCAGTTGTCGTTTCCGTTCAACTATCGACCGCTGATCGCAGGGTGGAAACTGCTGTATCTTCGCGGCGGCGATGCCCCTCAGGACTCGGCGAAGGGCGCGGAATGGAACCGCGGCGCCTATCTGGTGGAGGGGCTCGCGCATTGCGGCGCCTGCCACACGCCGCGCAACGCGCTGGGCGCCGAGCGCGTCAATGCGCAGTTCTCCGGCGGCGAGGTCGACAATTGGCATGCCTACGCGCTGAACGACACCTCGCACGCCCCGGTGCGGTGGACCGCCGACGCGCTCTACGCCTATCTGCGCCACGGCTGGCAGGCCGATCATGGCACCGCGCGCGGGCCCATGGCTGAAGTGGTCGGCAATCTGGCAACGGTGCCCGACAGCGACGTGCGGGCCATCGCCGTGTACATGGCCGATATCTCGGGCGCGCCGGCGCCGGATCGCAAGCGGCCAGCCGACGTCGTAGCACAATCGTCTTCGGATGATGCGGCACAGGCCCATGCTGCCGGCGCGGCGATCTATGCCGCGGCGTGTGCCTCCTGCCATGAGGGCAACCGCGCGCTGCCCTATGGCGGCATCAATCTCGCGCTCAGCACGGCGATCGCGAGCCCCGACCCGCGCAACCTCCTCAATATCGTGCTGTCGGGCGTTGGCGCCGTCGAAGGCGAGCGCAGCCCGATCATGCCGGGCTTCGCCGCCAGCATCGATGATGCGCAGATGGTTGCGCTCACGGCCTATCTGCGCGCCCGATTCGGCAAGCGGCCGGCGTGGGCCAATCTCGACAAGGCGGTGCGTGATGCGCGGGCGGTGCAGGCCGCGTCGCTTGCGGCGCGCGACACGCCATCAGAATCCAGACAGCGAGGCAAGCCATGATGATATTGAAGGTCAATGGCCGGGATCATCAGGTCGATGCGGAACCGGATACGCCGCTGCTCTATGTGCTGCGCAATGATCTGGCGCTCAATGCCGCCAAGTTCGGCTGCGGGCTCGGGCAATGCGGCTCCTGCACGGTGATCGTCGACGGCAAGGCGGTGCTGTCCTGCGTCACGCCGCTGGTCCTGGTCGAAGGCAAGCAGGTGACGACGCTCGAAGGGCTCGGCACCGTGGCCACGCCGGCGCCGATCCAGCGTGCCTTCATGGAGGAGCAGGCGGCGCAGTGCGGCTACTGCATCGCCGGGATGATGATGCGCGCGCAGGCGCTGCTGATGCGCAACCCGAAGCCATCGGATGCGCAGATCCGCGCCGAGCTGGAGTCGAATCTCTGCCGCTGCGGCACCCATATGCGCATCCTGCGCGCAGTGCACCGCGCCGCCAGGTTGATGGATACGGCCGACGCCGCAAGCGACAGGAGCGTCCGATGACCGCGCCGGTGGTTCTCGATCGCCGCAGCGTGCTGGCCGGCACCGGCGCGCTGATCGTCAGCTTCTCGCTTCGCCATGCGGTGGCACAGGAGCAGAAGGCTGCGCAGAGCCCGGCGTTGCCGGGCAGCCTGGCGAAAGCGCCCAATCTGGATTCCTGGATCCGCATCGATGCCAATGGCCAGGTCACGGCCCTTACGGGCAAGGCCGAACTCGGCCAGGGATTCCGCACTGCGTTCCAGCAGATCGCGGCCGAGCAGCTCGACATTCCCTTCGATGCGCTGAAGGTGATCACCGCCGACACCAAACTCACGGCGAACGAAGGCTATACGTCCGGTAGTCATTCGATGCAGGACAGCGGCACGGCGATCCTGCATGCCGCAGCGCAGGCGCGCATGTTGCTGGTGGCCGAGGCGGCAAACCGTTTCGACTTGCCGCCCGACGTCTTGCGAACCGAGAATGCGGCTGTCGTCGCTCCCGATGGCCGACGTCTCGGCTATGGCGAGCTTGTTGCCGCGGAAATGTTGCACGTCCAGGCGCAACCGGCATCGAGCCTGAAGGATCCGGCGAGCTTCAAGGTGATGGGCCAGCCGGTGCCGCGCGTCGACATTCCGGCCAAGGTCACGGGCGGCGCCGCCTATGTGCAGGACATGCGGCTTCCCGGCATGGTGCATGCGCGCGTGGTGCGCCCGCCGAGCTACGGCGCGCAGCTCGTGGAATGCGACACGGCCGCGATCGAGAAAATTTCAAATCGTGCGCGACGGCAACTTCCTGGCCGTGGTGGCGGAGAAGGAATTTTCGGCGGTCAAGGCCATGCACGCGCTGGCCGCCGCGGCGAAGTGGCGGGAGAGCGCGAAGCTGCCGAACCAGCACGATCTGGCCAACGTGCTGACCGCGCTGCTCTCACAGGATTTCGCGATCTTCCGGCGTAGCGATCCCACGGTGAGCGGCGCGCGGTCGCTCGAAGCGACCTATACGCGGCCTTACCAGTCGCACGGCTCGATCGGGCCGTCTTGCGCGGTCGCGCAATTCGTCGATGGCGCGATGACGGTGTGGACGCACACGCAGGGCGTCTATCCCGACCGGCAGGCGATCGCCGAGATGCTCGGTATGACGCCCGCCAGCGTCCGCCTGATCCATGTCGAAGGCTCCGGCTGCTACGGCCACAATGGCGCCGACGATGCCGCGGCTGACGCCGCGCTGATCGCCCGGGTGCTGCCAGGGCGCCCGGTACGGGTGCAGTGGATGCGCGAGCAGGAGCACGGCTGGGAGCCCTATGGTCCGGCGATGGTGACCAGGCTGAGCGCGTCGCTTACGACCGACGGCAAGATTGCCGACTGGAATTTTGCGGTGTGGAGCAACACCCATTCGATGCGGCCGGGCGGCGCCGGCGCGCTGCTTGCGGCCCAGCACATGGCGCGATCATTCGCGGTGCCCGCACCAAAGCCGTTGCCGCTGCCGGAAGGTGGCGGCGATCGCAACGCGATCCCGATCTACAATTTCCCGAACGCGCATGTGATGCATCACTTCATCCCCGTGATGCCGCTGCGGATCTCCGCGATGCGCGCGCTCGGCGCCTATCACAACGTGTTCTCGACCGAGAGCTTCATGGATGAACTGGCCGCTCTCGCCGGCGCCGATCCGGTCGAGTTTCGCCTCAGGCATCTCGACGACCAGCGCGGCCGCGCGGTGGTCGAGAAGGCCGCGGAGGAGTTCGGCTGGACGCGCGGGCAGCAGCCGCCGCGAAATCGCGGCTACGGCTTCGCGTTCGCGCGCTACAAGAATCTTGCCGCCTATTGCGCCATCGCATCCGAGGTCGAGGTCGATCGCGAAACCGGGCGGGCCCGGCTGGTGCGCGCGGTCGCCGCCGTCGACGCCGGCCAGGTCGTCAATCCGGACGGCATCACCAACCAGATCGAGGGCGCGATCATGCAGTCGTCGAGCTGGACGCTCTATGAAAGCGTCACCTTCGATGAGACAAGGATCACCAGCATCGACTGGCAGACCTACCCGATCCTGCGCTTCAATGCGGTGCCCGACAGCATCGCCGTCCACATCATCAACCGTCCGGGCCAGCCGTTCCTCGGCAGCGGCGAGACCGGGCAGGGCCCGGCTGCCGCCTCGCTCGCCAATGCCATCGCGCATGCGACCGGCAAGCGGCTGCGCGACCTGCCGCTCAGCCGCAAGCGGATCAAGGACGCGATCGATACGTAGCGCGTGGCGAGATTAGGTCGAATGCGACGGCGCTACGCTCCCTCTCCCCGTGCTTACGGGGTCGAGACGAGCGAAGCTCGCTCTTAGAGGGTTGGGGTGAGGGGCCTTCTCCGCGTGTAAGGTGATAGCTGCCTTTGCGGAGACTTCTCCTCACCCGGAACGCATCTGGCGATGCGTCATAGCCGAAGCTCTGCTTCGGCGTTCTTGAGAACGGCCGCCGAAGGCGGCCTGTGCCTTTCCCCGCACACGGCAGGGCTATCGCATTTCGTGGTGGTGCCCTCGTGGCCATCCTTCGAGACGCCCGCCTTCGGCGGGCTCCTCAGGATGAGGTCTTGTTCTGCGGCACAATAGTAGACCCTCATGGTGAGGAGCGCCGCTTGCGGCGCGTCTCGAACCACGAGGCCCAGCACTTGCGCGGTCGCCAAGGAGCATATGCGATAGCCTTGCCCAGGAGGGGCGAGGTGAAGCAGAGCGCTGTCCCATCCAAAGCAAATTCATTCTGGTCTTCAAGCTGTCGGCGCGGGTGGAGCCGGCGCCGGCGTCATTGGCTCGACCTTGTAGGTCTTCGGCATATTGATCGGCTTGTAGGCCGGATCCTTCTCCATGCGCTCCAGCACCGAGGCATGGATGGTCGCGCCGTCCGCAATCGGCCGCGGCTCGCCGCGCGGCAGATAGAAGCCGAGGAAGGATTTCCGCTCTGGCCATTCCTTCCATTTGTCGCTCTTCGGAATCCATTCCAGGATTTCCCAGGCGGCGGTCAGCGAATTGTGCAGCGGGGCGGTCGCGCTCGGCGGCACATAGTCGTGCTTGTGCGGCGGCAACGGCATCCCCCAGGCGAGATGATCGATCAGCGCCTGATCCATGTGCAGCCCGGCCGCCTTGGCCTGCTCGAGCATCCAGATCAGCGGAAACTTTGACGGTCCGCTTTGGTCTTCCGGATAGCCGCCGCCGACGTCGGAGTGCACGCCGGCAAACCAGACTTGGCTGATGTTTTGCTCCACCTCCGTCGCCGGATCGAACGGATCCGAGCGGAATTTCTGCGGCTCGATCCAGCGATTGAGTCGGAACATGCGCCTGCGCTCGTCGATCGAGATCGCCTGGCGGAACCGTTTGACGCTGGAATTGGTGCGGGTGAACAGCAGCGTCTGCAAGTCGAACAGGAAATTGTCCTGTCGCGGCACGATGATCGAGGCCACGGTGTCCCAGACCCCGACGAACTCGATATCGATGTTGCGGCCGCCGGCAATCTGGCTGAAATGCCAGGCTTCCTTCAACGGAGCATAGTCGAACGTGCCGTCGGATTTCTGGGCGTCGGAGCTGGCTTTCTTGTAGGTGCCGAAGGCGTAGCTCGCGAGGTCGAGCTGGTCGACGGGCAGAAGGCCCATCACATGGACGAAGGCCGCGAGCACGCGCACCGTGTAGGCACCGCGGCTGAAGCCGAACATCCAGACCCGGTCACCGGGCTCCCACGTTCGGCACAGGAACAGGTAGGCGCCGAGCGTGTCCTGGTCGAGACCGGCGCCGAAGGCCAGCCCGAACAAGCCGCGCATCTGCTGCTTGAAGCGGCCCCAGGCGTTCTGCAGGCCGATGGTGCCGAGGCCGGGATGATAATAGATCCGCTGCCGGTCATTCTTGTCGGCGACGCGGAACAGCTTCAGCACATTGGAAATATTGTCACCGATCTCGTTGCCGGTGCCGTCGCAGCAAATCACAATATCCTTCGGCATCCGTTGCCCTCGCGGCCGCCGTGAAAATTCGCGGCCTCTATGTACGGCAGAATGCGGTGAAAATTCAATCTCCAATTGAAGACGGTTCTGTGGCGGCGGCGTGACCGCCGGTGGTGCCGGGTAGCCGAAGTGTGATGCGCGCCGGCATTGCCTGCCTTTGGATCGAATTGAATCTCGCCACGGCCGGCCAAAGCTGCGCCAAGGACGGCGTCGCTTCGGCTCGCCGATGCCGGCCATGACGGAGAGTTGCCGTGATCCAATTCCGTTCGTGATGCGTTGAGTCGGCCGCCAATGGCGCTCCCAGAATTCAATTGCAACACTTCGGAAAAGATGGAAATCTGCCCGTCGATCATTGCTATATGCGTCGACATTTTCTCCCTTTCAGGGACTCCGCGGTGCACGCGATCATCTTTCCTGCGGCCTCCCACAGCTTCCTCAACAACAACAGGAACGGGTCGGCATGAGCCCTCAAGCTCTCGTGACGGCCATTCTCTCAGGACTTGTGGTGGCGGCGTTCGGACTGTTCTGGTGGGTCGGCAGCTATTCCGACCGTGTGTTCGCAAGCAGGTTTCGCACCCGCTTTCCGGAGAAGACGCTGAGTTACACCGGCGACCAGCTTGGCGAGCTGGTGCAGTCCGATCTGCGGATGAAGTACGTCTTTCCGATCCTGTTTCCGCTCGATCTCATCGTCATGCTGGCGCTGGCGGGCGCGATGGGGGCGGCGTCATCGCACTGGCTCAGCCGGATCTATCCGTCCGCGGCGTGGCTCGGCCTGGTCGTGCCGGCGGTGTACCTGCTCAGCGATCTGATCGAGGATTGTCTCCTGGCATGGCTGCTGCTGCACGGCGACCCGCATGCGGCGGCGCGGTCGGTCTCGATCCTGAAGGCGATCACGACGATCAAGCTGGTCGGCATCTTCGCCTCGATCGCGCTGACATTGGCGGCGTTCGTCGGGTGGCTGTTCCACGGCGAGTCGCTTGCCATCTAAGGCGCGGCCGGCGGCCTACTGATACGTCGCGACGATATCCGACACGGCGCGCTCGAGCTGCTGCGCGGTCGCGCACTGCCGCACCACGCTGCAGAAGGTCGCGTAGCGCGGCATCTCGGAATCGCCAAAACCCCAGACCATGCGGCCCTCGGGGTTGAGCCAGACCAGCCGTTTGGAGCGCTCGCCGATCCGGCGCAGAATGTCGGCGCGCGGATCGAGATTGTTGCTGCGGGCGTCGCCGAGCACGATCACCGTGGTCTGCGGCGTGATCGCGCTCATCCAATTGTCCTCGAAATCGGCGAAGGAATTGCCGTAATCGGACGAGCCGAAGCCGACCTTGGACATGATCTCCTTCATCGCCTCTTCCGGCGAGTTCGATTCCAGGATGTCGCTGACCTCGATCAGGTGGCCCGAGAAGGCGAATGAGCGGACGTCGTCCACCACCTCGTGCAGGCTGTGGATCAGGAGCAGGAAGAAGTCCGAGACGCGGGCGACCGAGCCCGAGACGTCGCACAGCGCGACGATCTTCGGCCGGTCGCGATGCTTGCGCTTCCACGCGGTGAGGAAGGGGACGCCGCCCCAGGCCGCGTTCCGGCGCAGCGTGCGGCGGACGTCGAGATGACCGCGGCGCTGGCGCTTGCGCGGCTTGGAGTAGCGCTCGCGCAACCGGCGCGCGATCTGGCGGATCAGCGTACGCATCTGCTCGACCTGCCGCGGCTCGATCCGCGCCAGCGGCGCGTTGCGCAGGATCTCGTTGCGCAAATTCTCCGCTTCCTCGCGCCCGTACAGCAGCAGGGCCTGCGAGACCGCATCGCGAACGGTGCCGCGCAGGCCGTTGAGCGCCTCCTGCAGCCTTTCGGCGAGCGCGGGATTGCGCGTGGTCAGGTCGTCGATGTCGTCGCGCAGGCGCTGGATCCCCATCGCATCGAGGATGCGGGTCTGGAAGATGCCGCGCTGGGTGAAGTAGCGGATATCGGGCAGCGAGGCGGCGCCGGAGGCGTTGGCGATTGCGCTCGATATCGCGGAGCGATCCTGCGACAGCAGCATCTGCGCCAGCGGTCCGACATTCTCGTTGGCGGCGCCGCCCGAGGCATCGCCATGCTCGTCGGCCGACGGGTTGGCGCCGGATTCGCTCTGCTCGGCGTTCTCCTGCTGCGGCTCGGGCTGGCTGAAGAACAGGTCGAAGCATTCGCCGAGCGCGCGCTTCTCGTCCTGCGTCTTGGCCAGCGTCAGCAGGAAGGTGTCGCGCAGGATGTCGCGATCGGCAAAGCCGACCTGGGCGACCGCCCGCATCGCATCGATGCTTTCGGCGGGCGAGACCCGGACCCCGGCTCCCCGCGCCGCACGAAAGAAGCGATGCAGGTTCTCGCGCATGTTGGTTTAGCTGAACACGCCCTGGCGCGACGCCTTGGCGATGAAGGACGAAATCTGTGGCGTCGCGGCCTCGATGTCGGCCTCGTATTTCAGGAGCACGTTGAGCGTGTCCTTGACGATCTCGGTGTCGAGCTCGCTGGCCTGCAGCAGCACCAGCACGCGCGCCCAGTCGATTGCCTCGCTGACCGAGGGCAGCTTCTTCAGGTCGAGCGAGCGGATCTCGTGGATGAAGCCGACCATCTGCTTGCGCAGCGTCTGCGAGATGCCGGGCACCCGGCTCTCGACGATGCGCTCCTCCAGCTTCTGCTCGGGGAAGCCGATGTGCAGATGCAAGCAGCGCCGCTTCAAGGCATCGCCAAGATCGCGCTCGCTGTTCGAGGTCAGGATCACGGTCGGCGGCGCCACCGCGGAGACGGTGCCGAGCTCGGGGATCGTGACCTGGAAGTCCGAGAGGATTTCCAGCAGCAGCGATTCGAATTCGGCATCCGACTTGTCGATCTCGTCGATCAGCAGCACGCAGCCGGCGGGCTGCTCCAGCGCCTGCAACAGCGGCCGCGGCTCGACGAATTCCTTGGAGAAGAACACGTCGCCGAAGGTGTGGAGCTGGTCGAGCGCAGCGGCCAGCGACTGCGCGCCGCCGAGCACCTCGCCGAGCTTGTCCTTCAGGATCTGGGTGTAGAGCAGCTGCTTGGCATATTTCCACTCATACAGCGCCTTGGCCTCGTCGAGGCCCTCATAGCATTGCAGGCGGATCATCTTCATGCCGCGCCATGTGGCGATCGCCTTCGCCAGCTCGGTCTTGCCGACGCCGGCAGGGCCCTCGACCAGGATCGGCTTCTCGATCTGCTGCGACAGAAAGACCGCGGTCGCGATCTGCCGGCTCGCAATATAGCCTTGCGCGGCGAGGCCGCTTTCCACGGCCTCGATCGAGGCGGTGGGCCTGGTGTCAGCCACGAGGATCAGCTCCGAATTTGCCTTGAACTCGGACCTGTTCTGCGCCCGTTGCGGACAAAGCACAAGGCTCGTTTGGCCCGCAAAGGCATGAGGGCTAAAGGCTGGCGTTAGCGCAAGGGTTCCGGGGTATTTCCGCCGAGCGCAATACGGTCGTTAGCGTGTAGTTCGAACCTCCCCTTGAAAAGGGGAGGTCGCTTTGCTCGCCAGAGCAAAGCGGGTGGGGATCTACTCTCTCCATCAACACCGGCGTCTGCGGCTGACCCCCATCCCGACCTTCCCCCTTTCAGGGGGAAGGGGAAGAATCTCGTAGACCGGCTACCGTCAGCCCGCGCAGCTCCTCACGTATTCCTTGCGCTGCGGGCCAACGATCTTCTGGTCGATCGCCTACTTCAGGCAGTCCAGATGCGCATGCGCCATGCAGAGCTGCATCTGGTCGTGCCGGCTGCGAAACCGCCTCACCTCAGCGTGAGGCCGGTCGCGGCTTCAAGCTCGCCGATCGCCTGCGCGGCGTTCGCGACCTTGATCGTGGTCATGCCCATCTCGCGCGCCGGCTTCAAATTGACGCCGAGATCGTCGAGATAGACGCAGTTCTTCGGGTTCACCTGCAGCGTCTCCACCATCATCCGGTAGATGCGCGGGTCGGGCTTGCGCAGGCCGATCTTCGCGGACTCGATGACGTGGTCGAACAGTGTCATCACCTCGGCGACATAGAGCGTGCGTCCGCTGCGGCTGCCGATCGCGTTCGCCGGCAGATTGTTGGTGATGCATCCGGTCTTGAATGCCGCCTTGATGCGCTTCAGCGCCTCGACCATCTCGGGGCGCAGGTCGCCGGAGAGCAGCGGCAGCACGTCCTTGCCGCGCACCTCGGCGCCGAGCGCCTTCGATTCCGTGGCGAACAGCGCGTCGAACGCCTCGATATCGATCTCGGCGCGCTCGAACTTGGCCCAGGCGTTCTCGAGATGATTGGCGGCGTTGGTGCGGCGGATGATGTCGATCGGCAGGCCGCGCTCGGTCTCATAGCGCGCGAATGCCTCGAACGGCGAGGTGGTCAAGACGCCGCCGAAATCCCAGATCACTGCCTCGATCATCAAAGTCTCGATCATCAAAGTCCTGCCCGTTGCAAAGCGGCGGCTTCGCCTCGGATCGTCCGGCCGATTGCAGGACAACAGGGAAACGCGCGTCCAGCCTTCTTTATTGGAATTGCCGCCGATCAGGCAAGCCGCCAGTTCGCGGCAAAATCCGCCACGCGGAACCAGCTCACCAGACCATCGGCACCAGGCGATAGCGCACCCGTGCGAGATATTCGGCATAGCCGTCGAGCTCGGCGGTCAGCATCCGCTCCTCCATCAGCGACCGCAAGCCGAGCAGCGCCGCCATCACGGGCACGATGGCGAGGCCATACCAGGATCCCAGCAGCAGCGGCGTCCCGACATAGGTCAGGAGGCCGCTGGCATAGATCGGATGCCGCACATAGGCGTAGGGTCCGGTGGTCACCGCCGCATGCCCGCGCTCGCGCTGGATCTTCACGACCGGCGCGGCGTAGCTGTTTTCCCGGTAGGTCCGGTAGACGATGTAGAACGATGCCGCGATCATCACGGCGCCGGCGCATTGCAACCAGAAGGGCACGAGCGATGTCTGGTAGCGGACTGCGTCGAGCGCCATCAGCGGCAGCCATGTCAGCCACAGCAGCGGCATGATCGTCGTGATGATGCGGTCCCATCCGGCCTGGCCGCGTGCGGTGCGCCGCTCCGCCAGCAACCCCGGATCGTGTCGGGCGAGCCAGGCCTCGGTGATCAGCCCGCCGATCGTGATCTCGAGCAGGAACACCCAGGCGCCGGCCCATCGCAGGGTGCCGGCCGCGAGAAACAGGAATGTGCCGAGGCCAACACATGTGAAGGCGGCGCGGCGCCGATTGACGCGGGGGGGACTGCCGTTCTCGTTCATGTTGCTCTCCGGCGAACGGCAACGGCCGCGCCGCCGGATCGGGCGGGCCGTTGCGTGCGTGCTTGCGGATCGCGCCTGCTCGGCGCGCAACGCCGATTACGATCTGCGAGTCCAGTTTCGCGCCTGTCCGGAATAGACCTTGCTCGGCAGCGCGCGCGCCGTGGGATCGAGCAGGATCTTCATCGCAGTGTTGAGCCGCTCTTCCGAATGCGGTGAGCCATCATGGCGCATCTGCTGCGGAGCCCCGGGGCCCTGCGGCGGCGCCAGATAGGTCGGCGTTGTCGGCGGAGTGGGGGTGGTGGCGATCTTCGGACGGGCGACAACAGCGGCCTCCATCGGGCGCCGCGCCTGGGCCATGCGTGACGCTGCGGAAGGTGCTTCCGCCGGCGGCGGCGAGGCGGCGCTGTCGGATCCGGATTTGCGGGGCGGTTTTGCCATGGCATCGGCTCCATAGGTTCGGTGATGACGACGACGTCAGGATTTGTCTTCGTCGGATGTGGTGCGTTTGGCGATGATCGGATTGCGATCGCTGATCGCGGCGATCAGCGAGGCGTGGCTCACGACTGACGACACGACGATCTTGCCGGATGGCTCGATCCGGCGACCGTTCTGCTGCTGTTGCTGTGGGCTCCTGGCGGTGGATTTCTGCATCATGTCGGCCTCCTCGAAGGTGGGGTGGGGCCCGACAGCGCCGGGCCCCGAGTTTGGCGATCAGATGCCGAAAGCACCGAGGACGCCCGGCAGCGCCTGCGCGACGCCGCCGAGGATTTCTCCCCAGCCCTGCGGGTTGACCGACCCGTTGGTCGCCACGTCGGCAATCCGCTTCGGACCGCGCTCGATGCCCTCACACTGGATCGGGCTACGCACGCTGCCGAAGGTCTCAAAGTCGTTCCTTGCGTACATGTTCAGCTCCTTCTTTCGGTTTGAATTGACGGCAACTACGGGAGGTGGGCACCGACCGGGGCAGCCGTCGCTGGACGTCGCCCAGGGGATCGCTCATCGCGTCGATCCCCCGGACCACGTGACGCATTCGCGCCACGTTCTGATCTCCTCCGGACGCAGAGGAGCAATCGCGTCAATAGACCTGCCACTGCCGCAGCGGTCCGACCGCCACCGGCACCACGTCGCTCACGTCGATCGTGTACTGATAGACTTCGCGCGCCTGGGTCAGGACCTGGGTCGGATTGAAGAAGCGGTAAGTCACGTCGTGACAAACCGAGTCCGGGCGGCAGATGACGCTCTGGTCGACCTCGACGGTGTCGAGCCGCAAGCCCTTCTTGGCGACGTCGGTGAAGATCTTCCGCGTGTTGTAGGCATTCATCGCGGAATAGTTCAGCGCGCGATCCTGCGGCGAGAGGCCGACATTGCGGAACTCGTTGTAGATCCGTTCGAGGAAGCCTTCCGCGCCGGCCGGCCAGGTGTCGGGATCGGGTCCGAAGAGCGTGTAGAGATCCCACTGGTAGAAGCCGCGCCAGTCGGTCACCAGCGTCGGCACGACGGTCCCGTTCAGGAGCTTGGTCGTGTTGGCGCTGTCGACCCAGCCGGCCATCGAAATCCGCGCAACACCGCCGCGCGGCGGGAAAGCCGGGGGCGTGGTCGGTGGCGTATCGTCGCCGCCGCGCGCTGCCGGTACCACGGTTCGGGTGTTCGATGGATCGTCATGCGAGACCTCCTGATGCCAGAGCGCCAGGATCAGCGCGGCGAAGAATCCGAGACCGAACACATCGAGCGGCTTGACCGCATAGATCGGGATCGAGTCGATCGTCATCGTCCAGATGATGGCATCGGCATCCGGGAAGTTGTTGCCCGAGCCGCTCGGCGTCGCGCTTTCGCCTTCGGCCTGGTTCAACAGATAGCGCGCCATGATCGCCGGATTGTACGGCGCCGAGGTATCGCCGGAGCGGTCGCGCTCCGGTCCGAACGCCGGATCGCCGCGTCCGATCAGGCTGTCGCGCCAATTGGCGATGGCCTGCACGAAGTAGTCGAGGCGGGCCTCCTTGCCGAAATCGTAGAACAGCCGGCCGATCGGGAACGCGAGCTGTCCGGTGGATTCCGCCGCGGCGCCCTGCGGACGCATGCCGCCGCCACAGCCGCAGCTCTTCTCGCTGGTACGAACCGCGGGGGCTTCGTACATCGGCAGCGCCTGCGGCATCGCGACGGGAAGCGCGTTGCTCGGCATCAGCGCAGGCAGCTGCTGCGGCTGCAGCCAGGCCTGCGGCATCATGCCGGCCGCCGGCATCGCCATCTGCGGCATCATCATCGGCGGCATGACCATCTGCGGCGCCGGCGTCGGCATCCAGACCATGTCGCCGCCCGCGTGGGGGGCGTGATACGGATACGGCGCCGGCGCTGCGATCGGCGCGACGGCGACGCCGTGATCAACGGCCGCGGCGATGGCCGCAGGCGCTGCGGGCGCAGCAGGCTGCGCTTCGCTTGGCATGATCCCGGCGCTGCTGCGCAGGACCGAGCCGTCCGGCCCGAATATGCGCGGAGCCGATGGTGCAGACATTGCTGATAGATCTCCCATGGAACCCTCTCTGGTTGCAGTTGGCTGAGCGGCGGATGACGGTTGGACGAAAGGGCGCGCGGACACTCCCCGGAAACGGGGAGTCGCGGCCGTGGCACCCGACGGCATGACGGCGTCCGCCTGCTCGCCAAGCAGGGCGGCGACAGCCGCGGGAATATCGAGCCGTCCGGCGAGGCAGCGCGAGGCGCTGCCGTCGCTGCGGCAGGGCACCGCGCTTTCGAGCAGCGCGGCACGGACGGCTTGCGGATCGGCCTTGCGTCCGGTCTGGCGCAGGCATGAGAGCAGCAGGGCGACGACGCCGCTGACGATCGGCGCCGCGAAACTCGTTCCGGAGCGCAGGCTGATATTGCGGACCGGCGAGGCGCCGGCGATGTTTTCGCCCGGCGCGAGGATGCCGTTCTCGAGATAGGCGTCGCCGAAATTGCTGAAGGGCAGCGGATTGCCGGCCGGATCGCACGCGCCGACCGCAAGCACCGAAGCGAGGCTGCCCGGCACCTGGACGCAGCGGCATCCGTCATTGCCGGCGGCGGCGACGATCAGCTTGCCGGCGCGTTCGCAAGCGCGGACCGCGTCGACCAGAATGCGGTCGGCTTGGCCGGTCGCGGATTGCTGGCCGCTGCTGATATTGATGACGTCGGCGCCGGCGGCGAGCGCCTGGTTGATCGCGAGCGCCAGGGTGCTTTGCGACGACGGCTCGATCTGCCCGGCGACATTCTCGCGATAGATCGAGAACACGGTCGCGCTGCAATTCGGCGCGACGCCGAGCACCGGGCTGCCGGGCGTGCCCATCAGCACGCTCGTGACATGCGTGCCGTGCTCGGACTGGATCATCGGCGAAGCCGGTGCGACGAACTCGCCGCCCCTGGCGACGCGGGCCTGCCTGAGCGAAGGATGATTGAAATCGACGGGGCCGTCGATGATCGCGATCTTGACCGCGGGGTCGCCGCCCGACGTTCTCTGCCATAAGGCAGCCAGACCAGCGATATCGGCAACTGGATTCATGAAATCAATCCCGACTGATCAGCCGCAAATCCGTGCAGCCGATCCGTCTTCCGCGACAATTTGCTCTCACGCAGCGAACCACATGTCGTTGCGTTGGTGCAGTTGTGGCAGCTGTGACGCGAAAGGCCTATTCACCGCGGTGGATCAGAAAGGATCGAGCCGGCGATACGGATCGATCGGTCGATGAGATCGATCCTGCCTCTCGAACGATCGATCGAAGGGTTTAGTCGAGACCGATCTCACCGCACCATTGTGCGTGCCAGGGCAGACATGCGCTTGCATCTGCGCGCCGGTGCGCGAACGCGACCCGCGCGTCGGGCGAACACGGAATTCAGGATGTCGGTGTCAGTCGAGCTCGCGGGCCCGATCGGGGATCGCTGCCGATGATGCGATCCACGGTGCTTCGCGCACCCGTCGCATCGCCTGCGCCCGGCGCGGCAGGCCGAGCTTCTGCAGCACGTGATGGACGTGGTGCTTGACCGTCGCAAGACTGAGATTGAGATCGCGCGCGATCTCCTTGTTCGACAGGCCGTGTCCGATCAGCTTGAGAACCTCGCTTTCGCGGCGCGTCAGCCCCTGGTCCGCGTCGATCGTATCCGCTTGACGTTCCATGCAGAACAGCGCGCGCAGCAGGCCGCCGGAAATCTCGGCGCTGCAGGCGAGCCGCCCCGATGCCACATCCGACAGCGCCCGGCAGAGCTCATCGAAGCTGGCGTTCCGGGAAATGTAGCCGCTGAATCCGGCCCGGCCGCAGCGGACCACGTCGCGCCGGTCCTCGTTGAGGCCGAGCGCCACCAGTGCGACATCCGCATGGTCGCTCGCAATCGCACGCACTTCGTCGAGATCGATGCCCTGTGTGACGTCGATCAGAATGACATTCACACTGTCGGTCTCGAGGGTCTCGCGCAGGCCGGCGAGATCGGACACCGCCGCCGCAATCGCAAACTCGGCGTGGTTCTGGAAACTCGAGGTAAGCCCCTCGCTGAACAGCCTGATCGGCGTGACGACCGCTATCCTCATCATTATCCTCTAACTCAACGAAATGACGGATGGAGCGCCGTGTTGAGATCTACGGCGCCGGCATCCAGAAAAGTCATAAAGGTAAGTATGCGATATGCTGCCGGAGGTTGTATGATTGCCGGATCGAAATTACGGCGCTGATGCGGGCAATCAAGAGACGCAGTTCACATTCGAACGTCACCCGCGCGCCGGACGCGCGATTCGATGTGTGCGTATGGCGACAAGACGGCGATGTGTGGCGCGTGAACGCAATGGCGCTGCAGGATTCCGGCGGCGACTTCAACGTCGTAGAGATCGACGCGTAGATATTTAGACAATTGACGCGCGCAGGTCTGGATGCTCTGTACAATATTGCGTGTTCTCCAGAGCCCGGTGCGAGCGACGCAATGCCGCGCCTCGGATAGGCTCGATTCAGCAGCAGACCGACGGGGTTTCATGACGAGCGTGATTCGAGCGACAGCTTTTCTGACCCTGTTGGTGGCGACGCCGGCGCTGGCCATCGTCGGCGGCGGCGCGCCGTCGACGGATGGCGTTGCGCGCTCCGTCGTCACCATCGTCGGCTCGCGCGGCAATTTCTGCACCGGCGCGCTGATCGCGCCGAAGGTCGTGCTGACCGCGGCGCATTGCGTGCAGCCCGGCGCCGATTACAAGATCGTCGAATATGGCGCGGACAGGCAGCCGACGCTGCAGGACGTCAGGACGGTTGCGATCCATCCCGGCTTTCGGATGCAGGCGATGACCAATCATGTCGCCACCGCCGACGTCGCGCTGCTGCAGCTCGCGGCGCCGGCCGCAGGCAAGGCACCGGCCGCGCTCGGCATGCCAAACATTCCGATCCAGGTCGGCGGCCGCTTCACCATCGCGGGCGTCGGCGTCACCGTGCGCGGTGACGGCAAAAGCGGTGGCGCTACCCGCGTCGCCGGCCTGATCGCGAGCGGCAAGCCCGGCACGTTGCAGATCCGTCTCGTCGATCCGGTCGGGCAGGGTTTGCGCGAAGGGCTCGGGGCCTGCACCGGCGATTCCGGCGCGCCGGTGTTCGAGAACAAGCAGGGCGGCCCCGCCATCGTCGGCGTGGTGAGTTGGTCCACCGGGCCGAACGGCGCCGCCGGCTGCGGCGGCATCACCGGCGTGACGCCGCTGACACTCTATCGCGACTGGGTGATGCAGACCGCGCGGCAGTGGGGTGCGAGCTTTTAAAGTCACCTCGCCCCGCTTGCGGGGAGAGGTCGGATCGCATCGTGAGATGCGATCCGGGTGAGGGGGTACAGGTCTTTCGTCTGGTACCGCCTCGCGGAGAGAGCCCCTCACCCCGACCCTCTCCCCGTAAGAACGGGGAGAGGGAGTGAAGCCTAATGCCCCGCGGCCTTGTTCGCGGCGGCGTTGTTCAGCACGATCAGGCCGTCGACGGCGACGCCGAGCTTGCTGTTGATCAGGAACGGGTTGACGTCGATCGAGGCAATGCGGCCATTGGCGTCTGCCATCAGGTTGGAAAGACCGACCAGCGCCTTCACCGCCGACGGCTCGTGCAGCGCGGGCTTGCCGCGGTAGCCCTTCATCTTGACCCCGGCCTTGGTCCTGGCGATCAGCTCCTTCGCCTCGGCGGCGTCGAGCGGCGCGCCGGCGAGGGCGACGTCCTTCATCAGCTCGATATCGACGCCGCCGGTGCCGAACAGCACGACGGGGCCCATCTCGGCGTCGAGCGAGGCACCGACCACGAGCTCGAGGTCGGCCTTGACCTGCTGTGCGATCAGGATGCCCTCGAGCTTCGGCTTGCCCTTCAGCTTCTTCACCCGCGCGGTGATGTCGTTGAACGCCTTCTTCACCTCGGCCGCACTGGCAAGGTTCAGCACCACGCCGCCGATATCGGATTTGTGCAGGATGTCGGGGCTGACCACCTTGGCGACCACCGGGAAGCCGATTTTCCTGGCGATCTTCACGGCCTCAGCCGCGGTCTGCGCGACCTCTTCCTTTGAGATCGGGATGCCATAGGCCTTGAGCAGCTTCTTCGAGGCGACCTCGTCGAGCGCGGCGGCGCCGTTGGCGGCCTTCAGCGTCTTCTCTAGCACCGCGCGCGCCGATGCCTTCGAGCTCGACGCGATATCGGGTACTTCCTTGCGCAGGCCGGCATATTCGATCAACGACTTGATCGCGCCGACCGCGCGGTCGAGGCCCTGCATGACTGCGATATCGGGCAGCGACTTGCGCAGCCCCTTGGTGAATTCGGTGAAGCCGATCGACATCGCGCTGATATAGATCACCGGCTTGTTAGCCTGGCCCGCCATCTCGTTGACGATGCGCAAATTGCGCTCGCGCAGCTCGTGCGGCGCCTTCGGCAGCTCGGCATCGATGATGACGATATCGGTGTCGGGATCGTCGATCATGATCTTGATCGACTTCATGTAGACGGAGGGATCGACCACCGCGGCAAAGCCGGCGTCGAGCGGGTTGCCGACGATGCTGCCGGGGCCGAGCATTTTTGCCAGCTGCTCCGAGGCGTTCGGGCTCAGCGGCGCAAAATTCAGCCCGGCGGAATAGAACGCGTCGATCAAAAGCCCGCGCTTGCCGCCCGACAGCGACACCGCCGCGAGGCGATTGCCCTTCGGCGGATCGGCATGGACGAAGCACTCGGTGGTCTCGATCAGTTCATCCAGCCCGCGCACCCGGATCACGCCTTCGCGGGTCGAGATCGCATCGAAGGTCTCGATCGAGCCGGCGAGCGCGCCGGTATGCGCCATCGCCGCGGCGCGGCCGCCTTCGGAGGCGCCGAGCTTGAGCGCGATCACCGGCTTGCCGGCGGCGCGCGCGGCCTTGCAGGCATCGCGGAACACTTTTGTGTTCCTGACGCCTTCGAGATAGACCACGATGACGCGGATGCTCGGATCGGCGGCGAAATAGCTCATCAGGTCCGGGGTCTCGAGCCCGGATTCGTTGCCGGTCGTGACCATGTAGCCGACGCCGACGCCGCGATCCTCCAGCGCCTGGCGGATTGCCATCACGATCGCGCCGGATTGGCCGGCGATCGCCACCGCGCCCTGCTCCATGGTGACGATGCGGTCGTCGATATTGGTGAACAGGTTCTCGCCGGCGCTAAGATTGCCGAGGCAATTCGGGCCGGTGACCGCAAGCCCGGTCTCCTTGATCGCCTGCTTCAGCTCGACCGCGAGCCGCTGGCTCTCTTCATCCTGCAATTCGCTGAAGCCGGAGGTGACGATGGTCGCCGAGCGCGCGCCGGCCGCGGCCGCGTCGCGGATCACCTGTACCGCAAACCGGGCCGGCACCAGCACCAGCACATGGTCGGGTTTTTCGGGAAGGCTGGCGAAGTCCTTGTAGCAGGTGACGCCCCAGATCGCTTCGCGCTTGGCGTTGATCGGATAGAGGCCGCCGGCGTAGCCGTATTTGACCAGATTGTTCCATATCCGTTCGGCGTAATTGCCGGGCTTGTCGGTGGCGCCGACCAGCACGATGTTGCGCGGATGCAGCATCGCGTGGATGCTCTTGACGATATCGCTGGCGTCAGCGGGCGGCGCCCATTTGTGGGACACATGAGACGCGGTGCTTGCGAAAGCTTCCATGGAGCCTGCCCTTATCCTTGTTGTCTTTGTTTCCTGTGGCCACGGCGGATCACCGTGAGGCGCGCGATTTTTCATTGTTTTTATGGCGAGGGAAAGGGGGTAGCAACTCATGCTGGCGCAGGTCAGGGCACCGCGCGCAATATCCCGGCAGGCGCAAAATTGATTGCGTATCAGGAACCCGATTCGCGCGGGCGCGAATCCGCTTCGACCAAAGTCGCGTGCAACAGATAACGCTCGGGCCCCGATGTCAGCGCATCGAACGGCCAGCAGGTCGATAGCACCAGTTCACGTCGGTCGGTGAGCGGATCGACCCCCGATTGATCGAAGCGGACCACCGAACTGCGATCGGCCCGATAGCGAAACATCTTGCCGTCGCTTCGCGTGACGTCGATCTCGTCACCGATTGTGACATCCCTGAGAAAGCGAAAATGCGTGTCGCGGTGTGCGGAATAGACCGCCACGCCCCGCTCGCCGGCATCGACGGTCTGTTCGACATGGCCGGGGCCGAACGCCAGCGCCTGGCCGCTGCTGCCGGCAAGTGCAATCGCGGAAGCGTGCAGGCGCTTCACCTCGATCCGCGCCACCGGCCAGGTGTCGGCCCAGCTCCACGGCTTCACCGGCTGGCCGGTCGCGATGCTCTGTGCGAAGGCGCGTTCCAGCAGGACCTGCGCGAGCAGCGCCTTGGCGTGGATATAGGCGCCCTGGCCGAACAGGATCAGGCCGATGAGGGCGAAGGCGAGGGATGGGATGACGCGGGGCATGTTGTTCTGCTCTGGCCATTGCGGGAAGCGACTGTCTGACCCTCGTCCCGAGGAGCGCGCAGCGCGTCTCGAAGGGTGAGGCCGGTCCGGTGGCCTCGCCCTTCGAGACGCCCGCTTCGCGTGCTCCTCAGGGTGAGGGTTGGAAATTCGCGCGATGCCTTCCTCGGGTGGGAGAAGCTGCGCGCGCGGCCCTTGGGGGACGGGTGGAAGGCCGCGCGCGCTCTTGAAGGAGGAGGTTGGGGGGCACCTCCTCCTTTCATCCGACGTCATTGGGGCGACGTCTGACGCCGGTTGAACACCAGGAGGAGAAGGCTGACCGTGAGCAGGATCACGCCCGCGATCATCTTCAGCTCCGCATCGGTCGCGGTCTTCGGCAGCTGGATCGTGCCGGGAGCTTGCGTCGCGACCGGTGACCGCTTCAGCGCAGCGAGCTGCACCTTGCCGTCGCCGCCGTCGGCGCGCCGCTCGCCCGGGACGGCGGGCAGATTCGGACGCTCGCCGAACAGCTTCGCGAAATCCCAGCCAGCGGGCAGGTTGAGCGGGAGTTCGCTCAACTTCAGCGGCTCGCCTTCGGGGCGGCTCGGCGTCTTGTCGACCGCGACAAGGCTGGTCAGCCGCGTGACGAGCTGATGCTCCAGCGCCAGCGCGAGGATGGTCTTGTCGGCTTCCTCGGGGCTCTCCTGTCGCGTGGTGCGTGCGACCTCGGCATCGGCGATCTTGCGGCGCGCCCACAGTTTCGACAGGCCCTTGCCTTCAGCGGCATTCGCGAGCGGCAGCGTCACGCTCCACGGACGGTCGCCGATGCGGCCCTTGATCTCGACCGAGCCGGCCAGCTTGTCGAGCTTGGTGGCCAGCACCAGCGGCTCGTCGCGATAGACGTCGGGCAGTGCCGACGGCGTCAGGTCGGCCGTCGCCTCGGAGAATTTCGCCGAGAGGTTCGTTACCGCCGGGTTCTCCAGCTTGGCGAACAGGCCGCGCATGCGCTCGTCGACCTGCTCCACCGAGCCGATATGGGTGAAGGTGCCGCGGCCGAGCTCGGCGGCGCGCGTCATCAGATAGGTGTTCGGCGCCGAGCCGATGCCGACCATGAATACCCGCGAGCGGCCGCGCAGCGCGCTGATGGTCTCGAACAATTGCTGCTCGTTGCCGACCGCGCCGTCGGTCAGGAACACGACCTGGCGGACGTAATTGGCGTCGTCATGGTTGGTGTCGGACAGCGCCGCGCGCATCGCCGGCACCATCTCGGTGCCGCCGCGGGCCTGCAGCGCGCTGACGAACGCCGTCGCATTGCCGATATTGGCGCTGTTTGCCGCGACCGGCGACGGGAATAGCGTGTCCATGGTGTCGTCGAAGCGGATCACGTTGAAGCGATCGGCCGGCTGCAGGCGACCGAGCGCGTAAGTCAGGCTCGCCTTGGCCTGGATGATCGAGGTGCCGCCCATCGAGCCGGAATTGTCGATCACGAAGATCACTTCGCGCGGCAACGGCTTCTGTTGCGCCTGCTCGACCGACGGCGGGGTAACGAAGGCGAGCAGATAGTCGGAATTGCCGACATGCTCGCGGAATAGCCCGACCGACGGCGCCTTCTCGGCGGCCGGCTTCCACGTCAGCTCGAAATCACGATCGGCCGGCACCGGGCCTTCGGCGAGCTTGACGATGCGCGTGGTTCTGTCGGGACTCTCGATCCTGACCTGGTGGAAATGGCTCTTCACCTCGCCGAGCGGGAAGCCGGCGTTCAGGTGCACGGTGATGTTGGTCGGATTGACCGGCGCATTCTCCGCCGGATCGAGCACTTCGCTCGCAATGCGGTCGCGGTCCGGCACGGGATCGGTTGACGTGGCGCCCCAGCCGTTGCCATCGGCGCGAAGGTCGACGCTCTGCACCACCGGGCGCGGATTGTAGCGCGGGCCGATCACCATCGGCACCCGCAGCGAGAACTCGTTGCCGTTCTGCTGCACCGGCTCCTGATACTCGATCTGCACCAGCACGGTTTCGCCGGGGCCGATATTGGCAACGGAGTTGGTGAAGATGTTTGGCCGCCCCTGCTCGGTCAGCGCGGCCTTCTGGCCATTCTGCTTGGCCTGCTCATAGATGGCGCGAGCCTGCTGCCGCTCCTTGATGTCGCCGAGCACGACGCGGTCGCCGACCACCATCTTCAGCGTGTCGACCGCGCCGCCCGCCGGCAGCGGATAGACATAGGTCGCCTCCACCCAGTCCTTGGTCGGGTTGCGGAAGATCTGCGTGACGCGGGCGCGGACGGTCGGGCCCGACACGGTGAGGTCGACATCGACGCCGAGCCTGAGTGCATCCCTGTAGCCATCGTCGGTCTTGAACAGCAGCGAGCCGGAACGCGCATCTGATGGCCGCAGCACCGCCTGTTGCGGCAGTTCGGCCGACCACACCGGATCGAAGCTCACGAACAAGGCCGCAAAGCCGATCACCAGCGCGGCCACACCTTCCACCAGGAAGAACAGCGCAATGCGCATCCTGCGCGACAGGCGGATCTGCGGGCTGCTCTTACATGCATCGTAAATCGTCATTTTCGTCACTCCCGAGCGAGACTTTCGCTGCCTCGCGATCATGGAGAACGGCGGTTGTGGCGCGAGCAGAATGATCGGCATTGATTGGCCGCGGTCCGGCGCGGCCCGCCGCCGCCTGCGGCGGGTTTGTGCGGTTTTGTGATGGGTTGTGCGGTCTGCTAGACTGCGCGGAATCAAGGGGAACCGGGCAGGAATCTGGATGCCGACGCCTGACAAGCAGCTGTCCGCCGAGCAGAGCCGGCAGGTCGCGGAGACCATCCGCGAGGAAATCGCGCGCCGCCGAATCTCGCGGCAGGCGCTGGCCGAGCAGGCGAAGCTGAGCCTTTCGACGCTGGAAAAAGTGCTCGGCGGCCGCCGCCCGTTCACGCTGGCGACCACGGTGCGGCTGGAGCAGGCGCTGGGTGTGTCCTTGCGCAAGCTGCCGGAGACGATCACGGTGGCCGCACCCGCCATTGGCGGGATCGCGCCCGACAGCCTCGGATCCTATTCCCGCCGCGCGGTGGCGCGGATCGAAGGGACCTACATCACGGTGCGTCCGTCGTTCGGCGAGCAGGGCGCGCTCTATGCCTATCGGACGGAGATTACCTGGGACGAGGCGTCCTCATCGCTCGGCTTCCGCGAAGGCGAGCGGCAGGACGCCGACTATACGCAGTACGGCGAAGTCGCGGTGCCCAATGAATCCGGCTTCGTCTACCTGGTCACCAACAGGCACGGCCAGCATCGCGTGATTACGGTCTCGCGCCCGCGCAATTCCGGCGAGATGTACGGCATCATCACGACGCTGCTCGCCGGCCGCGGCTCGCTGCTGACGCCGGTCGCCGCGCCGATCGCGTTCCTGCCGGTGAAGAACGTGCCGAAGCCGAGCCTCGGCCGGGTGTCGGCCGATGACGCGAACTACGCCGCCTATCGCGAGCATCTGCGCCGCACCATCGACGAGCCGTTCGCGATTTTCCTGCCGGGCTAACAACGGCAGAGTTAGCTCCGTCATCCTGAGGTGCGAGCCTTGCGGCGCAATTGCGCCGCTGGGCGAGCCTCGAAGGATGCACGGCCACCGGCCGGGCCGTCGACCCTTCGAGACGCCGCTTCGCGGCTCCTCGGGGTGACGGTGAGAGTGCTCGCCGAAACGACGAAGCCGCCCGGACGGGCGGCTTCGCGATATTGTTGCTCGTGGAGCGGCGGGCGCTAGCCGCCGGTCTCGGCGCTGATGATGTCGCCGAACAGCTCCCACTGTCCGTTCTTGAACTGCATCATCTTGAGCTGCTCGACCGGCGCGAAGTCGGTCGCGCTGGTGTTGATCCGGATGCCGGGGATCAGCGTGTCGGGCGCAAAATCCTTCAGGCTGGCGGCCTGCTTCATCACGTTCTCACGCGTCAGGTTGTCGCCGGCCTGCTTCAGCACCTGCACCATGGTCTGTGCCGCGGCGTAGCCATAGACCAGATTGGCGTCGGCGAGGTTGGCGCCCGGCATGTACTTCTCGGCGAAGGCCATGAACTTCTTCATGCCCTCGTCATTCTTCCATTGCGGATCGGACGCGTCCTTCAGATAGCCGGCCGACAGCACGCCTTCCGAGGCCTCGAGCCCGGCAGGCTTCATGACCGCGCCGATCGAGATCGAGACGTCGGTCATCACCTGCATCGGCTTCCAGTTGAGCTCGGCGATCTTCTTGATCGCCTGCGCCGCGAATTTCGGCGTCGAGATGTTGACGAACACGTCGGCGCCGGTGTCCTTCAGCTTGACGATGTGGGAATCGATCGACGGCTCGGTGGTCTCGTAGCTCTCTTCGGCGACGATCTTGACGCTCGACTTGTCGAGGATCTCCTTCAAGCCGACCAGGTAGTCCTTGCCGAAATCGTCATTGGCATAGAAGATCGCGACCTTGGCATCCGGCTTGGCCTTCAGGATGTACTTGCCGAAGATCCGCGCCTCGACGCGATAACTCGGCTGGAAACCCATGGTCCACGGGAAATCCTTCGGATCGTTCCACTTGCTGGCGCCGGTGGCGAGGAACAGCTGCGGCACCTTCTTGGCATTGTGATACTTCTGCACCGCGGTCTGGGTCGGCGTGCCCAGCGCGTTGAACACCAGGAAGACTTCGTCGCTCTCGATCAGCTTGCGGATCTGCTCCACGGTCTTCGGCGGCGAGTAGCCGTCGTCATAGGAGATCCAGTTGATCTTGCGGCCGTTGATGCCGCCCTGGTCGTTGATCATCTTGAAATAGGCTTCTTCGGTCTTGCCGATGACGCCGTAGGCGGAGGCGGGACCGCTATAGGCCTCGACATTGCCGATCTTGATCTCGGTGTCGGAGGCGCCGGTATCATACTTCTTTTGTGCAAAGGCGGCCTGGGTGGAGAGCAGGCAGAGCGCCGTGGCGGCCGCCAGCAGCGACAGTGTTGTTGTTTTCATAAAGGAAATTTCCTCGATTGATTTTGGTTGGGGACTTACGCAACGAACCCGCAGCCGGTCCCGGCAGACGGCAACGGGGGAATCCTTGTCGCGGCGAATTCCGGAACGCGCGGCGCGCGTTTGACTCACGCCGCGGTATCGGTTGGCTTCGGCCGGCTGAATTGTTGCCGGAGCGTCGGCTTATGAATTTTGCCTGTCGCGTTCCGCGGCAGGACCTCGATGAATTCGATCAGGCGCGGGCATTTGAACCGCGCCAGATTGGCCTGACAATGCGCGTAGACCTCGGCCGGGGTCAGCGAATGGCTTGGCTTTACGGCAATGATCGCCATGCCGACTTCGCCCCATTGCTCGTCGGGGATGCCGATCACGGCGGCCTCGGCGACGGCCGCCAGTTGATGCAGCACGCTCTCGACCTCGGCCGGATAGACGTTCTCGCCGCCCGAGATGTACATGTCCTTCCAGCGGTCGACGATGTAGTAGAAGCCTTCCTCGTCGATCCGCGTGGCGTCGCCGGTGTGCAGCCAGCCGTCGGTGAAGGAGGAGGCATTGGCGTCCGGCCTGTTCCAGTAGCCCGGCGTGATGTTCGGACCCTTGACCCAGAGTTCGCCGAGCTCGCCGACCGCGGCGTCGCTGCCGTCGGGCCGCACGATGCGGACCTCGGTGTGCAGCACCGGCTTGCCGGAGGAGCCGGCCTTGCGCGCGGCATCCTCGCGGTCGAGCACCATCACCGCCGGCGAGGTCTCGGTCATGCCGTAGCCCTGCTGCAGCGCCACGCCGCGCGCCTCCCAGGTCTTGAGCAACGGCACCGGCATCGGCGCGCCGCCGACGCCGCCGATGACGAGGCGGCTGAAATCCGCTGATGCGAAGGCAGGATGCTGCGCCATGAACTGGTAGATCGCGGGCACGCCGAAGAATACGTTGATGCCTTGCGCCGGGTCGCCGATCAGCTTCAGTGCCTCGCCGGGATCGAAGGCGCGCATGATCAGCACGGTGCCGCCGGCGTGCAGCACCGGGTTGGTGTAGCAATTCAGCCCGCCGGTGTGGAACAGCGGCAGCACCGTCAGCAGCACCGAGGCCGGCGAGATGTAGGCGGGGCCGCCGAGATTGACGCAATTCCAGAACGTCATCCCATGGGTGATGATCGCGCCCTTGGGCTGGCCCGTCGTCCCCGAGGTGTACATGATGGTCGAGATGTCATCGAGCATGACCTCCTCGAACCGCTCGAGCGGCGCGGCTGCCGCAATGCCGGCCTCATAGGCGCCGCCCGGGCCGAGCCTCACGGTCGCGACGACATTGCAGAGCTTTGCCACCGCAAGCGCGGTCTCGGCGAGGTCGTCGTCGTGGATCATCACCTTCGGCGCGGCGTCACCGGTGATGTAGCGCAGCTCGGGAACGGTGAGGCGCGTGTTGAGCGGCAGGAAGATCGCGCCGATCCGGAAGCAGGCGAACTGCACCTCCAGCGTATCAGTCGTGTTCAGTGCCAGCACCGCGACGCGGTCGCCGCGGGCGACCTTCAGCCCATCGCGCAGCCAGGCGGCGAGCCGCGACACGCGGGCGTCAAGCTCCGCATAGCTGAAGCGGCGATCGCTGGCGAGATCGACAAGCGCCATCTTGTCCGGCGTGCGCCGGCGATGATGCGCGATCCAGTCGTAATAACGAACCGGCAAATTTCCCTCCTCCGGAACGGCAGTCTTGCGCCGCCTGTTCCTGGCTCAATTGATGCCATGAAATGGCAGTGGAGGCGGCGTATTAGGATACTGTCTTGCGTTTAGTGGCTGGCAAATCGTCGGACCGGGCGCCGGCACCGATGGCAGCCACTCGACGCAAGTGAACCGGGAGAAATCCGGACATCGTCGGAGGAAAGAATCAACGGAGCACGCGGATGGCAAACCCGTTCTACACCGGCGAGCATGAGGCCTTTCGCGAGGTGATGCGGCGCTTTGTTGCCAGGGAAATCGAGCCTTATGCCCATCAATGGGACGAAGACGGCGAGTTTCCGCGCGAGCTCTATGCCAAGGCATCCGCGATCGGGCTGCTCGGCCTTGGCTTCCCGGAAGAATATGGCGGCATCGCCGCCGACCAGTTCATGAAGATCGTGGCCTCGCAGGAGCTGGCGCGGGCCGGCGCCGGCGGCGTCTCCTCGAGCCTGATGAGCCACACCATCGGCTCGCCGCCGATCGCGCGCGCCGCGCGGCCCGAGGTCAAGGCACGGGTGCTGCCGGAGGTGCTCGCCGGCAAGAAGATCTCCGCGCTCGCGATCACCGAGCCGAGCGGCGGCTCCGACGTCGCGAACCTGCGCACCAAGGCGCGGCGCGACGGCGATCATTACGTCGTCTCCGGCGAGAAGACCTTCATCACCTCGGGCATGCGGGCCGACTATCTGACGGTCGCGGTGCGCACCGGCGGCGAGGGCCCCGGCGGCGTCAGCCTGCTGCTGATCGAAGGCAGCACGCCGGGCCTGTCCCGCACCAAGCTGAAGAAGATGGGCTGGTGGGCGTCGGATACCGCGACACTTCATTTCGACGAATGCCGGGTGCCGGTCGAGAACCTGATCGGCGAGGAAGGCCAGGGCTTCAAGATCATCATGCAGAACTTCAACAGCGAGCGCATGGGCATGGCGGCGAGCTGCACCGCCTATGCGCGCGTCTGCCTCGACGAGGCGGTCGCCTATGCCAAGGAGCGCAAGACGTTCGGCAAGCCGATCGCCCAGCACCAGGTGATCAGGCACAAGATCGTCGACATGGCGCAGAAGGTCGCGGCCTCGCAGGCGATGCTGGAGATGCTGGCGTGGCGGCTCGGCCAGGGCGAAAGCCCGGTCGCCGAGATCTGTATGATGAAGAACCAGGCGACGCAGACCATGGCGCATTGCGCCTCCGAGGCGGTGCAGATCTTCGGCGGCGCCGGCTTCATGCGCGGCATCAAGGTCGAGCGCATCTACCGCGAGGTCAAGGTCAACGCCATCGGCGGCGGCACCGAGGAGATCATGAAGGATCTCGCGAGCCGGCAGATGGGATTGTGAATTAGTGAGCCGCGGTACGCACCTTCCCCCTGAAGGGGGGAGGGCAGGGTGGGGGTCACGCCGCGAGTCCGACTGCCAGTTTGACCCCCACCCGGCCCGCTCGGCGTTGCCGAGCGTGCCGACCTCCTCCTTTCAGGGGGAGGTGAGATGGAAAAGTCATTCCGGGGCGCGCGTAGCGCGAACCCGGAATCTCGAGATGATGGATAAGGATTCCGGGTTCGATGCTTCGCATCGCCGTGGAATGACAAAGGATAGTTCGAGAACATGCTCTTCACCGCCGACCACGACGAACCGCGCCGCGCTCTACAGAAGTTCATCGCGGCCGAGATCAACCCTCATGTCGACGAATGGGAGAAGGCCGACATCTTCCCGGCGCATGAGCTGTTCAAGAAGCTCGGCGATCTCGGCTTCCTCGGCCTCAACAAGCCGGTCGAGTTCGGCGGTCAGGGGCTGGATTATTCCTACGCGCTGATGATGGCCGAGGAGTTAGGGGCGATCACCTGCGGCGGCGTGCCGATGGCGATCGGGGTGCAGACCGATATGGCGACGCCCGCGCTGGCGCGGTTCGGCTCCGACGAGGTACGGCGCGAATTCCTGGTGCCCGCGATATCAGGCGATCAGGTCGCGTGCATCGGTGTCTCCGAGCCCGGCGCCGGCTCCGACGTCGCCTCGATCAAGACCAGTGCCCGCTCCGACGGCGACGACTACGTTATCAATGGCGGCAAGATGTGGATCACCAACGGCACCCAGGCCGACTGGATCTGCCTGCTCGCCAACACCAGCGACGGTCAGGTCCACCGCAACAAGTCGCTGATCTGCGTACCGATGAAGACCAAGGGGGTGCAGGTCGCGCGCAAGCTCGACAAGCTCGGCATGCGCTCCTCCGACACTGCACAGATCTTCTTCGACAATGTCCGGGTGCCGAAGCGCAACCGGATCGGCGAGGAGGGCCAGGGCTTCACCTACCAGATGATCCAGTTCCAGGAGGAACGGCTGTGGGGCGCAGCGGCCTGCCTGAAGGCGCATGAATTCATCATCAACGAGACCATCGACTACACGCGCAACCGCAAGGCGTTCGGCGGCTCGATCCTCGACAACCAGGTGGTGCACTTCAAGCTCGCGGAGATGCAGACCGAGGTCGAGCTGCTGCGCTCGCTGATCTATCGTGCCGGCGAGGCGCTGGTGGCCGGCGAGGACGTGACCCGGCTCGCGACCATGGCGAAATTGAAGGCCGGCCGGCTCGGCCGCGAGCTCACCGATGCCTGCCTGCAATATTGGGGCGGCATGGGTTTCACCAACGAGACGCCGGTCAGCCGCGCCTATCGCGACAGCCGCCTGACCTCGATCGGCGGCGGCGCCGACGAGGTGATGCTCATGGTATTGTGCAAGATGATGGGCACGCTGCCTGGCCTGAAGCAAAAGGGAAACGCCTGATGATCACGCTCTATCACTGCGATGCCGCGCGCTCGTTCCGTCCGCTGTGGATGCTGGAGGAGCTTGGGCTTGCCTATGAGCTGAAGATGCTGCCGTTCCCGCCGCGGGTGTTCGCCAAGGAATATCTCGGGATCAATCCGCTCGGCACCATCCCGTTCATGATCGATGGCGAGACCAGGATGACCGAGTCCTCCGGCATCTGCCATTACCTCGGCACCAAATACGGTCCGACGCCGCTGATCGTCGGCGTCGACGAGCCGGCTTATGGCGCGTTCCTGAACTGGATGTATTTTTCCGACGCGACGCTGACCTTTCCGCAGACGCTGGTGCTCCGCTACAGCCAGCTCGAGCCGGAGGAGCGGCGCAATCCGCAGGTCTCGGGTGACTATGCAAAATGGTTCCTGGGCCGCCTGCGTGCAGTGGAAGCTGCCGCCGCGAAGTCGGAATTCCTCTGCGCGGAACGCTTCACGGCGGCCGACATTACGAACGGTTATGCGCTGCGGCTTGCCAGCAATATCGGCCTCGCCAAGGATTTCGGGCCGAATGTCGCGGCCTATTGGGCGCGGCTGCAGCAGCGCGACGGCTACAAGCGCGCGGTGGCGGCGGAGCAAAAAGCCGGGCAGGAACAGAACGTTGCGCCGCGGGCGCGGCTCTGATCTCGCCGAAGGCAATGTGTCCCGGAATTGATCCAGCACATCGGTGACAGCTTGCGAATTTGCGTTATGGTAGCTCCGCCGCAGCGGCCCAAAGAGCCGCGCGAGGAGGAACCGCCATGGACGCGATCGTGGACACGAAGTGCCAGAGCTCCAGCCAGCAATCCGGTCACCGGATGCTGATTACGCCGGAACGGGTGTTCTATGCCGGGCTGCTCGGACGCCCGCGCGAGCGCTGTCCCGGCGCATTCCATGTCTATGTCGCGATCCGCGACGGGCTGCACCTGTCGACCAGCGAAGGCCGCGAGTCGCATGGCGAGCTCGCGGTGACGATGCCGAACGTGCGCCACACCATCACCAGCGAATATCGCTCGGCGATCTGCGTCGCGATCGAGCCGGAAAGCGTGCCCGACGGCACGCTTGAGGCGGTCGCCCGCCGTTTGCAAGGACCGGACTCTCATCTGTTCGCGAACCGGATTCGCAACGCCTATGCGACGCTTGCCGAGATGCAGCATCGCGATGCGATTGCGAATGCCGAGTTCGACACCATGTGCTTCGGCGACGCGCTGCCGCAGCGCGTGCTCGATCCGCGTGTCGTGCGCGCGATCGGCCGCATTGGGCAGTTCTCCGGCGAGCCGGTGACGGCGGCGGGCTGCGCCGCCGAGGCCGGGCTATCGCCCTCGCGCTTCCTGCATCTGTTCAAGGAGGAGACCGGGATCTCGTTCCGCTCCTTCCGCGCCTGGAAGCGCGCGCGGCATCTGCTGCACTTCGCCAACCAGGACATCAACCTCGCGCATCTCGCGCAGGATATCGGCTATCCCGACTCGACGCATTTCAGCCACTCGATTCGTCGCTTCTATGGCTTGAAGCCGCGCGCGATCTTCTCCGGCTCGCGGGATCTTGCGATCTATCGCACCGGACAGGCCGCGAACGAACGCGCGCTGACGTAGACTGTCGTCCCGGCGAAAGCCGGGACCCATACCGCGTGATCTATCGATGGCGTGGGCTGGCAGAGACCTTTTGAAACAATAATCGGCTGTGGTTATGGGTCCCGGCTTTCGCAGGGACGACACCTGGGATTCTCCTCCGCTACAGATTCGCGCCCTGGATCACCTCGCCGAACCGCAGCCAGCCGGGCCCTTCGATCCGTTGCAGCTGAAGCTGCTGCAGCGGGTGATGATTGGTCGGGCTGGTGTTGACGCGGATGCCGGGCAGCAGCGTCGGGACCTCGATGTCTTTCAGGTTGTTGGCCTGCGCCATGATGTTGTCGCGGCTGAAATTGCCCTTGCATTGCTCGAGCACGATTTTCAGCACCTGCGCCACCGTGTAGGCGTAGAGGTTGTAGCCCTCTTTCGGATTGCCGTCGGGGAAGTATTTCTCCATGAAGGCGAGGAAGTTCTTCACGCCGGGATCATTGGCCCAGGCCGGATCGGCGACGTCCTTGACATAGGCCGACGAGATCGTGCCCTGCGACTTGTCGAGGCCGACAGGCGCAATGGTCGAGGAGATCGAGGCGGCGCCGCTGGCGATGAAGTGCATCGGCTTCCAGCCGAGCTCATAGATCTTGCGGATCGACTGCGCGCAGAACTTTGCCGTGGTGCCCGAGATCAGCACATCGGGATTGGCGCCGCGGAGCGCAACGATCTGGGAATCGATCGTGGGATCGGTGACCTCGTGCGAGGCCACCACGGCTGCGGTCGCGAACCGCTCGCCGAGCACGTCCTTGGCCCCAGCGACGAAATCCTTGCCGAGGTCGTCGTTCTGGTAGAGCACCGCGAACTTCGCGTTCTTGTTCTGGCTCAGCGCGTATTTGACGAACACCTGCGCCTCGGTCCGCGCGCTCGGTGCAAAGCCCATGGTCCAGGGATAGGTCTTGTAGTCGCCCCATTTGTCGCCGTTCACCGACAGGAACAGGTGCGGCACCTTGGCGGCGTTGATGTATTTGACGACCGACGAGTTCGGCGCGGTACCGAGCATGTTGAACAGGAAGGCGACATTGTCGCTTTCGATCAGACGGCGTACCTGCTCGACCGTCTTCGCCGGATTGAACGCGTCGTCGTAGTAGATGTATTTGATCTGCCGGCCGGCGATGCCGCCCTGCTCGTTCAGCATCTTGAAATAGGCTTCCTGGCAGCGCGCCTGCACGCCGAGCGCGGATACCGGGCCGCTCAGGGAGGTGGTGCTGCCGATCCTGATCTCGGTCGCGGTGACGCCTGGCGTGTCGTCGGCTAGCGAAGGCTTAAGACCCGCGGCCGCGGCAAATCCCGCGCCTGCCGCGCCCGTAAGCCATGTGCGCCGGTTGATCGAGACCATGACGTTCTCCCCGTGATGCCGGCTTGTTGCGCCGCTTCTGCTTGGCGGCAAGGTTAGGCGTGATGCGGGCGTCGCGTCTTGTGTTAACCGGCTGGCGACGGATTGCGTCGTGAGCGCATCCACTTAGCCAGTCAACGCAAGATGACGCGACGACAAAGTTCTCATCATGGGGCGATCAGCAGCGCATGTGCGCCGCAAAGCGGACAAGAGACCCATGAGCGACAAGGCCGTCATCACCTGCGCGCTGAACGGCGTGCTTACCGACCCGAAGCAGCACAACGTTCCGGTGACGCCGGAAGAGATGGCGCGCGAGGCCAGGGCCGCGTTCAACGCGGGCGCCAGCATCATGCACATCCACCTACGCCAGCAAGAGCCGAACAAGGGCCATCTGCCGTCTTGGGAAGTCGGCGTCAGCAAGGAGATCCAGCAGGCGATCCGCGAGGCTTGTCCCGGCGTGATCATCAACCACACCACCGGCACCTCGGGCCCGAACTACCAGGGCGCGCTCGATTGCGTGCGCGAGACGCGGCCCGAGATCGCCGCCTGCAATGCCGGCTCGCTGAATTATCTCAAGGTGAAGGCCGACAACACCTGGGCCTGGCCGCCCATGATGTTCGATAACGCCGTCGAGAAGGTGCAGGACTATCTCGACGTGATGAAGGCGGCCGGCACCATTCCCGAATTCGAGTGCTTCGATGTCGGCATCGTGCGCTGCGTCGGGATGTACCGGCAGACCGGGATGTATTCCGGGCCGCTCGAATACAACTTCGTCATGGGCGTCGCCTCGGGCATGCCCGCCGATCCGGAGCTGTTGCCCATCCTGTTGAAGCTGAAGGCGCCGGAGGCGCATTGGCAGGTCACCGCGATCGGCCGCGCCGAGATCTGGCCGCTGCACCAGCGCGCCGCCGATCTCGGCGGCCATCTGCGCAGCGGGCTTGAGGATACGTTCTATCTCGGCGACGGCACCAAGGTGACGTCGAACGGGCAGCTCGTCGAAGGCCTCGCCGCCTGCGCGCGCCGCGCCGGCCGTGAGATCGCGAGCCCCGCGGAAGCGCGGCAGATTTTCGGGGTCAGGCACTGACCGTCATTCCGAGGTACGCGAACCGTGAACTATGATGCGCAATTGCGCATCTGAGAATCTCGCGTCACACCTCTGGATTCCGGGTCTGCGCTTCGCGCATCCCGGAATGACGGAGCAGGGGAGACAACACGCATGGACAATCTCGCAGTAACCGGCGGTGTCACCGGGCCGGGCCGCATCGGGCGGGTCGCGATCGGCGATCTGTTGAAGCGCGCCGCGCGGCGGTTTCCGGATCGCATCGCGCTCACCGACGGCAACCGGCAGGTGACCTTTACCGAACTCGAGCGCGACGCCAATCGCTTCGCCAATCATCTGGTGCAGCGCGGGCTGAAGCCGGGCGAAAAGATATCGACCATCTGCAACAACTCCGTCGAATTCGTCAAAGCGCTGTTCGGCATTCACCGCGCCGGCCTGGTCTGGGTGCCGATCAACACCATGCTCGGACCGTCTGACATGGACTACATCCTCGGCCATGCCGAGGTGCGTTTCGCCGTCATCGACGACGCGCTTCATGCCCAGGCCGACCGCCGCGCCGCGCTGGAAGCGCGCGGCCTGGAGATGATCACGATCGACCTGACCGGCAATGCCGGCAAGACCGGATTGCAGGAGTTCAACGGTCTGCTGGAGGGACAGTCCGATATCGAGCCTGACATCGAGATCGACGACCGCGACCTCGCGATGATCATCTATACGTCAGGCACGACCTCGCGGCCGAAGGGCGCGATGCATTGCCACCTCGCCGTTGTCATGGCCGTGATGAGCAATTGCATCGAGATGCAGCTCTCGCGCGATGACGGGATCACCGGACAGTTTCCGCTGTTCCACTGCGCCGGCCACGTGCTGCTGCTCAGCTATCTCTCGGTCGGCGGACGCATGGCGCTGATGGGCGGCTTCGATCCGGTTGCCTGCATGGAGGCGATCGTCCGCGATAAGCTCACCGTGTTCGTCGGCCTGTCCTTGATGTACCAGGCGATCCTCGACCATCCGCGCCGGCGCGACTACGACCTGTCGGGTCTGCGCTGCTGCATCTACACCATGGCGCCGATGGGCAAGCCGCTGCTCGAGCGCGCCATGGCCGATCTCTGTCCGAACTTCGTGCTGTCCAGCGGCCAGACCGAGATGTATCCGGCGACGACGATGTCCCGCCCGGAGGTTCAGCTCGACCGCTTCGGCAATTACTGGGGCGAATCGCTGATCGTCAACGAGACCGCGATCATGGACGACAATGGCAACCTGCTGCCGCGCGGCGAGATCGGCGAGCTGGTGCATCGCGGGCCCAACGTGATGATGGGCTACTACAAGGACCCCAAATCGACAGAGGAGGCGCGCAAGTTCGGCTGGCACCATACCGGCGATCTTGCCCTGATCGACGGCAATGGCGAGGTGCTGTTCCTCGACCGCAAGAAGGATATGATCAAGTCGGGCGGCGAGAACGTTGCCTCCGTCAAGATCGAGGAGACGTTGCTGGCGCACCCCGCCGTGCAGAATGCCGCCGTGGTCGGCCTGCCGCATCCGCAATGGGGCGAGGCGGTCTCCGCCTTCGTCAAGCTGAAACCCGGCGCGGTGGCCGACGAGGCCGGCATCGAGGCGCATTGCAGAAAGCACCTCGGCGGCTTCCAGGTGCCGAAGCTGGTGCGTATCCTCGAGGAGATGCCGATGACCGCGACCGGCAAGCTGCGCAAGGTCGAGTTGCGGCAGCAATACAGTGGGCATTTTGTGGAGCGCGCCTAGTGGCCATCATCGAGAACACGATTTCCACCGGCAGCGCCGCCTTCCAGGGCAATCGCGACGGCATGCTGGCGCTGATCGCCCGGATGCGGGGGCTAGAGGAGCGGACGCGTGCGGCGTCGGCCGCGGCGAAGGACCGCTTCCACAAGCGCGGCCAGCTGTTGCCGCGCGAGCGCGTCGCGCTGGTGCTCGATCCCGGCTCTCCCTTCCTCGAACTGTCGACGCTCGCCGGCTACATGTTCGACGTGGCGGATGCCGACAAGAGCGTGCCCGGCGGCGGATTGGTCGCCGGCATCGGCTTCGTCTCCGGCATCCGCTGCATGGTCAGCGCCAATGATGCCGGCATCGACGCGGGTGCATTGCAGCCCTACGGCCTCGACAAGACGCTGCGGGTGCAGGAACTCGCGCTGGAGAACAAGTTGCCCTATGTGCAGCTGGTCGAGAGCGCTGGCGCCAATCTGCTGCGCTACCGCGTCGAGGACTTCGTCCGTGGCGGCAACATTTTTCGCAACCTGGCGCGGCTGTCGGCGGCGGGGCTTCCCGTCGTCACCGTCACCCACGGCTCCTCGACCGCGGGCGGTGCCTACCAGACGGGTCTGTCCGACTACATCGTGATGGTGCGCGGCCGTACCCGCGCCTTCCTCGCCGGGCCGCCTCTGCTCAAGGCCGCCACCGGCGAGATCGCGACCGAGGAGGAGCTCGGCGGCGCCGAGATGCACACCTCGATTTCGGGCCTTGGCGATTATCTCGCCGAGGACGACCGCGACGCACTGCGCATCGCGCGCGACATCATGGCCAAGCTGCCTTGGGACCGTTCTTGGGACCGCCCGGCACCGGCGCCGGGCGCGTTCAAGCCGCCGCGCTATGACGCCGAGGAACTGCTCGGCATCATGCCGATGGATCACAAGCGTCCCGTCGACATGCGCCAGGCGATCGCCCGCTTCATCGACGATTCCGACTTCACCGAATTCGGTGCCAATTACGGTCCGGCGACGGTCTGCGGCCATGCCCGCATCCAGGGCCAAGCGATCGGCATCATCACCAATAATGGCCCGCTCGACGTGCCCGGCGCCAACAAGGCGACGCATTTCATCCAGGCCTGCTGCCAGTCGCGCACGCCGATCCTCTACATGAACAACACCACCGGCTACATGGTGGGCCGGGCCTATGAAGAGGCCGGCATGATCAAGCACGGCTCGAAGATGATCCAGGCGGTGACCTCGGCGACGGTGCCGCAGATCACGCTGTATTGCGGCGCCTCGTTCGGCGCCGGCAATTACGGCATGTGCGGCCGCGGTTTCCACCCGCGCTTCTGCTTCTCCTGGCCCAACGCCAAGACCGCGGTGATGGGCGGCGAGCAGGCCGCCGAAACCATGGCGATCGTCACCGAAGCCGCGGCGGCGCGGCGGGGCAAGCCGATCGAGAAGGAGAAGCTCGACGCGATGAAGGCGCAGATCACCGGGGTGTTCGACAGCCAGATGGACGTATTCTCGACCAGCGCCCGCGTGCTCGACGACGGCGTGATCGATCCGCGCGATACGCGGACGGTGCTGTCAGAGGTGCTTTCGATCTGCCGCGAGGCCGAGGCCCGCAGCCCGCAGCGCATGCAGTTCTCGGTGGCGCGGCCATGAGCGGGGCAATCGTGAAGCGGACGCCGTTCTTCAAGATCCTGATCGCCAATCGCGGCGAGATCGCGCTGCGCATCATGCGATCCGCACGGCGGCTCGGCCATGGCGTCGTCGCGGTCTATTCGGACGCCGACCGCGATGCGCTGCATGTGCGCGAGGCCGACCAGGCGGTGCGGATCGGCGAGGCGCTGCCGGCGCAATCCTATCTGAAGATCGACGCGATCATCGCCGCGGCCAAGGCGAGCGGCGCCGGCGCGGTGCATCCCGGCTATGGTTTCCTCGCCGAGAACGAGGATTTTGCGCAGGCCTGCCGCGATGCGGGTCTGGTGTTCATCGGTCCGTCGCCGGAAGCGATCCTTGCGATGGGCAACAAGGCCGGCGCCAAGGAGATCATGCAGCGGGCCGGCGTGCCCTGCGTGCCCGGCTATCAGGGTGCCGACCAGAGCGTTGCCGTGATGCTGGCGGAAGCCAGGGCCATTGGTTTTCCGGTCATGATCAAGGCGGTCGCCGGTGGCGGCGGCCGCGGCATGCGGCTGGTCACCGATGCGGCGGCATTTCCCGACGCGCTGCGCAGTGCGCGATCGGAGGCGCAGGGCGCGTTCGGCGATCCGACCGTCATTCTGGAGCGCGCGATCGTCAATCCCCGCCACATCGAGATTCAGGTGTTCGGCGACCGCCATGGCAACGCCATCCATCTCGGCGAGCGCGATTGCTCGGTGCAGCGGCGGCACCAGAAGCTGGTCGAGGAGGCGCCGTCGCCGGCGGTGACGCCGGAGCTGCGCGCGCGGATGGGCGCGGTCGCGGTGCAGGCGGTCAAGGCGATCGGCTACGAGGGTGCGGGCACCCTGGAATTCCTGCTCGATCGCGCCGGCAATTTCTACTTCATGGAGATGAACACGCGACTGCAGGTCGAGCATCCCGTCACCGAGGCGATCACCGGGCTCGATCTGGTCGAATTGCAGCTGCGCGTCGCCAGTGGTGCGCCGCTCGGCTTGACCCAGGAGGACGTCAAGTTCTCCGGCCATGCCATCGAGGTCCGGCTCTGCTCGGAGAATGCCGCGCACGATTTCATGCCGCAATCCGGCACGATGGCGCGGTGGCAGATGCCAGATGGTATCCGCGTCGAGCATGCGCTGCAGTCCGGCTCGGAGATTCCGCCGTTCTACGATTCGATGATTGCCAAGGTCATCAGCCGCGGCGCGACCCGCGATGAAGCGCGCGGCAAGCTGATCTGCGCCCTGGAGCAGGTCACGGCCTTCGGCGTCACCACCAATCAGGGCTTCCTGATCGATTGCCTGCGCCATCCGGTCTTCGCCAGGGGCGAGGCGACCACGGCTTTCATCGGCGACAACCGCGATGCGCTGCTCGCGGTCCGACCCGATCGCGGCAGCGATATCGCGCTCGCGGCGCTGCTGCTCTACGTGACCCATCCGCACGCGCCGCCATGGCAGCGCGGCCGGTCGCTCGCAGCGACATTCCCGCTCGGCCTGCGGATCGATCTCGGCCACGGCGTGAAGGAGATCGAGATCGTTCGCGAGCGCGACGGCAGCTACCTCGCGACCCGCAACGGCGATCGCTTCAGCTTCGTGATCGACGAGCTCGGTCAGGACAGCATCCGCTTCCACCACGATGGGGTGATGGAGCAGGCCAAATTCCTGCGCGATGGCGATCGGCTCCATATCCTGCACCGTGGCGTCACGCTGTCGGCGCGCGATCTCACGCTGGCGCCGCCGGAGAGCGCGACGGCGGCCGAAGGCGACGGCAAGGTCCGCGCCGCCATGAACGGCCGGGTCGTCGCGGTGCTGGTGAAGCCGGGCGACAAGGTCGCGGCCGGCCAGCCGGTGATGACGCTGGAAGCCATGAAGATGGAGCACGTCCACACCGCCGGCGTCGCGGGCACGGTGTCGTCGATCGATGTCGCCGAGGGCGAGCAGGTGACGACGGGGAAGATCGTGGTGGAGATCGAGGCTGTCGCCTAACCACCGTCGCCCCGGGCAAGCGGAGCGCGACCCGCGACCCACAACCACAGGACGTGGTGATTCAAAAAAGCTAAGGCCACAGCGCGGCGCAACAGCGAACATTTGTGGTTCTGGGTCCCGGCTTTCGCCGGGACGACGATAGAATTATTCGCTCCGCCCCGTGCCGTCATTCAGCCAGCAGGCGACCTGATGCGCCGGGCCGGCCGCCTGCAGCACCGGGCGTTCGGTCTTGCAGCGATCCATCGCGTAGCGGCAGCGGGTGTGGAAGGCGCAGCCTGACGGTGGATTGATCGGGCTCGGGACATCGCCGTCGATCAGCGGCGCGGTTCGCTTGGCCTTGGGGTCGGCGATCGGCACCGAGGCGAGCAGCGCCTGGGTGTAGGGGTGGCGCGGATTGGCGAACAGCTCGTGCTTGTCGGCGATCTCGACAATGCGGCCGAGATACATCACCGCGACGCGGTGGCTGATATGGGCGACGACAGCGAGATCGTGCGCGATGAACAGATAGGAGAAGTTCTGTTGGCGCTGCAGGTCGATCAGCAGATTGATCACCTGCGCCTGGATCGAGACGTCGAGCGCGGAGACCGGCTCGTCGCAGACGATCAGCCGCGGCCCGAGCGACAGCGCGCGCGCGATGCAGATACGCTGGCGCTGGCCGCCGGAGAACTGGTGCGGGAAATTCTTCATCTGGTCGGGCCGCAGGCCGACCTGCTGGAACAGTTCCGCGACACGCTCCTGCTTCTTCGCGCCGGTCGCGAGGCCATGCACGGTGAGGGGCTCGCCGACGATGTCGCCGGCCGTCATGCGCGGGTTGAGCGAGGCGAACGGATCCTGGAACACGATCTGCATCGAGCGCCGGTACGGCCGCAGCGCCGTCTTGCTGAGCGGCGCGATGTCCTCGCCATCGAGCTTGATGGCGCCGCTGGTCGGCTCGACCAGCCGCAGCACGGTGCGCGCCACCGTCGACTTGCCGCAGCCGGATTCGCCGACCAGCCCGAGCGTCTCGCCGGCGCCAAGCGCGAAGCTGACGCCGTCGACCGCATGCACGGTGCCGACCTGCCGGCGCAGCACACCGCCGCGCACCGCGTAGTGCTTGACGAGGTCGGTCACCTCGAGGAGCGGGCGCTGTTCGGTCATGACGCCTCCGCTATCTCGCCGGCGCGCCAGCACGCGGCCCAGTGATTGCTCTTGACCTCGTCGAGCGGCGGATATTCCTGCCGGCAGCGGTCGACTGCCAGCTTGCAGCGCGGCGCGAAGGCGCAGCCAGGCGGCAGCTTGGTCAGTGACGGCACCATGCCGGGGATTTCGGTCAGCCGCGCATCGGTCTTCGCGCCGAGCGCGATCACCGCCGGCATCGAGGCCATCAGTCCGCGCGTGTAGGGGTGCAGCGGTGTCTCGAACAAAGCTTCGACCGTCGCCTCCTCGACCTTCTTGCCGGCGTACATCACGATCACGCGCTGCGCGGTTTGCGCGACGACGCCGAGGTCGTGGGTGATCAGGATCAGCCCGGTGCCGAGCCGCTTTTGCAGATCGACGATCAGTGCCAGGATCTGCGCCTGGATGGTGACGTCGAGCGCCGTGGTCGGTTCGTCCGCGATCAGGAGCGCCGGCCGGCACGCCAGCGCCATCGCGATCATGGCGCGCTGGCGCATGCCGCCGGACAGCTGATGCGGATATTCCTGCGCGCGACGCTCCGGTTCCGGGATGCGCACCAGCCGCAGCATGTCGACGGCCTGCTTCCAGGCCTCCTTGCTGCTGACCTTCTGGTGCAACCGCACCGCCTCGATGATCTGGTCGCCGATCCGCATCACCGGATTGAGCGAAGTCATCGGCTCCTGGAAGATCATCGAGATGCGGTTGCCCCTGATGTCGCGCATCGCGGCATCGTCGAGCTTCAGCAGATCAGTGCCCTCGAGTGTCACCGAGCCGCCGACGATTCGGCCGGGCGGATCGGGCACCAGCCGCATGATCGACAGCGCGCTGACGCTCTTGCCGCAGCCGGACTCGCCGACGATCGCGAGCGTCTCGCCGCGACGGACCGAGAACGAGACGTCGTCGACCGCGCGGAACAGGCCGGAGTTGGTGAAGAACACCGTCTGCAGGTTCTTCACGTCGAGAATCGTATCGAGCGTCTTGGCCTCGCTCATCAGCCGCGCTGCCTCGGATCGAGAATGTCGCGCAACGCGTCGCCGAACAGATTGGTGCCGAACACCGCAAGGCTGATCGCAATGCCGGGGAAGATCACCAGCCATGGCGCGGTGCGGACATATTCGGCGGCGGATTCGGACAGCATGCGACCCCAGGACGGATAAGGCTCGGGGATGCCGAGGCCAAGGAACGACAGCGACGCTTCGGTCAGGATGGTCGAGCCGAGCTGCGCGGTGGCGAGCACGATCAGTGGCGCGATGGTGTTGGGCAGCACGTGGCGCAGCGCGATCCGCGTCTCGCTCATGCCGATCGATTTGGCGGCCTCGACGAACGGCTGCTCGCGCAGCGCCAGCGTGTTGGCGCGGATCACGCGCGCGACCGTCGGGATCAGGGGAATTGCGATCGCCAGGATCACGTTCGGCAGCGATGGGCCGAGCGCCGCGGTCATCACGAGTGCGAGCACCAAGAGCGGCAGCGACTGCAGGATGTCGGTGACCCGCTGGAACACGAGGTCGACCCAGCCGGAGAGATAGCCGGAGGCGAGGCCCACGATCACGCCGAGCGTGGCGCCGAGCGTCGTCGAGCCGATGCCGACCGCAAGCGAGATCCGCGCACCATGGATGATGCGGCTCCAGACGTCGCGGCCGAAGGAGTCGGTGCCGAACCAGTGCAGCGCGGACGGCGCAGCCAGCCGGTGCGCTGAATCGACGCTGAGCGGATCGTAGCGGCTGATGACGTTCGCGAAGATCGCGGTCAGCACGAACAGCAGCATGATGACGAGGCCGATTGTGCCGAGCACGTGGCGTTGCGCGAGGAACGCAAACCGTCCCCAGCCGCCGGTGGCGTTGGCCCCGGCACGTCGCAATTCGCTGTCGAAATTGATCGTTGCCACGCGCTCAGTCTCCAAACCGGATACGCGGGTCGATTGCTGCGTAGAGCATGTCGACGATGAAATTCACGACCACCACCACGACGGCGATGAACATCACGAGGTTCTGCACGATCGGATAGTCGCGCCAGCGCAGCGCCTCGACCAGGAAGCGGGCGATGCCGGGGATGTTGAACACGGTCTCGGTGACGATCAGGCCGCCGATCAGGAACGCGGCCTCGATGCCGATCACGGTGATGACCGGCAGCACCGCGTTCTTCAGCGCGTGGTGATAGTTCACGGAGGCTTCGGAGGCGCCCTTGGCGCGCGCCGTGCGGATATAGTCCTGGCGCAGGATCTCCAGCATCGACGAGCGGGTGATGCGCATGGTGAGCGCCGCGCTGCGGAAGCCGACCGCCATCGCCGGCACGGCATAGATGGTCAGCGCCTCGAGCCAGGTTTTCGGGTTCGGATTGAAGATCGGCATGGTGCCGAACAGCGAGACCGAGGCCATCAAAATCAGCAGGCCGAGCCAGAATGACGGCAGCGACAGGCCGCTGAGGCTGACGACGCGCAGCGCATAATCGAGCCGTGAGCCCTGGTGGACGGCGCTGATGACACCGAGCGGAATGCCGATCGAGGCGGAGAACAATAGCGCCAACCCCGCAAGCCGCGCGGTGATCGGAATCCGCGGCAGGATTTCCTCCAGCGCCGGCTTTTCCGAGACGTAGGAATAGCCGAGATCGCCGTGCAGCAGGCCGCCGATCCAGTGCAGATACTGGATCACGATCGGCTGGCTCAACCCGAGCTCGCGCTCGAGATTGGCCTTGTCGGCGGGGTCGACGAAGCCCGCGGCGTCGAACAGGATGTCGACGATGTTGCCGGGAACGACGCGCAGCAGCACGAAGATGATGACCGAGATCCCGAATAGGGTCACCAGCATCAGGAACAGCCGCCGCACGATATAGGCAAACACCCTGGCTCTCTCCTTGATCCCGCCTGTGTCTTGTCTTCCGGCGCGCTTTTTTTGCGCGAACCGGTATCCACTTCGCCCGAAAACGCTATGCCTACTTGTCCAGCCAGACGTCTTCGTAACGATAGCCGTTATAGGAGCTGTTGGACATGATCGTGACATTCTTCACGTAAGGCTGCCAGCAGGTGCCGGTGCGGGCATGGAAGATGATCGGACGCGCGACGTCTTCCTGCAGCTTCTTGTCGATCTCCCAGACAAGCTTCTTGCGCTTGTCGACGTTGGTCTCTTCCGACTGCTGGTCGAACAGCTTCTCGATCTCCTTGTTGCAATAGTTGGTGTAGTTCCGCTCCGAGCCGCAGGCATAGTTCTCGTAGAACGACTGGTCGGGCTCGTCGACGGCATTGCCGGTGAGGTTGAGGCCGAGCGAGTAGTCCTTGCGGGCGATCTTCGGGAACCATTGCGCGGTGTCGACGACGTCGAGCTCGGCGTCGATGTAGATGCTCTTGATCTGGTCGATCAGGATGATCGCGGGATCGCGATAGACCGCGATGTTGCGGGTCGAGACCTTGATCTGCAGGTGCTTGTCCGGGCCGTAGCCCGCCTTCTGCATCAGCTTGCGGGCTTCCTCGCGGTTCTTCTCGATGTTGGGACCGTAGCCGGGGATCTGCTCCAGCATGTCCTTCGGCATCGCCCACAGCCCGTCCGGTGCCGGCTCCATGGTACCGCCGATGTCACCCTGGCCCTCGAACATGATCTGGATGAACGCCTTGCGGTCGAGCGCCAGCGCCAGCGCGCGGCGGATGTCGAGATTGTCGAACGGCGGCGCGGTCGAATTGATGATGATGTTGGTGGAGACGTTGTTCGGTTCCACCACGCAGACCGCGTTGGGCGCCTGCGACTTGACGTCCTTGAGTAGGGGGATCGAGACCTCGGTCGGGAACGTCATGTCGAACTTGCCGGAGACGAAGCCGAGGATCGCGGTCGAGCGGTTCGGGATGATGGTGAACTCGATACCGTCGAGATAAGGCAGGCCCTTTTTGAAGTAGTCGGGGTTCTTGGTGAGCTTGATCGACTCGTTGGCCTTGAACTCGACGAACTTGAACGGGCCGGTGCCGACCGGCTTGGTGCGCATCTCGGCCGGCGACACATGGCAGGGATAGACCGGCGAATAGCCCGAGGCGAGCAGCGACAGCAGGGCGGGCTGCGGCCGCTTCAGCTTGAACGACGCCTCATAGTCGCCGTTGGTCGTGACCTCCTCGACTTGCTCGTACCAGGACTTGCGCGGGTTCTGCCGGAACTTCTGTTGCGACTTGCCCATCAGCATGTCGAAGGTGCATTTGACGTCGGCCGCGGTGAAGGGCTTGCCGTCGTGCCATTTCACGTCCTTGCGCAGCTTGAAGGTCAGCGTCTTGTTGTCGCCGCTCCAGGCCCAGCTTTCCGCAAGCTCGGGCCGGATCGTGCTGGCGCTGTTCTGGGCGATGTGCTGGTCGAAGATGACGAGATTGTTGAAGATCGGCATGAACGGAACGTTCAGCGAATAGGTCGCGCCCTCGTGGATCGAGGCGCTGCCCGGACTGTCGCGGTGATAGATCCTGAAGATGCCGCCCGGTTTCGGCTCGGCTGCGCGTGAAACGTCGCTGATGATCAGCACAGACAACACCGCGACGGCCAGCGCTTGCACGCTCCGCATGGTCCCCTCCCACATTTCGGTCTCAATGGCCGATTGGCATCGACGATACCACGGTGAGGCTGTCGGGCAACCAGCGAGGATCGCGCGGGGATTGGCAATTCGGATGACCCCACAACATTAAAATTTCCGCGGATCGGGAATAATGGCTGTGATAGCGGGGAACCCGGGTTGTTTTGCTATGCAGCGGCGAAACTCCGTTTGAATTCGGTTGCCGCCACTGACGCGTGCGGTGTGAAATGATTCGCAATCAGCGACAGTTTGTCGCCGACGTTTCGCACGTTATCTTGTCCCGTCATCCCCTGAGGTGCGAGCGGAGCGAGCCTCGAAGGATGCACGGCCCGGCCGGTGGCCGTCGATCCTTCGAGACGCGCGCAAGAGCGCGCTCCTCAGGATGACGGTACGACAGGCGCAGCAGCGCCTCACTCCGCCGCCTGCGGCGAGGACAGGTGCATGTTGGCGACGCCATCGGCCTCGGTCGCCGAGATCGTGGTGCGAATCATCAGGCGGCCCTCATGCGCCGGCCAGGGGCGGCCGCGATGCATGGTGGCGCGGTTGTCCCACATCACGACGTCGCCCTGCTTCCATTGGTGCAGATAGCTGACGCCGGCCGCGGTCGCGGCTTCGGTCAATTGCTCGATCAGCGCCTTGCCGGCCTCGGCATCCATGCCCTCGACGCCATAGGCATGGGAGGCGAGATACAGCGCGCCACGGCCGTTGACGGGATTGCGCCAGACCATGCGCCAGCACACCGGCGGCAGCGCGTCGACTTCATCCGACGTTGCAAGGCCGGTGGCCACCTTGCTGCGCGAATGCGCGTAGGAGTGCCAGGCGAACGCGTTCTCCAGCCGCTTCGCCGTGTCCTTGTCGAGCCGCTCGAAGGCAAGCCGCATCGAGACGAATTCGGTCTCGCCGCCATGCTCCGGGATGATGCGGGCGGACAGGATCGAGGTCAGCGCCGGCACCCGCTTGAAGGAGGAATCGGTGTGCCAGAGCTGGTTGGCCCTGGCGCGCAGCTGCTGCCGGTGATCGGATGGAACCACCTTGCCGTCGGGCCCGAAGGTCGAGAGGATCACGAAATGCGAGCCGGTGCCCATCGAGCCGACCTTGGTCACCTCGGGCGGACCGAACCGGCGCGAGAAAGCGAGCTGGGTGTCGTCGCTGACCTCCTGGCCGCGGAACACCAGCACCGAATGTTCCTCGAACGCCGCGCGCACCGCCGCATAGGCGGCATCGCTGGCGGCAACGTCTGACAGCGTGACGCCGCGCAGCTCGGCACCGAATCCCGGACGCAGTGGGATCACTTCCATCGCAAGTCCTCCCTTTTCTTTGTTGTTGAGGCGAGGTTAGGGGAAAAGCCCGCGATCGGCAACGCGGCCCGCGGCGCCTCAGCCCATTGCGATCAGATTGTGCCGCGTGCGCCGGTCCGCGACCTCGATGCGATGTGTGACGAAGGCGAACAGCGCCCAGCTGGAATGGAAGGCGACACCGGCCAGAATCACGATGGTTCCGGGAATCGGACCGATCGAAGCGCGGTCCAAGATCGCGCTCATCGTGGTCAGCGGCAGCGGGTGGATCGCCAGCTTGCCGTAATAGGCGATGGCCTGGATCGCGAAGATCCAGCCATAAGTCCGTCGCAGGCGCCGGCCGATCGCTCTGACATAGCTGATGTGATAGCTGGGGCGGCGGTAGTCGTTGGCGAGCAGGTCGGTCCAGGCCGCATTCGGCGACAGCCCCTCGCCGCGGATCATCGGTGCGTAGAAATCGGTTTCGAGCAACCGCGCCCGGGCGCGCCAGACGTTGAAATAGCGATAGCGCCGCGCCTCGAATAGCAGGAATACGGTCACCAGCAGTCCGACCAGGACCATCGGCAAGGGCGAGGCTTCCGCACTGCTGTAGGTCGCCGACAGCGCGATCCCGGTCGTGACCACCGCCCAGTTGGTCGAGCTGTCGAGACGGGTGCGCCAGACCGTGCTGCGATAGACCTCGCCACGATAGAGATGGGCGAGTGCACCGATCTCGGCGGCAGTGAATTCGAGCCTTCCGGCCTGCACCGGCTCCGGCTCGCGCGGCTGGGGCGATGGCATGGCGGCCTCCGGCGAAGCTGGCTTGCGATCCCGGAGCATAGCGCGAAATCCGCGCGACCGGCGAGTCCGTTGCGTCCGCCGGCTTGGATTGGCAGCATCAGTCCGGATGCCGCTCACACGATCCGCGAGGTCTTGTTGCCCCAATAGCGGTCACGCAGCAGGCGCTTGTAGAGCTTGCCGGTCGGCAGCCGCGGCAGCTCGGCCTCGAAATCCACCGAGCGCGGCACTTTCTGGCGCGACAGCGCGCTGGCGCAGAACGCGATCAGTTCCTCGGCAAGCTCCGGCCCCGGCGCGATGCCGTCGACCGGCTGCACCACCGCCTTCACCTCCTCGCCGAGATCGACATTGGGCACGCCGAACACCGCGGCGTCGGCGACCTTGGGATGGGTGATCAGGAGGTTCTCGCATTCCTGCGGATAGATGTTTACTCCGCCGGAGATGATCATGAAGGTGGCGCGATCGGTGAGATAAAGGAAATTGTCGTCGTCGACATAGCCGACGTCGCCGACCGTGCTCATGCTGCCGTCGGCCGAGCGCGCCTCGCTGGTCTTGGCGGGGTCGTTGAAATATTCGAATGGTGTGGCGGTCCTGAACCACACGGTGCCTGGCGTTCCCTTGGGGCAGAGCCGCATGTTCTCGTCGAGGATATGCAGATCGCCGAGCAGGACCCTGCCGACGGTGCCGCGATGCGCGAGCCACTCCTCGCTGTTGCAGGCGGTGAAGCCGAGTCCCTCGGTCGCGCCGTAATATTCGTGGATGATAGGACCCCACCATTTGATCATGTCGTCCTTGACCAGCGCCGGGCAGGGCGCGGCGGCGTGTATCGCGATCTCGAGCGTCGACAGATCGTAGCGGGAGCGAACCTCCTCGGGCAATTTCAGCAGACGCGAGAACATGGTCGGCACCAGCTGGCTGTGGGTGATGCCCCATCTTTGCACCAGCTCGAGATAGCGCTCGGGATCAAAACTCTCCATGATGACGACGGTGCCGCCCATCCGGATGGTGAGGTTGACCGCGGCTTGCGGCGCCGAGTGGTAGAGCGGTGCCGGCGAGAGGTAGACCATGCCCTCGCGGTAGTGCCAGAGCCTGGTCAGGAAATCGAACAGCGGCAGGTTCTGCGACGGCGGCTGCTCCGGCAGCGGCCGCACGATGCCCTTGGGCCGGCCGGTCGTGCCGGAGGAATACAGCATCGCGGTGCCGGCATATTCGTCCGCGATCGGCGTTGACGGCAGGTCCGCGGTGGCCTGTTGCAGCCCGACAACGCGATCGCTCTCGCTTTCGCCGTCGACCACGATGCAGAGTTCGACCTGCGGACACTCCTTCAGCGCCTCGCGCGCGATGTCGAGCTTCAGCCTCGAGGTGATCAGGATCCGCGACTGGCTGTTGGTCAGGATGTAGGCGAGCTCGCCCGCGGTGAGGTAGGAGTTGACGCAGGTGAAGTAGAGCCCGGCGCGCTCGCCGGCGCCGCAGGCCTCGAGGTAGCGGTTGTTGTTCTCCATGAAGATCGAATAATGGTCGAGCCGCCGCAGCCCCTGTTTGCGGAACAGATGCGCGAGCCGGTTGGAGCGTGCCTCGAGCTCACGATAGGTGACGGTCTCGCCGGTCCCGGCCATGATGAAGGCGGGTTGCAGCGGGCGCAGGTAAGCATGCTTGCCGGTGTACATCGAACGTCACATCCCCCTTTATCGTGATCTAGATTCTTGTTTTGACGCGTTTTCTTCACGCGAACCGGTACCCACTTCGCTCGAAAACGCTCTATGCAGCCATCTCCAGAATCTCGCGAACTTGGGATGGATCGTCGATCTTGCGCGGATTGCGCGGCACCCAGGGCGTTCGCATCGCTTGCGTTGCGATGCGGTCGAAATGCTCGGGGCCGACGCGCACCTCGTGCAGGCTGCGCGGCATGCCGAGGTCGTGGATGAAGCGGTCGAGCACGTCGCCGGCGTCCGCGCCCGCATGCCCCATTGCGGCCGCGACCAGCGCCTGCCGGTCGGCATTGTCGCGCTTGTTCCAGCGCATCACCGCGGGCAGCATCACGCACGAGGTGTAGCCGTGCGGCACGTCGAACTCGGCGCCGAGGACGTAGCCGATGCCGTGGCTCGCACCCATCGGCACGCCCGAGGCGAGCGGGCCGGTGGAGAGCCAGGTGCCGATCTGGCAATCCATCCGCGCCGAAATATCCTTCGGGTTGGCTTTCACCCGCGGCAGGCCGGCCGCCAGCATCTCGAGCCCCTTCAGCGCCTGCGCGTCGCCGTAAGGATGCGCCTCGCGCGAGCAGATGCCTTCGACGCAATGATCGACGGCACGGATGCCGGTCGACAGGAACAGCCATTCCGGCGTGTGCACCGAAAGTTCCGGATCGAGGATGGTGGCCCGCGGCATCACCAACGGATGGCGCAGCATCTCCTTCTGCCGCTTGGCCTCGTTGGTGACGCCGGCGATCGACGAGAACTCGCCGCCGGCGATGGTGGTCGGCACGCTGATCTGGCGCACGGTCGGCGGATTCATCGCGGGCGAGACGCCGCCATGGGTGCGGATCGTCTCGATGCCGTCGGACGTCGTGACGTTGTTGGCGAGGCAAAGCTGCACCGCCTTGGCGCCGTCGGTGATCGAGCCGCCGCCGATCGTGACGATCAAATCCGCTTTCGCGCCGCGCGCCTGCTGCGCCGCCGCGATGACCGCGGCGCGCGGCGTATGCGCCGGCATCTTGTCGAAGGTGCCGACGCAGCGGGGCCCAAGCGCCGCGCGAACCTTCTCGATCTCGTCGGTCTCGCGGTTCAGCGTGCCCGACACCATCAGAAAGGCGCGCTCGGCGCCCAGCCGGTCCAACTGCTCGACGATGGCCTCACGCGCGGGCCGCCCGAACACGACCTCGTCCATGGCGCCGAATACGACACGGCCTCGATGCACGCGCCTATCCTCCCTCAACACGGTTCGCCGCCTTGCTGGCGGCTCTTTGCCGGGAGGTTAGCGGAGGAAGGCGGGGCCGTCATCAGGGTCCTGCCGGTGGTTTGATACGGTCGCGCCGCCCATTCCGCTGTCGCTAACCACAGGGTTGCGTTGTTGAAGTGAGCTGTGGCCCGAGCGCTGGCTAAACAATTGGCATCGGTGGTTATGGGTCCCGGGTCGCGCGGAGCCTGTCATCGGGCGGCGCTTCGCGCCGACCCGTTGGCTTGCCCGGGACGACATCGAATATGTGGCGCTCGCGTGAGTCATACATCCGCATCCTCGCGGCGCGCTGCATCCGAGTCTTGCGTTTACTTGCCTCCCCCTGGAAGCAGCGGGCGCCCCGGAATGACGGTGAAAGCTTCAGGTCGAAATCGGATGACCGGCAGAAATCTTGACGGCAACATCGCGGCGTGTGTTACACCTCGAAAGCAACAGGGACGTGCGCATGACATCCACCGTCGATCTCGCCAAACTGCACATTGACGACTTCACGCCGCATCAGGATGCTGAGTTCGAGATGCAGGCGGCGGATCGCGCGGTGGCGCTGAAGCTCGCCAAGGTCGAGCCCGCGGGCAACAGCGGCCGGCCGGGCGGTGCGTTCTCGCTGTTGTTCACGGGCCCGAAGGGCGCGTGGCTGCCGCAGGCGATCTATCCGGTGCGGCATCCGGCGCGGGGCGTGATGGAGATCTTCCTGGTGCCGATCGGCCCGCTCGGAGACGGCAATGGCTATCAGGCGGTCTTCACCTGACGGTCGGAAGCTCCTGCCGCCCGCCACCGCATCAGGTCGTAAACGCCCTTGTCTTCCTCGGTGATGAAGCCGAGCCGCCGGTAGAGCCGCATCGCCGGATTGAGCTTCTCGACATGGATCGAGACGTCCTTGCCGGCGGCCGCCCCCTCGTCGATCGCGTCGCGCAGCAGCGCCGCGCCATAACCCTTGCCGCGATGCGCCGGCATGAAGGCGATATCGATGATGCGGTGCTGGCTCGGCCAGCGCTCGATGTAGAACCGGCCGATGTCCTCACCACCCTGCGCGATCACCAGCCAGTCGGCGTTCGGATAGTATTTCTGGTAATGCGCGTGCTGGGCACGGAATTGCTGATCGAGAAAGGCGGCCTTGTCCGCCTCGCTCCAGGGCACCGGCGCCAGCTCCTCGGCGCGGGTCGAGGCATAGAGCTGGCCGAGGAACGGCAGATCCGGCTCCGCCAGGCGGCGAAAGCGGCAGCCGGAAGCGGCCGCGCGCGTCCAGCCGAACGCTGGTGCGGGCGTGGTGCCTGGCGCGTCGAAACCCAAGACGACCTCAGCCGCGCGCCGGGAAGGCGCCCTGCAGCGCGATGCAGAAGTTCAGCGTGAGGTAAGGCTGCATGTTGTTGTGCTGCTGGTTGCCGCCCGTCATGCCGATCATGGTGGCGTTCATCTGCGTCAGTGTTGGCGTCGCGCTACCGGGCACATAGGCGAAGGCATTGGCCGATTTGCCCAGGATGCGGGTCGGGCTGGGGACCTGAACGTCAGCGACGTCCTGCGTGCCGACGTTCACAGGATGGTTGTGAAGCGGTATCTGGTTTTGCAGCAGCGTCACATTGGGAGAGCCGGTGGTCTCTCCGAGGTCATACAGCGACAGCCCGGGGCCCTGTCCGGGCGCCGCCGGTGCGTTGCCCTGCATGTTGGGAAGCGCGAAGTTCGACGTGCCGTTGCCGCCATAGGTGACGCCGAGTAGTGAGAACAACGCCGTATTCTGCGAGATCGGCAGGATCTGACCGCCGCAGAAGGCCCAGCCCTTGGGAGCGAAGTTGAATGGAAAGATGCGGATCTCGGCGAGAAACTGATCGGACATGTCGTCGCGCTCCTAGCCCTGGCTCGGAAAAATGCCGTACAGCGAAATGATGAAGCTGACGCAAAGCAGCGGCTGCAAATTGCTGTGCGGCTGGTTCCCGCCGGTATTCGTCAGCATTCCGCTCGCCATCGGGCCATCGGGCGGCTGGCCGTCGATATACATGGCGATCGTACCGGTCGTCTGATCGAGAATATTTCCCTGCGGGTTCGACGCGGTGCCGGTCTGCTTCGCGGCGATGAAGGCGTGTGAATGCTGCGGGATCGTCTGCGTCGTGAGTGTTACGTTTTCGACGCCGCCAGTCTGCCCCATGACATAGGTCGTGCCGCTGCTGGCGGTGCCCGTGTGGATTGGCACACGGCCGCGCAGATCGGGGACCGCGAAGGTAGATTGGCCGTCGCCGCCATAGGTGGTGCCGATCAGATTGAACAGCGCGTCGTACTGGGAGATCGCCAACAGGCTGCCGTCACAGAAATTCCATCCGACCGGGGCAAAGTTGCCGCCGAACATACGGATTTCGCCTACAAAAGCTTCTGACATCGGCGCTTCTCGTCAATTCTGCGAGGGGAAAATGCCCTGGAGGGCAATGCTGAAATTGATCGTCAGGAACGGTTGCATGTTCTGATGGGCCTGGCTGCCGCCGGCATTGCCCACGGTCAAGGGATTGAGCGGGGTGATGTCGGTCGTCGACGTGCTGTAGCCGTTGTTGAAGGCACCGAGATAGGCACCCGAATCGAGCGGCTGGCTGCCGTTGCTGTTGGTGGCGTTGGCCAAATGATTGTGCTGCGCCATCTCGTTGATCGTGAGCGTGTGACTCTCCTCGCCGCCGCGTTGGCCGAGCGCATAGCCAGCGCCCGTACTGATCGGCACCCGGCCCCGAAGGTCGGGCAGGCCAAAAGTGACGCGCCCATCCCCGCCATAGGTCGTGCCCAGCAACGAGAACAGCGCCTGATTCTGAGCGATGGGAAGCAGTTGGCCGTTGCAGAATGCCCAGCCCTTGGGCGCAAAGCCGAACGACATCATGCGGACTTCGGAAAGATACGGATCAGCCATAGGTCCTCCGCGAATACGTCGTACGATTTGTAAAAAATTCGAGACAATGATGCTGCGTATGCAACGTCTGCACGATAGCGTGTTTTACGGCCAGTGCAACCTCAACGATTGTCGGGCTCCTGCGTTTTTTTTCGAGTCATTCGCGGCTCGCGACGAGACGGTATCGCCGCTGGCGGCACCGTTGTCACGAATCGGACATGTCCACGCAGACATCATGAGGCGATTGAAATTTGCTGGTATCCGTCAGAGGCAACGCCTGCCGAAACGGTTCGGCAGGCGCTGTGCGGTCGATACGGCGTCCGATCAGACGATCAGGTCATGGTGCGGCTGGGCGTGATTGTCGGCCGGCGTGCCACCCATGGCCGCGAACACCGTCTCGTGGCCGACCCACCAGGGGGGGCCGGCATTGGCGTGCCCGCTGAACAGATCGGAAAAGGCCTGGGTGTTCGCGGCCAGGTCCGCATGGCCGGTGTTGGCCTGCGAGGGCGTCTGGGTGAACGACGAGAAGTCGAAGCCGTCGCGGTTGAGGTTTGCGGATGTGTCGCTCTGCATGGGCATCGCCTTCGCCGATCCCACGTTGGCTTGCGTGACATCCGCCGCAGTTGGCAGCCGCCGCTCGCCATCGGCGAGACTGATATACATCAAGTCGTTGACATCCGATGACGACGTCAGGTCGGGGAGGCCGAGCACGTGTCCCAATTCATGGACCACGGCGGTCAATAGATCGAGATGACCTGCTGCGGCTGTCGACGGATCGGTCTGCAGATCGGAGCCGGAAGCGTTGAGCGCGTGGGTGAACTCAAAATTGTCCAACGGTGTCGAATCGACGAACCAGCCATGGCCGGTGGCATCGGTATCGATCGTGATGTGGCCGGCGCTTTCCAGGCCGACGACCTGGCCGGCGAGATCAGCGACGCTGAAGGTCACGGCACGCAGCGCGGCGAGTTGATCCGCGTCTGCGCCAGCCTTTGCCCATTGGGTAATGGCCGCTGAGACGACCGAGTCGAGCTCGCTCTGTGTCAGGTGGGTTTCGCCCGGGGTCGCGACGGCGGCCTGCACGCCGCCGTCCGCGGCGAGCAGCGGCGATGAGCCGAACCCGTGTGTGCTGCCCGCCGTGACGCTGAATGTCGGCGCCGTGGTGACCGTATTGTGCGCCAGGACGTAACTCGAAATCGCGGCGGTATCGGTCGCGCCGCCGCCATAGGACGAACCATCGCCCGCGTGCAGGCCGACGGTGGTGTCGAACCGATCGCGCAGCCGGATATCGGTGCCGCCATTCGCGCCCGAACCGAGGAACTGATTTTCCTGGGCGCCGGTGCCGCCCAGCGTCAGCGAGACGCTCTGCGCATCGCCTGCGACCGTGCCGGCGTTGAGCTCAAATCCATGATTGCCGAACGTGCCGGGGTTGGACACCGTGTTGCCCATGACGATCGCGGTCAATAGGGCGTTGCCGCCGTTCGCAGCGTCACCGGTCTGCAGTTCGATGCCGTCGTTGTTGTACTGATACAGATGGTTGTTGGTGATCGTGACGCTGGAATTGGCCCCGCCCATCGTGACGAAGCCGATGTCGCTGCCCTGGGCGGAGCCGCTGTTCGCGACGCCGGCGACGCCGATCGTGTTGGAATCGATTGTGCCGTTGAACGAGCTTGCTCCCGATCCCGTGCTGATGGCGAGCGCGGTGCCGAGGGCATCACGCATGGTATTGTTGGCGATATTGAAGGTCAGGTTGGCGTGGTCGCCGGTCCCGCCGGAGCTGATGGTGATGCCGCCGCCGCCCGAGACGATGTTCTGGTTGTTGTTCGAGAAGCTGTTTCCGTTCAGCACGAGGTCCGAGCTGACGCCGCCGTGCAGATCGAGCTGGAACAGGTCGCCGCGCGCCGACGTGAATGTCGAATTCTGAACGGTCGCGTTGAATGTTCCGTCGGTGGCCTGGAACACCAGGGCGTCGCCCGAGCTGTTTCCGGCCGCCGAATTGGTCGCAAAGGTCGAGCCGGTGATGGTGATGCGGTTGAGTGTCTGACCGCTGTTATTGAAGACGTGGAACGCATCGAGCGCCGCGCCCGTGAAGGTCGAATTCGTCACCGACGCCGTGCCGGACAGGCCGGTGAAGTAGACGTCGCCCTCGCCGATTCCGCCGACGCTGGTGCCGTTCGTACCGGTCACCGTGGTGTTGCCGAGGGTAAAGCCGGTGACGTTGGTGCCGACGATGCCGTAGTTCTGGAAGTCGTGCATCGCCAGATAAGAGAGCTGAACGTCCTTGGTGTTGTTCAGATAGACGCCGCTGCCCTGCGCGGTGCTGCCGTCGGCGCCGGTCTTGTTGGCGATGGTGCCGCCGCTGCCGGCCGTCGAACCGTCGCCGGTGATGTGCAGGCCGCCATTGCCGGCGGCCGTGCCGGTATTCGACAGGATGATGCCGTTGTTGGACCCTCCGCTCGAGGTGATGCTCTTGAGGATGAGGTTGGACGAGCCGATCTGGGTGTTCTCGACATCGAGCGCGGTGCCGGTGCCTGACGTGATGGAGTTGTTGGTGCCGGTCAGCGTGATGGTGCCGCCATGCGTGAAGCTCATGCCGGTGCCGCTGGCGGTCTTGACCGTGATGTCGGACATCGTGACGGTGCCGACATTGTTGTTGTCGTCGCTGATGCCCATGCCGGTCGAGGCCGAGGTATCGATGCTGACGCCGCTGATGCTGTGGCCGGACGTGCCGAGCAGGTCGATGCCGTTGTCGGCGCCGGTCACCTTGATCACCGGATCGGTGCCGGTCGCGGTGTTCGCGGTTACCACGGCGCCGGTCACCGGATTGGTGAACGTCAAGGAGTGGCTGCCGCCGACCAGGTTGACGCCGTTGGCGAGATTGATGCCGTTGGCCTCGGTATATGTGCCGGACCTCAGCACGACATAGTCGCCAGAGCCGGCCGGATTCGCCGCGTTGTAGGCGGCGATCGAGGTGTATGGATCGGCCGCGGTGCCGAGATTGGCGCTGTTGGCCAGCGCCGTGGGCGAGTTGTCGATGTAGAACACCTGCGGCACGACGCCAACATGGAAGGTCTGGGCGCCCGACGTGAGCGGCCCACCGGTACCGGTGTTGCCGTTGTCGTTGATGTTCAGCGTGACGGTATCAGAGCCGGTGAAGCCGTCATCGCTGTTGTAGGTTAGCGTCGCCAGCGCGGTGTTGACCTGCGCGACGGTGCCGGTCAGCGTCACCGTGTGGCTGCTGTTGTTGGTGAAGCTGGCGAGCCCGGCGGTATTGAAGGTCAGGTTCGCATGGCTTGAGGCAATCGTCGCCGTGACGTTGCCGCTCGCGGCATCGATGTCGGCGACCGAGAGCCCTGAAATCGCGAAATTGGTGTGCGAGAACGCTGTTCCGATCGAATTGTCCGCCGGCACCGACGCGGTGGGTCCGTCGTCCACGGCGGTGACGCTTCCTGTCGTCGATCCCGTCCCAGTGTTGCTGCCGCCATTCGCGGTACCGCCGTCATCGTGCACGGTCAGGCTGTAGGACCGCGCGGTGGTGTCGGGGTTTTCGCTGGTGTTGTTGAACTGGATCAGGTCCAGCGCCGCATTGTAGTGCGCGAGCGTGTCGGTACCGCTGAAACTGATCGTTTCGGTGCCCGCAGTGCTGGTGATCTCGAAGTGGATACCGCCGATATCGCCGCTGTTGCCGGCGTGGCCGGCGATCGACAGCGCATCCGACGGCTTCAGATTGTTCAGCACGAAGGTCGCATCGGTCAGGTTGTTACCTTCGGCGTCCGTGATCGTCAGGTTCGGCGTGATCGTGACCGGCGTCGAGTTCGCTGCCGGCGTGCCGTTCGGCGGCTCGGAGAAGCCGGTGATGGCACCGAAGCTCACGACCGGCGCATCGTTGACCGGGGTGACATGGATGGTCGAGGTCGAGGTGTTGCTGCTGTCGGTGCCGTCGGTGACCGTGAAGCTGACGGTGCGATCGGCCCCGGACGGGTTGTCGCTCGAGTTGAAATAGGTGATGGAATCGAGCGCGGCCTTGTAGTTGGCGACGCTGGAGGAGCCGGTCAGCGTCAGCACGCCGGTCGCGGAATTGTAAGAGCCGGTGATACCGTTCTGGTTGACGAAGCCCAGCACGTCCTGGCCGGCGGCGAAGCCACCGGTGATCTGCACCGTCGCGCCGGTCAGATTGGCGCTGTCGACGTCGGTCACGTTGACCGACGCATCGATCACGGTCGCGGCTTGGTTTTCGGTGTAGTTCAGCGTGCCGCCGGCGGTCGTGACCGGCGGATCGTTGACCGGCGTGACGTTGATGGTGCCGGTGACCGGCGTGGAGGTCGCTGTGCCGTCGTTTGCGATGATGGTGACGGTGCGCGCCAGGCCCGACGGGTTGTCGCCGGTGTTCTGATAGGTCACCGAGGCGAGCGCGGCCTGATAATCGGCGACGCTGGCGGTGCCCGTCAGCGTCAGCATGCCGGTTCCCGCATTGAACGAGCCGGTGATGCCGTTCTGGGACGTAAAGGCGAGGACGTCCTGACCGTTCGCGTAGTTGCCGGTGATCTGCACCGTCGCGCCGGTCAGCGTAGTGTTGTCGACGTCGGACACGATGATCGCCGGGTCGAACGCGGTCGCGGCCTGGTTCTCGGTGTAGTTCAGCGTATGACCAGCGGTGACGACCGGCGGGTCGTTGACCGGGGTGACGTTGATGGTGTCGGTGACCGGCGAGCTGTCGAGCGTACCGTCATTGGTCGTGATGGTGACGGTGCGCGCCAGCCCGGACGGATTGTCGCTGGTGTTGATGTAAGTCACCGACGCCAGCGCGGCCTGGTAGTTCGCGACGCTGGAGGAGCCGGTCAGCGTCAGCGTTCCGGTTGCGGCATTGAACGAGCCGGTGATGCCGTTCTGGTTGGTGAAGCCGAGGACATCCTGGCCGCTGATATAGTTGCCGGTGATCTGCACCGTCGCGGACACCAGATTGGCGTCGTCGCCGTCGGTGACGGTAATCGCCGGATCGATCACGGTCGCAGCCTGGTTCTCGGTGTAGTTCAGCGTGTGGCCGGCGGTGACGACCGGCGCCTGGTCGACCACGACGGCGATGGTGAAGGTCTGCTGGCTGTGCAGCGTGCCGTCGCTCGCATCGACCGTGACGTCATAGGACGGATCGGCAATGTTGATCTTGCTGGGATCGGCGACCGTGATCTTGCCGGTGGTCGCATTGATGGTGAAGCCGCCGCCGGAGCTGTCGCCGACCAGCGAATAGGTCACGGCGGGGCCGTTGACGTCGGTCGAGGATGCCGTGACGCCGGTTCCCGCGCCGACCGGCGCATTGACCGCAACGCGGTTGGCGCCGGCGTCGGCATCGACCGGGGTCGACGGCGCGACGTCGGTGACGGCGATGGTGAAGGTCTGCGAACTCGTGAGCAAGCCGTCGCTGGCCTGCGCGGTGACGGTGTAGGCGTGCCCGGCCGGGCCTTCGTAGTCGATCTTGGAGCTGTCCGCGACGGTGATGACGCCCGTCGTCGCATTGATGGTGAAGCCGCCGCCGGAGGTGTCGCCGATCAGCGACCAGGTCACGGCCGGGCCGTTGACGTCGGTTGCCGCCGCGGTGATGCCGACGGTCGAGCCGTTGGCGGCGCCCTCGGCGATCGAGTTGGTGCCGATGTCGGCATCGACCGGGGTCGACGGCGCGGCGTCATTGACGGCGATGGTGAAGCTCTGCGAGCTCGCCAGCGTGCCGTCGCTGGCCTGCGCGGTCACCGTGTAGGAATGGGTCGGGCCGCTGCTCTCATAATCGATCTTGGTCGGGTCGGCGACGGTGATGACGCCGGTCGTCGGGTCGATGGTGAAGCCGCCGCCGGAGGTGTCGCCGATCAGCAACCAGGTCACGGCCGGGCCGTTGACGTCGGTCGCGTGCGCGGTGATGCCGACCGCAGTGCCGGCGGCCGCGCCTTCGACAACGCTGTTGGCGGCGGCATCGCCGTCGACCGGGGTCGATGGCGCAGCATCCGCGATGTTGATGGTGAAGGTCTGCGAACTCGCCAGCGTGCCGTCGCTGGCTTGCGCGGTGACGGTGTAGCTGCCGCCCGAGCTTTCGAAATCGAGCTTGCTCGAATCGGCGACCGTGACGACGCCGGTTGCGGCATTGATGGTGAAGCCGCCGCCGGAGGTGTCGCCGATCAGCGAATAGGTCACGGCCGGACCGTTGATGTCGGTCGCCGACGCGGTGATGCCGACGGTCGAGCCGTTGGCTGCGCCTTCAAGGACGGTGTTGGCGCCGGCATCTGAGTCGACCGGGGTCGATGGCGCGACGTCGGTGACGGCGATCGTAAAGGTTTGCGAGCTCGCCGTCGTGCCGTCGCTGGCCTGCGCGGTGACGGTGTAGGCGTGGCCGGGCGCGCTTTCGTAATCGAGCTTGGTGCTATCCGCGACGGTGATGACGCCCGTTGTCGCGTCGATGGTGAAGCCGCCGCCGGAGGTGTCGCCGATCAGCGCATAGGTCACCGGCGGGCCATTGACGTCGATCGACGACGCCGTGACACCGACGGTCGAACCGTTGACCGCGCCTTCGGCGATCGCATTGGCGCCGGCGTCGCTGTCGACCGGGGTCGACGGCGGGGCTTCGGTGACGGCGATGGTGAAGGTCTGCGAGGTCGCAAGGGTGCCGTCGCTGGCCTGCGCGGTGACGGTATAGGCGTGGCCGGGCGCGCTTTCGTAATCGAGCTTGCTCGGGTCGGCGACGGTGATGACGCCCGTTGTCGCGTTGATGGTGAAGCCGCCGCCGGAGCTGTCGCCGGTCAGCGAATAGGTCACCCCCGGGCCGTTGATGTCGGTCGAGGATACGGTGACGCCGACCGTGGTGCCGGCGGCCGCGCCTTCGACGACGGTGTTGGCGGCAGCATTGTTGTCGACCGGGGTCGACGGCGCAGCGTCGGTGACGTTGACGGTGAAGGTTTGCGTGCTGGTCTGCGTGCCGTCGCTGGCCTGTGCGGTGATGGTGTAGGCGTGGCCGGGCGCGGTTTCGAAATCGATCTGGGTGGGATCGGCGACGGTGATGACGCCGGTCGCGGCGTTGATGGTGAGGCCGTGGGCATTGCCGACCAGCGAATAGGTCACGGTGCCGCCATTGATGTCGGTGGCGTGCGCGGTGATGCCGACGGCGGTGCCAATGGCGGCGCCTTCGACCACCGTGTTGGTCGCGGCGTCAGAGTCGGCGGGCGCCGACGGCGGAGCGTCGGTCACGCCGATCGTGAAGGTCTGCGTCGTCGAGGTCGCGCCGCTCGTGGCCTGGACGGTAATGGTGTAGGCGTGGCCGGGCGCGCTCTCGTAATCGAGCTTGTTCGGATCGGCGACGGTGACGACACCGGTCGTGGCATTGATGGTGAAGCCGCCGCCGGAGGTGTCGCCGGTCAGCGAATAGGTGGTTGCGGGGCCGTTCGGATCGACCGCGGAGGCGGTGATGCCGACCAGCGTGTTGACGGCGGCGCCTTCGACGACGCTGTTGGCGGCGGCATTGACGTCGACCGGGGTGCTGATCGCGACGTCGTTGACGTTGATCGTGAAGCTCTGCGAGCTGACGCCGCCATGGCCGTCGCTGGCTTGGACCGTGATGGTGTAGGCGTGGCCCGGCGCGGTCTCGAAGTCGATCTTGGCCGAATTGGCGACGGTGACGATGCCGGTGGTGGGATCGATCTTGAAGCCGCCATTGGAGGAATCCGATGTCAGCGAGTAGGTGACGCCGGGGCCGTTGACGTCGGCCGACGACGCGGTAATGCCGACCGAGGTGTTGACCGCGGCGCCCTCGTTGACGGCGTTGGCGGTGGCGTTGCCGTCAGTCGGTGTCGAGGGCGGGGCATTGCTGACCGCGATCGTGAAGCTCTGCGACGAGACGAAGATACCGTCGGTCGCCTGCACATTGACGACGTAGCTGCCGCCAGAGCTCTCGAAATCGACCTTGGAGGGATCGGCAATCGACACCACGCCGGTATGCGGATCGACCTTGAAGCCGCCATGCGAGGAATCGGACACCAGCGAATAGGTGACCGGAAGACCGATCAGGCTGGTGGATTGCGCGGTGATGCCGACCGATGTATTGGCTGCGGCGCCCTCAACGACCGTGTTGGCGCCGGAATTGGCGTCGGTCGGAGGCGACAGGAAGCCGGGTACCGGCGGATACGGTGTGCCGGGAGGGCAGCCCAGGTAAAGATATTGCAGACCATACGTATTGACGAACGCCTGCGCGGCCGGATCCAGAATGATATTGCCGCTCGGATCGAGATGAAGCTCGGGGCGTGTTAAACCACCGATTGTATAGGCAGGTATGGTCGACATGAGCACTCCTGCGAGCGGCGTGAAAGCCGATCAATAACTACATTTGTTGGGGACGATGACGTGTGAAGCATTTCACACGTTGAGGTTGACCATCCGCGACCCGAGATCGCACCGGTCCGCTCGCAATATGCGGACACCGCGACGGTTGCGGAGTCCCGACATCAGCAAGTTCAAATGCGCTTGCCATTACGTAATCGCTTCCACTCACTCACGCCGCGAGAAAAGCCCAATGAATGTTCGAGAAAAGCGCGGCGGCCAAGAAAATTTACCGGTTGGCAACCACGACCGTATTGTCGATGTTTCCGAGTGTCAATGTGTGTCCACGTGACACCGCGTCGTTAACCACGATTCGGCCATGCAGCGGGAGGTAGAGTATGGAGATTCGGCCATTTTTAATCTTGTGCGACCCCCGGTGGTTTCTGCGCCGCAGGCCGAATTGGCGTTGTGTGACGGATATGTGTCGGTGATTCGCCTTGTGATTGATTCTCGGCGAGTCGTCTGTGATCTCTTCTCACCCGAAAGGCCAGTGAATCTGTCCCTTCCCGTCGTCACGGCTTCGCGATCACGTCGTAAGGCTTTCAGACTACGCAACTATTTGCTTGATCCGGCGGCCATCTTGAACAGACTGGGGAGCGGCTACATCTGTGACGTCCGCTGCCGCGACATTGCGGTGGTCCATCCACGTTGAATCACCGCAAGTCCAATTGCGACTTTGGTAGCCCTGCACTGATCCTGGGGGAGAGGGAATTGAGTTCGATTGACAGAACGGGACGTGTGGCTCCGGTGACCGGCGTCGAGCGTCATTCGCTTCGCCGCCATGCCTCGCGCGGCCCGTCGCTCAGGCCTTGGCTCGGTCTTGCGCCGATCGGGCTGCTGGCCGGGCTGGCGCTCGGCGGCTGCGACAACAAGAGCGCGCAATCGCAGGCCGCGCCTCCGCCGCCGCCCGTGACCGTCGCGCAGCCAGTCAAGCGCACCGTCACCGACTGGGACGAGTTCACCGGCCGCTTCGAGGCGATCGAGGAAGTCCAGGTCCGCGCCCGTGTCGGCGGCTTCGTCAACAGCGTCGAGTTCAAGGATGGTGCGATCGTCCACGCCGGCGATCTGCTCTACATCATCGATCCGCGGCCGTTCGAGGCGGTCGTGCTGCAGGCCGAGGGCCAGCTCGCCGACGCGCGGGCCAAGGGCGAGCTTGCCAAGCGTGATCTCGAGCGCGGGCTGAACCTCGTGCAGACCAGCGCGGTCTCCGAGCAGGTCGTCGATCAGCGCCGCCAGGCATTGCAGGCGGCACGCGCCGCCGAGACGCAGGCCGAAGGCACGCTGAAGGCCGCGCAGCTCAACGTCGAATTCACCCATGTGCTGGCGCCGATCACCGGCCGCGTCAGCCGGCATCTGGTGACCCCGGGCAATCTGGTGCAGGGCAGCGAGGGCGGCGCGACGCTGCTCACCTCGATCGTGTCGCTCGATCCGATCTACATCTATTTCGACGTCGACGAGGCGACCTATCAGCGCAACAGCAAGCTGTGGTTCGAAGGCAGGCGGCCGAGCTCGCGCGACACGGCGAACCCGGTGCAGATCGCGTTGACCGGCGAAACCAAGCCCTCGCATGAGGGCAAGATGGACTTCCTCGACAACCGGCTCGACGTCTCGACCGCGACGCTGCGCAGCCGCGCGGTCGTTCCGAACAAGGATCTGTCGGTCCTGCCCGGCCAGTTCGGTCGCGTCCGCATCATCGGCTCCTCGCCCTATGAGGCGCTGCTGATCCCGGACAGCGCGGTTGCCACCGACCAGTCGCGCAAGATCGTGTTCGTGGTCAAGGACGACAACACGGTGGAAGCAAGAGCAGTCACGCTCGGGCCGCTCGACGATGGCCTGCGCGTCGTCCGCGAAGGCCTCAAGGCGGAGGATCACGTGATCGTCGACGGCCTGCAGCGCGCCCGCGTCGGCGCCAAGGTGACGCCAAAAATGGCGCAGGCTCCGGCGGATTCCAAGCCCGCCGCAGGCGACAAGCCCGCCGCAGGTGCCAAACCATGAATCTCGGCAGGCTCTCCATCAACCAGCCCATCCTCGCGATGGTGCTGTCGATCGTGCTGCTGATCGTCGGCGCGATCGCCTATCCGACGCTGCCGGTCTCGGAATATCCGCAAGTGGTGCCGCCGACCGTCGTCGTCACCACGCAATATCCGGGCGCTTCGGCGCAGACCGTGTCCGACACTGTCGCCGCTCCGATCGAGCAGGAGATCAACGGCGTCGAGGACATGCTGTATCTCTACAGCCAGGCGACGTCGAACGGCCAGCTCACCATCACCGCGACCTTCAAGCTCGGCACCGACCTCGACAAGGCCCAGGTGCTGGTGCAGAACCGCGTCGCGATCGCGCAGCCGCGGCTGCCCGAAGAGGTGCAGCGCAACGGCGTGACCACGCGCAAGAACTCGCCCGACATCCTGATGGTCGTCTTCATGCTGTCGCCCGACGACACGTTCGACCAGCTCTACATCTCCAACTACGCGCTGCTGCAGGTCCGCGACCAGCTGTTGCGGCTCGATGGCGTCGGCGACATCCAGATGTTCGGCGCGCGCGATTACTCGATGCGGCTGTGGCTCGATCCCGACCGGATCGCCAATCTCGGTCTGACATCGACCGAGGTGCTGGCGGCGATCCGGGCGCAGAACCTGCAGATCGCCGGCGGACAAATCGCCGAGCCGCCGATCGCCGATCGCGCCTTCCAGCCGAACCTCGTCTTCACCGGCCGCCTCAAGGACATCAGGCAGTTCGAGGATATCGTGGTGAAGGCCGGCTCCGACGGCCGCACGGTACGCCTGCGCGACGTCGCCCGCGTCGAGCTCGGCGCGCTGTCCTACGCCACCAACAGCTTCCTGCTGCGCAAATCCGCCGTCGCGCTGCTGGTGACGCAACGGCCCGGATCGAACGCACTCGCCACCGCCAAGAGCATCTCCGACACGATGGAGCGGATGAAGGCGAGTTTCCCGAAGGGGCTCGACTACAATATCGGCTACAATCCGACCGAATTCATCGCTCAATCGGTCCACGAGCTGATCAAGACGATCTACGAGGCGATGGCGCTCGTCGTCATCGTGGTGCTGGTGTTCCTGCAGGGATGGCGGCCTGCGATCATCCCGATCATCGCGATCCCGGTGTCGCTGGTCGGCACCTTCGCGGTAATGGCCGCGCTCGGCTTCTCGATCAACAATCTGACGCTGTTCGGCCTCGTGCTGGCGGTCGGCATCGTGGTCGACGACGCCATCGTGGTGGTCGAGAATGTCGAGCGACATCTCGAGCACGGCATGAGCAGGCGCGACGCTGCGCTCAAGACCATGGAGGAGGTCGGCGGCGCGCTGGTCTCGATCGCGCTCGTGCTGTGCGCGGTGTTCGTGCCGACCGCCTTCCTCGGCGGCATTTCCGGGCAGTTCTTCCAGCAATTTGCGGTGACGATCGCGGTCGCGACCGCGATCTCCTGCTTCTGCTCGCTGACCCTGTCGCCGGCGCTGGCCTCGCAGATCCTGGTGCCGCATGAGGAGAAACGCCCGCCGGCGCGCTGGAACATCATCGCGCGCGGCTGGGATAGCTTCACCGCGCTGTTCAACCGCGTGTTCGACCGGCTCGCGCACGGCTATGCATCGGTGGCCGACTTCGTGATCCGGCATACGGTGGTGATGCTCGCGCTCTACCTCGTACTGATCGGCAGCGCTGGCTGGCTGCTCGCGACCACCTCGCAGGGCTTCATTCCGGCGCAGGATCGCGGCTACGTCATCATCTCGGCGCAGCTGCCGGGTGCCGCGTCGCTGGCGCGGACCACCGCTGTTGTGCGCGAGATCGAGCGGATCGCGCTGGATACGCCGGGCATCGTTCGCGTCGCGGCTTTCGCCGGCTTCTCCGGTGCGACGCGCACGCAGCAGGGCAACGCCGCAGCGCTGTTCCCGGTATTCGACGAGCCGGAGGCGCGCCTGAAGAAGGGGCTGACGGCGAACGCGATCACGGCCGAATTGCGCAAGCGTCTCTCGGTGATCCAGGGCGCCTTCATCATCGTCATTCCGCCGCCGGCCGTGCCCGGTATCGGCACCGGTGGTGGCTTCACCATCCGTGTCCAGGATCGCCAGGGGCGCGGACCCGAACTGCTGGCTTCCGCGACCGATGAACTGGTGACAGCCGCGCGCAAATCGCCGTCTCTCACGTCGGTGTTCTCGCCGTTCACCGCGAACACGCCGCAGCTGTTCGTCGACATTGATCGCGTCAAGGCGCAGAAGCTTGGGGTACCGATCGCCAACATCAATGACACGATCCAGACCTATTTTGGTTCGACCTATGTCAACGACTTCAACCTGTTCGGCCGCACCTATCACGTTACCGCGCAAGCCGATCTGCCGTTCCGGAAGGATAGCCCCGATCTCGCAAGGCTGCGTACCCGCAATGTTGCCGGCGACATGGTGATGCTCGGCAGCATCGTGGACTTCAAGGACGTCTCGGGACCCGACCGCGTCGCGCGCTACAATCTGTACTCGGCGTCCGAACTGCAGGGTGAGCCGGCACCTGGCGTGAGCTCGACGACGGCGCTCAACACCATCAAGCAACTCGCCGACCAGACATTGCCGAGCGGCTTTTCCTTCGAGTGGACCGACCTGTCCTACCAGCAGGTCACCGGCGCCAATGCCGGCCTCTACGTGTTCCCGATCTGCGTGCTGTTCGTCTATCTGGTGCTGGCCGCGCAATATGGCAGCTGGACCTTGCCGTTCGCGGTGATCCTGATCGTGCCGATGTGCCTGTTCGCGGCCACGATAGGCGTGCGCCTGATGGGCCAGGACGTCAACATCCTGACCCAGATCGGCTTCGTGGTGCTGGTGGGGCTGGCCGCCAAGAACGCGATCCTGATCGTCGAGTTCGCGCGCGACATCGAGCTCGAGGGCCGGTCGCGGCTGGACGCGGTGATCGAAGCCTGCCGGCTCCGTTTGCGGCCGATCCTGATGACCTCGTTCGCCTTCATCCTCGGCGTGCTGCCGCTGGTGGTATCGACCGGTTCGGGCTCGGAGATGCGGCAGGCGGTCGGCGTTGCCGTGTTCTTCGGCATGCTCGGCGTCACCCTGTTCGGCCTGATCTTCACGCCGATCTTCTACATGGTGGTGCGCAACCTCGCGGAAGGAAAGAACGAGGGCAAGCCGGCGGAGCCCAAGGCGACCGTGGCGGGTTGAGCAGCCTACACTTGTGTCCGTCACCCCCGCGCAAAGGCTTCGCCTTTGTCGCTGGTGGAGCCTGCGAAGCAGACGCCTCGAAGGGTGCACGGCCACGAGCCAGGCCGTGCGCCCTTCGAGGCTCGCCCAGCGGCGCAGTTGCGCCGCAAGGCTGGCACCTCAGGGTGACGGGTCAAAGATCATGCGCGACCGCCGCGGGGCCATACTTTTGGCTGAGCGGAAAGAGATGGGCAGGCGTGGGGTTATAAAATAATGTCGCGCCGATTTTCCTGATAGAAACTGCTGGGAGAGCATAACATGAAGTCCGGATTTTTGGCCGCGGTCGCGGCTTGCAGCCTGATGCTTGCGGCGCCGGCGATGGCCCAGGGCGTCAAGATCGGCATCCTGAACGATCAGTCCGGCGTCTATGCCGACTACGGCGGCAAATATTCGCTCGAAGCCGCGCGGATGGCGGTCGAGGATTTCGGCGGCGACGTGCTGGGGCAGAAGATCGAGATCGTCACCGCCGACCATCAGAACAAGCCGGACCTTGCGACCGCGATCGCGCGACGCTGGTACGAGGTCGAGAACGTCGACATGATCACCGAGCTCACCACGTCGTCGGTCGCGCTCGCGGTGCAGGAGCTGTCGAAGGAAAAGAAGAAGATCGACATCGTGGTCGGCGCGGCGACCTCGCGCATCACGGGCGATGCCTGCACGCCCTACAGCTTCCACTGGGCCTATGACACCCGCGCGCTCGCGGTCGGGACCGGCGGCGCGCTGACGGAGGCGGGTGGCGACACCTGGTTCTTCCTGACCGCCGACTACGCCTTCGGCTACGCGCTGGAAAAGGATACCAGCGACATCGTCGTGTCGAAGAAGGGCAAGGTGGTCGGCTCGGTCCGCGTGCCGCTCAATTCGTCGGACTTCTCGTCCTTCCTGCTGCAGGCGCAGAGCTCGAAGGCCAAGATCATCGGGCTCGCCAACGCCGGACTCGACACCACCAACTCGATCAAGCAGGCGGCCGAGTTCGGCATCGTGCGCGGCGGCCAGAAGCTCGCCGGCCTGTTGATGACGCTGTCGGAGGTGAACGGTCTTGGGCTCGAGGCGGCGCAGGGTCTCGTGCTCACGGAGGGCTTCTACTGGGATCACGACGATGCCTCGCGCGCCTTCAGCGAGCGCTTCTTCAAGCGCACCAGCCGGATGCCGAGCATGATCCATGCCGGCACCTATTCGGCGACGCTGAGCTATTTGAAGGCGGTGAAGGCCGCCGGCACCAAGGACAGCGAGGCGGTCGCCGCCAAGCTGAAGGAGCTGCCGGTCGATGACGCCTTCGCCAAGGGCAAGGTGCTCGCGAACGGCCGCATGGTGCACGACCTCTATCTGTTCGAGGTCAAGAAGCCCTCGGAGTCGAAGAAGCCGTGGGACTATTACAAGCAGATCGCCGTGGTGCCCGGCGACAAGGCCTTCTTCACCGCCAAGGAAAGCGGCTGCCCGCTGACCAAGTGAGGCGTGGCTGGCGAAACAAACATCGGTGTCGTCCCGGCGAAGGCCGGGACCCATAACCACCGATGTCGGTTGTTGTGCGCAGCTGGAGCTCCAGCCTTCGCAAAACACCTGCCTGTGGTAATGGGTCCCGGCCTTCGCCGGGACGACGGCGGAATATGTGGCGGCGTTACGCGTGGACCAGCCGCCACACCGCGCCGCCGATCGCGCCGACCCAGAGAATGACGCAGGCCAGCGCCTGGATCGCGAAACCGGGGCTGCGTTTCACCACCGCTTCGCGATAGCCGATGAAATAGACGATGCGGCCGATCACCCAGATTGCGCCGACCGCCGCGGCCGCGGCATCGCCGACATAGACCGCGAACAGCCAGAGCGACGGCAGGAAGATCGGCATCCATTCCAGCGTGTTCATCTGGATGCGGTAGATGCGCTCGAAATCCGGATTGCCCGTGATCGCCGGCAGCTTGACCCCGTAGACCGCGCGGGCGCGGGCGACCTGCAGCGCGAAGAAGAAGTGCAGCGCGACTGCAAGGCAGGTGACGATGGCGGTGTAGTGGTACATGTCAGGCGTGTCCTCTTTCCATTGACCCCGATGTCATGACGGGACAGCGAAGCCCGCTGTGACATGCGGCCTTGCTTTACCTCTCCCCGCGCGCGGGGAGAGGTCGGAACGCATCGTCAGATGCGTTCCCGGTGAGGGGGGACCTCGGCGAGACTAGCTGTCACCGCGTACGCGGAGACCGCCCCTCATCCCAACCCTCTCCCCGTAAGAACGGGGCGAGGGACCACAGTCATGCCGCGGCCCCATTCGGACCAATTCCGTCACGTCCTAGAGCGTTTTCGAGCGAAGTGGATACCGGTTCGCGTGAAGAAAACGCGTCAAAACAAGAATCTAGAGCCCCGTTCCGATTCCATCGGAACGGGAAAAGCTCTAGTACCCCGTCATCTCAAGATAGCCGATTCCGGCGTGGCTGCCTGAGAAGCGGATCGGGCCTTCCCAGTACGGGAAGCTGGTTCCCATCCAGGCCTTTGGATTGAGCGGCGTGGTCTCGATGGCAAGGCCGCGTGCGGGCAGGCTGACGCGCCATGACGTCGGCAGCTTGCGGCCGTCGATCTCGGTGGTTGCGAGCGGCGCGATGCTGTTGCCGCCGGCGGCGATCTCGGCCGAGCGGCCGTCCGGCGTGATCCAGTTGCCGAACAGGTTTTCGCGGCCGTCCTTCTGGCGCAGCCGGTACAGCATCAGCTTCTCGTCGCCCGGCAGATGCAGCGAGAACCAGTCCCAGCCGGTTTGGTCGGCCGCCAATGGCTGGCTGCTCCATTCGCGATCCATCCACGCCATGCCCGTGACGTCGACCGGCCTGTCGTCGATCACGATGCGGCCGGACGCCTTGTAGAACGGCTGGCTGTAGTAATAGGAGGCCTGTCCGCGATCCGACTTGCGGCTGTAGCCGTGGTCGCCCTGCAGCACCAGCGCGCGGTCGGCCTCGAGCCGCAGCGCGGTGCTGAAGTCGGTAGCGGAGGCCTTGAGCTCAAGCGGCGCGACACGCTGCGCATCGAACGCATCGCGCCCGCGCAGCTCCCAGGCGTCGATCCAGGCGCGGAACGGCGTGGCTTCGACGGCGGCCTGCCCGACGCCGCCGCGGGCAAAGGTCTCGCTGAAGCGGTGCGTGCCGGCGCTGGTCACGGCGGCGTGGCCCATCCAGAGCTGCTGATTGGCCCAACCCTCGGCCGGTCCGCCTGCTTTCATCACCTGGCGGAACAGCGTCCATTGCGCGCCATAGGCCGCGCCGCTCGTGTCGGACAGGTTGGCGGTCACGTACCACCACTCGATCCGGAATTCCGGATGCGGGCCGTGGTCCGCGGGGAACGTGAACTGCTTGCCCGGCGTGACGGCGGCAAATCCTTCCGCCGTCTCGCCGAGCCCGGCAAAGCCCTGCGCAAGGCCCTTGCCGCCGAGCGCCAGCGCCAGCGCGCCGCCGGCAAAGGCGCGACGGGTGATGGTGACGCTAGCGCTCATTGACAAAGATCCTGATCAGGCTGGCCGGCTGCATGCGGGCAAGCCTCGCGACCGGCAGCGCCGCCGCGCAGAATGCTGCGGCCAGCGCCACCGCGAGCAGCTCGATCAGCTGCAAGGGAAATACGTGGAAGGGCAGCCGCCAGCCGAACGCCTTGACGTTGACGATCGCAAGCAGGCACCACGCCACCAGCAGGCCGAGCGGCAGCGCGAACAGCGCAGTGATCAGTGCGACCGCCATGGTCTTCAACAGTTCGAGCGCGGCGAGCCGCCGCCGCGTCAGGCCGATCGCCCACAGCGGCGCCAGCTGCGGCAGCCGCGAATTGGCCAGCGTCAGCAGGCTGGTCAAGAGCGCGATGCCGGCGACACCGAGGGTGAAGGCGTTGAGCGCGGCGGTTACCGAGAAGGTGCGATTGAAGACCCGCCTGGATTCCGTTTTCATCCTCGCCTGGTCGGCGATGTTGCGATCATCGAGACCGAATTTCTCCTGCAGCGCGGTGATCAGCGGTGCGATCTTGTCCGGTGCCACGCGGAGGCCCATCCGCGTCATTGGTGTCTGCGGGAAGCGCCGGGTCAGCGCGGCGAAGTTGACCGCGATCTGGCCCTTGGGGTTGCCGTAATCGGCATAGATGCCGACGATCTCGAGCGGCCAGTTGCCGCCGGGGGCGGGCACCTCGATATGATCGCCGATCGCCAGCTTCATCCGTCGCGACAGCTGCTCGCTGACGAGGCCGGTGTCGCCCGGCCGTAGCCGAACCCACGCATTCGCAGCGCTTTCGAGCAACGGCCAGTTGTCACGATAGGTGGCGTGGTCCGGCAGGCCGAGCACCTCGATCGGCGCGCCGCCGAGCTGGGTGTCGGCGCGGCCGCCGGGCAGGATGGCCTCAACCTCGGGCCGGTCGCGCAGCCAGGCCTTGATCTCCTTTGCCTGCTGATCGCTGGCGGCGCTGATGTAAACGTCGGCGGCGAGCCTTCCGTCGAGCCAGACCAGGAAGGTGCGGTTGAAACTTTCCACCATGGTGCCGACGCCGACATTGACCGCGAGCGCAAGCAGCAGCGCCATCAGCGCCAGCGACAGGCCCGACAATTGCTGGCGGCTGTCGGCCCAGAACCAGATGCCGACCGGCGCTCGCGCGCTGCGCTGGCCGAACGCGAGCGCGATTTGCAGAACCATCGGCAGGATCAGCGCCGCGCCGAGCATTAGCGCGGCCAGCACGGCAAAGCCCGCGATCAGGGAATCGCCGAACCAGATCAGGCCCGCGGCGACCGTAAACACCGCAAGTGCCGCCGCGCTCTGGATAATGAGCCAGCGCCGCTGCGCCTGCTGCCAGGCCTGCGGCTGCGCCGTCGCCAGCACCGGCATCCGGATCGCCTTGGCAAGGCTCGCGGCCGCCGCGGCGAGCGCGCCCAGAATGCTGATGGCGATGCCGGCGAACCACCAGACGGGTTTGAGCGAAAGCTGTCCGGGGATCTGCGCGCCATAGAGCCCACGCAGCGAGGCCGCGACATCCGGCAGCAAGGCAGCCGCGATGAAGTAGCCGCAGACGAGGCCGATGAGGCCGGCGACCAGCGCCAGCGACACCAGCTCGATCACCAGCACGGTGTTGAGCATTCGCGCCGAGACGCCGCAGGCGCGCAGCGTGCGCAGCATCGGCAGCCGCTGCTCGAACGCCAGCCCGATCGCGGAGTTGACGATGAACAGGCCGACGAAGAACGACAGCAGGCCGAACGCGGTGAGGTTGAGATGAAAGCTGTCGGTGAGGCGTTCGAGGTCGCTCTCCGCGCTCGGCTCGACCAGACGGAGCTTGTCACCCGCCACGCTTTCCAGCGCTGAGTGCGGCGCTGTGGACTTGCTGACCAGCAGGCGCGAGACCTGGCCGGGCATTTTGAGGATGTCCTGCGCGATGCCGATATCGACGATCAGTGCGCCGGGGGCGAGCTCGGCCTGCACGCGCAGCGGCGGCAAGCTCGTGCCGTTGGCCTGTGGCCGCTCGCCTTCCTTGAGGCCGAGATCGCGCAGCGTTTCGCCCGCCACCAGCATTTCGCCCGGCGGCGTGACGAAGGCTTGCAGGCTGCCGCGTCCGACCGTCGGCGCGTTGCCGACCTCGGACGGCAGCGTCACCGGCTCGACGCCGAGCAGGCGGAAGCTGCGGCCGTCGATCTGGACCCGGCCCTCCAGCATCGGCGACACCGGCCAGCCGGCACGGCGCAGATCGACGAACAGTGCTTGCGGGAAGGTCGCGCTGTCCTTGGCGACCAGCATCGCCGTGCGCGATCCGCCGAAGGTCGCGGCGGCGCGGTCATAGGCGATGCGGGCCTGCTGGTTCAGCGCCTGCACGCCGCTCCACAGCGCGGTGGCCGAGATCAGCCCGATCAAGAGCGTTGCGAGCTGCATCGGATGCCGCCGCCAGTGGCTGAGCAGCACCGCAAGAATCCACAGCGCGCGCCTCATGCGACGATCCCGGCATGCAGGGTGACCTGGCGGTCGAGCGTCGCCGCGAGCCGCGCACTGTGCGTGACCATCAGGAAGCCGCAGCCGGTGCGGGTCACGAGATCGCGCGCCAGTGCCAGCACCTCGTCGGCGGTGTCCTCGTCGAGATTGCCGGTCGGCTCGTCGGCGAGCAGCAGCAGCGGCTTTGGCGCCAGCGCGCGGCCGATCGCGACGCGCTGCTGCTGACCGCCGGACAATTGCTCGGGATAGCGCCTGAGCAGGCTTTTCAGGCCGAGGCGCTCGACCAGTTCGTCGTGCCAGGCGGCGTCATGCCGGCCGGCGATGCGTGACTGGAACACCAGATTGTCCGCGACCGTCAGGCTCGGGATCAGGTTGAACTGCTGGAACACGAGGCCGAGCCGGTCGCGGCGCAATTCGGCGCGGCCGGCGTCGTTGAGGTGGGAGACGACGATGTCGGCGAGTGCGATCTCGCCGCTGTCGGCGGCATCGAGCCCGGCGATCAGATGCAGCAGCGTGCTCTTACCGCTGCCGGATTCGCCTGATAGCGCCACGCTCTCGCCGGTTGCAACGGCAAGGTCGACGCCGCGCAGCACGGCGACGTCTTCGCCGGCAGAGCGGTAACTCTTGGTCAGGCCGGTGACGCGAAGCACCGCGGCGGTCTGGTCAGATGAAGCGATGGCCGTGCCTCATTGCGGCTTCTGGTATTTCAGGACGAACTCGTCGATCGGCACCGGTGCCTTGAAGACGGGAATGTCCTTGGGGTCCTCCGCATGATGCAGGAAATCGCCCTCGGCCACCAGCTTGAAGCCGGCCGCCTCGATCTCCTGCTTCAAGGTGCTTTCCTCGATCCGGTGCAGCGTCTTGGCGACACTGGTGCCTTCGCCCGTCTTGGCCGAGTGATCCGCGATCACGAGGAAGCCGCCCGGCTTGAGCGCGGCGAACATCTTCTTGTTCATCGCGGCGCGGTCGACCGGCAGATAGGTGATGTCGTGATAGAAAAAGAAGAAGGTGATCATGTCGAGATTGTTGACCTCGGGCGGGATCGGGTCGTCATAGTCCCGCACCACATGGACCACGTTCTTCATCGCCGGCGCCTTGGCGCGGGTGTCGAACTTGTCCTTGACGAAGCGCTCGAGCACGGTCGCGGAATCCTGCGCATAGACCTTGCCCGACGGCGCGACGGTGCGCGCCAACAGTTCGGTGCTGTAGCCGGCGCTGGCCGCCATGTCGAGGATCGTCATGCCGGGCTTGACGCCGGCAAAGGCGAGCATCTTGGCCGGCTGCCGGCGCTGGTCGACCTGGCGATCCGCATCGCTGCGATCGGGTGCGGCGACGATCGCGGCGTAGTCGGGATTGGCGGCGTCTTCCGCGCGAACCTGAGGGACGGCAAGCAGGGCGGCGGATACGAGTGCAATGCAAGCGGCCGCACGTAGGATCGATCTGTTCATGAAATAACCCAACCTTCAATAACCTCGGCTTTTCGTTGGCCTCGAACATAGCAGTCGGGACATGACAGTTCACCGCTTCACTGGCGCGACCGACGCGATCGTGATCAGGCCGTTGGAAGCGCTCTGGGGCGCGTGACCCCCGAGGAAATGCGGTGTTGCGTTGCACGGCGAGGCGTGGCTAGCATCGCCGGACGGGGCCGATTTTACGAAGCCAAAAACGAAAACGACGGGGAGCCGGACATGACGACGCAAGCGACGTCCAAGAGGACGTCAGAGGGGACGCCGAAGGGCGCCTGGCAAATCACCTTCCTTCTATTCCTGTTCATGGTGGTGAACTTTGCCGACAAGATCGTGGTCGGGCTCGCCGGCGTGCCGATCAAAAAGGAAATGGGCCTCACCCAGGAGCAGTTCGGCGATCTCGGTTCGTCATTCTTCCTGCTGTTCTCGATCTCGGCGATCGTGGTCGGCTTCATCGTCAATCGCGTCGCCACCCGCTGGGTGCTGCTGATCCTGGCGGTGATCTGGTCGCTGGCGCAATTTCCGATGGTCGGCACCGTCAGCTTCACGACGCTGGTGATCTGCCGCATCATTCTCGGCGCCGGCGAGGGGCCTGCGTTCTCGGTCGCCGCGCACGCGATCTACAAATGGTTTCCGGACGAGAAGCGCACGCTGCCGACCGCGATCCTGTCGCAGGGCTCCGCATTCGGCGTGATCCTCGCCGTGCCCGCGCTGAACTGGATCATCGTCAATCACAGCTGGCATCACGCCTTCGGCGCGCTCGGCATCGTCGGCCTGATCTGGGCCGTCGCCTGGTTCGCGCTCGGCAAGGAAGGGCCGTTGGTGTCGACGTCTGCCGTGACGGCCGACGAGCCGCGGATTCCTTACCTGAAGCTTTTGACATCGCGCACCTTCATCGGTTGCGTGGTGGCAACCTTCGGCGCCTATTGGGCGCTGTCGCTCGGGCTCACCTGGTTCACGTCCTTCATCATCGAGGGGCTCGGCTTCTCGCAGCACCAGGCCGGCTTCGTCTCGATCCTGCCCTGGATCTTCGGCGCGACGATCGTGCTGCTGACCGGCTGGATCTCGCAGCTGATGCTGACGCGCGGCTTCACCACCCGCGGCGCGCGCGGCGTGCTCGGCTCGGTGCCGTTGATCATCGGCGGCGCCATTCTCGCGATGCTGCCCTATGCGCCGCCCGGCGGGATCATGATCGCGCTCCTTGTGATCGGCTCCGGCCTGTGCGGCTCGATCTATGTGGTGTGCCCGCCGATGCTCGGCGAGTTTACGCCGGTGTCGCAGCGCGGCGCGATCATCGCGATCTACGGCGCGCTATACACGATCTCGGGCATCCTGGCGCCGATGGTGATGGGCAATGTGATCCAGCACGCGGCCACGCCGATGGCCGGCTACATGTCCGGCTTCACCATCAACGCAGCGATCATGGCCGGCTCCGGCCTGCTCGGATTGCTGCTACTGTGGCCGAATACCGAGCGGGCGCGCCTGACCGGCACGTCGCAGCCGGCAGACACGATCAAAGGCGCGATGTCGCCGACGTAAGGGGGCGCCCCCTTAGAGACTTGCTCCACCTTGCCTCTCCCCTTGTGGGAGAGGCCGGATTTCGCGCGTCAGCGGGAAATCCGGGTGAGGGGTCTGTCTCCGCGAGCTCCGTCCCTCGAGAGACCGCAACCCCTCACCCGGATCGCATTGCTCTCCGCTGCATGCGATCCGGCCTCTCCACAAGGGGAGAGGCGCGAGCTCGCCGCGACCGTCTTGCTCTAGCGGATGAAGCGCAGCGAAATCCGGGGTAACTCTATTGGAGTGCACCCAAAAGTGAGACACGGGAAATTAGGGACAGTTCTCTAACGGAGAACGTATGTCCAGCAAATCGCCCCGTGTTTTCAGCCGAGAGTTTAAGCTCGAGGCGGTCCGTCGCATTCTGGCGGGTGAGCG
>Ga0315911_1000017_pt1 | contig 161609 bp, 156 predicted proteins | sample Edanod1MG_FD_207737 | JGI IMG/M metagenome (GOLD analysis project Ga0315911, IMG submission 207737) | Root nodule microbial communities collected in Santa Monica, California, United States - Edamame nodules 1 | ecosystem: Host-associated > Plants > Roots > Nodule | place: USA: California... | reverse complement strand
ACCAGCGCATCTGCGAAGCTCGCTTGACCAACCTGCCGATACGCCATCCCCGCCTCCCCCTTCAGATCGGTCTTAGAGAATCGCAGATTCGCCTTTGCGCAAAGCCCTCGCAAGCGGGAGAGGGAGCGCACCTTCTCCGCGATGACTGTCCGACCTTACAGGATCGCGCCTTAGCGCGGCTTGGGCATGCGCTTGAACTTGACGCTCTTGCCGTCGGCCTGGCGGGTGGCGATGTAGCCGGCCTCGAGGCAGGCCTCGCGCTGCGGCATCTTCTCCTGCGGGCTGCGCAACGTCTCCCACCACGACGCCCGGTGCGCGGCGCGCGGCAGCGCCGCGTCGATGATCGCCTCGATCTCCTCGAAGGTCAGCACGAATTCGGGCAGATGCTGCTTCTTCAGATAATCCCGCAATGCGTCGTAGTCGTTCACAACGTCCTCGATGACAAAAGTCCGGCAACCACCCGTTAACCCATTCGGCGGCTGCTGTCGCCATTTAAGGCGACAACAACAATTCCCGATGCATGACGGCGCTTTGGAGCGGGACATGCGATTTCGGCGCGGAAAGGACGCAAGGCGGCGCTGGCGGCTCTCGGCAAGGCTGCTGATCGCCTCGTCGGTTGCGACCGTCCTCGGCTTCTCCGCGGTCTGCGCCGGCGTGATGTTCGACATGCGCCGCGGCGAGGAGGAGCTGGCCCGCCGCACCCTGGAGAATCTGGCGTCGGGTATCGAGGCCGACGTCAGCCGCAACATCGAGCTCTACGACCTGTCGCTGCGCGCGGTCGCCAGCAATCTCGAGATGCCGGAGATCCGCAACATCAGCAAGGAACTGCGCCAGCTGATCCTGTTCGACCACGCCGCGACCGCAAAACATTTCGGCGCGATCCAGGTGTTCGACATCAAGGGCAATTTGACCATTGACGCGGCGAGCCTCGATCCGCGGCCGGAGAACCGCAGCGACGAGGAGTATTTCACGGTCCAACGCGACAATCCCGATGCCGGCCTTTACATCAGCCGGCCAATGCTGCATCGCGGCGCCTACGCCATCGTGCTGAGCCGGCGCATCGTCGACGACGCGGGCCGCTTCCTCGGCGTCGTGGTCGGCTCGATCCGCTTCAGCTATTTCCACGATCTGTTCGGGCGGCTGAACCTCATGCCGGGCGACACCATCACCGTGCTGCGCAACGACCGCACCATCATCATGCGGACGCCGTTCGATCTCGACGTGATCGGCAAGAACCTCGCGGAGCAGCTGGACTGGAAGGCCGAGAACCTGAAGGCGGGCGGCGCCTTCTCGGGCAAGGGCCCGGTCGACGACACGCCGCGGCTCTATGTCAGGCGCAGCAGCTCCGGGCCGCTTTACGTGGTGGTCGGCAAGCCGCTCGAGGCCGTCTTCAACCTCTGGCGCACCGAGGCCATTCGCATCGGCGCGATCATGGCGTTTCTGATCCTGTTCGTGCTCAGCGCAACGCTGGTCCTCGCCCGCGAGATCGTCCGCCGCGCCGACGCCGAGGACAAGCTCGAGGAGATGGCGACCACCGACGCCCTCACCGGCCTGAAGAACCGGCGCAAGTTCGACGGCGAGATCGAGCGCGAATGGCGCCGTGCCGGCCGCTACGGCCAGCCGGTCGCGCTATTGATGATCGATGCCGATCATTTCAAGGCCTACAACGACACCTATGGGCATCAGGCCGGCGATCAGGTGCTGGTCGGGATCGCGATCTGCATTTCGGACGCGGTGCGCCGCGCCGGCGATTGCCCGGCGCGCTTCGGCGGCGAGGAATTCGCGGTGCTGCTGCCCAACATGACCGCGCTCGAGGCCTTCAACCTGGCCGAGACCATCCGCCACAAGGTCCAGCAATGGTGCGCGGGCGAACTGATCACGACAGTCAGCATCGGCGTCGCCAGCATGCGGCCGACCGCGGGCCAGCAATGGTCCGACCTGATCGAGGCCGCCGACAAGGCGCTCTACGCCGCCAAGGCCAACGGCCGCAACCAGTCGGTGCTCGCAACCGCGCCGAAAATCGCGCTGGTGGCGTAGGATCGGAGTCGGCAGCGAAGACACTGGCCGCACGTCCAATCAAAGTTCGTCGCGCAATCTCTCCGCATCGTCGTCCCGGCGAAGGCCGGGACCCATAACCACCGCATGTGATTGTGAACGGAATTGTGGCCCCAGCGTCGCGCAACAATGAGCATTTGGGGTAATGGGTCCCGGCCTTCGCCGGGACGACACCGAGTTTGTTGCGACGTCGAGACACACATCGCATTCTGACCGCACGGCAGCCGCGTTCACGCCACCTCAACCCCGCCGCTTCTTCTTCGGCTTCTTGCCGAACTTCGGCTTCGCCGACACGTCCGGCCACTGCGTGCGTCCGGCGTGACTGGACTTGCCCGGATGCTTCTTTTTCTTCCCGAACCGTGGCTCGTCGCCGGATTTCGGCCTGAAGCCTTTTCCGTCCCGATCGGATCGGAACGAGTCCCTGGATTCCTTTTTTGACGCGTAGTCCTGACGCGAACCGCTCGCGCCTTCGCTGGAAAACGCTCTGGCCTCGCGATCCGGTTTGCCGCGCCGCTTTCCTGCCCCCTCGTCGCGCGGCTCGTCGGCGCGCGGCGCGCTGTATCCGCCGTCGTCCTTGTCGCGCCAAGGATCGTGCCTGGGCTTGCGCGCCGGCTTCTCGCGCACCTCGCCCTGCGGAGCGTCGGCCAGCGGTTCGATGCGGATGCTGTCTTCCTTGTCCGGACGCTTGATCTTGACCGCGAAGGACTCCGCGACCCGCGCGGCGATCTCGAACTCGGTGGTCGTGTCCATGATCTTGATCGCGCCGATGTCGCGCTTGTCGATGCCGCCGCGGCGGCAGATCATCGGCAGCAGCCAGCGGGCTTCGGCATTCTTCCGGCGCCCGATCGCAGCGCGGAACCAGACGGTCGCCTCCTCCATGCCATGACGCGCGGAGGACTTGCCGGCCTTCGATCGCGGCCCGGCGGCACGATCATCGCGGCGCGAGGCGCGCTCGCCGCGGCGATCGTCACGGTCCCGACCGCGTCCCTCGCCGGGATCGAGAATGTCTTCGGGCGCAGGCAGCCGCGCGCGGTAGAGCCGGGCGAGCGCCGCGGCAATCGCCTCGGGCGCGCGTTCGGCGAGCAAGGCCTGCGCCAGTGCCTGATCATCTGATGTCGCCTCCTCGGAGAACACCGCATCCTGCAGCAGGCGATCATGGTCGAGCTTGCGGATCTCCTCCGCCTGCGGCGCGGAGCCCCAGGCCACATCGATACCGGCGAGATCGAGCAGCAATTCGGCGCGCCGCCGCCGTGCCGGCGGCACCAGCAGGATGCTGACGCCCTTGCGCCCGGCGCGGCCGGTGCGGCCCGAGCGATGCTGCATGACCTCGGGGTCTTTCGGCAGATCCGCGTGAATGACGAGATCGAGGCTCGGCAGGTCGATGCCGCGCGCCGCGACGTCGGTCGCGACGCAAACCCGCGAACGTCCGTCGCGCAACGCCTGCAGCGCCTGGGTCCGCTCGTTCTGGGTCATTTCGCCCGACAGCGCGGCGACGGAGAACCCGCGCTCGAGCAGCGCCGCCTGCAAATGCCGGACGGCCTCGCGGGTGTTGCAAAACACCAGCGCGCTCGGCGCCTCATGGAAACGCAGCACGTTGACGACGGCGTGCTCGACGTCGTCGGCGGCCACCCGGATGGCGCGGTACTCGATATCGGCATGGCCGCCCTCGTCACCGGCGACCTCGATCCGGAACGCCTGCTCTTGATACTGCTTGGCGAGCGCAACGATGCCGCGCGGGAACGTCGCCGAGAACAGCAAGGTGCGGCGGGTGTCCGGCGTGGTCTCGAGGATGAATTCCATATCCTCGCGGAAACCGAGATTGAGCATTTCATCGGCCTCGTCGAGCACCACGACCTTGAGTTCCGAAATGTCGAGACGGCCGCGCCGCAAATGGTCGCACAGCCGGCCGGGGGTCCCGACCACGATGTGGGCGCCCTCGGCAAGCTCGCGCTGCTCGCGGCGCGGGTCCATGCCGCCGACGCAGGAGACGACGCGGGCGTCGGCGTGTTCATAAAGCCAAGCAAGCTCGCGCTGGACCTGCAAGGCGAGCTCGCGCGTCGGCGCGACGATCAGGGCCAGCGGGGCGGCAGCCGGCTCGAACCGCTCGGCGCCGTCGAGCAGGTCCTTTGCCATGGCCAAGCCGTAGGCAACGGTCTTGCCCGAGCCGGTCTGGGCCGAAACCAGGAGATCGCGGTCGACGGCGTCGGCGGCGAGCACCGCGAGCTGGACCGGGGTTGGCTGATCGTAGTTGCGCTCAGCCAAGGCGCGGGCGAGCGGCGGACTTGTGGTCGGAAAGGGCACGAGATGGGAAACCTTGATTGGTCCGGGCGCAGAACGTCGAGCGGGACGACCTGGAGCTGCATACCCGGCAGGCGGCACAGCCGCATGACGATTTGGGGTGCTTTACGCCAAGACCGACCAAATCGCCATGCCCCCGTCGCAGAAAAGCTGGCGCGGATCAGGCTGGCTGCCCGATCGGGGCCGTAGGGCCGGTCAGCGCGATGGCGCGTGACGGCTTCGCCTGACCCGCAAGACCGTCTGATCGGCGAGAGTTGCCGCTACTTGCCACCTTGGCGCATGTGAGAGGCCAAGAGGGAACGACAGCGGGACGAGCACCGTTGCGGGACTCCATGGTCGCTGCATCACTTCGCCTTGAGCGCCTTCTCGTGGCTCTCAAGCGCCGCTGTCATCAGCTTCGGCAATTGCGCGGCATAGACCTCGATGAAGGTCGCATCGCCGCAGGCCTCCGGATCGCGCGCGGCCTGCTCGGCAACGCGCGCGGCCCTGGCCTCGCATTTCGCGAACATGTGCCAGAACCAATCGGCATTCTTGCCGAGTGCCGGCTTGTTCTTCTTGATGACGGCGGCGCCGACCGCGCTCATCGCGCTGACGACGCCGGCGCCCAACGTGCTGATGGCGCGCGCGTTAAGGATATCCTCGCGCCCTTGCGCGGTGGCGTTGGTCGCGGTCGCTCGTCCCTTGGCCGGCATGCTGTGAGCTCCTTCGATCCCTGTGGCGCGCGCAGCATCGGCCGCGGAAGTTGAGGAAAGCTCAAGGGGCATGGTTGAGAACCGCTATGGATTTCATTCCGGTTTTATGCGCTTCCGAACGATCGGGCCTGGAGGGGAGTTTTGCCCTCTCCTCCGCCGCGAGAATCCGTCAGCTGCCGTTACCCTTTGGCGCCGTAGCGGCGGATCAGCTGATCGGCGACATCGTCGAGATCAGTGCCGACGACCTGCGGCTGCGGGCCGACGCCGAGCACATCGTTGCCGGGACGCTTGATCAGCGCGGCCTCCCAACCGGCGGCGACCGCGCCCAGCGTGTCCCAGGTGTGGCAGGCGATCAGGCAGAACTCCGAGGGCTTTGCCCCGAGCTCCTTCTCGACATAGGCATAGGCCTGCCGCGACGGCTTGTGGTGCTTGACGCCATCGGCCGAGAAGCGCCGCTCGAACAGATCGACGATGCCGCCATGGGTCAGCTGCCGGGTCTGCACCGCGAGCAGATTGTCGGTCAGCGTGAACAGGCGGAAACCCGCCGCGCGCAGCTTGCGCAGCGCGCCGGGCACTTCGCCGTGCGGCGGCATGGTGGAGAATTTCTCGGTCAGCTCCTGCTTGTCGGACTCGTCGATCCTGATGCCGCGGGTGTCGGCCAGCATCTTCATGACCGCGGCGCCGATATCGGTGAAGGGCACGTAGCAGCCGGCCACCGTGAGCGAGGCCGAGTACATGATGAAGTTGGCGAACCACAGCCGCATCGCGCTCTTGTCGTTGAAGATGCGGGCGAACACCGGCTCCATGGTCTCGAGGTCGAGCAGCGTTTCATTGACGTCGAACACAATCAAGGGAAGTGCCGCCATTTTGTTGGTCTCCGTTGCTTAGTCTTTTGCTGGTCTCAGCCCCTGTCCTTCATCCGGCTGCGGTGCGCTGCCTGCTTGGCGCGGTTGCCGCAGATCGCCATGCTGCACCATCGGCGCGCACGCGCCCGCGTGTGGTCGGCAAACATCAGCGTGCAGGCCGGGCCCTCGCACGCCTTGATGTCGGAGAAGCTTTCCTCGCAGACGACCCTGGCCATCGCTTCCCCGATCGGCAGCAGCAATGTTTCGGCCGAGCGCCAGCGCCGCGTCCGCTCCAGCGCGAAACCGTCATGGCCATCACCGCCGTCCTTTTGGCGATGCGCCACGATCCGGCTAAACGCCTGATCGCTTTCCAGCAGCCGGTTCAGCGGCTCGAGCTCCTTGAGCGCCCGCGGCGTCAGCGGCCGGCCCATATGCTTGCGGACGAAGCCGCGGAACCATTCGCGCAAATCGCGGGCCTGACCGGCGGCGTTGTCGAGCTCGCCAGGCGTCGCGCGCGCCTTGAGCTCGTCGAGCACATCGGGCGGCACCAGCTGCGCCTGCGCGAGCCAGCGCAGCAGGCCGTCGCCATCGGCGATCCAGTCCACCGGCGTATCGACCGGCGTCGCGATCGAATTGATGAAATCGAGGCCCAGGCTATCTGCGATGAACATCGCGGGCGGATGGGATTGCACGGTGACGGCCTCCTGACGGCTTCCTGACGGCTTCGTCAGTCACGAAACAGTAACCTGATAAAATGCATTTGACAAGTTACGCGTCATGAGCCATAAGCGAGATAACCTATCAAACTGCATTTTAAGGGTTACGGCCGACACCGGCCTGAAACGAGGGAGCGGACAATGTCGAACGAGAATGTCAGCGTGGTGCTTGCCCATGGCGCGTGGGCCGACGGCTCGAGCTGGGCGCGGGTGATCACGGCGCTCGACGCCGAGGGCATCGCGGCGGTGGCGGCGCCGCTGCCTCTCACCTCGCTCGCCGACGACGTCGCCGCGCTGAACCGCACCCTGGACCGCGTCGCGGGCCCGGTGGTGCTGGTTGGCCATGCCTATGCCGGCGCCGTGATCGCCGAGACCCGCTCGCCGCGCGTCAAGGCACTGGTCTATGTCGCGGCGCTGGCGACGGATGAAGGCGAGACGGTCGCCGACGTGTTCTACCGGCTGCCGCCGCATCCGTTCGCGCCCAAGCTCGCGCCCGACGCCAATGGCCTGATCTGGCTGCCGGAGCCCGCTTTCGCAGCGGCCTTCGCGCAGGGCGCGCGGTCCGAGGACCTCGCGGTGCTCGCCGCGGTGCAGCGGCCGATCTCGCCGGCCTGCATCACCGTGCCTGTCGGCCGCCCCCTCTGGAAGGACGTCCCGACCTGGTTCCTGATTGCCGAGGACGACCGGATGATCGCGCCCGAGACACAGCGCAGCATGGCGGCACGGATGCAGGCGACCGTGCGCTCACATCCCGTCGATCACACCCCGATCGTCACCGCGCCGAAGCTCGTCACCGACATCATCCGGGAGGCGGTCGGCGCGGTCGCCGGGCAGGCCAAGTCCTGAACTCGCAAAACCACACCACACATCACGATCACAAGGAGTGACAGATGTCTCAGGTCAAATACCGCACCGCCGATGTCGATGGCTTCAACATCTTCTATCGCGAAGCCGGCTCGGCCGGCGCGCCGAAGCTGCTGCTGCTGCACGGCTTCCCGAGCGCGGGCCATATGTTTCGCGATCTGATCCCGCAGCTCGCGGACAAATTCCACATCGTGGCGCCAGATTTGCCCGGCTTCGGCCAGTCGGACATGCCGCCGCGCGACAAGTTCAACTACACCTTCGAGCGCATCGCCGGCGTCATCGATCGCTTCACCGAGGTGATCGGCTTCGATCGCTTCGCGGTCTATGTGTTCGATTATGGCGCGCCGACCGGCTTCCGCATCGCGGTCAAGCATCCGGAGCGGATCACGGCGATCATCTCGCAGAACGGCAACGCCTATGAGGAAGGCCTCAGCGACGGCTGGACGTCGATCAAGGCCTATTGGCAGAATCCCTCGCCGGCGAACCGCGACGCGCTGCGCGCCTTCCTGTCGCCGGACACCACGCGCTGGCAGTACACCCACGGCACCTCGGATCCGGCGGCGGTGTCGCCGGACGGGCAGAACCTCGACAATTACTACATGGCGCGCCCCGGCGCCCACGACGTGCAGCTCGATCTGTTCGGCGACTACAAGAGCAACGTCGCGCTCTACCCCACCTTCCAGACTTACTTCCGCACCCACCAGCCGCCGTTCCTCGCGGTCTGGGGCAAGAACGATCCGTTCTTCCTGCCGCCGGGCGCCGAGGCCTTCAGGCGCGACAATCCGAAGGCGGTCGTCAAATTCCTCGACACCGGCCACTTCGCGCTGGAGACGCATGCCGACGAGATCGCGCAGGTCATCCGCGAGTTCCTTAGCCGCTGACTCAAGGATGTCCGCACCCACAACTCCATCCGCGTCATTGCGAGCGAAGCGAAGCAATCCATAGCTCCGCACAACGGAAGGATGGATTGCTTCGTCGCTTCAGCGCAAAATTGCTATGCAATTTTGTCGCGAGCTCCTCGCAATGACGGGCTCACATGCACTCAGTCGCGCCGACCACTCCAAGGAAGTACACATGACCCAATCCGTCGCCATCGTGACCGGCGCAAGCTCCGGCATCGGACGCGCCACAGCGCTGCGGCTCGCGCGGGATTTTTCCGCCATTGTGCTTGTCGCGCGCAGCGGCGAGAAGCTGCGCGAGGTCGGCAACGAGATCGAAGCCAGCGGCGGCACACCACTGGCGCTCGAGCTCGATCTCGCCAGGCCTGATGCCGCCGATGAAGTCGTCAAGGCCACGCTGGATCGCTTCGGCCGCATCGACGCGCTGGTCAATGTCGCCGGCGCTGTGCCTGGGCTCGATCTGTTCGAGATGACCGATACGCAATGGGACGCCGGCCTCGCGCTCAAATTCCACGGCGGCAGGCGGCTGACGATCCGCGCCTGGGACGCGCTGAAAGCGTCGCAAGGCGCTGTCATCTTCACCTCAGGCAATGCCGCCGTGCTGCCGCGCGTCGGCGCCGCGGCGGTGGGCACGATCAACGCCGCGATCGAGGCACTTGCAAAAGCCTTCGCCGAGCGCGGCATCGACGACGGCGTGCAGGTGAACTGCGTGTCTCCAGGCGCCGTGATGACCGGACGCCGCCTCGCGATGCTGGAGAAGGCCGCGGCGGCAAAGCAGGTAGATCTGGACGCCGCCAAGGCCGGCTTCCTCGGGCAGGCCGGCATCAGGCGGTTCGGCACGCCGGAGGAGATCGCCGACCTCGTCGCCTATGCCGTGTCGCCGCCGGCACGCTGGATGACCGGCACCGTGCTGCGCATGGATGGCGGCGAGATCAGATCCGTCTGAGGTCGCCGCGCCTACGCCGCCGTGACGCGCCAGATCACGTTGCCGACGTCGTCGGCCACCAGCAGCGAGCCGTCGGGGCCGAGCGCGACGCCGACCGGGCGGCCGTACGACACCTTCTCGTCGGGCGCGAGGAAGCCCGACAGGATGTCGCGCGCCGGCCCCGCGGGACGGCCGTTCGCGAACGGCACGAACACCACCTTGTAGCCCGACAGCGTCGAGCGATTCCACGAGCCGTGCTGGCCGATCACCATGCCGTCGGGGAATCCCGGCAGCGTGCCCTGCGGCATCCAGCACAGCCCGAGCGAGGCGGTATGGCCGCCGAGCGCGTAGTCCGGCTGGATCGCCTTGGCGACCATCGCCGGATCCTGCGGCACGCGATCGTCCACGGTCTTGCCCCAGTAGCAATAGGGCCAGCCGTAGAAGCCGCCGTCGCGCACCGAGGTCAGATAGTCCGGCGGCGTCTCGTCGCCGAGGCCGTCGCGCTCGTTGACGACGGTCCAGAGCACATTGGTGGTCGGCTCCCACGCGATGCCCACCGGATTGCGCAGGCCGCCGGCGAAGATGCGGCTGGTGCCCGCGACGAGATCGAGCTCATAAATCGCGGCGCGGCCTTCCTCGACCGCAAAACCGCTCTCGGCGATGTTGCTGAGCGAGCCGACGCCGGCATAAAGCTTCTTGCCGTCGGCGCTCGGCAGCAGGCTGCGCGTCCAGTGCCCGTCGGGCTTGAAACTGACGAGCTTGCGTCCCTGCGCGGTGATGCGATCGGCGCCAGCGGCATAGGGAAACGCCACCACGCCGTCGGTGTTGCCGACATAGAAGGTGTCGCCGACCAGCGCCATGCCGAACGGCTGGCTCAATCCTTCCATGAAGGCGCCGCGGCTTTCGGCGACACCGTCGCCGTCACGGTCGCGCAGCAGCGTGATGCGATTGGCGCTGACGCCGAGCGCCGCGGCGCGCCGCATCGTCGCCTGCATCGCGTAGTGGAAGACGCTGCGCGGCGTGCCAGCGATTTGCGTTGCCTCCGCGATCAGCACGTCGCCGTTCGGCAGCACGTTGATCCAGCGCGGATGATCGAGCCCGGCCGCAAAGGCGTTGACCTTGAGCCCGGGCGCGGCGACCGGCTTCTGGTCCTTGTCCCAGCCCCGCGCCGTCGGCATTTTGAGCGTCGGGATCGCGCCCTGGGGCTTGGCCTGCGGGATCTGCGGCGCGCTGCCCCAGGCGGGCGCGGGCTGCGCGCCCTGCATCCGCCGCCACGCCAAGGCGCCGGCCCCGATCGCCGCGACGACGCGGGCAAAAACTCCAGACGTGCTCATGAACTTCCCCTGTATTTGCGCCGTGTTAGCGCGCCTTGTCATTCCCTTGCCGACCGGCCGCGGCCCCAGCAGCATTCGCATAATGCCGGTCCTGATGACAGTAGTTATACGATCTTCGCAGCCGCGCACGAATCGGGGAGACTGGCTGCACGCTCCCTTGTCAGGGCGTTTTCCTCCCTGGACCTTGCCCGCCGCAGTGGCGGGCTTCCTTTTCCGAACCGTCCCGGTTTTTCGAGGCGCCGCTCGCGCATGCGCCGTTATAGACATGGAAGCATAACGCGGGCCGGCGACGGATGTATCCTGCCGGGCAGAGCCCGGCAGTGCCTTTCCGGAGCGCAAGCCCCTTCACAAGAACCTGATCCCACGCTCGCGCAGATTTGCCTTTGCGAGATGCATGGCAGATCAGGAACGCCGCTCCATGGCGGTCGTTGGTCGGGACACCAGCAAGGAGAGTGTGAATGCAACGAAAGACCAAGATATTGTCCCTCGCCGCGGCGTCCCTGATCGCAACAACGGCAGGCGCGTTCGCACAAGGCTACTATCCTTACGGGAACCCTGGTCCGAGATATTACGGCGGCCCCCGCTATCAGGCCGTGCAGCCTGATGTGATGTACTCTCCGGCGGAGCCGGGCTGGTACGGTTCATTCAACGGCACCAACCATCCAACGCCGAGCTCGACCCAGGGTGACGTGGGTCCTGAAGGGAACAACAATGGTACGCTGACCGGCGTCTACAGGCGCTGGTAGCCACGCGAATTTGAGGCTCGTCGCTCAGCTTGAGCGACGGGCCTTTTTGCTGTTCCACGTTCCACGTGACGCTAGGCTTTTCTACAACGTCGAGGCCGATCACTTCACCATCGCGCCGTAGACGATGTCCTGCACATTCTCACGATAATATTTGCGCAGTTCGCCCGGCGCCGCGGTTCCCACCACAACGACAAGGCGCTCCTTCGGATCGCAGAAAAACTGCGTGCCGTAGGCGCCGTTCCAGGTGAACTCGCCGGGATTGCCCGGCACCGACGACAGCCCCTCGCCGGTCCGCACCGCGACCGACAGCCCGAAGCCGAAGCCGCCGCGATGCGGTTCGACCGCGGCGACGTTGTTCTTGATCTCGGGCCCGAGATGGTTCGACGTCATGTGCTGCACCGTCTTGGGGCTGAGGATGCGCTTGCCGTCGAGCTCGCCGCCATTGAGCAGCATCTGTCCGAAGCGCAGATAGTCGCCGACGGTGGCGAACGAGCAGGCGCCGCCGCAATCGAACCTGGTCGGCGTATCGAGCAGCTTGATGGCTTGCGGCTTGCCGGTGAGCGGATCGTTCGGGAACGGACGCGCCAGCCGCGCGCGCTGTGCATCGGCCGGGTGGAACGTCGCATCCTTCATGCCGAGCGGCTTCCAGACATTGGCCGCGAGATAATCGCCAAGCCGTTGGCCGGAGACCTTCTCGACCACGGCGCCGAGCACGTCGATCGAGAAGCCATATTCGAACTCGGTGCCGGGCTGATGCACCAGAGGCAGCTGGGTAATGCGCTCGATGAAGGCCTGGGTATCGCCCTCGACCGCCGGCGCGGTGCCGTCGGGATAGAGCCGCGCCAGTGCGCTCGAGCTGTCGGGCCGGCCGCCATACATCAGGCCGGAGGTGTGGCGATAGAGATCGTGGATGAAGATCGGCTGCGCCTGCGGCTCCATCTTCAGCGAGCCGTCGGCCTGCTGCACGCCGACCTTCATGTCGGCGAACGCCGGATAGAACTCTGCGACCTTGGCCTGCAGCGGCAGCTTGCCCTGCTCCATCAGCGTCAACCCAGCAACCGCCGCCATCGGCTTGGTCATCGACGCCAGCGCGAACACCGCGTCGATCGGCATCGGCGTGCCCTTCACCGGATCGAGCTGGCCATACGCCTTGTAATGCACGAGCTTGCCGTCGCGCGCGATCGCCACCACGGCGCCGGGTACGCGCTTGGCCGCGATCTCGCGCGCGAAGAAGTCATCGAGCCGCGCCAGCCCCTGCTCCGAGAAACCGACCTGGTGCGCCGACGTTTCCGGGAGCGGCGCGGCGTCGGCGACGCTGAAAGCAAGACCTATGGCGGCGGCAGCCGCGGCAATGACGGTTTTTCTCATTGTTTCCTCACCGGGGGACCGCGGGCGATTTGTTATGGCGTTCGTTGCCCGCAGCTCGCAGGATTAGATCACGCCGGCGAGGGCGACAAGACTTCGCGGCGCGCGGCCGCGTCACGCGGGTGCATGCCTTCGCGAACGAAGAACGGCTCGACCTCGTGCTCGAACGTCTTCAGCGCCGCGCCGATCGCCTGGTGCATGTCGAGATATTTGTAAGAGCCGAGCCGGCCGCCGAAAATGACGTTCGGCCGCGACGCCGCCATGGCGTGATAGGACGCGAGCATGGCGCGGTCGGCGGCGGTGTTGATCGGATAATACGGCTCGTCGCTCCGGCCCGCGAAGCGGGAATATTCGCGGTAGATCGTCGTCCGCGCCTCCGCATGCGCGCGCTCCGGATGCAGATGCCTGAACTCGTGGACGCGGGTGAACGGCACCTCGGCGTCAGCATAGTTGATGACCGCGGCGCCTTGGTAGTCCGCGACGTCGTGCACCTCGCGCGCGAAGTCGACGGTACGCCAGCCGAGATGGCCGCAGGCATAGCCGAAGAAGCGGTCGATCGGGCCGGTATAGACCACGAGCTGCCGCGGATTGATGCGATCGCCGACGTCGAAATAGTCGACGCCGAGCCGGACGTCGATCGCGGGATGATCGAGCATCCGGCGGAATATCGCGGTGTAGCCGTCGAGCGGCATGCCCTCATAGCGGTCGGCGAAGTAGCGATCGTCGAAGGTGAAGCGGACCGGCAGGCGGCCGATGATGTCGGCCGAAAGCTCACGCGGGTCGGTCTGCCACTGCTTCTGCGTATAGCCGCGGATCAAGAGATCGTAGAGCGTGCGGCCGACCGAGGCGATTGCCTTATCCTCGAGACTGCCGATCCCGGAGGCACCATGCCTCCCCGCGGCGCCGTGCGCGGCCGCCTCCGCCGCGATCACGGCGCGGGCCTGCTCGGGCGTCATGACGCGCCCGAACGCCGCGCATACGGTCGCAAGGTTGATCGGCATCGAATAGACGCGGCCGTTCGCCACCGTGAAGACGCGATGACGGTAGCCGGTGAACTCGGTGAAGCGGTGCAGATAGCGCCAGACGGTCTCGGAATTGGTGTGGAAGATATGCGTGCCGTAGCGATGCACCTCGACGCCGCTGTCGGGGTCGAGCTCCGAATAGGCGTTGCCGCCGATATGCGGACGGCGGTCGAGCACGCAAACGGAGCGGCCGAGCCTGCTCGCCACCTGCTCGGCGATCACAGCGCCGAAGAAGCCGGCCCCCACCACGACGACGTCGAAGCCATCTAGCTGCATGCGCTCTCGCCCCTCATGTCGGATCGCGGCGGCGCCCGACGGAGCTTCAACGTGACGGCACGGCGGTTTCCGGCGAAATAAATCCGCCCATCAGGATAATTCCGAGCCCGGAACGGCCGACTCGGCCGTTCAACTGGCAGCATGCAGGGCGACGGAAATGCCCGCGCGAGCAGCAACCCCATCAAGCGCGGAGGTCCCATGTCCGTGATCTGCGTCCTGTATTCCAGCAACACCACCTATGATTCACTGCGCGGCATCCTGGCGATGGCGGCCGCCGAACTCGACCGGCTCGGGCACGAGGTCAAGATGCTCGATCTGCTGGCGCCGGATTTCTCGGCCCGGCTCAACGCCCTGCTGCCGCGGCGCGCCGAGACCATGGCGCTCGGCTTCTCCGGCATCGGGCTGGATATCCACACCAAGGACGGCAGATTGTTCTGGGACGTGGCCCAGATCCCCGTCTTCACCTGGTTCTGCGATCATCCCTGCTATTTCGCCCGGCGCCACGGACTCGAGAGCCGCTACACCGCGCATGGCTACGTGTTTCCGGACCACGCCGCATTCAACCGCGATCATCTGGGGGCCAATGGCGCCGTGTTCGCGACCCATATGGGCATTCCCGATCCCGGCTTCTTCGGCGGCCTGCCGCCCGAGAAGCGCAACGGCCGGCTGATCTTCGCCAAGTCCGGCTGGAATCCGGTGGCGCTCGAGCGCGGCTGGCGCAAGACGATGCCGCCAAAGCTGTTCGCGCTGCTGTTCGACGCAATCGCCGAGGCGCGCGGCAAGACCTGCGGCGCGTTTCCGAAGATCATCGTCGACGTCGCCGAGCAGCATCTGGTCTATCTGAAGCCCGGCGGCGACCTGTTCAACGTGATCCTGACCCGGCTCGACAACTACACACGAGGCGTGCGCACCCGCGAGGTGGGTGCGGTGCTCGCCGACTATCCGGTCGACTTCATCGGCGGCGGCTGGAGCGATCTCGCCGTCAGCGGGCGTCCGGCCCGCGTGCTCGGCGCGATGACCTTCGATGCGATGCGCGAAGGCCTCGGCAGTTACCTCGCCGCGGTCTCGCTCAATCCCAATATCGATCTGTCGGTGCATGACCGGGTGTTCTTCGCGCTCGGCGCCGGCACCGTGCCGGTGTTCGACGCCAACCGCTTCTCGGCCGCGGAGATGCCGCATCTCGCCCGCTTCAGCTTCGGCCAGGACACGATGAGCATCGCCGCCGCCGTCGAGGCCGTGCTGGCCGATCCCTCAGCGGCGCAAGCGGCGGCCGCGACCACCTTGCGCGAGCTCTATCCGCGCTTCTCGATGCAGCGGTCGGTGCAGGACATCCACGAGATCACGATGTCGATCGCGGGCGCCGCCGGCGCCAGCTTGTTGCCGGCCGAGCCGGTGCCCGCCGGCGTCTGGACGCCGAAGCAGGCGGCCTGATCCACGCGCAGCTAGTAGCCCGCATGAGCACAGCGACATGCGGGGCCCGCACCAACGGTCTTCCCCGGATATCGCGGAGCTCATCCGGGCTACGCTTGATTGCCATTTCCGTGGCCACCTCGCGACGGCTGCGATACGCTGCACCCGTCACCTCCGATCGGGGCCAGCATGAACCGCCGCGCGTTTGTCTCGGGACTGGCCGTTGCCGCGGCGCTTGCAGGCTTCGCCGCGCCGGCTGCAGCCGACGGCAAGCGGGTGGCGCTGGTGATCGGCAACGGCACCTACAAAAGCGTGCCGGCGCTGTCCAATCCGCCGAATGATGCCGGCGATATCGCCGCCGCGCTGAAGCGCCTCGGCTTTGCCGTGACGCTCATCACCAATGCAGGCTTCGACGAGATGCGGCGCGGGCTGATCGCATTCGGGCGCAATGCCGCCGGCGCCGACATGGCGGCGGTGTACTTCGCCGGCCATGGCATGGAGATCAACGGCGACAACTGGCTGATCCCGATCGATGCCGAACTGAAGCGCGATACCGACGCCGCCAATGAAGCGATCAGCCTGCAAAGCGTGATGCTGCAGGTCTCCAACACCGGAAGTCTCGGCCTCGTCATCCTCGATGCCTGCCGCAACAATCCGTTCGCGACGAAGATGAGCCGCTCACTCGCCACCCGCGCCGCTGCCGGCAGCGGGCTCGGCCGCATCGAGCCGGTCGGCAACGTGCTGGTCGCCTATGCCGCCCGCGACGGCACCATTGCGCTCGACGGCGACGGCCGCAACAGCCCGTTCGCCGCGGCGCTGCTGCGCAACATCGAGACGCCGGGCGTCGAGGTCACCTTCATGTTCCGCAACGTCCGCGACGACGTGATGGAGGCGACGCGCAACGCGCAGCAGCCGTTTGTGTACGGCTCGCTGTCGCGCAAGGCGATCTATCTCGTTGCCGCGCCGCCGGCCGACGCCGCCGCCGCGAAACAGACGAATATCGCGCCGGCGGCCGCCGCATTGTCGGCGCCATCGACGACGTCAGCCGGCGCGATCGATCCCGCGCTGGTCGGCACCTGGGAGATCATGGTGCCGGATGGTCGCGGCCAGTCGCGCTGGATCTGGCGGATCATGACCGACGGCACCTACCAATTCCACGCCGAGCCCTCCCGCGCCGCGCGTCCGCACGAAGGCACCGTCAGCTTCGCCAACGGCCGCTGGACGCTGCATGCTCTGCGAGGACTGAGGAACTACAGCGACGGCGGCTCCTACGAGATCCGCGACTCAACTGCCGTGATCACCGGCAAGCTCGGCACCGGCTACTGGAAGCGCAGCGTGGAGTGAGTGGGCGCGGCGCGATGGTGCAGCGGGAAGCCTCGCCCCTTTCATAAATCCAGTTCACCCGTCGCCGGATAGACCACCGTGCCGTCGCCCTGGATGACGGCGCCTTCGGTGAGGCGGGCGGGCTCGAGGCGCCCCTCCCCCATGATGTGGACGACGGTCTCGCCGGACGCGATCAGATAGTCGGCGACGATGCGGCGGTGGCAGCGCCACCACACCGCTTCCGAGCACATCATCGCACAGCGTTGCCGCCGCCCTTCCTCGCGCAGATGCCGGAACGCCGCATGAAACTGCGTCGACAACGCATAGTCGGCGTAGTTGTGAAAACTCTCGTTGCTCCAGAATCCATTGACGGACGGCGCCACGCTTCGCGCCTTGCCGCGGAGCCCGCCGAGATCGGCCAGATGCTCATACGAGATGCCCGCGGCCTTGAGCGGCTTGGGCAGCGTATCCTTGTTGAACTGCGGATTGGTGCGCGACCGCGGCACCGTTCGGATGTCGACGATGCGCTCGATCGCAGCCGTGCCGAGGAGAGCGATGAAATCCTCGAGGCTGCGGGTGGAATGACCGATCGTGAAGAACGGAAGCGCCACGTCTTTACTAGGCATGATGCAGCGCGCTGCCCTTATGGGCCGCGACGTGATCGGTCTTGTCGCTCTTGATTTCGTATTGCGGATCGGCCTCCGAGGCGCGGTGCATGTGCCCCTTGTAGTCGAAATCGCTGGTGTGAACCGCGATGATGGTGCCCGAGACGCGGCCGGCCTCGGAATTCCAGCTGACGTGATCGCCGACCTTGAATTTCCTGGCCATGCTTGAAGCCTCCTTCAGGCGCGGAATTGCTCGCACAGTACAGTGTCAATTGGCCACTCCGGAAAAGCACCGCCAGGCCAAACGAGCTGGCAATCGGCGAGGTTCCCACCTCGCGCTTGCCGGAACTTCGCAGAAGCGGTTCCGATGCTCAAGCGCGCGATCGCGCGGACCGTCCATCCTGGAGGTTGATGTTTTCCTTTAATTGCGGTCGAACGTCTTCGAAGAGCGGGCATGAGGAGATGTTCAGCGTCGCAGAGAGGCCTGCTGCCATGCTCTGCTGCAACCACCGCCTTATGCATTTCGTGCCAGCGTGGCACGTAGTTGAACCAACGGAACGAAGCACGTTCAGCGGGATTGATCGGGACACCCTTGCAAGGAGTCCGGACATGCGACCAACCAAGGCTTTGCTGGTTCTCAGCTTCATCGCATCGGCAGCAATGATACTTCCTTATGACGCACAGGCCCGGCGCGGGGGAGCCGGCGCTCGATCGGCTCACTTCCACGGCGGAGGCATGCGGCCTGGTTGGCACGGCGGCGGCACGCGATGGCATGCCGGCGGCTGGCACGGCGGCCGCGCGCGTTGGGCCGGCGGCGGCTATTACCGCGGTGGCGGTTACTATCGAGGCGGTTGGGGCCCCGGAGCTGCCGCGGCCGGTTTGGCGACTGGCGCAGCCATCGGAGCCGCGACGGCCTATAACTCCTGCTATCAGACGCGAAACGTGTGGAACGGTTACGCGTATGTCCAGCAGAGTGTGAGGGTCTGTTAGGCATCTCCGCGTCCGCGATGCCGGGCTAATCACATCTCCGCCGAGTTCGAGATCGCGGACCGCCTGATCAACTTGGGCCCGGATTGCGCGAACGAGTTCGGCAACGAGGTCTGTGGCGGCGTCGCTCCGCAATGGGCCGCTCTGCGTCGAAGTCCGCGCGATCCTGATCACCGAAACCGATCAGGATCGTCATCGCGCTCGCCCATAGCGCTTTTCTACCAATTGATACAAAGGCCGGACTTTCCCGTATTTGCGAAGACTTCCCCGTATATGCGAAGGCGTCATCATCGAACGCAGCTTTGCGCCTTCGCCGACGGGGAGCGGCATTTTGATTCCTGTCGTGTCGCTCGGCCCATCTTCAGTCGGCACTACGCCGCGCCTGTGCAGCTTCGCTGAAGTCATCCTTCAATCGTCCATCAGTCACGTCGATTTGATGCGTCGTGCGAGGCGCGCAGGAACCTCTTCCTGAGGTTGCATTTGGTTGGATGCGAGAAAAACCGGGAACGTTCCGGTGTGGCTTTAGCGAGCCCTGTCGCAAGCAAACCAATCTAGGGAGCAACGCATGATGAACCTGAGAATCATTGGCGCGGCCGTGATAGTGGCGTCCGCAGTTTCGAGCCCCGCGTCGGCGCAAGCGGTCTTCTCCAACCCGGCCGCCTGTTCATCTCAGTTCGCCAACGCCAACTGCCTCAATAGAGGAGCCGGGAGCCCGTACGACAGCAGGCGAGGCTATTATCAGCGGCGAACCGCCTATCGCGAACCGGTGGGACCGGTGGGGGCAGCCGCCGGCGTGGCGGGCGCTGCCGTCGGAACAGCCGCGGCGATCGCGACCGCTCCCTTCAGCGGCTGGCGCAATTCCTACGCGGCATACGACACCTACGATCGACCCGCCGCATATGGCGACTACTACGCGTGGAACGGCGACTGGAACAGCTACGCCTCGCACAATGGGATCGTCTGCAGGCCCGGTACCACTTTCAAGGGGTCCGACGGACTCCAGCATCTCTGCCAATAGGCTTGTCTGCTCTCAGCCAGGCGGCCTGCAAGGGCCGCCTGGCTCATCTCCTGTCGGTCGCGGCGACATCGGCGGCGCGGCCGAAGGTCGCGTTCGCGCGCGAGTTGTCAGCGCATCGATTGCCGATTACGGAAGCATCAAGGGGATGGTGCCCAGGGGCGGGATCGAACCATCCGACTTCGCCCTCCGGGCTACGCCGGGACGAGCGCCTGCGTGGAGCGATTGCAGATTACGGTAGCGTCAAGGGGATGGTGCGCCTCCAGAATAAAACTATGAACTCTTATATCATTGAAATTACACTATAATTTACGAGCCCTCCGCTCGAAATTCAACCACTTTGCAGCTGCGACAGGTTACGGGCGCTCGGAAGCCCCTGTCTAAATGGCGCCTCGGCGGTGAAGGCATTCCGGAGGGCGGTGAAACGCGGTTCATCGGCTGGATCTCCGACAACGCGGAGCGACAGTTAACCGCAATAATCGTCGCGTCTGGCAGTATTTCGCGTATCGCTCCCTGTTACAGTGCCTCCAGTTTCTTTTTTGATCGCCTCAAGTCTCTTATCGGCCGTTATCTTTCGAATGAGCACGAAAAGACGAGCGACCACCCAAACGGGATGCCGCCCCGGAAAGGCGTGACATGAACGGAGATCCGGACCCGGTATTGACCGCCGCTCGGGACAAACTTGCAGAGCGATCCGATTGTGTGAGGGTACGAGGCGCGCGCGAAAACAATCTGAAGAATGTCGACGTCGACATTCCACGCGACGCATTCGTGGTGTTTACGGGCATATCCGGATCCGGCAAGTCATCGCTCGCATTCGGCACTCTCTATGCCGAGGCGCAGCGCCGCTACCTGGAATCGGTCGCCCCCTATGCACGCCGGTTGATCGACCAGGCCGGCGTTCCGGACGTGACCTCGATCGACGGATTGCCGCCGGCGGTTGCCTTGCAGCAGCAGCGGAGTTCGCCGAACGCGCGCTCGTCGGTCGGCAGCGTGACGACACTGTCGAGCCTGGTGCGGATGCTCTATTCCCGCGCCGGCGAGTATCCGCGGAATCAGCCGATGCTCTATGCCGAGGATTTCTCGCCGAACACCGTCGAAGGGGCCTGCCCCACTTGCCATGGACTCGGCCGGATCTACGACGCGACCGAGAAAACGATGGTGCCGGACAGCTCGCTGACGATTCGCGAGCGCGCAATCGCCGCCTGGCCGCCCGCATGGCACGGACAGAATCTTCGCGATATTCTGGTGTCGCTTGGCTACGACGTGGACACGCCCTGGCGCCATCTGCCGAAAAAGGACCGCGACTGGATTCTGTTCACGGACGAGCAACCGACCGTGCCGGTGTATGCAGGCCTCACGCCGCAGCAAACGCGCGTCGCGATCAAGCGCGGCTTTGAACCGAGCTATCAGGGCACGTTCACGGGTGCCCGGCGCTATGTGCTGGATACGTTCGCCAACACAAAAAGCCCCTTGATGAAAAAGCGTGTCACGCAGTTCATCATCGGCCAGGAATGCCCGACCTGCCACGGCAAGCGGCTGACGCGCGCGGCACTGTCGGTGAAATTCAAAGGGCTCGATATTTCCGAATTCGGGAAGCTGTCGTTCTTGAAACTGGCGGAATTGCTGACGCCCGTTGCGCGCGGCGAGCAGACGGGCGCGCAAGAATACTCGCACGCCGGCGTCCTCGACAAAAAGGCGCGTAGTGCTGCGATCGAGCGCCGGGTCGCCGCAGGCGGATCGGCGCACAAGAGTGCGCCAGACATCCGCCGCACCCCGAATCTTTCCGAAGAAAAGCGTATCGCCGCCCAACGTCTGGCTTCGGAATTGCTCGAGCGCCTTGCGCCGCTCACCGATCTCGGGCTCGGCTATCTGTCGCTGGACCGGAGCACGCCAACGCTGTCGTCGGGCGAGCTGCAGCGCCTGCGACTTGCGACCCAGCTATCTTCGCACCTGTTCGGTGTCGTCTATGTGCTGGACGAGCCCTCGGCCGGGCTGCATCCGGCGGATGGCGAGGCATTGCTCGCCATCCTCCAACGCCTCAAGGCCGCGGGCAACTCGCTGTTCGTCGTCGAGCACGATCTCGATCTCATAGGCCGTGCCGAGTGGCTGGTGGACGTGGGCCCGGGAGCCGGTGAGAAGGGCGGCCGCGTCATCTATAGCGGGAAGCCTGCGGGGCTGGCAGACGTCGAGGCCTCGATCACCCGCCGCTATCTGTTCGGCAAACCGGCTGCGGTCGAGCGCACGCCCCGACCGCCCAAGGGCTGGCTGCGGCTGGAAGGTGTGACGCGCAACAACCTGCATGGTCTCGATGTCGCATTTCCGGTCGCCTGCTTTACGGCGGTCACCGGCGTTTCGGGCTCTGGCAAATCCAGTCTCGTGAGCCAGGCGCTCCCTGAACTGGTGAGCGAACGACTCGGGCGGCCGCTCGCCGCGTCGGACGAGGACGAGCTTGATCCTCTGCTTGCGGTGACGCAGGCGGCCGCCGAAGGGCGCATTGTTGGCGGCATGGACCACATCCGCCGCCTTGTCCAGGTGGACCAGAAGCCGATCGGGCGCACGCCGCGCTCGAATTTGGCAACCTATAGCGGCCTGTTCGATCATGTACGCCAGCTTTTCGCCGCCACGCCCATGGCGCGAAAGCGCCACTACAGCGCAGGTCGATTCTCGTTCAACGTCGCGCAAGGGCGCTGTCCGACCTGTGAGGGCGAAGGTTTTGTGATGGTCGAGTTGCTGTTTCTGCCCAGCGTCTATGCGCCCTGCTCGACCTGCAACGGCAGCCGCTACAATCCGCAGACGCTCGAGATCGAATGGCATGGCCGCAACATCGCGCAAGTGCTTCAGATGACCGTCGACGAGGCTTGCCAGTTCTTCACCGACGAAGCGCAGGTGTTGCGGCCGCTCACCGTGTTGCGGGAGATCGGGCTTGGCTACCTGCGGTTGGGCCAGCCGGCGACGGAACTCTCTGGCGGCGAAGCGCAACGGATCAAGTTGGCGACCGAACTCCAGCGTGCGCAGCACGGCAGTACACTCTATGTGCTCGATGAACCGACTGCCGGCCTCCATCCCGCCGACGTTGACCGCCTGATGCGTCAACTGCAGGGACTTGTCGACGCCGGCAACACCGTCGTCGTCGTCGAGCATGACATGCGGGTCATCGCGCAGGTGGACTGGGTCATCGATCTCGGCCCCGGGGCCGGCGAAGACGGCGGTCGCGTTATCGCCGGCGGCGTTCCGCGTGAAGTTGCCGACGCAAAAGGCAGCTTGACCGCACCCTATCTGAAAGTAGCTCTGTAGCGGATTTGGAGCCGTCGTCGAAGACGTTGTACGATGCATGGCGGCTCGATTTGCCACCAGGGGCAATCATGAAAGGATTTGAATGTGTTTGGCCTTGTGGGTTGGATCGCTACGATCATCGGGGCAATAAATCGTGCTGCCTCGGCTCTTTCGCGGGCGTGAAGACAAATTGGAATCCGTCGGCTGTCGAGTGACTGCACACGACGTACCTGTACATGCCCCTCATTGAAGCATGCGCTAGAAAATCTGCGACCGCTCGATTGCAAAAGGGGAATCGACCCGCCACCCCTTTCGTGAGTAGGCGGCCCCGGCGGAAAATCTGCCCTACTCAAAATCCTACTCACACAGAGGTGTCACATTGCGCCAATACCGCTACATCTCGTGCAGGGAGCGGAATCGAGCCACCGACAGGTTGGGCGTAGGAATTCTGGTGCCCCGGGGGCGGAATCGAACCATCCGGCTTCGCCCTTCGGGCTACGCCGGGACGAGCGTCTGCGTGGAGGGATGGCTGGCTACGATCGCATCGGGGGATTGGTGCGCCATTCGGAATAAAAATTTGAACTCATATGCTATTGAAATAACTATATAATTTAAGGCGTCAGCGCATGAACCGCGTGCCGGGATCTCTGCAACAGCAGTCCACTCGCGAGAGGCCGGATACATTCATGCAACTGAAATCGTCACCCACGACGTCACGACACCATGCATGGACGGGGTGGACCACACATGCCGTCCAGACCATGGCGTCGGCCAGCAACCGCTTCAGCCGTGTTCTCGTCCTCCAGCGTCTTCAGCCGCTTGACCTCCGACACCTCCATCCCGCCGAACTTCGCTCTTCATTTGTAGATGCTGGCGTCGCTGACGCCATGCTTGCGGCAGATCGGCGGCCGAAACGTCGGCCTCATGCTCTTTCAAAATTCCGATGATCTGCTCTTCCGAAAGGCGGCTACGCCTCCGTGGTCGGTCCTCGTGTGGCGCGTCATCACTGCAGTCCGCGTCGTAGCGTCGCATCATTCCGAACATTCTTGCCAAACCCCTGCGCAAGACTTTGACTTGTTCCAATAAAAAAGGGCCGATCCGCAAAGGACCGCTATTTCAAAGGGGAGGAGGCAGCCATGACCAAATCAAACAAGGGCAGCACTTCGAGCCGCCGCGGCTTTCTCAAGGTCGCTGCTGCGGGGGCCGCCGCGACGGTAGCTGCGCCGAGCGTCGTCAGCGCCCAGGGGCCGATCAGCATGCGCTGGCAAAGTACCTGGCCGTCAAAGGACATTTTCCACGAATACGCCCTCGACTACGCCAAGAAGGTCAACGACATGACCGGCGGCGAGCTCAAGATCGAAGTGCTGCCGGCAGGCGCTGTCGTGCCCGCCTTCGGGCTGCTCGATGCCGTCTCCAAGGGCGTGCTCGACGGCGGCCATGGCGTGCTGGTCTATCACTACGGCAAGCAGACGGCGCTGGCGCTCTGGGGCTCGGGACCGGGCTTTGCGATGGACGCCAACATGCTGCTGGCCTGGCACCGCTATGGCGGCGGCAAGGAGTTGCTCGCAAAACTTTATGAATCGATCGGCGCCAATGTCGTCTCGTTCCCCTACGGTCCGATGCCGACCCAGCCGTTCGGCTGGTTCAAGAAGCCGATCACCAAGCCCGACGACGTCAAGGGGCTGAAGTTTCGCACCGTCGGAATCTCCATCGACGTGTACTCAGGGATGGGCGCAGCCGTGAACGCTCTGCCCGGCGGCGAAATCGTGGCTGCCATGGACCGCGGCCTCTTGGACGCGGCGGAATTCAACAACGCCACCTCGGACCGCGTGCTCGGCTTCCCCGACGTCTCCAAGGTCTGCATGCTGCAGAGCTATCACCAGAACGCCGAGCAGTTCGAGATCACGTTCAACAAGGACAAGTACAACGCGCTGCCGGAGAAGATGAAGGCGATCATCGCCAACGCGGTGGACGCGGCTTCGGCCGATATGTCGTGGAAGGCGATCGACCGCTACTCCAAGGACTACGTCGAGTTGCAGACCAAGGACAACGTCAAGTTCTACAAGACGCCCGACGCCATCCTGAAGCAGCAGCTCGAGATCTATGATGGCGTGGTGAAGAAGAAGGCGGCGGAAAATCCCCTGTTCAAGGAGATCGTGCAGTCGCAGATCGAGTTCGCCAAGCGCGCGACGCAGTGGGAGCAGGACACGGTGGTGAGCCGCCGCATGGCCTACGATCACTATTTCGGGCCAAACGCCGCGGCCAAGAAACTCTGATGGCGAGCTAAAGCCGGCAAGGCGCCGTCCGCCCCCCGACGGGGCGCTGTGCTATGTTGGGATCGTTTCTTATGCCGAACCGTATCACATGAGCGTACAGCGTTTGCTGCACACGATCGACGGCATCTCCACCTGGGTCGGCAAGGCGACCGCCTGGCTGATGATCGTCCTGATGAGCGTCGTCTGCATCGAGGTATTCAAGCGTTATGCCGTGAACATGCCGACGGCATGGATCTTCGACGCCGAGAACATGCTGTATGGGTCGCTGTTCATGCTGTGCGGCGCCTATACGCTGGCGCAGAACGCCCATGTCCGCGGCGACTTCCTGTACTCCTCGATGCGCCCGCGCACGCAGGCCGCGCTCGACCTCGTTCTCTACTTCGTCTTCTTCATCCCGGGCATCGCCGCGCTGATCTATGCCGGCTACTTCTACGCCGCGGACTCCTGGCACATCAACGAGCATTCCAACGTCACGGCGGACGGCCCGCCGGTATACCACTTCAAGACCGTCATCCCGATCGCGGGCGCGCTGATCATGCTGCAGGGCATCGGCGAGATCATCCGCTGCATCGTGTGCCTGAAGACCGGCGAATGGCCGAGCCGGCTTGCCGACGTCGCCGAGACCGACGTCATCGGGGAGCAGCTCGCGCACTCTGAATTCGTGGACGAGGAATCGCGCAAGCTCGCCATCGAGGGCGCCGCGCGCATCGATGAAATTGCGCGGCAGCGCGGCATGGGCGGGGACCTGAACACATGAGCGATCCCGCGCTCGGCCTGTTGATGCTGACGCTCATCGTCGTCGTCATCATGATGGGCTTTGCCACGGCGTTTACGCTGATGGGCCTTGGCATGTTCTTCGGCTTCATCGCCTTCTACGACCCGTCGCAGAACTGGACGCACAACAAGGTTTTCGAGCTGATGGTCCAGCGCACCTACGGCGCGATGACCAACGACGTGCTGATCTCCATCCCGTTGTTCGTGCTGATGGGCTATGTGATGGAGCGCGGCGCCCTCGTCGACAAGATGTTCTATTCGATCCAGCTCGCCTTCCGCCGCCTGCCCGCCTCGCTCGCGGTTGCGACCCTGATCGTGTGCACGTTCTGGGGCATCGCCTCCGGGCTCGTCGGCGCGGTGGTGGTGCTGATGGGCGTGATCGCCTTCAACCCGATGCTGCGCGCCGGTTATGACGTGAAGCTCGCCTCCGGGGTCATCACCGCGGGCGGCACGCTCGGCATCCTGATCCCGCCTTCGGTGATGATCATCGTCTATGCCGCGGTCGCCGGCCAGTCCGTGGTCAAGCTCTATGCGGCGGCGATGCTTCCCGGCTTCTTCCTGGCGTTCCTCTACCTCGTCTATGTCGTGGGCTGGGCGATGATCAACCCGAAGATCGCCCCGCCGCTGCCGGAGGAACAGACCCGCGTCAACGTGCCCGAATGGATCAGAAATTTCGCGACGCTGTATTCGCCGAACCTGTTCGTCGGCCTGTTCAAGGCACTGCTCTCGCCCGCAAAGGCGAAGACGCTCCGGATCGACGGCAAGCCGATGGGCTATGGCGCGATCGTGCAGAACTTCCTCATTTCGCTGGTGCCGTTGCTGATGACCGCAGCCGCGCTTGGCACGGTCTGGTGGTACGTCGTGATCCACCAGCAGCCCGGCGCCGCGAGCGGAGCCGTCGAAGGCCTGCAGCAGCTCGGCAGCCCGGTCGAGCCGAAGGAGCTGTCGGCCGCCGGAAAGGGACCGGACACCCAGTTCTACATCTGGTTCGCGATATCAGCCGCCGTGCTGGCTGCGTGGACGGCGCGCTCTTACTTGCGCATGGACGGCGAACGTTTCGAAGTGTTGAAGCTCTTGACGTCGTCGGTGATGCCGCTCGGCATCCTCACCGTCGTGGTACTGGGGGTGATCCTGTTCGGCATCACGACCGCGACCGAGTCCGCCGGCGTCGGCGCCGCTGGCGCCTTCATCCTCGCTTTCCACGCCCGCACGCTCGACTGGAAGCGCACCAAGGAAGCGGTGTTCCTGACCGCAAAGACGACCGCGATGGTGTGCTGGCTGTTCGTCGGCTCGGCGCTGTTCTCGGCGGTGTTCGCCATTCTCGGCGGTCAGGCGCTGCTGGAAAGCTGGGTGCTTTCGCTCGACATGACGCCCGTGCAGTTCATGATCTTGTCGCAGGTGATCATCTTCGTGCTGGGCTGGCCGCTCGAATGGACCGAGATTATCATCATCTTTGTGCCGATCTTCCTGCCGATGCTGAAGCACTTCAACATCGATCCGATCCTTTGGGGCACGCTGGTGTTCGTGAACTTGCAGGCCGCGTTCCTGTCTCCGCCGGTCGCGATGTCGGCGTTCTATCTCAAGGGCGTCGCCCCGAAGCACGTTACGCTGAACCAGATCTTCGCCGGCATGATGCCCTACATGCTGATCGTGATCCTGTGCATGGTGATCATGTATCTCTGGCCGGGCATGACGCTGTGGCTGCCGAACTATCTGTACGCGGGTTGAGGCGCAGCGGGGAGCACCGGGCGCTTGTCAAACGGAAATGGTGCCCAGGGGCGGGATCGAACCACCGACACTGCGATTTTCAGTCGCATGCTCTACCAACTGAGCTACCTGGGCATACCCGCGGGGCCGAAAAGGCCGGAGCGAGCGGGCGGTTTATAGAGAGGTCGGAGCGTCGTGTCCACCCGGCTTCGCGAAACGCTTCGCCGGGCGCGGCCCGCCCGGCACTCTTTCCCCAACTTGTTGGGAAATCTTGGCTATTCCGGGTCTTCCGCGTCGTCCTCGCGGCCGGGAACGACATAGCGGCCGGTCAGCCAGCGGTTGAGGTCGACGTCGCGGCAGCGCGGCGAGCAGAACGGGCGGAAGGCCTGCTCGACGGGCTTGCCGCAGATCGGGCAGGCGCGCGGGGTGGCAGAAGGTATGGCCTTGGGCGTTCGGGCTTGGTCAGTCATGGCTGGGACGAAGTCTATATCATCTGGCAATTGCGGAGGCGGCCGCATGTTCCGCTGCGCTCCCTCTCGGCTTGCGGGTAGGGCAATCGCATATGCGTCTTCGCCGGCCGCGCAGGTGCTTGGCCTCGTGGCTCGAGACGGCGACCTCGCCCGCAAGCGCAGGGCGATAGCCTCGGAGCGTAGGGCGTCTCCGCGATTTCTGGATAATGGAAGAATGCCGCTGATTTGCCCGACGAGTCAAGCTGCCGTGGCGAAGCCCGGGCCGCCGGCTCCTTTGCATGGGGTTGTTTTCGATATTTTGGCAGCGCGCCCCTGCGGCAAGCTATCGCGTCCGGCTATCGGTCTCGTTCCATAGCCCGGCTATGACGATGTGGAGCAGTTGGGGTGGGGTCTCACCGCGAGTCGTTCAGGCGGAAAGAGCCCCACCCGTATCGCATCTTCGATGCGCGAAAGTGGATACCTCACACCGCGACGGAGTTGAGCCACCCGTGGCGGATCGGAAAGCCCTCGCCGCCGAGCAGGGTCACGGTCTCGTAGAGCGGCAGGCCGACCACATTGGTGTAGGAGCCGACCATCTTGACCACGAACGATCCGGCAATGCCCTGCACCGCGTAGCCGCCGGCTTTGCCGCGCCATTCGCCGGAGCCGATATAGGCCTGGATGTCGTCCTCGCTGAGCCGCTTGAAGCGCACGCGCGTTTCGACCAGGCGCTGACGGAATGCCTCGCGCGGCGTCACCACGCAGATCGCGGTGTAGACGCGGTGATTGCGGCCCGACAGCAGCCGCAGGCACTGCGCGGCCTCGTCGACCAGATTGGCCTTGGGCAGGATGCGGCGGCCGACCGCCACCACGGTGTCGGCGGCAATGATGAAGGAGCCGCGCAGGTCGTCGTCAAGATGCACCGATTTCAGCGCCGCGTCGGCCTTGGCGCGCGCCAGGCGGTTGGCGCAGGCGCGCGGCAACTCGCCCCGCCGCGGGGTCTCGTCGACATCGGCCGGGCGCAGCGCATCGGGCTCGATGCCGGCCTGGTTGAGCAGGGCCAGCCGCCGCGGCGAACCGGAAGCAAGAACGAATTTGGGACGGCCTAGCATGCGGGCTTTTGGGCTGAATCGGGGGGACGGACGCGGGCGGAACCTATCGGATGGGGCATGGATGCACAACCTTGGAACCGGCCGCGAATCGCGCCCCCGCCTGGAGACAAGGCCCCATAAGCACAGCTGTTTGTCAGTCTGGCGACAAGCGGCGGTTCTGCGAATCGGAACACGCTGGTCCCGTCACCTCACGGAGCCTCACAGGTTTGCCGCGCCGGCCTTGGCAAAGCGGCGGCGGATGCGCAGCAGGAGACCGTCGCAGACCTCGCGATAGGCGGCCAGCTTCTGCTCGCGCGAGCCCTCGGTGCCGGTCGGATCGACGGTGGGCCAGTATTCGACGTCGGCCGCGAGCGTCCGGGTGAGGTCGAGCGCCTTGTGATGGGCTTCAGGAGCCAACGTGATGATGAGATCGAAGTTCAGCCCCTCCCAGTCCTCGAGCTCCTCGAAGGTTTGCGGCTTGTGGCTGGAAATGTCCTGGCCGAGCTCGGCCATGACGGCGACCGCGAACGGATCGAGCTCACCCTTCCTCACCCCGGCCGAGCGCACATAGAGGCCTTGCGGAAACATCTGCTGCAGCAGGCTTTCGGCCATCGGCGACCGCACGCTGTTCAGGCCGCATGCGAACAGCACGGCCTGGGGGTTGCGCGCGCGCGGCGCTTCCATGCGATCAGGCTTTTTTCGATCGGGGCACGCCCCCGTCAATCATCGCGTCACCGATCATGCGCCTCTTCTTCTGGCGCATAATCTGATCCGAAAACCGGTATCCACTTTTCGGGATCATGCGCCTTCACCCTTCCAGTGCAGCACAGTGATCAGCGTGAACAGCCGTCGCGCGGTCTCGAAATCGACGCGCACCTTGCCCTTGAGCCGCTCCTGCAGCGTGCGCGAGCCCTCGTCATGGATGCCGCGGCGGCCCATGTCGATCGCCTCGATCTTGTCCGGCGTCGCGGTCCGGATCGCCTGATAGTAGCTGTCGCAGATCATGAAGTAGTCCTTCACGACGCGGCGGAACGGGGTCAGCGACAAAAGATGCGCGACCACCGGCGCGCCGTCCTCCTTGCGGATATCGAACATCAGCCGGTTGCCGGTGATCGCGATATGCAGGGTGTAGGGCCCCGGACCGGCGGCGCCCTCGGGCGCGAACAGGTTCTGCTCGATCAAATCGTAGATCGCGATCGCGCGCTCATGCTCGATATCGGGCCCGGAACGGCCGATCGATTCCTCGTCGAGCGTCACCGCGACGATGCGATTGTTGGAATCCTCGTCGTCTGGTGGCTTGTTCATGAGAGGTTGAGGCGCAATCCGACGGAACGTGAATGGGCATCGAGACCCTCGGCCTGGCCGAGCGTCATCGCGGCGGGCCCGAGCGCACGCAACTGATCCGGCCCGCACCGCAGGATCGAGGTTCGCTTCATGAAGTCAAGCACCCCGAGGCCCGACGAGAACCGCGCCGAGCGCGCGGTCGGCAGCACATGGTTGGAGCCGCCGACATAATCGCCGATCGCCTCCGGGGTATGGGCCCCGAGGAAGATCGCCCCGGCGTTACGGACCTTGTTCGACAGGCCCTCGGCGTCCGCGGTCATGATCTCAAGGTGCTCGGCCGCGATCGCATTGGCGAGCTCGACCGCGTCGTCGAGTTTTGCCACCTTGATCACGGCACCGAAATCGTTCCACGAGGTGCGGGCGATCTCGGCGCGCGGCAAGGTCGCCAGCTGCGCCTCGACCGCACGCTCGACGTCGGCGGCGAGCCGTGCACTGTCGGTGATCAGGATCGACTGCGCGCTGACGTCATGCTCGGCCTGCGCCAGGAGATCGGCCGCGATCCAGTCGGCATTGCCGGTGTCGTCGGCGATGACAAGCACCTCGGAGGGACCGGCGATCATGTCGATGCCGACCTTGCCGAACACCAGCCGTTTGGCCGCGGCGACATAGGCGTTGCCGGGGCCGACGATCTTGGCGACCGGCGCGATCGTCGCGGTGCCGTAGGCCAGCGCCGCCACCGCCTGGGCGCCGCCGACGCGGTAGATTTCGGAGACGCCGCCGAGATGGGCGGCGGCGAGCACCAGCGGGTTGAGCTTGCCGTCCGGCGCCGGCACCACCATCACCACGCGCGGCACGCCGGCGACCTTGGCCGGCACCGCATTCATCAATACCGAGGACGGATAGGCCGCGGTACCGCCGGGCACATAGAGCCCGACCGCATCGACCGCGCTCCAGCGCCAGCCGAGCTCGACGCCGGCGGCATCGGTGAAGCGCTCGTCCTTCGGCAGCTGGCGGCGGTGAAAGGTCTCGATCCGGTCGCGCGCGAATTTTAGCGCCTCGACGGTCTTGGGGTCGCAGACCGCAACCGCGGCGTCGATCTCGGCTGCGGTAATGCGCAGGCCCGCTGCGTCGATATCGAGGCGGTCGAACTTTCTGGTCGCCTCGAGCAGCGCCGCATCGCCGCGGGCCGCCACGTCGTCGACGATCGCGCGGGTGGCGCGCTCGACGTCGGCCGACACCTCGCGCTTGGCCGCCAGGAAATCGCGGAATCGCTGCTCGAAATCGGCGCTCTGTCGGTCCAGGCGAACGGGCATGACGGCTTTCTTAGGAGGAATTCGGGTCCCTGCTCAATGGCGCGGCGGATAATGGCCGTCAACCCTTGGGGGGAGCTGAAATTGCTGTCGTCCCGGCCTGGGGCGCAATTGCGCACCAGGCCGGGACGACGGCATAACTACCCCGGCGCCACGCCGAGATCGTCGGTGCCGAGATCGGTCAATTCGCACTCCAGGCACTCGACATCCAGCCGCAGCGCTCCGCCATGGCCGAACATCAGGAGCGCGCTGCCGCCCGGCGGGTCGGAGGCATAGAACTCGATCCCGAGCAGTTCCAGGGTGGCCTCCGGGGCCTCCAGGTCGATATTGCGCGACTTGCATGCCAGCACCCGGTCGAACCTGAGCGCGGCGATCAGCCGGCGCGAGCAGGTGCCGCCCGACAGGGTCTGCTCCCAGTCCAGCCGGTTCAGGCCGACCACGAGCCGTTTCTCGTCCTGGCGCCAGACGATGTCGGAGGGCTGGACGCGGGCGTCCTGCACATGGGCCGAGATGACCGCGAGGTCATCGGCATCGAGGGCGATCAGTTTCAGCGGCGCGGGCGGGGACATGACGGTGGTTATAACGCCTCGCGGCCCGGGAGGTACCAGACGGCCAATGGAATTCGTGCTGGGAGGAACCGGCTCCGCCCAAACGGCGCCTTCGCCGCCCGGCAGTTGCATACAGCGTCGACGGAGTTCCGACATATCGTCGTGGCCGGGCTTGACCCGGCCATCAAGCCTTTCTTCACGTAGCACCAAAACGTGGATGCCCGGGACAAGCCCGGGCATGACGAGTTGGTGGACGTCCAGAGCGAATCCTGTTCGCCGAGGACGCGTTAGACCGGCGCGGTGCAGCACGCAGCCCCGCGCCTCAGCCCCTGATGAACGCCAGCAGATCCTTGTTGATCGTCTCGGCCTCCGTCGTCGGCATGCCGTGCGGAAAACCCTTGTAGGTCTTCAGCGTGCCGTTCTTCAGAAGCTTGGCCGAGAGCGGGGCGGAGTCGGCATAGGGCACGATCTGGTCGTCGTCGCCATGCATCACCAGCACCGGCACGTTGATCTTCTTCAGATCCTCGGTGAAGTCGGTCTGCGAGAACGCGACGATGCCGTCGTAATGCGCCTTGGCGCCGCCCATCATGCCCTGCCGCCACCAGTTCTGGATCACGGCTTCCGACGGTTTTGCGCCGGGCCGGTTGTAGCCGTAGAACGGCCCGGCCGGCAGGTCGCGGTAGAATTGCGAGCGGTTGGCGGCGAGCTGGGCCTGCAAGCCGTCGAACACCGACTTCGGCAGGCCGCCGGGATTGTTCGCCGTCTGCACCATCAACGGCGGCACCGCGCTCAGGATCGCCGCCTTCGCCACCCGGCTCTCGCCGTGACGGGCGATGTAGTGCACCACCTCACCGCCGCCGGTGGAATGGCCGACATGAACGGCGTTCTTCAGGTCGAGATGCGCGGTGACGGAAGCGAGGTCGTCGGCGTAGTGATCCATGTCATGACCGTCGGCGACCTGGGCGGAGCGGCCGTGGCCGCGGCGGTCGTGGGCGACGACGCGAAAGCCGTGCCCCACGAAGAACAGCATCTGCGCGTCCCAGTCGTCCGACGACAGCGGCCAGCCGTGGCTGAACACGATCGGCTGCCCCGAGCCCCAATCCTTGTAGAAGATCTCGACGCCGTCTTTGGTGGTGATGGTGGGCATTTGATCGCTCCTCTTCTGCCAAATGTATCGGTTCTCGGCGCGTCAGGCATGAGCGCCCGACGCCGCACGATCGTGCATCGTGTTTTATGCCGCGTGTCGCCGCGAAATGATGTCGCGCGCGTCAGATCAGGCGAACGTGACCGGCCTGAACCGGCGCCAGGCGCCGATGATCACCACGGCGAAGAACACCAGCACGATGCCCTGCACCGCCGCAAACACCGGCCCGGACGGCGGGTTCGGCGGCACGGCCGGCGCCAGCGCCTGCAACGCCGGCACATTGAGGAAGCTCTGGATGATCAGCACGAAGACGTTGAGATAGAGCGAGACCATCGCGGTCACGACATAGATCGGGCGCCAGGCGCCTCTCAGTTGCATCGCATACAGCGCAATGCAGGCGATCGCGAGCAGCACCAGCGAGAGGCCGCCGATGATGTGGGAGGGCAGCAGCTTCTCGGTCACCAGCGGCGGGATCACGAAGCCGGTGGCGCTGGTCAGGATCGTGAACAGGAGGAAGATCGCGGTCAGCCCCGGCATCGCACGCGAGCCGAGCAGCCCGAACATCACGAGCACGCCGGCGACGATTGCAATCAGGCTGATAATGACGTGCACAAGCACCAATGTCGTCATGTGGCGCACTCCCCGCTGAGACCCGCATGCGAGGTTACGATGCGTGACGGAAAATTGCTACATGCTTCGATGGCAGGACGGCCGACATCTCATCAAAAATTTTGCCGGCGCCGGCGATTGCTGAAAATTTTCGCACGTATGTCACACGATGCGGCATCGTGCGCCCTGTGCGAAGCTGAATCAATCATAGCGCGGGATCGGTCCGTTATGCGGCGTCTTGCGCTTCGACAGGTCGAACAGCACCTCGTCGACATAGCACCAGCCCCAGCCTTCCGGCGGATCGTAGCCCTCGATCACGGGATGGCCGGTGGCGTGGAAATGCGCCGTCGCATGCCGGTTCGGCGAATCGTCGCAGCAGCCGACATGGCCGCAGGTCCGGCAAATGCGCAAATGCAGCCAGCGGCTGCCGCTCTTCAGGCATTCCTCGCAGCCGAGCGCGCTCGGCGTGACGTCCTGGATGCCGGCGATATGGGTGCAGCCTTTTGACATTCGCGACCTCTTACCTTGTGCGCCTCTCTAACCCGTCATCCCCGCGCAAAGGCGAAGCCTTTGCGCGGGGATGACGGGGAAACGTTGGCGTTTGCCGCATCAATCGTCCTTACAGCGTCGGACTGCCCGCGTCGGCGAGATAGCCGTGCAGGGCGGCGACGACCTGCGCGCCCTCGCCGATCGCGCCGCCGACGCGCTTGACCGATCCGGAGCGGACGTCGCCGACCGCGAACACGCCGGGCACCGTGGTCTCGAGCAGCGGCACGGCGCGCGCGCCCTCGCCGGTCTGCACGCCGGTCATCACGAAGCCGCCGCGGTCGACCTGCACCCCGCAGCCCTCGAGCCAGCCGGTCGCCGGATCGGCGCCGACAAACAAAAAGAGATTGCGGATATCCATGGTGAACTCGTCGGGCGCGAGCCGGCTGCGCCAGCGCACCCGCTGCAGCGTCTCGGCGCCGTCGAGCCCGATCACCTCGGTGTTGAACATCAATTCGATGTTCGGCGTCGCCTCGATGCGCTCGATCAAATAGCGCGACATGCTGGCCCCGAGCCCGCCGCCGCGGATCATCATGTTGACCTTGCGGGCGTGAGCCGACAGGTACACCGCCGCCTGCCCCGCGGAGTTGCCGCCGCCGACCAGCACGACCTCCTGCTGGGCGCAGAGCCGCGCCTCGATCGGCGAGGCCCAGTACCAGACGCCGCGGCCTTCAAAGGCATCGAGATTGTCGATCTCGGGCCGGCGATAGCGCGCCCCGCTGGCGACCACCACGGATTTCGCGCGCAGCGTATGCCCGCACGCGGTGTCGAGCACGAATGCGCCGGACGCTTTCGTGCAGTCGAGCGATTTGATCGAGACCGGGATCAGCATCTCGGCGCCGAATTTCTGCGCCTGGTTGAAGGCCCGTCCGGCCAGCGCCTGGCCGGAGATGCCGGTCGGAAAGCCCAGATAGTTTTCGATGCGCATGCTGGCGCCGGCCTGGCCGCCGAAAGCGCGGGAATCGAACACCGCGACCGACAGGCCTTCCGACGCCGCATAGACCGCGGTGGCAAGCCCGGCCGGGCCGCTGCCGACCACGGCGACATCGTAGAGTTTTTCATGCGCGCTGTTGCCGATCATGCCGAGCGCCATCGCAAGCGCGGTCTCGGACGGATTGCGCAGCACCGTGCCGTTGGGACAGACCACCAGCGGCAGCTCGGCGCGCGTCGGCGAATAGCGCGCGACGAGGTCGGCGGCATCCTTGTCGGTCTCGGGGTCGAGGAAGTGGTGCGGCTGGCCGTTGCGCGCCAAGAAATTCTGCAGCGACGCCATGTTGCCGACCGAGGCGGGGCCGATCAGCACCGGCCCGCCGGCGCCGCCCTGGATCAGGCTGACGCGGCGCAGGATCAGCGCGCGCATGATGCGTTCGCCGAGATCGGCCTCCGCAACCAGAAGCGCACGCAGCCGGTCGGGCGGCAGCAGCAGCGTCTCGACCACCCCATCGGCATGGCCGTCGACCAGCGCCGGGCGGCCGGAGAGCTGGCCGATCTCAGCGAGAAACTGCCCCGGTCCCTGGTCGATGATCGGCGCGACATGGCCGAGCCCGTCGCGCTGGGTGATCGACACATTGCCCGACAGCACCACGAACATGCCGGGCCCGGGCTTGCCGGTCTCGAACAGTGCCTCGCCGTCCTGGTATGCGCGCGGCTCGCCGAAGCGGCGCATCCGTTCGATCTCGTGCGCGGTCAGGGTCGGAAAGGTCTGCTCATGGCGCGGGAAGGCGTAGGCGGTTGCGCTCAGCCGATCGATCGTCGTCTCGTCTACAGCCATCTCGGCGACCCGCTTCCTTATAACAATGCGCACGAACCGGGTTAACGGCGCGGCTCGTTTCCGCCAGCGTCATCTACCGAGCCATCGGCTGGTTCGGAAGCCACATCCTCGCGACCGCGCGCCTGCGATTTCCGCCGCTTCAGATTTTCGCGCAGCGCCAGCTTGAGACGATCCTGTCGTGAATCCTTCACACGGGCTCCGGCCTGCCCGCCGCCTCTGTCCTGATCGCCTGTCATGCAAAACTCTCGAACCGCCGTCGCCCTGCGCGAGGCGAGCATAGCCAATGGCGGATGCCCGCGCACCCTGCCCGGTCGGCCAGTTGCGGCGATATGATTCGGCGGCAAGCGCGGATCGGGATAGTTTCGGCGAGATCGGGAACCCAATCCGGCCGAAATCGGCCGAATTGGCCAAAATCATCGGCGAGGCCGTCGATTTGTGCCGATTTCAAGGGCGACAGGGGCGCTGTTTCGCTTGCGCCAAAGGGAGGCCTGTGGCAAGAACCGCCCGCTTGGACGGGCCCTTGGGGCCGATTCAACTTTTCCCGGGCATGCTGCCGTAGCTCAGTGGTAGAGCACTCCATTGGTAATGGAGAGGTCGACAGTTCAATCCTGTCTGGCAGCACCATTTCCTTCACGAAAACAAGCTCTTAGTTGGGACCGCTTCGGGACCAACATTCTCGGTCGTCTCGGGGGAGCGAGCGGGGGAGCCGCTACTAACCCATCTGCCTGAACCAGTCGCGTAGTCCTAGGTGAAGTCGCAGAACCTCATCCGGAGCAAGAGCCTTGCAGTGAGCGATCGGAGCCCTGAGCGTATTCAAGCTCCCGAGGATTTTCTGAACTGCGGAGATATCCTTGAGCGTGTCTCCGAAGATGCCCCAGTTGGCCTTCAGGATTTCGCCCAGCTCGCCAAAGTTCGAGTAGTCGATCATCAACTCGGATCTTGGGGTGATTCCGGCGGCAATTTCCTTGCTGCGATTCTTCGTGGCGTTGTCTCGCACGTTTGGAGGCACCACGGTGTCCCACCAGTTTTCCCCGTGCGCTTCTTCGAGTCGGCTGCTGATCAGCTCTCGAATTGAGTTCTCAAGACAGTAGAAGATCGCGAAGTGGCGTGCCATTTCATCGGCTTCATCACGCAGCTTCTGGGAAAATTGCGGATAGAATTTCTCTTCCTGGTCACCAGAGGGTTGAGGCCGATGACCGAGGTCGACATCGTGCTCTGCCTCAATCCGCCTGACTTCCGCTTCAATGCTCAGGTTGTTCAAGCCGAACAAGCGGATTGCATCTGTCGGTCTCATCCATCACCCTCTAAGCAAGTGCTCCTTGAGCGACTTAAAGATCGCATTGAACACGTCCGGGTTCGTCGTTTCGGGAAGGTTCAAATTGATCGTGTAGCCGACCTTGAATTCCACCGCGTCACTGAGCTCTCGGGCGGGTTCGGAAGCGGCATTCGGTTTGGCGATGACAATCGGCTCCTGCTTGGGTTTCTCGCTGTCGAGGCCGTTCTCGAAATCCGCTCCCTCCTTCAACGTGAAGAAGGTGGTGACGATCAGCTTTCCGACGGGACTGTCTTTTGCCTGCCCAGTCATCTCAGTTACCAGAGCGGCAAACTTCTCCTTGCTGAGATTGTAGGCAAACTCGTTGCGGTCAAAGACCGCAGAGTATGCATTGCGAACCCCAGCGGCTAGTGCCCTCGCTTTCGTTTCATCGTTGCGATACTGGTCATATAACTTCGTCGGGGTGCCATCCTGCTCGAGAAAGCCCATACGCTTAAGCATCGGCAAGAACGCTAGCTGATTACCGCCCGGAAAGCCGAGCATCGTCGCGAGATAGTCTTGGGTGAAGCGTTCCGGGCGTTTAGCTTCGTCGATCTTTGCCAAGATTTTTGGGATGACGCTTGGCAGCGCCATGTAGGGCAACTTTACAACCATTAGTTCCTCGTTCGCCGGATCAAACAGCGGCCTGTTAGAAATTGATGATGAGCTGTCCAGGCGGAGGCCCCACCTGTTTCGATTGACAACTAGCAGTATCCAAATATCTATGAGGGAGAGGAGGCGCTTACGCGCCCTCCCCAATGATCAGGCTATTATCAGCCTCGGAGTGTAAGTCGGGGCCGTCACCCCGAAATACCCGCCGAGACACGGACAGTACGTCATAGTAGTCCTCGATCTTCTTGCCGGCGCCAACACCGCCGCAATGTGCACCGTCGCAGGTGGAGGCCCCGGACCATCCGGGGCCTTAACTTTTTGGCGTGAAGAGACCGGGCTCGTCAGGTAGTGCGATCCACCGGTCACCACGCAATTCAATCTTCTTGTCCCTGTCCTTCAGCCGTGACAGCTGCGGTGAGAGACTGTGACGGCGCACGGTGCCGTCGAAGTATTCAGCGTTGATCTCAGCCAGTATCTCCTGCGACGTCATCCCCTCTGGCTTCCCCTTCAAGACCTCCAGCACGGCCTCCATGATGGTCAGCCTTCCGGATTTCTTCTGAGCGTCGCCGACGGCTCTGAGCGCGAGATCGATCTCGCGGAGTTCTGCATTGAGCCGCGCGATCTGACCCTCGGTGGTCACCAGCTCCTTTCGGAGTGTGGTGCACCGCTCGAACAGCGGTGCCAGCTTCGCTCGCACCTCGGCGTCCTTCTCTTCCAGCATTTGCCTGATGTTGCTCATCTGAATCGAAGGTATTCCTTTGGCTGGGTCTTTGCAAGACATGACTGCAGAATCAGACTCCATTAAGGTAAACGACTCCCTAACGGGGAGTCCCTAAAAATTGGCGTGCTTTGTGCTACGCGCGCGCTAGTACCTTCCGACCGCTTGATGAGGACAACATGCCTAAAAACGGACAATATTCCTTGAATTCCAAGCAACAATTGATGTCGCAGCCTGAATTCTTTGGGTTGGTTGCAGCGACGTTCCGCCGCCTGCTGACCCAACATGGCGCGCGAATCTAAACTTCGACTTAAATATCTTGACGTTTTCCGATCACGGTTCCGTGAACGTGAACCCGACGTTTACCTTTGCTAACGGCGCGCCCACGAGGTGTCGGACGAATCACCACGGGCAATAGTTGTGCGCCTCGCGCTCCTTGCAGGGCTGGCAAATGCGGTTGTGGCGGCCCTCAGAGGGAAAAACTTTCCGGCAGCACATACAATTGCGCGGCGTCTTGTTGGCGTGCCAAATGCGGGACTGCTCTAGTCGTAGCTCGCGCCGTCGCTCACGTGTGTAGGGCGCAATGACGCTGAATGCCTTCCTCACGTGGGCCTTAGATAGCGGTGGATCGAAGTCCAGATGTCTGATCGCCAGCCGCTCGCATACAGAATGGCCGTCAATGCCCAGGGCGAAGACGTCGGCGAGTGACATCCCCACCTTGAGCTCTGTCCAAGGCTTACGGCGGGCCTTGAAGTTGATGCTGGATATCTTGTGGCTCATTTGCCGGCCAGCGCACGCACCTTCTTCGCGGCAACTGCACGCGGAGACTCAGGTCGGTTGATGATGTCGGCGTACCGGGCGGAGAGCCGGTTGCCCGCCTCCATCACGCGGGTAATCGCCTGCGAGGTCGCTTCATACTGAGCTGAATCAACAGGTGCGAAGTGCGCCGCCGCCCGTTTTCGGAGAGCGTCCTGCGCGGCCTGATTGAGCCCAGAAAGGAAGGGCTGGGCATGCAGGATCGCGGCGACCGTCGCCTTGTCGCCTGCATCCACCGCGCTCATGCAGAACGTGAGGCGTTCGCCATCGCTCAAATTCTTGACGTGCGCGCGGACCTCGGCGGCGAGAGCAAGCCCTTCGCTGGTCTTCCGGCTGGGGTTGTCCAGCGCTTCGGCGACACGTTTTTCAAAGGTCTCGTGGAAGCCCTTCAGTTCCTTCATCCGTCGGTCGATTGACGGGCCGATCCTCGACCACGCCTGCCGAGCAGCTTCGACCAACTCATCAGTGGCGACGACGAGCGTAGGAACACCGTTCACCATCCGGACGTCTTGTCCCGATCTCAGCGCTTCCTTGCGCTGTGCAGCGTTGAGCGGCCGAGACTCACCGGTTGCCTTTTCGGCGTCATTCAACAAGCCGAAACTGTCATGGCAAATCTTCAGCGCTTCGCGCGCCGCGGAATATGCGGCCACGCCGATTGTGTCGGGCTGGTTCAAAATCTTGCCGACGCCCGACAACGTGTCGGGATGCATGCTGATCGGTACGTCGGTCCGAATTGGTGTGTGCTGTTCGAGCTGGTCAGTCATGGTCGGCTCCTATTGGCGGTAAGGGTTGCCCAGGTCGGTGCTGTAAACGTCGGGGCCATCGAGCGGGTGATGAAGGTGTGGGCGCAGGTGATCGCGGACGTTGTTCTGCCCAGACGTCTGCTGGTGCTCCATCGCGGCGTAGCGGGCGGCATCGGCAGCGTGGTCCGGGCCGGTTGTCAGCACGTCTTCAGGGCGTGACGGGTCGCGCTGGATGAAAGGCACGGTCTGCCAGAAGTATTTGCAGCGCGCGGTGATCCACATGCCCGGACGGCCATTCCGCTCCTTGGCGTTGTGGAGGAGCTGCCGCATCGTGGACCAGCCAGCGACGCGCTGCTTCTGGGGCCGTTGGAGGTTCACACCGAGCTCGTACAGAACTTGGAGGAGTGTATCCTGCAAACCTGCGGCGTCATCGCCGACGCCGTATGTGTTCGCACCCCACCGTCCGCACATCTCAAGGATCGCTTCGGCCAACTTGCCCGGAGGCCAGCGCAATCCCTCGTTGGGATCGTTCGGGTCAACCGTAGCTAGCTCATCCAAGAGGATGAGCGAGTTACGGGGGAATGGCCCGATGTCGCCCGGTGCCTTCAGGCAGACGTAGGTGACCGAAGGAGCCGAGCTGCCCCAATCCATCGCGAGGTACGAGCGCCAAGCCTTTGTAACGGGATAGGGCCACGCTACAGGGAGCATGTGGACTTTCTCGTCGAGTGTGCCGCCGAAAAATGCCCCGCGAGCTATATTCCAGTCGCCGTTGATCCAAGCCCGGAACAGCTCTTCGTCGTTACCGCATGCTGCGCGAAGGCGCCGCTTGTAGTCTTCGTGATCGAGATGGGGATTGTCGATCAAGGTTGACGGACAATTCACCCACGTTTCGCCGTCCAGTTCATACGGATGCCACGCAAGCTGTCGCGCGATGAAGTTCTGATGGATGAGCGCGTGCAGCGGTCCGCCCGGGTTGGCGGTGCGAACCTCACGGAGCGGGATGCCCTCGGCGCCGCGCAAGTTCGATTTCAGCAGGTCAACCCAACGGCGGTCGGCCAGCAGCCCGAACTCGTCGATGATCAGGAGCGTGAAAGATCGTCCCTGATACTTCTTATATGCGTTCGGACCGTCGAGCTGACCGCATTCGACAATCGCGCCATTGGGCAGCCGGAATGTGTGCTCTGCGCGGTTGTGCCGAACACTCTTGCCATAGGCGGTGGTGAGCAAGCTGTCCAGCTGCTCCTCCAACTCCTGCGTTGCCTTATGCGTCTCGCGGATGATGAGCGGACGTGCGTCCTCGCCATACTTCTCGACATGGCGCAGCACGAGCAGCAACGCGCCGGTTGATTTGCCGCCACCACGGCCACCGGCCATGAGCAAGTTCCAGTTCTCCGGAACCGACAGCACGGTGGATTGATACGGCGTAGGCGCGATGATGCTGCTCATAGCGTTGGCTTTCGAGCAAGGGTGGCCATGCCGTCGGCGTTGCTGCCGCCTGTGTAGAGCGGTGGACGAATGCACTGCCGCGCGAACACGGGATTGCCATCGGCATCAACGCCAACCTGCACCTGTTCGAACTCACCCATGTCGCCGGGCTGAAACATGAAGCGCGACCGCTCGGTGGTCATTGCTGATCCTCCACGGGCTTGGGCTGCTCGATCACGCTGACAGCACGCAGGTACGCTTCGGGCGTTGCAGCGTCGGGCAGGTTGATGATGATGTTGGGCCGTGCCTCGGGCCGGTCGCCCTCGACCCAGCCAAGGCGAGCCTTGGTCAGGTAGATGGCGGCAACCACGTTGCCCTTGCGCGCGGCGGTGAGCAGGTGGTGCGTCAATTCGTCGGCGAGCAACGCCTTGCCACCGGTCATTGCCTCCTCGACGTTGGGATCACGCTTCACGATGTCCATCAGCGTCTTGCGGTGGAGGCCGAGCTTCCGAGCGATGGTGGCTTGGTCCTGCCCCTCAGCAGCCATCGCTTCGATGACCTTCAGGCCAGCAGGGGTGACCGTGCATGGAGCGGTTCGGCCGGTGCCAGCGCGGGTGACGAGCGCCGCGCGTGTGGACAGCGCGAGCTGGAGGGCGGTCTTGGTGTTCGCTGCGTTCGGTTTCGAGTTTGCCATGTGCCGGTCATAGCGCTCGGCCGGAAGCGAAACTCAGGGCCTATTCGGTGCAGCAGCGCGGAACGAGCCCAGGGTGCGCGCCGAGCACGAGCCGTCTCTTTGAAAGAGAGAGGCCGAGCCGAGAAAGGCTCAATGACTGTGAAGGTTAGTGCGAGCTGGTGAGCGCCGGGGGAGCTCTCGGGGAGCAGCGCATGAGCACGGCGCGCAGAAAGCTTCAATGCTACTGTGTTTTTCGGCCAATCTCAGGCGCCTTTTTTAGCGGCGGGAGGGCTGGATCGCGATGCTGGGCACCAAGAGCAAACCGGCGAGGGGGCCGCAGGTCCGCAGCAAGGCCCGCATGGAGGAAAGCCCAGGGGCACAAGGCTTACGGCGAGCTATGCGGACTTAGCGGACTTATTTCTATTACTATAGAGAGATAGAGAAGCTACAGGGCCGCCTCCCCCTTGGGCATCTGTCGCCGTCCGGGAGAAGTTGCAAGGAGGTCCGCAGGACCGCTAAGTCTGCCAAGTGCCACTGCCAGTGGGACTTCTGCAAGCGGACCCCAGCGGACTTGCGGACTTCAGGCGCCGCCTACACCACGCTGCCACCAACAAAGCACCATCGCTCGCTCAACAGCCGCTCCAGCCGCTCAGCATAGTCCGCCGCGAGGTCGTCACCTCGATCGTAGAGGTACAAGTAGTTCCCTGTCGTGTCGCCAATCCAACAATTGAACGTGCGCGGGTCGCGGGAGAACACCATCGCGTCGGCGATGTGCGCGTCATAATCCCAGCGCATGCCTTCCGGCCGCTCGTAATCTCGATTTACCGGCAGCCAGCAGTGTTCGTAGGGCGCGTCTTTGATCTTCACAAGCGCGTAAGGCAACCATTCTGCGTTCCTAAGCTCGTGCATCTTCATCGGTTCGCTCCGTTGTTTCGGCTACCTTGGAAAGGGTCCCACGACCATTGTTCATTGTCGCGGGCTTTCCACTGCCCAGGTGCCTGCTTCACGTCCCACATCTTGCGAGCCTCCTGCAGGGGCGGCAGGTGATAGCCACTTACGTCCTTGATGCGCCCCTTGCGGAAGCCCAAGCGATTGAATGTTTCAGCCACAGCATTGAAGGTGGCAGGTGGATCAGTATGAGTACGGTGCGCTTTGTAAAATTCGGTTAGCTCTGCCGTGCCCACAAAGGGCGCGAAGCGATCAGGCTTCCGCAGTTGGTCGGTCAGCGCCGAAGCAGCCGCAGGCAAGATGCCCGCAACCAGCCAATCGTAGAACATTCGCGTGAAGCCATTCAGAGACGCATTCTTCTGATCATCCAACGCCGTCGTGCGGGGTACGTCGCGCACCTCGTAATCGGTGAGGTCATATGTAAGAAGTAGGTGCAACAGAGCTTCGTATCCGCCAGCGTCGAGTTGCTCCTTGATCGCCCGGAAGTAGGGCTTTTGCTGTTGCTGCTCAGCGGAGACGTTAAGCACCAGATAGCGCCGCTCATCAATGGCAGCAGGAACAACATGATCTTCATTAGAGGCCATGATGAGGTGGACGAAATTCGGAGAAGTCTCGACGTCAACTCCTTTGGCCTCGATGGCGATCGTTTCCTCGGTGATTAGGGTTTTGAGGATTGAACCGTGCTTCTTGTCTCCAGCATAGAACGCCTCGTCCGCGAACAGCACCACAACGTCTCGCAGGTGTGAGTTGAAGTTACCCACAAGGTGGCTCGGATTGCTGATCGGCAGGTAATGACGGCCGAACAGCGCGCCGAAATGTTTGGCGAAGAACGACTTGCCGACGCCTCTGCCGCCGCGAAGCACGATCGCTACCTCACCTTGGCTTGCCGGTTGCTGCACGGCACGCGCTAACCAGCCCAGAAGGTAGCGGTAGGTCGTTTCGTCGTTGGAGCAGACGTTGCGCTTGATGTGATCGAGGAACAGGCTGCAGTCGCCGGGTCGCGCCTCGCAGCCGTAGCCCTTCCAAAGGTTGTAGCTGTTCGGCACTTCCATATTCGGAGCGAACACGATGGTCTTGAACTCTCGCCGATCGGGGTGCTCCAGCCACCACTTGCCGACCGGCACCATGTGTGGCGTCTTCCCATCCTTTTTGGTGCCCGCTTGCACCGTCTTGTTCATGTAGGAATTGCGGAAATCCTCGAACGAAATGCGGGTGAGCCTGCTACGGTTGAGCACCGGGTCCATTACCTCTTCAATCACTCGGCACTTGCCGCCGACGTTTTTCACGACGGCGTACTCTTCGTTCAGCTTGCGGAGCCACGGGTCGACGATCTCCTCGGTGGCGCGCTCGATCTGGCGCAGCGCATACCGTTCGGCGTTGTTGCCTTTCTCCAGGATGCTTTCACTGATGCCGTAGTCCGGATCGGTGAGGATGCTGAACACCACCTCATTCGGCACATTGCAGCGCAGCAGCTGGCACACGCAGTCGAACACCCACATGGAGCGGCTGTTGTCGCCTTCCTTGGGCTCGTCGGGATGCCGACCCTGCACGCAGATGACCTTCACCCGGTCGGGCACATTCCACTGGTCTAGCTCGTTGATGTCGGCGAGGCGTTCAACGTTGCCGCTGATCTTCACCGTGCGCTCAGGGGATGTGAACCCCTTGAGGTCAGGTGACTGCACCGCCTGGGCTTGAGTGAACTTGGTGAGCGGATAGATGGCCTCCGGTGCCCAGGAGACCAGCTTGGCCAGCTCAGGCTTCCGGCCCTTCTTGATCTTCTTGGCGTCCGGCACGTTGATGGTGCCAGGCAGCCGCATAATGCGGTCGATGTTGTGACAGTTGTCACCGCCGAACAGAATTTCGAGCTGCTGGTTCCAGCGCTTGGCGTCCTCGGCCAAGGCGAGCTCGCCGTTGACCGGGATCGGCGTCTCGAGTTTCCAGAAGCCCTGATAGCCACCGCCAGAAAATATAATAGCTGTTGGCTCAGGAACACCTGTAGGAAGTTTAGGGCCGAACAGATCGGCGCACCGCACTCTTTCCGCTTCAAGGTCTTCACCAGCGCGAGGGTCGATATCAACGTGGAGGTAGGCGACCTCCTTGATGTCTTCGCGCTCGGCCTTCTTGGAGAGGTCGCGCGTCGGAGGGTTGACTGACCAGTATAGGTTGCGGTCACCGTTGTAGCTCTTCAGCCACGACAACAATTCCTGCTCTTGCACAGGGTAGAAGGTCTTCGTCTCGATGGCCTTGCGATCGGTACGAATGGCGGTGAGCACCCACGGTCCATTGGGATAGACCTTCGTCAAGAAGTCGATCGCCGCTTTATTGTCAGGCACCGGAGCACTCATGCCGAGACCTTTCGATCCCGGCGCGATGCGACAGCCCGGTGCGCACGCGTGCGGCGGAGCCCAGCGCTGCTGTCAGCCGCCTCCACCTGGGCCTGCATCCATGCGTCTACCTGAGACTCAAGGAAGACTACCTTGTGAGGCCCAAGGGCGACGGAGCGGGGAAATGTCCCGGCCTTGATCCGCTCGTACAGCTCGGTTTTGCACAGGCAAACCCTGTCGAGCACCTGCTTTACGCTGATAAATCGTTCGGCCATGGCCGCATTCCTCGCAAACAAATCACGCCTGCGAGGGATTGTGGCGCGTCGGGACCGTCGAAACTTAGGGCCTATTCGGCTTCGCCTTTTCGCGCAGCGCTTTGCGCTTGATCGTGCCCTCTAGATTTGCGCTGTTGGCCAGCGAATAGCGACCAAATTCCTCAACAATCAGATGTAGGAGCCGGGCCTCCGCGTTGCATTCGGAGAGCTGGTAGGGAGAGCGGCCAAACTTTGGTTTGAAGGGCTTCCCAATCGTCTCGATCCACCACGTGGAGATCAGAGCAAAGACAGGATGAAGAAAGAGCGGTGACGGTCCTCCATCACGGTCTTGATTGGTACTTGGCTTACCAGCCGTCTTTTTCTTGAGAAGCCGGTCATAATGGTCGTACCAACTCCGCATGTGCTCCTTGAATTGGTCAGGATGGTCTGCCCAATATTGGCTGTAGTCATACGCGGGGTCGCCCGGCTCGCTGAGGTGCTCGTTATCTTCCAGCTTCCGGTTGTAGCCGAGCAAGCGTGGCTCCAAGTCGTCCTTCTCTTTTTGGAACTCCCATCGAGCCTTCTCGATCAGGCGTCGCAGGCTGTCCGCAAAGGGTGACAGGTCGACGCTTGGCTTCTCGATTGGCTGGTGGTGCCGCAGCGCTTTGATGGGCTTGACGACCTCGGAAATTATGAATGCTGTAGGGTCGTCGTCTTCAACGTCGACGTCGGGCGGAATTGGGGCTTTCACCTCACCACCCCCATCACGTGCTGTGCGTAAGCGGCGAGCGCGGCCTTCTTCTCCTCAAGGTACCCATGCTTATTATATGTCTTCTGCAGGCCCGGCTTGGCGTGCCCGAGGACAGCGTCGCGGACCTCCTGATTGAAGCCCAGGTGAGCGAGGCGGGTCTCGCAGGTGACGCGGAAATCATGCACGCGGAAATAGGCCAGCTTGGCTTCCGGATCATCTTTCCGCATAGCACCGAGCGCTGCATCATCCAGGCGCCGTTTGGCCTTCGAGAAGCCTGACACGGGGGCGGTGCCGTCCATCGTGGAGAAGATGAAGTAGTCGTTGCCTTCCCAAATAGGCAGGGTGTCGAAGATCGACCATGCTTCGTCGGATATCGGTACGATGTGGTCGCGCTTGCCCTTGTAGCGGACCTTCGGAACTTCCAAGAGGCGCTTCTCTGCGCTGATCTCGGAGCGAGACGCAGCGGCCCATTCGTTGCGACGTTGTCCAGTCAACATCAGCATTTGGTACATCGGACCGAACGGATACATCAGGCTACGCGCCGCGTTCCAAACGTAGCGCAGCTCGTCATCCATCAATGCTCTTCCCGCCTCCTCGTTGGGCTTCAGGTCGCCGCGTCGCATTCCATGGACCGGGCTGGCAGCGACGATCTCACGGTCAACCGCCCAATTGAAGAAACGAGACAGATGTTTGCGGACCTCGATGGCGATGGACGTTTTCTCGCTGGCGACCAGCTCGTCTAACAGCTCGTGCACGTCACTGCGACGGAGGTCCTGCACCGGCATGTCGGACCACTCTGGCTCCACGTACCGTTTCAGGGTGCTCTGGATATTCTTCCAGTTCTTCACGTTCGGCTTCAGCTCCAGCTCAACAAACCGAGCGCAGGCCTTCTCGAACGTGTTGGTATGGCGGATGAGGTTCTTTTCCCGCCGTTCATCCCGAGGGTCGCGCCCTTCTGTGGCCGCCTGGATGATCTTGCGCGCCTCGTTGCGGGCTTCCGTGAGCTCCAATGGCGGGGTCGCGCCCAGGGTGATCCGGTGCTGAACGCCGGTGATGAGTCGCCCGTTGCTGTTCGCTCCGCCCTCACCTGGCACCTTGTAGATGACGCTGAACGACTTGACGCCGCGCGGGGTCACCCGAAGGACAAGCCCAGGGCAGACCTCGTCCTCAATCTCCATCCGGCCACTCGGCGGGGCGGCGGCCGGGTCGTATTTCAGCCGTTCGATGCTTTGCGGGGTGAACCGTTTCTGCTGCCGTGTGCGAGCCATTGAATCCTCCGGGGGAGCGTCGGGGGAGCGAAGATTGCGCATTTCCACGCGAACTCGTCCGAACTCTACCGAAGGGATTATAGAGCGATTACAAAGCCTTGGGCTCTCAAATACTTACTCATGGTTACTATCTCGGCCCATACACCTCTACATTGGTAATGGAGAGGTCGACAGTTCAATCCTGTCTGGCAGCACCAGGATCTTCGCAAACGATGGCAGTCGTAGGCACGCGGTGCACCCGCGTGCGCTGGATCAATGCGCCAGCAGCACGCCCGCCCCGCCGATCGTCAGCACGACGTAGAACGCGAACACACTGCCGACCCATTTCCAATCGATCTGATCGTGTTCGGGGCTGAGGCCTTCGATGATGCCGTGCATGATGGTTTCCTTCAGAAGCGTTTTCGAGCGAAGCGGGTACCGGTTCGCGTGATGAAAACGCGTCAAAACAAGAATCCAGGGCCCCGTTCCGATTCAATCGGAACGGAAAAAGCTCTAGAAGTCGCATGCGCGGTGTATAGCCCGCACCTCGAGCACGTCATGTGACTCACTTCACATTTTGCCATCGCGGAGCGGACCCAGCGTGACCGGCCCAGAACTGAAGAAATTGCGCGAACATCTCGGCGAGGCGCTCGGCCGCGAGCTGACGGCGGCTGACATGGCGAAGCTGTGCGGGCTGTCGGCTGCCGGCGGCGCCGAGAAGCTGCGCAGGTGGGAAGTCACCGGCCCGACCCCGAAGGTTGCCGCCCTGCTGCGCGTGCTGGCGATGGCGAGCGAGCGCTATCCGATCCTGGAGAAGTTCGACGTGTTCGATCGCCACGACGTTCCGGTCAGGGATCGCGCCGCGCGTCGCCAGGCGTTCCGCGAGCAGATGCGCGACGACGTGCGCAAGCGACTGGCCTAAAGCGCGATGAGATTAGGTTGAATCATCATCGCGCTTTAGCTCCTTGTTTGAGCATGATCTTCTCGGAAAACCGCTTCGCACTTTTCCGGATCATGCTCTAGCCGACGGCTTGGTTAACGGGAAATGCGCGCCGCGCGCACCGCGTTAAAGCCTTGGTTCATTCCACCTTAAGCGTTCGTTAGGCACAACAAAACGTTTCGCCGCAAAGGCTGCGACTTAACGCTCCGAGCAGCATTCGGGTGACTGCATTTTATTCAAATGCGGTCTAACCCATCCGCCATGGATGGCGCCCATTCACGCTGCGCCTCATGACTTGTCCGGAGACTGCCCCCATGAAGACGTTCCTGCTCGCAACCGCAGCCGCCGCGGCTGCCGTCGCTGCCTTTGGCGCGACCGCCAACGCCGCCGATTTTAACCGTGGCTATTATCAGAAGGCGCCCGCGCCTGTTTACGCCGCGCCGCTCTACAACTGGACCGGCTTCTATCTCGGCGGCCATCTCGGCGGCGTGTTCTCCCAGAACAACAATTTCAACGGCCTCGCGCTGTCGGACTCCGACGCCCGCTTCATGGGCGGCGTGCAGGGCGGCTACGACTGGCAGTTGTCGCCGATGTGGGTGATCGGCCTCGAAGGCCAGTATTCCTGGGTCGGCGGCCATCAGCTCAACGCGATCTTCCCGGGCGGCTACGTCTACAACAACAACCAGCGCGGCATCGGCTCGATCACCGGTCGCGTCGGCTACACCTGGGGTCCGGGCCTAATCTATGTGAAGGGCGGTTACGCCTATTCCGACAACAACGAAACGGTGACGCTTGGCGGCGCGCCGGTCGGCTTCACGCTCAGCGACAACCACAGCAACGGCTGGACCATCGGCGGCGGCGCCGAATACATGTTCGCGCCGAACTGGTCGGCCAAGGTCGAATACCAGTACTACGACTTCGGCGACAGCCGCTTCACCGCGCCTGGTGCGCTGGTGCCGGTCGGCAGCTTCCACAATGACGAGCACACGGTGAAGGCGGGCCTCAACTACCGCTTCAATCTCGGCAACCTCGGCGGCCCCGCCTACGGCCGCTACTGAGAATACTGCCCACAACCGATAGTGGAAAAGGCCGGCTCACGCCGGCCTTTTTGCGTCCGATCGCGTGCATCGATTCCGCACAGCGAACCAGGACGGCCTGCTGCGCGGCAGCCCTGAAAAATCCCACAGATCGCCGCAATTTTCCCGATTTTGTTAACCGGCCGCACCGATACTCCCGCGCCGGGGAAACATCCAAGAGTAGTGGCCAAGGATAGTGGCCAAGCGTAGTGGGCCAGGGGGCACAGGGGCAATGGCGTTTCGGTTCAAGCTCGGCAAATCAAATCTCAAGCGTATCCATCTGCCGCAGATGGGCGTCAGGGGCAGCCTGTTCGCAGCGTTCGCTGTCATCGCAGGCATGGCGCTGGTGATCAGCGCAGGGGCCGGCATCGTGCTGCATCAGCTCGGCGGCACCATGACCGATCTCTCCGGCCGCGACATTCCGCGGCTTGCCGCGAGCCTGCAACTTGCCGCGCAAAGCGCCTCGCTCGCGGCGCAAGGTCCCGGCCTGCTCGCCGTGCAGAGCGAGGACGCGCTGAACGATCGCACCAAGAAGGTGCAGGACGTCGCGCGGCTTACCAACGCCAAGCTTGGCGAGATCATCGAGCTCGGCGCCGACAAATCCGTGGTCAGCGCGCTGCAGGAGAACGTCAAGAACACCGACGAGGCGACCAAGAGCCTGATCTCGGCGGCGCGCGAGCGGCTCGAGGTCGGCGCGCTGCGCGACAAGCAGTACAACGCGCTGCGCAAGGCGCAGGCGGCGTTCGTCTCCGCCGCAAGTCCGGCGATGCTCGACGCGCAGACCCGCCTCAACGCCATCCTCGCCGCGGCAGAAGTGTCCGCGGACGACGCCACCGAAGCGGCCCGCACCGTCGGCCAGATCAGCAACGTGCTCGCCGCCGGCAATCTGATGGCCGCCGACATGACCGCGGCGCTGTCGGCCAATTCCAGCGAAACCCTCGATGCGATCGAGGCCGAGTTCAAGGCCGGGCGCGAACGCGTCAAGTCCAACCTCGAGGACCTGCCGAACAATCCCGCGATCGTTGCGGTGCGCGACACCGCCTCGAGGCTGCTGGTGCTCGGCGAAGGCAAGACCGGCGTGTTCAAGATCCGCCAGAAGGAGCTCGACGCGATCGACTACGGCCAGACCATCCTGGAAGAGACGCGCAAGCTCAATGTCGGGCTCGGCATCAGCGTCCAGCAGCTGGTCGACGCGGTGCAGAAGGAGACCGACAGTTCGACTTTCCAGGCGCGGCAGCAGATCTCGCTCGCGACCATGGTGATGATCGGCCTCGGCGCCCTGACGCTGGTCGGCTCGTTCCTGTTCGTCTGGCTCTATGTCGGACGCAACATCCTGCGCCGCATCCGCGGCCTGCAGCGCTCGATGCAGCTGTTGTCCGACGGCGACCTCGACACCGAGATCCCGCAGAGCCGCCAGCGCGACGAGATCGCCGTCATGGCCGACGCGCTGCAGGTGTTCCGCGAGAGCATGGTCGAGAGCCGCGAGCTCACGGAAAACCAGAACAAGGACCGCAGCGCCAAGGCGGAGCGCGCCTCGCGCATGGAAGCGCAGATCGTCACGTTCGAATCCAACGTCCGCAGCGCGCTCGGCAGCCTGCAGACCGCGGCGAACTCGATGCAATCGACCGCGCAGAGCATGTCGGCGACCGCCGACCAGTCGAGCGCGCTGGTCAACGCCGTCGCGTCGGCCGCCGAGGAAACCTCGGTCAACGTGCAGACGGTATCGGCCGGCACCGAGGAGCTGTCGTCCTCGATCCAGGAGATCGGCCGCCAGGTCGTCACCTCGGCGGAGATCGCCCGCAAGGCGGTGGAGGAAGCCAGCGCCACCGACAGCACGATGCAGGGGCTCGCCGACAATGCCGCACGCATCAGCGTCGTGGTCGACCTGATCCAGACCATCGCCTCGCAAACCAATCTGCTCGCGCTCAACGCCACCATCGAGGCGGCGCGCGCCGGCGAGGCCGGCCGCGGCTTTGCCGTGGTCGCCTCCGAGGTGAAGAACCTCGCGAGCCAGACCGCCAAGGCGACCGAGGAAATCCGCCAGCAGATCGTCAGCATGCAGGAGGTGACGACCACGGCCGTCTCCGCCATCCGCAACATCTCGAGCACGATCGGCGAGATCAACGACGTCACCACCGCGATCGCCGCCGCGGTCGAGCAGCAGGGCGCGGCGACCCGCGAGATCGCCCGCAACATCCAGCATGCGGCGGGCGGCACCAGCGAGGTGTCGAGTAACATCGTCGGCGTCTCGACCGCCTCGGCCGAGGCGGGCACCGCCGCCGGCGAGGTGCTGAGCGCCTCCGACGCACTGCGCCGCGAGGCCGACGTGCTGCGCTCGGAGATCGACGGCTTCCTGTCGAACATCCGCGCGGCGTAGCAACGATATCCCGTAGCCCGGATGAAGCCAACGGGTCGCGCGAACGCGCGCCCGATGACAGGCTCCGCGAAATCCGGGACCACGATTTGTCTTCCCCTTCCCCCTGAAAGGGGGAAGGTCGGGATGGGGGTTCAGCCGCAGGCGACGCTCCATGTGGAGAGAGCAGATCCCCACCCGCTTCGCTCTGCGAGCAAAGCGACCTCCCCTTTTCAAGGGGAGGTTTGTCCGGATTGCGCTTCGCTTCATCCGGGCTACGGAATTCCGGCGACTTCCCAGCGTATTCTCCGGACGACTATCTGATTTTTCGGCTGGCGCGGCGGCCCGTGTGCCGCTAAGCCGGTAGCATGCATACGAAGACCGACCCCGTGCACTCCTCGGCGGAGGCACTGCGATACCCTTGGGAGAACCATCCCGGCCACGACCAGGTCGTGGAGGTGGCTCCCGGCGTGCTGTGGGCGCGGCTGAAGCTGCCGTTCCGCCTCAACCATGTGAACATCTATCTGCTCGCCGACGGCGACGGCTGGACCATGGTGGATGCCGGCTTCGGCAACGAGGAATCGATCGCGGCCTGGACCACGCTGTTCGAGGGGCCGCTGAAGCACGTCAAGGTCACCCGCCTGATCGTGACGCATTCGCACCCCGACCATGTCGGTCTCGCCGGCTGGATCACCGAGCGCTTCGGCTGTCCGCTGTTCATGTCGCAGGTGGAATATCTGCAGTCGGTCTATCACCAGAATCGCGGCACCGAGGAGCGGCGCAACGCGCAGCGGCTGTTCTTCCGCCGCCACGGCATGGACGAGGACCTGACCGAGAAACTGCTCGGCCGCGGCCAGGACTATTTGAAGCGCGTGTCGGTGCTGCCGCCGTCCTATCACCGCCTTACCCATGGCGACGAGGTCGTGATCGGCACGCGGCGCTTCAAGGTGATTACCGGCGGCGGCCACGCGCTCGACCAGGTGATGCTGTATTGCGCGGCCGACAAGCTGTTCCTGTCCGCCGACCAGGTGCTGAGCAAGATCTCGCCCAATGTCAGCGTCTGGGCGGTCGAGCCCGAGCAGAACTCGCTCGGCGAATATCTGGCGTCGCTGGCGAGCCTGACCACCACCCTGCCCTACGACGTGATGGTGCTGCCCGGCCACGGCGTACCGTTCTACGGGCTGAAGACCCGGATCAAGCAGCTCGCCGATCACCATGAGGAGCGCTGCCGGCTGATCGCCGAGGCCTGCCGCGAGGTGCCGCAGACCTCCAAGGAGCTGGTGCCGGTGGTGTTCCACAAGCACGTGCTGGACGAGCACCAGATGGGCTTCGCCGCCGGCGAGCTGGTCGCCCATGTCAACTACATGCTGGTCGAGGGCCGCCTGACGGCCGAGATGCACGCCGACGGCATGCTGCGCTTCAAGACGACCTGAACCCGGCCGGGCGGCAAGGCATCGCCCAGCGATTTGACCGAAATCAAGCCGAACGGCCCCGGCTAGGGCAATTTGCCCAACTGCGGCGCATGCCCAGATGTGGGTCAATGCATGGACATTAGAGCTGGAAAAGCTCTAAGAAGTAGCAATCATTCCGGTCAGGTTCCGCTTTCTGGGTTTGCCGATGGATTACAGCCAGTTTTTCAATGCCGCCCTCAACCGCCTGCACGACGAGCGGCGCTACCGGGTGTTCGCCGACCTCGAGCGGATCGCGGGACGCTTCCCGCACGCGACCTGGCATTCGCCGAGAGGCAGCCGCAACGTCGTGATCTGGTGCTCCAACGACTATCTCGGCATGGGCCAGCACCCCAAGGTGGTCGGTGCCATGGTCGAGACCGCGACCCGGGTCGGCACCGGCGCCGGCGGCACCCGCAACATCGCGGGCACCCATCACCCGCTGGTGCAACTCGAGGCGGAACTCGCCGACCTCCACGGCAAGGAAGCCTCGCTGCTGTTCACCTCGGGCTATGTCTCGAACCAGACCGGCATCTCGACGCTCGCCAAGCTGATCCCGAACTGCCTGATCCTTTCGGACGCGCTGAACCACAATTCGATGATCGAGGGCGTGCGCCAGGCCGGCTGCGAGCGCCAGATCTTCCGCCACAACGACGTCGCGCATCTCGAGGAGCTCCTGATCGCCGCCGGTCCCGACCGGCCGAAGCTGATCGTCTGCGAGAGCCTTTATTCGATGGACGGCGACGTCGCGCCGCTCGGCAAGATCTGCGATCTCGCCGAGCAATACGGCGCCATGACCTATCTCGACGAAGTGCATGCGGTCGGCATGTACGGCCCGCGCGGCGGCGGCATCGCCGAGCGCGACGGCGTGATGCACCGGATCGATATCGTCGAGGGCACGCTGGCAAAAGCGTTCGGCTGCCTCGGCGGCTACATTGCAGGCCGCGCCGAGGTCATCGACGCGGTGCGCTCCTATGCGCCGGGCTTCATCTTCACCACCGCGCTGCCGCCGGCGATCTGCTCGGCCGCGACGGCTGCGATCCGGCACCTGAAGACCTCGAACTGGGAGCGCGAGCGCCACCAGGACCGCGCCGCCCGCACCAAGGCGATCCTGACCGCCGCCGGCCTGCCTGTCATGTCGAGCGACACCCATATCGTGCCGCTGTTCGTCGGCGATCCCGAGAAGTGCAAGCGCGCCTCCGACCTGCTGCTCGAGGACCACGGCATCTATATCCAGCCGATCAACTATCCGACGGTCGCCAAGGGCACCGAGCGGCTGCGCATCACGCCCTCGCCCTACCATGACGACGGCCTGATCGACGCGCTGGCCGAGGCGCTGCTCCAGGTCTGGGACCGGCTCGGCCTGCCGCTGCGCCAGAAGTCGCTGGCCGCCGAGTAACCCTATTCGTTTCCGACCCCGAATTTGGGCCGGCCGTGCATCGCGCGGCCGGCCCTTTGCGTTATATAATCCGGTATCCGGCCCCTTCCCCGGCCTGGACGGAGATAAGCAGCGATGCTGCACGACTGGGGCGTAATCGCCACGGCGTTCGCCTACATCGGATTGTTGTTCTTCATTGCCAGCCGCGGCGACCGCACGTCGCCGGGCGAGCGCGGCCGTGCCAGCCAGTGGATCTATCCGCTGTCGCTGGCGATCTACTGCACCTCCTGGACCTTCTTCGGCTCGGTCGGCTTCGCCACCCGCACCAGCATCGACTTCCTGGCGATCTATGTCGGCCCGATCGTGATGGTCGGACTGTGCACGCCGCTGCTGCGCCGGGTGATCGCGCTCGCCAAGTCGCAGAACATCACCTCGATCGCCGACTTCATCGCCGCGCGCTACGGCAAGAGCCAGGCGGTGGCGGCGACCGTGGCGCTGATCGCGATCATCGGCTCCGTGCCCTACATCGCGCTGCAGCTGAAGGCGGTGGCGGCGTCGCTGGAGACCATCCTGAGCGAGGACCAGGCGTTCTCGAAAATCCCCGTGATTGGCGACATCGCGCTGATGGTGACGCTGGCGATGGCGGTGTTCGCGGTGCTGTTCGGCACCCGCCACACCGACGCGACCGAGCACCAGCACGGCCTGATCCTGGCGATCGCGGCCGAATCCATCGTCAAGTTGGTCGCCTTCATCGCCGCCGGCGCCTTCGTCACCTTCTGGATGTTCTCTCCGGTCGAGCTCTACGAGCGCGCCCTGAAGACGCCGGAGGCGGTGCGCGCGATCGAATATGTGCCGTCGATCGGCAATTTCCTGATCATGACGCTGCTGTCGTTCTGCGCGGTCATGCTGCTGCCGCGCCAGTTCCATGTCAGCGTGGTCGAGAATTCGACGCCCGCCGAAGTCACCCGGGCGCGCTGGCTGTTTCCGCTCTATCTTATCGCCATCAACCTGTTCGTGATTCCGATCGCGATCGCCGGCCTCGTCATCTTCCCGTTCGGCGCGGTCGATGCCGACATGTTCGTGCTGGCGCTGCCGATCGAGGGCAATTCGCAATTGCTCAGCCTCGCCGTGTTCGTCGGCGGGCTGTCGGCGGCGACCGCGATGGTGATCGTCGAATGCGTCGCGCTGTCGATCATGGTCTCCAACGACATCGTGCTGCCGCTGGTCCTGCCGCGTAGCGACGATGCCAGCGCCGGCCAGAAGGACTTTGGCGATTTCCTGCTGAAGGCGCGCCGCTTCTCGATCTTCGCCATCATGGTGCTGGCGTATTTCTACTATCGCGCGCTCGGCAACACCCAGCTGGTCGCGATCGGCCTGTTGTCGTTTGCCGCGATCAGCCAGCTGGCGCCGGCGTTCTTCGGCGGCCTGTTCTGGCGCAGGGCCACCGCCCGCGGCGCCATGGCGGGCATGCTGGTCGGCTTCGCGACGTGGCTCTACACGCTGTTCATCCCGAGTTTCCTGGAAACCTCGACCGCCGGCCTGATGCTGCTGCAGCACGGGCCGTTCGGGATCGAGGCGCTGCGGCCGCAGGCGCTGTTCGACGCCGACCTGCCACCGCTGCTGCACGGCGTGCTGTGGAGCCTTGCGCTCAACATCCTCACCTATGTGCTGTTCTCGCTGGCGCGCGCGCCGTCCTCGATCGAGCTGTTGCAGGCCGACGTGTTCGTGCCCAACGCGCTGGCGCCGATCGCGCCCAGCTTCCGGCGCTGGCGCACCACGGTGACGGTGGAGGACATCCAGAGCACGGTGACGCAATATCTCGGCCCCGACCGGACCCGCGAGGCCTTCGCCTCCTTCGCCGTCGACCGCAACATCGTGCTGCTGGCGTCGGCACCGGCCGATTTCGAGCTGCTGCAGCATGCCGAGCGCTTGATCGCCTCCTCGATCGGGGCGGCGTCCTCGCGCCTCGTGATGTCGCTGCTGCTGCAACGGCGCACGGTGTCGGCCAAGGCCGCGCTGAAACTGCTCGACGATTCCCACGCCGCCCTGCACTTCAACCGCGAGATCCTGCAGACCGCGCTCAATCACGTGCGCCAGGGCATCGCGGTGTTCGACGCCGATCTGCAGCTGATCTGTTCCAACCGCCAGTTCTCCGAATTGCTGGGGCTGCCGCAGCATCTGGTGCAGCTCGGCATCCCGCTGTCCGAGATCCTCGAATTCATGGGCGCGATCAGTCCGCCCGCGTCCGGCGACGGCGACAGCCTGCTGCAGGCCCGCCTGCGCGCCTACACCACCGAGGGCGAGCCCTATCTGGAACGTTTCACCGACCGCCATCTGGTGATCGAGGTGCGTGCCAACCGGATGCCGGGCGGCGGGCTCGTCATCACCTTCTCCGACGTCACGCCGAGCTTCGAGGCGGCGGAGGCGCTGGAGCGCGCCAACGCGACGCTGGAGAAGCGGGTGCGCGACCGCACCGAGGAGCTGACGCGGTTGAACTCGGAGCTCGCGCTCGCCAAGGGCATCGCGGAAGACGCCAACGCCTCCAAGACGCGTTTCCTGGCGGCCGCCAGCCACGACATCCTGCAGCCGCTCAACGCGGCGCGCCTCTATGTCACGAGCCTGGTCGAGCGCCAGAACGGCGGCGAGGATTCCCGCCTGGTCGAGAACATCGACGACTCGCTCGAGGCGATCGAGGACATCCTGGGCGCGCTGCTCGACATTTCCAGGCTCGATGCCGGCGCCATGACGCCGGCGATCACGAGCTTCCGGATGGCCGACCTGATGCGCTCGCTGGAGATCGAGTTCATGCCGATCGCCCGCGACAAGGGCCTCGACCTGCGCTTCGTGGCCTGCTCGCTGCCGGTCGAATCCGACCGCTCGCTGCTGCGCCGGCTGCTGCAGAACTTCATCTCCAACGCGATCAAATATACCCCGCGCGGCCGCGTCCTGATCGGTTGCCGCCGCCGCGGCGCCACGCTCCAGATCAGCATCTTCGACACCGGCGTCGGCATTCCCGTGCAGAAGCGCGGCGAGATATTCAAGGAGTTCCATCGCCTCGAGCAGGGCGCCCGGATCGCGCGCGGCCTCGGCCTCGGCCTGTCGATCGTCGAGCGGCTGGCGCGGGTGCTCAACCACCGCATCGCGATCTCGGCCAATGTCAGCGGCGGCTCGGCGTTCTCGGTCACCGTGCCGGTCGCGACCGCGGTCAACCATACCGCGGCGGTCACCACCGCGACGCCGCTATCGAAGACGCCGATGAGCGGTTCGCTGATCGTCTGCATCGAGAACGATCCCGCCATCCTCGACGGCATGAAGACGCTGCTGACGGCGTGGGACGCCGAGGTGATCGCGGTGCTCGACGCCGAGGGCGCGATCAGCGCGATCGAGGCCGCCGGCGGCCGCGTCACCGGCGTGCTGGTCGACTACCATCTCGACCGCGGCAACGGCGTCGCCGCGATCCGCGAGATCCGCCGCCGCTTCGGTGACGGCATTCCGGCGATTCTGATCACCGCCGACCGCAGCCCCGCGGTGCGCGCCGCCGCGCGCGAGGAGAACATCGCGGTGCTGAACAAGCCGGTCAAACCCGCCTCGCTGCGCGCCCTGCTCGGACAATGGCGCACCCAGCAGATGGTGGCGGCGGAGTAGCGCGCGGCGGCGCAATCCGGGCGCGCATCTCGCTTTGGATCATGATGCGACTGGATCGAATCGCATCATAAAGGCGCCGCAAAGACACTGCGCTCCCTCCCGTAAGCGCGAGAGGTAAAGCCAGCCGCGGAGTGGCCGGCTCAACCGAAAATCACATGCTCCAGCAAGATCGCCAGGCGTCAGTTCAGTTCGGTCCCATTCCGGCCGACGCCGGGTGCCCTGGCACCTGAAAGCGCTTGCCTGTGTCGGTAACGTTGGTTCCGTCGACCTTGAGGATCGAGAAATCCTGGCTGAGGTAGTTCCCGACCAGGATGTATTTTCCGTCGGGCGTGAAGACCGCGGCCTCAGGCAGTCCGCCGACTTCGATATCTCCGGTCTTGGTAACTTTCTTGCCGTCGATCTTCAGGACCGAGACGCTGCCGTTCTTCTCGTGGAAGAACGCATTCTTCATGTTCGAGCCGCGCAGGATCACCGAGACTGCGAGATCCCCCTTCGGACTGACGCCAAGCCCCTCCGGTCCATCGCCGACCACCACGCGATCGATGATGCGCGGCGGCTTCGCTTCGAGATCGATGACGCTGGCCGTGTCGACGCTGCCGTCCGACGCGCCTGAGTTGCCATTGTCCGACGTCAACGCGATCTTGCTGTTCGGGGTCACTGCGACATTGTAAGGCCATTGGCCGACCGGCAGGTCTATCTTGTTGTAGGTGACTTTGTCGCCGGCGATATCGAGCACCGATATCTTGTGCCCGGGAAAACGCGCGACCAGCGCGTGCTTGCCGTCTGGCGCGAACGCGACATGTGCGACACTGTCAGGCATCGATATCGTGTCGGTGATCTTGACGTCAGTGCCGTTGACCGAAAGTACGCTGATCGAATTGTCCCCGCGGTTGGCAACCAACGCCATCTTGCCATCGGGACTGAAGCTCAAGCCTGATGGCTGCTTTCCGCCGGCAATGGTCGCTGCCAGCTTGGGCGGGGTCGCCTTGAGATCGATCACATAGATCTTGTTATCCGGCACCTGCTTCAGAGCGTCGCCTTCCTTCACCACGTCGACCGAATCCGCGACCAGCGCCACCGTTCCGGTCGGATCGATCGCGACGTTGACCGGGGGGCCGACTACCGAGTTCTTCAATGGGAGAGAAGCCGCAATCTTCGGGTTCTCGGGATCGGCGAGATCGACGATCAGCACTTGATCCTTGCCGGGCGCTGACAGCACCGGCTTGCCGTCGTCGTCCCACAACAGCTTCTCGTCCAGGCCGACGATCATCAGGGGCTTGGCCTGAGCGCAATTGAAAGAGCTGGTACCGAGAAGGATTGCCGCAGCCAGAGATAGTCCGGCGGCGCGAGTGACGGAAATCATGGCGTTCTCCCCAAAAGCACGCGGCCTCTCACGGGCCGATGCCGGACAGGATACTCGGTTTTCGACCGATGCGCAGTTTGAATGGGATCTGGATGGCTTCGCGGAAGCGTGCCATCGGGCGCGTTTTCGCGCCACCCATCGGCTCGCAATGCCGTGGCCCGAGCCCGGCAATCACAGCTGGAGTTGCTCGGGACTACGTCGGCGGAGTGCCCTGGCGCCACTGGCCGCCGGCGATCTTGGCGGCGGCGATCACGGCTTGGGTGCGGCTTTCGACGCCGAGCTTCTGCAGGATCGCCGAGACATGGGCCTTGATGGTGGCTTCGGAGACGCCGAGCTCATAGGCAATCTGCTTGTTGAGCAGCCCCTCGGACAGCATCATCAGCACCCGCACCTGCTGCGGGGTCAGCGTGACCAGCCGGTCGCGCAGCCGCGTCATGTCGGGATCGCCGGCCGCCGACAGATCGGTGTCCGGTGGCACCCAGACGTCACCCTCCATCACCTTCATGATGGCATCCCGCAACGTCTCGACGCCGAAGCGCTTGGGGATGAAGCCGGAGGCGCCGAAGTCGAGCGAGCGCCGGATGGTTCCGGCATCGTCACTGGCGGAGACGATGACGACCGGGATCGCAGGGTATTGCGCCCGCAGATAGATCAGGCCGGAGAAGCCGCTGATCCCCGGCATGCTCAGATCGAGCAGGATCAGGTCGACCTCGGAGTCCCGCTCCAACAGCGCGGTCAGGTCCTCGAACGATCCGGCCTCGCTGATCGTGGCCGATCTCACGACGCTCGACACCGCCTGACGCAACGCATCGCGGAACAGCGGATGGTCGTCGGCGATGACAAGATGAGTATTGGCAGCAGTAGTCATCTCAGTCCCACAAGCGGGCTTTAGGCAAACCCGCGTCGCTCGGTTTTCGCCCGCGCGGCAGTATCACGCAAGCGCTTGATAATACCAGATGCCAACGCGGTTAACCCGCGCAGCTTGTGCGCCGCAATAGACGCCTGCGAAGGCGTTCCATCCTGCTCTTCCTTCTGAAGATAGGTTCGATCCTGAAAAGGCCAAAAGTCTTATTGGGGCGGGTTTCACTGCGATGTTACCTTCATCTCAAGCCGAGGGCCTATTCGGGCCTCACCCGCCAGCCGGGGGCGAGCATGGCAGCAATATTTCGGGGGGAGCAATCCAGATGTCCACTATGACTGCAACTTCGGCGCGGCCCGCCGGCATGACAAAGGATGAGCGTTTCGTCATCCTCGCGTCGTCGCTCGGTACCGTGTTCGAGTGGTACGACTTCTATCTCTACGGTTCGCTGGCCGGCATCATCGGCGCGCAGTTCTTCTCCGACTATCCGCCGGCGACCCGCGACATCTTCGCGTTGCTGGCATTCGCCGCGGGCTTCCTGGTGCGCCCGTTCGGCGCGATCGTGTTCGGCCGGGTCGGCGACATCGTCGGCCGCAAATACACCTTCCTCGTCACCATCCTGATCATGGGTCTGTCGACCTTCATCGTCGGCCTGTTGCCCAACGCCAAGACCATCGGCATCGCGGCGCCGATCATCCTGATCTCGCTGCGCCTGCTGCAGGGCCTCGCGCTCGGCGGCGAATATGGCGGTGCCGCGACCTATGTCGCCGAGCATGCCCCGCCCGGCAAGCGCGGCTACTACACCTCCTTCATCCAGACCACGGCAACGCTCGGCCTGTTCCTGTCGCTGCTGGTGATCCTGTTCACGCGAACCCTCACCGGCGAAAAGGATTTCGCCGACTGGGGCTGGCGCATTCCGTTCCTGGTGTCGGTGCTGCTGCTCGGCATCTCGGTCTGGATCCGGCTGCGGCTGAACGAATCGCCGGTGTTCCAGCGGATGAAGGAGGAGGGCAAGACCTCCAAGGCGCCGCTGACCGAGGCCTTCGCGACCTGGAGCAACGCCAAGATCGTGATCCTCGCACTGCTCGGCCTGACCATGGGCCAGGCGGTGATCTGGTACACGGGCCAGTTCTACGCGCTGTTCTTCCTGCAATCGATCCTGAAGGTCGACGGCTATACCGCCAACCTCTTGATCGCCTGGTCCCTGTTGCTCGGCACCGGCTTCTTCCTGGTGTTCGGCGCGCTGTCGGACAAGATCGGCCGCAAGCCGATCATCCTGGCCGGCTGCCTGATCGGCGCACTCACGCTGTTCCCGATCTTCAAGATGATCACGACCAACGCCAATCCGGCGCTGGAGAAGGCCTATGAGACGGTCAAGGTGCAGGTGGTTGCGGATCCTGCCGGCTGCGGCGATCTGTTCAACCCGGTCGGCACCCGCGTCTTTAGCGCGCCCTGCGACACCGCCCGCGCCTTCCTTGCCCAATCGTCGGTGAAATACTCGACGGTGCCGGGCCCGGCCGGCTCGCCGGTGAAGATCCTGATCAACGACAAGGAAGTGCCGTATACGGACGCCAAGACGTCGAACCCCGCAATCCTCGCGGCGGTGCAGGCGGCGGGCTATCCGAAGCCGGGTGACGCCGGCATCGTGAAGATGTCGCACCCGTTCGATGTCTTCCGTCCGCAGGTGGCCGCGGTCATCGGCCTGCTGTTCATCCTGGTGCTCTACGTCACCATGGTCTACGGCCCGATTGCCGCCATGCTGGTCGAACTGTTCCCGACCCGCATCCGCTACACCTCGATGTCGCTGCCCTATCACATCGGCAACGGCTGGTTCGGCGGCCTGCTCCCGGCGACCGCGTTCGCGATCACCGCCTCGACCGGCGATATCTACTCCGGTCTCTGGTATCCGGTCATCTTCGCCGCAATCACCGTTGTGGTCGGCGCGCTGTTCATCCCGGAAACCAAGGACGTCGACATCACCAAGACCTGACCGGTCGACATCCCAGTCAAAATGCATCGGCCGCGGAGCGATCCGCGGCCGATGTCGTTTTAGGAGCCGAAGCCGGATGACATGCGCGCGTCAGCGCGTGGCCCCGATGAACTGCAGCACGATCTCGCGCCGGTGCGCCCGGGCGCGGTGCTCGATCAGATAGATGCCCTGCCAAGTGCCGAGCGCCATCTCGCCGTCGAGCACGGGGACCTGCAGCGAGGTCGCCGTCAGCATGGTCTTGATGTGCGCCGGCATGTCATCGGGACCTTCGGCGTCGTGACGCCAGCCGCCGTCTTCGGGCGCCGCGCGATCGAGCGCCGTCATCAGGTCGAGCAGCACGGTCGGATCGGCATTCTCCTGGATCGTCAGCGAGGCCGAGGTGTGACGGATGAACAGCGTCACCGCGCCCTCGCCGGCGCGCACCTCACGCAGGAATTTGACGACCTCGCGCGTGATGTCGGTGAAGCCAGCGCCCGACGTTTCGACGGTCAGGCGTGACGACACGATGCTGGTTGCCGCGACGGAGGACGGCGCCGAGTGCGTGATCATTTTCGCCGAACTCATCTGCAGCCTCTCAACTCGTCGTCCCGGCGAAAGCCGGGACCCATACTCCGCGGCCCCTCATGTTCAAAGACTCGGAGTGGATATTCTTTGTAACCATACGCTCCGGTGGTTATGGGTCCCGGCTTTCGCCGGGACGACACCGTGGATGTTGCAAACGCCGTATCAAATCTTGCCGCCATTGACGTCGCGCTGCACGCGGTTGGCCATCTCGATCAGCCGCCGCCAGGCCCGCTCCGCGAACGACATCATGCGATCCATGTCGCGGTCGCTCGGCAGCGGGATCTCGATCTTGCGCTCGCCCTCGGCGCTCTTCGGCTCGGTCTTGGGCTCTGGCTTCTTCAACGAATCCGATTTCGGCAACGCCTCGTCGGTCTTGGCCGACGGTGCGCGCGCGGCGAGCTCGCCCTTGAGCTTGTCATTGTCGGCCTGCAGACGCCCGATCTCGGCATCCAGCGCCGCCCGCTCGTCCGGCACCATGTAACAGGCCCAGCCGGCGCTGGAATTGGTGCAGGTCGACACCGCGCCGGTGCGCGTGTCGAGCCGCAGGAAACCGTCGCCGGCGGGTGATAAGGCGTAGCGGCCGTTTTCGGTGTCGGGTGCATTTTGCGCGATCGCCGCGCCGCCGCTTGCAATCAGGATGGCAGCAATTGCGATGGACAATTTCGACGGCGACATCGCGATGGGCATGGCTTGCTCCGCCTCAACCTGATTCCTGCCCCTCCACAACAGAGCTATAGGGCTTGCGGCCCGACTTCAACGCGTCTTCAAGCAATTCGATCCGGTCCTGGCCCCAGAACACCTCGCCGTCGAGCACATATCCGGGCGAGCCGAACACGTCGGCGTCCAGTGCATTCTGGCGATTCTGCTCATAGGTCGCGCTGATCGCTTCAGTGCCGGAGCGCTCCACCAGTTGCCGGCCGGGCAAACCTGCATCATCGGCGAGCTTCACCAGCGTCTCAGGATCAGCAAGATTAAGCTGCCGCTCCCACACCGCGGGATAGGCCCGTTGCAGGAACGGCTCGGGGTCGAGGCCGGCCTCGAGCACCGCGATCACCACGCCATCGGCGAGGCGCCCGTTGAACGGCCAGTTGGCCGGCTGCAGATGAAAATTCAGCCCGCGCTTGTCGCGCCAGCGCTGCAACTCGATCATGCGATAGCGCTGCCGCACCGGATGGCGCTTGGCGAGCGGCAGCCCGCCCGTTTCCGAAAACAGATCGACCAGCAGCACGGGCCGGTAATTTACCTTGAGATCGTAAGTGCTTACGAGTCGAACGAAGGGCTTGTGGCCGATATAGGCCCAGGGGGATTGCAGCGAGAAGTAGTAATCGATCTGGCGCGGCATGCGGAACCTGACTGCGTGAGAGGACGGGACTTTCGGCGATCCCAGCAGAGCGGGAAAAGCCGCGCAATATCGCTCAATGCCACGCAAGCTGTTGCACTGCGATCACTGCGTCACTCTGACCTTGAATATCTCCCAATAAAACCAGCAGAATCAAAGCAATAACTGGTTACGACGCAATCTTGACTTGATTAGACGCGGTAAGTATGGTCCGCGCGGCTTTTGACGGGGACGGGCGCAATTTCCATCATCCGCGGCATCGGTTAGTGTTTGCAGCATGGCTGAGAACACCAACGACGGCGCAAATGGAAGTCGCGATCAATCGCCTCCTGACGAAGCTGCGCTTTCCGCAAGGCTCGGAAGTCTCGATCATCGGTTGTCAGAAATTCGCGACAGCCGCAGGAGCAAGACTGATCAATCCGGTAATGAAAGCGGGGACAGTGCCGCCAGAGCTTCGGCGATGGCGCTCGGTTTTCGCCTTTCCTCGGAGCTGATCGCGGGCGTTGCCGTCGGAGCGGCGATTGGCTGGGGGTTCGACCGTTTGCTGTCGACGTCGCCATTCGGCTTCATCGTGTTAACGCTGCTCGGCTTCGTCGCCGGGGTGGTCAACGTGGTGAGGTCCGCGGGCGTGGCCTCGGGCAAGCGCTGAGCGCTGGCGGGAAGTCACGACATTTGAAATTCGATTACCGGCACGATAGCCGGTGGACCAAGAGCCGCGCGGATGAAAATCGACCCGATCCACCAGTTCAATATCGAGCCCCTCTTCACGCTCGGCCACATCGGCAATCACACGATCGCCTTCACCAATTCGTCGCTCTTCATGTTCATCGCGGTGCTGCTGATTGCGCTGCTGATGCTGGCGAGCGGCCGGGAACTGGTTCCGGGACGGCTGCAGTCGGTCGCCGAAATCTCCTACGAGTTCGTCGCCACCACGATTCGCAGCACGGCCGGCGCGGAAGGCATGAAGTTCTTCCCGCTGATCTTCTCGCTCTTCATGTTCCTCTGCGTCTCGAACCTCGTCGGCGTCATTCCCTACACCTTCACGATCGCGAGTCACCTGATCGTCACCGCGGCGCTCGCGCTTCTGGTGTTCTTCACCGTCCTGATCTACGGCGTCTACAAGAACGGCCTGAAATTCTTCAGCATCTTCGTCCCCCACGGCGTTCCGATCTACATCCTGCCGCTGGTCATGTTCATCGAGATCCTGTCGTTCTTCCTGCGGCCGGTCTCGCACAGCGTTCGTCTGTTCGCCAACATGCTGGCCGGCCACATCGCGCTGAAGGTGTTCGCGGGCTTCGTCGCGATGCTCGGCTTCTCGCTGGGCGCGCTCGGCTGGGTCGGCGGCGTGCTGCCGCTGGCGCTTACGATTGCGCTGTACGCCCTCGAACTGCTGGTCGCGTTCCTGCAGGCCTACGTGTTCGCGATCCTGACCTGCATCTACCTCAACGACGCCATTCATCCGGGACACTAAGCGGTCCGGGGAATCTCCACCCACCAATCTGTCTATCTTTCTCAAGGAGCTACATATGGAACCGGCAGCAGCAAAACTTATTGGCGCGGGCATCGCGTGCATCGGCATGGGCGGCGCGGGCGTCGGCGTGGGCATCATCTTCGGCAACTACCTCGCCGCTGCGGTGCGTAACCCGTCGGCCGCTCAGGGCCAGTTCGGCAACCTGATCTTCGGCTTCGCCGTGACCGAAGCGCTCGGCATCTTCTCGCTGCTGATCGCGCTGCTCCTGCTGTTCGTTCCGCTCTGAGCGGCACCCCGGTTCCGCTCTGCGGTAACCCGGTTCCGCTTTGCGGTAACCCCTTCGCGCCGCCCAAAGGTCGTCCCAAAGACCATCCCAAGGGCGGCGCGCATGACAGCAACAGGAGAACACCATGGCTGAGAGTCATGGCGAGGCAAAAGGCCAGAAAGCCGGCGCCCACACCGAGACTGACGGCGGACATCACGGCGGAGCCTTTCCGCCGTTCGATTCGTCCAATTTCGCCTCGCAGCTGGTGTCGCTGGCGATTGCATTTGTCGCGCTCTACCTGATCGTGTCGCGTTTCGCCCTGCCGCGCGTTGGCGGGACGATCGACGCACGTCAGAACAAGATCGAGGGCGATCTGGCCGAAGCGCAGAAGCTGAAGGACGAGTCCGACGCGGCGCTGAAGGCCTACGAGACCGAGCTGGCGAATGCGCGTGCCAACGCGCAGGCGATCGGCAACGAGACCCGCGAGAAGCTGAACGCGGCCTCGGAAGCCGAGCGCAAGGCGCTGGAAGAGAAGCTGGCGGCAAAGCTCGCCGACGCCGAGAAGCAGATCGCAACAACCCGGACCAACGCCATGAGCAACGTCCGCGGCATCGCGGCGGATGCGGCCGGCGCCATCGTCCAGCAACTCGCCGGCGTCACGCCGGACGCCAATGCGGTCAACAGCGCCGTCGACGCGTCGCTGAAGGGATAGACGATGTTTTACGAACCGGAAACCTGGGTTGCGATCGCCTTCGTCATTCTGCTGGTCGTGTTCGGCTATCTCGGCGTCCATCGCACCCTGCTGACGGCGCTCGACCACCGTGCCGAGCGCATCAAGGCTGAGCTGGAAGACGCCCGCCGTCTGAAGGACGAGGCCGCCAAGCTGCTCGGCGAGTACAAGGCGCGCCGCGCCAGCGCGGAGCGCGAGGCCGAGGAGATCATCTCCAACGCCAAGGCCGAAGCCGAGCGGATCGCGGCCGAGGCCAAGACCAAGATGGAAGATTTTGTCGCCCGGCGGACCAAGACCGCCGAGAGCAAGATCGCCCAGGCCGAGGCGCAGGCCGTGGCCGATGTCCGCGCCGCCGCGGCCAACGCCGCCGTGACCGCCGCCTCGACCATCCTGTCGCAATCGGTCAAGGGCTCGGTTGCCGACGATCTCGTCGGCAAGGGCATCGCCGAAGTCCGCTCCAAGCTGAACTAACGCGATCTCAACTCCTTCGGCAAAAGGCCGGCGCGAGCTGATCGCGCCGGCCTTTTTCTTTGCCCGTATCTGTCCGCATGATGCGGGGTGTTTTTGTTTTGACGCGTTTTCTTCACGCGAACCGGTACCCACTTCGCTCGAAAACGCTCTGGTACTACTTCTTCTTGTGCGGCGCGCGGGGCTTGGGCTCCGGCTTCAGGGCCTGCGGATCGAAGCCGATATAAAAGATGTAATTGTCGTTGTCGGCCGGCGACGGCGCCGGATACACGACGTCCTCGGCGACCAGGCTGAACGGCACGCTGCCGCTCTCGTCCATCTGCACCGTGGTGGTGTAGGCCTTGGTCATGATGGTCTTCTCGCCGACGCCGCCCTGCACCACGGCGACGCGAAGCGGCACCTGAATGCTCGGTGGCGCGCCCTGGGGGCCGACAATGATCCGCCCCTGAATACCGATCTTGGCCGTGATCTGGCCGCTATTCAGATTGCATTGCCGCGCCGTGCGCGTGATCGAGGCCAGGAACTTGACGTCGTTGCCGACCGCTTCCTTGCCGTTCGCGGCCACGGAATAGGTCGAGGCCCCGGAGCGGATCTGCACCGGCGGGCAGGTCAGCTCGGCATCGGCGTCGTTGAGCTGCTGCGGCGCTGCAGGCGTGGCCGGCTTGTCCTGGTCGGACGAGCCGCCGCCGAACAGGCTCTTGAAACGGTCGCTCAGCGACTGCGCGGAAGCTGCCGACGGCAGCAGGGTGGCACCGAGACCGATCGATACCGCCGCCGCGAGCGCGAACCTGATCACCCTGTCACCCATCAATATCCTCAAATCTCCAAGCCCGGTTCCCCGTTTCGCGGGCGTTATAGCAAGGCAATGGCGGCGAACCCAAGGCATGGAATCGGGATCGTCATCAGCCAATAGGCTTATGATTCAGCCGCGGAAATCCTCGTGCAGCAGGCCGAACAGCAGGTGGTCTTGCCAGATCCCGTTGATGCAGAGGTAGCGCCGCGCCAGGCCCTCGCGGGTGAAGCCGCACTTCTCCAGCACCCGGATCGACGAGGCATTCGAAGGAATGCAGGCGGCCTCGATGCGGTGCAGATTGAGCTCGCCGAACAACGAGGGCAGCAGCACCCGCAGCGCCGTCGTCATGTAGCCGCGATGGGCGTGCGGCAGCCCGACCCAGTAGCCGATCGTGCCGGCCTGCACGATGCCGCGCCGCACATTGGCGAGCGTGATCCCGCCGATCATCACCCCGTCCGATTCGCGGAAGATGATGAACGGATAGGAGCGGTCGGCGGCGATATCCTCGGTGTAGCGGCGCAGCCTGCGACGGAAGCCGGCGCGGGTCAGGTCGTCGGAGGGCCAGATCGGTTCCCACGGCGTGAGATAGGCGCGGCTGAATTCGCGCAATTGCGCCCATTGCGGGAAATCCGACATCTGCGGCGCGCGCAGCAAGAGCCCGTGACCGCGCGGCATCAGTGCAGCGGGTCCATTGGACGGCAAACGAAACAGGGCCATGGCCCAACACTCCCCGCCACTTCTCCCTCGCCCCGCCCTTGCGGGAAGAGGGTCGGGGTGAGGGGTCTTACCGCAGATTCGGTTTTGCGGCTCTACCCCTCACCCGAAGCCTTCGGCCATAGCCGAGGCTCCGCCTCGGCGTATGTCCGTCAACGGCCGCCGGTAGGCGGCCTATGCTCTCCCCGCAAGCGCGGGGCGAGGTAAGCAGAATTCTTAATGCAGCAGCGTCTTTGCCTTCGACTTCGTCAATCCTTCCGCAAAAGCCACCGCCGTGTCCAGACCCCTGCCGCTGCCGAGCGCGACAACGGCGGGCCGGCTGCGCGCCAGCAGGGCACGGGCGGCGTTGCGGCTCGATTCGACGCTGACCGCGTCGATCCGCGCCACCAGTTCTTCCACCGTCTGCGGCCGGCCATAGGCTAGCACATGGCGTGCCAATTGTTCGGCCCGGGATGAACAGCTTTCCAGCGCCATCAACAGGCCGGCCTTCATCTGCGCCTTGGCGCGGGCGACCTCGGCCTCGGTCAGGGTTTCGACCGCGTCATTGATGACGTCGACGATCACTTCCATCATTTCCGGCGCGTCCGCCGGATCGGTCCCGGTGTAGAGGCCGAAGAAGCCGGTGTCGGTGTAGGGCGCGTGGAAGGTGTAGATCGAGTAGCACAGCCCGCGCTTCTCGCGCACCTCCTGGAACAGCCGCGACGACATCCCGCCGCCGAGCGTGTTGGTGAAGACCTGCAGCGAGAACAGCGACGGATCGGTCTGCGGCACGCCTTCGAGCGCCAGCGTCAGATGCGCCTGCTCGAGGTCGCGATGCACCACCCGCGAGCCGCCCTTGCCGAACATCGCGGCCTGCGGCTTCGGCGCCGGCGTGGCGTCGAAGCTTGCGAATTTCTGCGTGACGTCCTCGACGATGCGCGCGTGATCGACCGCTCCGGCGGCCGCGACCACCATGTCGGGGGCGCGGTAATGCGTCGAGAGATAGCCGCGCAGCATGTCGCGGTCGAAGGCCTTCAGCGTCTTGGCGGTGCCGAGCAGCGAGCGCCCCATCGGCTGCTCCGGATAGCAGAGCTCGTTGAGATGCTCGAACACGACGTCGTCGGGCGTATCCTGCGCCGCGCCGATCTCCTGCACGATGACGCTCTTCTCGCGCTCCAGCTCGTCCGGCACGAATGACGGGTTGCCGAGGATGTCGGACAGCACGTCGAGCGCCAGCGGCACGTCCGCCTTCATCACCCGCGCATAATAGGCCGTGGTCTCGGTCGAGGTCCCGGCATTAAGGTCGCCGCCGACCGCCTCGATCTCCTCGACGATCTCGCGCGAGGAGCGCCGCGCCGTGCCCTTGAACGCCATGTGTTCGAGCAGATGCGAGATGCCGTGCTCGTTCGGCTTCTCGTCGCGCCCGCCGACGCCGGCCCAGACCCCGAGCGCCGCGGTTTCCAGATGCGGCATGGTGTCGGTGACGATTGTCAGGCCGCTCGGCAGCTTGGTGATTTCAACGCCCATCAGGCAACTCCCTGCTTGGCAGCACGGCTGACCGACAGCACGAAGCGCTCGACCTCGGCAGAATCATTCTTCATGACCGTGATGTGTTCGGATTTGCTCATCAGGCCTCCGAGCCAGACCGGCAGCTGCGGACGCACCCCGCAGGCGGCTTCCACCGCGTCGGGGAATTTGGCCGCGTGCGCGGTCGACAGCACGATGTTCGGAATCCTGGAATCGGAGGTGTCGCGGTCGGCGACCGCGAGCGCCACCGCGGTGTGGGGATCGACGAGATCGCCTGCCTCGCGCCAGGCGGCGCGGATCGCCGCCGCCGTCTCGGTCTCGTCGGCGCGGCCGGCGTCGAAGTCACGGCGCACGGCGGCCAGCGTCGCATCCGGCAACACGAAGCGGCCGGACTGCTTCAGCGAGGCCATCAGACGGCGGACCTGATCGGCGTCGCGGCCGCTCGCCTCGAACAGCAGCCGCTCGAAGTTCGACGACACCTGGATGTCCATCGACGGCGACGCCGTGGCGTGCACCTCGCGCACCTCGTAGATGCCGGTCTTCAGCGTGCGCGCCAGGATGTCGTTGACGTTGGCGGCAATGCGCAAGTTCCGGATCGGCAGCCCCATCCGCTTGGCGACGTAGCCCGCGAAGATGTCGCCGAAATTGCCGGTCGGCACCGTGAAGTCGACGGTGCGCTGCGGCGAGCCGAGCGCGACCGCCGAGGTGAAGTAATAGACCACCTGCGCGACGATGCGCGCCCAGTTGATCGAGTTGACGCCCGACAGCGCCACCGTGTCGCGGAAGCGATGATTGTTGAACATCGCCTTCACCAGCGCCTGGCAATCGTCGAAGGTGCCTTCGATCGCCAGCGCATGGACGTTGGCGGCGCCGGTCGTCGTCATCATGCGGCGCTGCACCTCGGAGATGCGGCCGTTCGGGAACAGCACCACGAGGTCGACATTGTCGAGATTGGCAAAAGCCTCGACCGCGGCGCCGCCGGTATCGCCCGAGGTTGCGACCACGATGGTGGTGCGCTGCGCGCGCTTGGCCAGCACGTGATCCATCAGCCGCGAGATCAACTGCATCGCGACGTCCTTGAACGCCAGGGTCGGCCCGTGGAACAGCTCTAGCAGGAACTGGTTCGGCCCGGCCTGATCGAGCGGCACCACCGCGGGATGACGGAACGTGGCATAGGCCTCGTTGGCCATGCGGCCGAGCTCGGCGTCGGAAATCTCGCCGGCGACAAACGGACGGATGATCTCGACCGCGACCTCCCAATAGGGACGGCCGAAGAAGGTGGCGATGGTCTCGGGCGACAGCTGCGGCCAGGTCTCGGGCACGTAGAGCCCGCCGTCACGGGCAAGCCCGGTCAGCATCACATCGCAGAAGCCAAGCACCGGGGCCTCACCCCTGGTCGAGATATACCGCGTCAAACCGCCCTCCAAAGGCTTCGATCGGAGCCTTAAGCCTTTGATATCATGGATTTATCGAGTTCGCCTCATGCGACCCGAACGGTTCACCATAGAAGATCGGACTGGCAATGGGTAGCCCGAAGCGCGCGCTTCGGGGTCGCGGGACGCGTGGCGCTGCTGAGGGAGATTGACGGGCGCGCCGCAAACACAACTGTCGTCCCTGCGAAAGCAGGGACCCATACTCCGCGGCGGTTGTTGTGGAGGGGACTCATCATTGTCGTCCTGGCGAAAGCCAGGACCCATAACCACAGGGTCGAGTAGTTGAAGAAGGCTGTGGCCCCAGCGTCGCGCGATCATTGGCATTTGGGGTAATGGGTCCCGGCCTTCGCCGGGACGACGCCGAGTGTGTTGCACGATCTGTGAGCCATACATCCGCATTCTCGCGAGATGAATCGTCCGAGTCTTGCTCTTCGTTCCGCCCTCTTGGACAGAGGGCGCAGGGAAAGCCGGGTGCCGATCGCACCCATGGGCCCCGAGCAATGGGTAGAAAGCTCGGGGGTAGGACCACAGGTGTAACCGGAGCAATCCGGCTTTCCCTGCGCGATGGGCTACGGCTCATACGTGCTCTCCCCGGCGAGACTTGGCTTGTTTGTCACCGCCTTCGCAAAACGCTTGCGCGCTTTGCGAGAGGACACCCGCCGCTAGGGCGTCAGGACCACACGACTTCACCGTCCGCTTTGCACGCGCTCGTCAGCACCACGCTCGGCGTCCACCGCATCCCACGCCGCGTTCGTGACGACCGCGAGCCCCTCGATCGGGTGAGACGGGTGTATTGAACATCTGAGTTGGGGTACCCGTCAAGATTAATTCCGAAAATCAGAACAATTTGATTGACGACCCACGCGTGCGTCAAGCATCGGCGGCAGGCTCCCTCCCCCTCCTATCCGCCGAAGCCTCTTGGCGAATGCGGGAGAGGGAGCCTGGAGGGCGTGCTCACCTCACGCTCGCCATGTTCCGACCGATGCGATTCCCGACCGTTTGCGCGATCGCCGCCGGCGCGTCGTCGGGGATCGCAAAGCACGAGCTCGCGTTGATCTCGCAGAGCACATAGGTGTCGGCACCATCAGCATCGCGCGGACCGTACAGGAAATCGGCATCCCAGATCACCGGCAGCGACGCTTCATCGATCGCCAGCGCGGCCATCATTTGCGGGATCCATTCGTCCTCCATCAACCTTCGCAGCCTCTGGAATTGCGGGGCATCGGGGCCGTGCATAATGCGCGGTCCAGGTTGAGCTTCCGGAGAAGCCGGGCCTTGCGGGGGCGGCGGGATCAAGGCCTTGATCAATTGGTGCCCGAAGCCCGCGACCTTCGCTCCGCTGACATAGCAACGGATCATGCCCTCGGGCAGGCGCGGCTGGAACGCCTGATCGATGATGCAGCCGCCCCAGCCGAAATACGGCTCGCAGCGCGCCATGAAGTCCTCCAGCGGCAACTCCTCCGGCCGGCTGCCGCGCAGCGCATGCAGCACGCGAATCGTCGCGTCGGTGTTCGGCACGGTTTCCACCTTCCAGACGCCCTGCCCGCCATTGCCGCGGTTCTGCTTGAGCACGCGCGGACCGCCCGCGCGCAACCGCGAGGGGAATTCGGCGCGGAACGCATCGACCGTGGCGTATCGATGGGTGTCGGCGCCCCAGCCCAGGCGACGCGTCCGGTACAGCACGTCCTTGACGCCCATCTTGAGGATGATGTCGGGATGCGCGCTGACCCACGGCCCCTTCGCCGCGACCTCGCGCAGCAGCGGATCGAGGGCCGCGCGCGTCTTGCCCTGATGGATCGGATCGACCCAAACGAGAACGCCGTCCACGGCGAGCAATTGGTCGCGAACGGCATCGGCGAATGTCTCGTCATAGACGACGGGAACAGCCTCGATGCCGGTGGCGGCGAGCGCTTCGAAGACGCGGACGAAACGGCTGTTTTGCGCAGTCGCCTCCCGGCGCGACGCGGCGTCGCCACGCGACAGGATAGCGATTTTGCAACGACGATTTTCGGAACGAAGAAGTGTGTGTGGTTCGGTGTCCATGTGAAAGCTCCACGACGGTGAATGTCGCGCAGAGCTTGGACCGAGGTCTCACGGGGAGTCTGCCTTGTCCCCTTGAGGCAAATCTAGACCACCTCGCGCAGGTTTCAAGATCGAAGTGGGGCGACGTGGATCAGGCCGTGATCCCGGATCACGCCGTGATCCCGTGCAACCCGAGCCAGCCCGTGTAGAGGCCGACGAGCACGATCAGCGCCGCCGAGACGTAGGGAGCGCGATGGGCAAAGCGGCTGAAGCCGGCCCAATGGCGCTCGACATGACGCAGGCTCAGCGCGGCCGCAACACCGGCGGAGACCATGGTGATCGCAAGCCCGATGCCGAAGCAAAGCACCAGCACGAAGCCGAGGCTGAATTGCTTGAGCTGGAGACAGAGCAGCAGCACGGTGATTGCCGCCGGACACGGAATCAGCCCGCCGGTCAAGCCGAACAGGATGATCTGCCACGTCGTGACGGTGCGTCCGGCAAAGCGCTTGCGGATGTCGGCCGCGTGTGCGCGCGCATGCGCGTCGTCCTCGTCGCCGAGATTCATATGCGCATGGTCATGCTCCTCGAACAGGACTTCCGCCATGTCCGCGCGCACCGAGACGCGCGCCTTGAAGGCATGCGGCTCCGGAATTTCGTCGATGCTTTCCAGATAGCCATCGTGGCCGGCGAAGCAAAAGCGTTGCTCGCTGCCGTCGGGACGGATCGTCACGACGGCAACGTCGCCGGCCACCGGCAGCGCCCCGGCCTCGCTCCGCAACCGCCAGCGCGGCGGCACGCCGTCCTCGAAGACTTCGAGCGACAGCGATTGTCCGGCCAGGACCAGCCGGCGCGTTTCGTCGTGGTGATGGTGATGATCGTGATCGTGATCGTGTTCGGCAGCCTGCTCGCGCCAGGTGCGCCAGGCCATCCAGGCCGCGATCGCGATGATGATCACCGCCGACGCCAGCTGCAACCAGGCTTCGCTGCGTTCTCCGGACCATTGCTGGCCGAAATGAAGCCCTGCGAGCGCGACGATCCAGACGATGGCCGTGTGCGAGATCGTCGCCGCCAGGCCGAGCAGCACCGCCTGCACCACGGTGCCGCGGATCGCGATGATGAAGGCCGCCATCATCGTCTTGGAGTGGCCGGGCTCGAGCCCGTGCAACGCGCCGAGCAGGATCGCGCTGGGCACGAACAGCCATGCATGCGCGCTGCCCTGCTGGAGCAGCTGAGACAGGTCGGTCATGGCACTCACTTCAAATAGGTTCGGACGACTTCGATCAGGTCGGCCGCCCCTTTGGCCTTCTCCGGATCCTTCTCGTGAACGGGATCCACGACGTGATGACGGATATGGTCCTCGAGCAGTTCGGTGGTCAGACCGCCAACGGCCCCCCGGACCGACGCGACCAGCATGAGCACGTCGGTGCAGCCGAGTTCCGCCTCCAAGGCGCGCTCGACCGCGTCAAGTTGTCCCTTAATGCGCCGAACCCGGGAAAGGAGCTTTGACTTGTGTTTGATCGTGTGCGACATGGAGCATAAGATAGGGGGGTACCCTATACTAGTCAACCCACGGGATCGTTTTCCAGTCGATTTCGGATTATAATATCCCCTCCCCGGGGATAGGATATCGGATGACCAAGCGACACGTCCACGAAAGCCACACCCAGATCGTCAAGCGCCTGAAGCGCGCGGAGGGCCACCTTCACCGCGTCATCGAGATGTTCGACGATGGCCGCCCGTGCCTGGACCTGGCCCAGCAGCTTTACGCAGTCGAGAAGGCGATCACCGAGGCGAAGCGGACGCTGATCCACGATCATGTCGACAATTGTCTCGACGTCGCGGCCAATGGCGGCTCCGCGAAGCCGACAAAGCACGTGCTTGCCGAGTTCAAGGCAATCTCACGATACCTCTGAGCGGGAACGGTCTGATGTCCTCTCGAAAGTCCGTATGGATGCTTGGGCTCGCCGCAATCGTCGCGGCGGCCGCATTCGCAGCATGGGGGCCGGCGGTGCCGACACTGCGCAAGACGGTGGGCCTGGCCGCGACCGAGCGAGCGCGCCAGCCCAAGCCGCAAGCGGAGGAGAGGAAGCCTGTCATCCGGATGGACGACGAGCGGATCGCGTTGGCGAGGATCGAGCAGGCCAAGGCTGGCCCGGCTGCAATGGCGATGCGACTGTCGGTCCCGGCGGTCATCGCCCCGGACGCCGACCGCGTCGCCCATGTGTCGGTGAAGCTGTCGGGAACCGTCGCCGAGCTCCGCAAGAACATCGGCGATGAGGTCGAGAAGGGCCAGATTCTCGGCGCACTGGAGAGCCGGGAAGTCGCCGATGCGAAAAGCGAGTACATGGCCGCACGGCTGTCCAACGATCTGCAGCAGGATTTAGCGGCCCGCGACAAGGCGGCTTGGGACACCAAGGCGGTTCCCGAGCAGCAATACATCCGGTCGCGCAACGCTGCGTCGCAGACGGCCATGCGCCTCGACATCGCACGGCAGAAGCTGCTCGCGCTTGGAATCGACGAAAGCGAGATCGCATCGATCCCGCAGGCGCCCGAGGGAACGCTGCGCCTACAGAACGTCCGGGCGCCGATTTCCGGACGGGTGGTCGAACGCAAGGTCGAACTCGGGACCGCGGTCGGCAGGGACAACCTCGAGACCGAGCTGTTCGTCATCGTCGACCTCAGCAGAGTCTGGGTCGAGATGGCGGTCAATTCCTCCGATCTGCCGATGGTCCGGGAAGGCCAGAGCGTGGCCGTCGCCAGTCGCGGCTATAGCGAGACCGGAACCGGAAAAATCATCTTCGTCAGCCCGCTGCTGGACAAGGAGACGCGGGCCGCGCGCGCCGTTGCGCTGCTGGACAATCTCGATCGGCGCTGGCGTCCGGGCTCGTTCGTCACGGCCGATATTGCCGTGGAGTCGCGTCAGGTTCCGATCGCAGTGCCGGCCACGGCCGTGCAAACGGTCGAGGGACACAAGGCTGTGTTCGTGCGGACGCCTGACGGCTTTGAGAAGCGCGACGTTGTGCTCGGTCGTCGCGACGGCGATCTGGTCGAGGTGAAGTCGGGTCTCACGGCGGGCGAGACGATCGCCGTCTCAAACACGTTCCCGCTGAAGGCCGAGCTGTCCAAGCCAGGCGACGAGGATTGAGATGATCGCGCGTATCGTGGACTTCTCGGTCAGGCGCCGCTGGCTCGTGCTCCTGGTGGTGCTGGTCGCCGCGGCAACCGGCTTCTGGTCGCTGACCAAACTGCCGATCGACGCCGTTCCCGACGTGACCAACGTCCAGGTGCAGGTCAACGCGACCGCGCCGGCGCTCACTCCCGTCGAGATCGAAAAGCAGGTGACCGTCACGCTGGAGACGGCGCTGGCCGGCATCCCCGGCCTCGAGTCCACGCGGTCGTTCTCGCGGAACGGCTTCGCCCAGGTGACCGTGGTCTTCGTTGACGGCACGAATATCTATTTCGCGCGGCAACTCGTCGCCGAACGGATCAACGATGCCAAATCCTCGCTCCCCCCGGGCGTCGAGGTGAAGATGGGGCCGGTGTCGACAGGCCTCGGCGAGATCTATTGGTGGGCGGTCGAATACGAGAAGCCCGGCGCGACCGCGCAAGTGCGCGACGGCGCGCCCGGCTGGCAAACCGACGGCAGCTATCTCACCCCGGAAGGCGAGCGGCTGACCGACGACTTCCAGCGCACCGTGTATCTCCGGACGGTGCAGGACTGGATCGTCCGCCCGCAGATGAAGACGGTGCCCGGCGTCGCCGGCGCCGACGCCATCGGCGGTTTCGTCAAGCAATATCAAGTGCAGCCCGACCCGCAAAAGCTGATCTCCTACGGCCTCTCGCTGCAGCAGGTCGTCGCGGCGATCGAAGCCAACAACGCCAGCCGTGGCGCCAATTACATCGAGCAGAACGGCGAAGGCTATGTCGTGCGCGCCGCCGGGCGCGTGGAGAACATCGAGGATATAGGACAGATCGTCGTTTCGACCCGCAGTGGCGTGCCGGTCCGCGTCAAGGACATCGCCGACGTCACCATCGGCAAGGAGCTCAGAACCGGCAGCGCCAGCGTCAACGGTCGCGAGGTCGTGCTCGGCACAGCGTTGATGCTGATCGGCGGCAACAGCCGAACGGTGGCCGCGGCGGCGGCGGCGAAGATCAAGGAGATCAGCAAGACCCTGCCGCCCGGAATTCAGGCGCGAACGGTGCTGAACCGCACCCAGCTGGTCGACGCCACCATCCATACGGTCGCCACCAATCTCGCGGAGGGCGCGCTGCTCGTGATAGCGGTGCTGTTCCTGATGCTTGGCAATTTCCGCGCGGCGCTGATCACTGCCTGCGTCATTCCGATCACCATGCTGCTGACCGCGACTGGCATGCTGCGCGGACATATCAGCGCCAACCTGATGAGCCTCGGCGCGCTCGACTTCGGCCTGATTGTCGACGGCGCGGTGATCATTTGCGAGAACAGCCTCAGGCACCTCGCACAGCGGCAGGTCGACCTGAGTCGGGCCCTGACACGCGACGAGCGCCTTAAGACGATCACCGATTCTGCTGTCGAGATGATCCGGCCCACGGTCTATGGACAGCTCATCATCATCCTCGTCTACGTCCCGTTGCTCGCCTTCACCGGCGTGGAGGGCAAGACGTTCGAGCCGATGGCGCTGACGGTGATGATTGCGCTGGCCATCGCCTTCGTGATCTCCCTGACCTTCGTTCCGGCCGCGACCGCGATCGCCCTGACCAGGCCGGTGAAGGAGAGCGAAAACGTCCTCGTCCGCGGGCTAAAGGACGCTTATGCGCCGATCCTGTCGCGCAGCGTCGCAAGTCCCGGCCTCGTCCTCACGTCGGCAGCCCTGCTCTTCGCAGCCTCGCTCGTCGTGTTTTCTCACCTGGGCCAGGAATTCACGCCGACGCTGGACGAGAAGAACATCGTCATGGAAGTGAAGCGCATGCCGAGCACGGCACTCTCCCAGTCCCAGGCCATGCAGCTTGAAATCGAGAGGCTGATCAGCAAGTTTCCGCAGGTCGCCTTCGTGTTCTCGCGCACCGGTACGCCGGATCTGGCGGCCGATCCGATGCCGCCGAGCGCATCCGATACCTACATCATCGTCAAGCCGCAAAACGAGTGGCCGGACCCCTCGATGACGAAGGACGACCTGATCCGCGCGATCGAGGCGGAGGCGACCAAGCTTCCGGGCAACAAGGTGGGTTTCTCACAGCCGATCGAGATGCGCTTCAACGAGCTCATTGCGGGTGTGCGCGAGGACCTTGGCGTCAAGGTCTTCGGTGACGATTTCTCCGAAATGCAGCGAACGGCGACCCGCATTGCGGACGCATTGAAGACGATCGAAGGCGCCGAAAGCGTGAAGGTCGAAGAGACCAGCGGTCTGCCGTTCCTCGAAATCCGGATCGACAAGGCCGAGATCGCCCGCCGCGGCCTCAGCCTGACCGCCGTCCAGGACATGATCGAGATCGCGGTCGGCGGGCGCCAGGCCGGACTGGTGTTCCAGGGCGATCGACGCTTCCAGATCGTGGTTCGGCTCAACGACGCGCTGCGCGGAAACATTTCCGCCCTGGAAAGTCTTCCGGTCCCGCTTCCTCACCTGAGCGCCAACGCACCGGCGGCAACCGTTCCGCTGCGCGAGATCGCCTCGTTCGAACAGACCGAAGGCGCCAACCAAATCAGCCGCGAGAATGGCAAGCGGCGCGTCGTCGCCACTGCCGAGGTACGTGGACGGGATATCGGATCGCTGGTTACCGAAGCGCAGGACAAGGTCGCCGAGCAGGTGGAACTGCCGCCCGGAAGCTATCTGGCCTGGGGCGGACAGTTCGAGAACTTCTCGGTCGCGCGGCAGCGCCTGGCTATCGTTGTTCCGGCGTGCTTTGCGATGATCTTCCTGCTGTTGTTCGGAGCCTTGGGATCGGCGCGCGACGCAGTGCTGGTCTTCAGCGCGGTGCCGCTGGCGCTGACCGGCGGCATCGCCGCGCTCTGGGTGCGCGGCATGCCGTTCTCGATCTCGGCCGCAGTCGGCTTCATCGCCTTGTCGGGTGTGGCGGTGCTGAACGGCCTGGTCATGCTGACCCAAATCCGGTCGCTGATCGACGGCGGCGCACCGCTAGCGCAGGCAATCCGGGACGGAGCGCTGACGCGTTTCCGTCCCGTCGTCATGACGGCGCTGGTGGCGTCGCTCGGCTTCGTGCCGATGGCGCTGGCGACCGGTACTGGCTCCGAGGTGCAGAAACCGCTTGCCACCGTCGTGATCGGAGGATTGCTGACTGCGACCGTGCTGACGCTGGTCGTGTTGCCCGCCCTTTACGCGAGGTTCGCAAGGCGGCCGACGATCGGTTCCTTCAATTCGACAGGCGGTGTTCAACGCGCCGCTGAATGACCCGGATCGGAATTACCCCGCGTACACCGCCGCAATCGCGGACTGAGATATCAGCCACGACATTGTTCCTGTCATGGGCAGGAACCCGTGCTGATCCGCCTCCCGTGCATGGTGAGAAGTCGGTGCTTGGACGCAGCGCTCTTGGCCAGCATCGGACGGCCGTCGCGGTCCATCACCGCGGTGAGTCGGCTGCCAGCGCGGAGAAGTCGGGTTCACCCGATTTACACAGTGGCCCGTCCCCGACGGGCGTCAGCCCATGCTGCCAGGCATGAAGCAACGCGCCTTCGGGTGACCGTCTATGTAGTAGGGCCACACGATGGGTCGGCCGGACAGGTTCGGCCCGGGCACGACGGCTTCGTTCGGAACGTCAACCCACTCACCATCGATGCGCACCCGATAATGGCCGTTCCTGGTTTCCCAGTCGACGTCGTCAATGTGCTGCGCATCCGTGCCATCGCAGCAGGGACCCTTGCTGCTATGCAAGCCCTCATACCAACCGTTCAATTCGGGTTGCTGATGATCGTGGGCGAGAGCGCCGCCGGTTGTTGTGATGAGCAGCATAGCGACCAGCGCAACAGGCGTCGCATGCCAATAATGACTGTCCATCAATCGGCACTGCTCCAATGAATGCAGGCGGGAGCGCGACACGTTCGCAGTGTCGGCATCTACCTGAGCTGATCCCTGCCACCGCGCAACTCGGCAACGAATTGTATGTTCCTATTCGCAACTCGCCGGAGATGGAGAGGTGCCCCATCGGCTCGAGCCGGCTTCGGTCGGCGATTGATGGGGGCAGCCTGTCGCTCCTGCGGCCGGATGTTCGTTCCAAGCTGCGCGATGAAGTTTTCGTGACTGTCGATCGGCGATTGCTGCGGATTTGGTTGACAGCCCGGAGCTCAGGGTTTTTGATGCGGCTACGGGGATGTGCGATCTCCCCGCGAGGCGACATGCCCAAGAATCGCGTCCTGTCACCAAGGGCGCACCATGTCGTCATACACATCGATCTCATCCGAAAAATTGTCCCGTCTCATCGGCACCGCCAAGGCGCCGACGCTCGTCGACGTTCGTCTCGATGAAGATTTCGCCGCCGATCCGCGCCTGATCCCGGGCGCGGTCCGCTACTCCGATCGCGATGTCCAGGACTGGGCTTCCCGCCTCACCGGCCAGTCCGTGGTGGTGGTCTGCCAGAAGGGGCAGAAGCTTGCCGAAGGCACCGCCGCCTGGCTCCGCTGCAGCAACATCACGGCCGAGATTCTCGAGGGCGGCCACCTCGGCTGGCGGGAAGCGGAGCTACCGACCGTTCCCGCCGACAAGATTCCGAAACGCGACGGGCGGGGCCGCACCGTCTGGGTGACGCGATCGCGGCCGAAGATCGACCGCATCGCCTGTCCATGGCTGATCCGCCGCTTCGTCGATCCCGCGGCGGTGTTCCTGTTCGTCACATCGGCCGAGGTCGAGGCGGTTGCCGAACGGTTCGACGCCACGCCGTTCGACATCGAGAACGTGTTCTGGAGCCATCGCGGCGAGCTCTGCACCTTCGACGTGATGGTCAAGGAATTCGGCCTCGCGACGCCGGCGCTGGAGCGGCTCGCGACGATGGTGCGGGCGGCCGATACCGCGCGGCTCGAGCTTTCGCCGGAGGCGCCCGGGCTGCTCGCCGCCTCGCTCGGCCTGTCGCGCATGTTCGACGACGACCTCGAGCAATTGAGCGCCGGGCTGCTGCTCTACGACGCGTTCTACCGATGGTGCCGCGACGCGACCAAGGAGACGCACAACTGGCCGACCAGCAAGGTGAAGCCATGACCGACGTCGCAACGACAGCGAAGGCGCGCGGACATGAGCCCGCGCACGGCATCTCCTTCAACGAGGCGCTGCTGGTCTGGATGCGCGTCGCCATCCTGAGCTTCGGCGGACCGGCCGGCCAGATCGCGGTGATGCATCGCATCCTGGTCGAGGAGAAGAACTGGATATCGGAGGGGCGTTTCCTGCACGCCCTCAACTACTGCATGCTGCTGCCGGGGCCGGAGGCCCAGCAGCTGGCGACCTATATCGGCTGGCTGCTGCACCGGACGCTCGGCGGCATCGTGGCGGGCGGGCTGTTCATCCTGCCCGGCATCTTCGCCATCATGGGCCTTAGCTATATCTACGCGGCGTACGGTAATGTCGGGTTTGTCGAGGCGCTGTTCTTCGGCCTGAAGGCCGCGGTGCTGGCCATCGTGATCCAGGCCGTGGTGCGGGTCGGCAAGCGCGCGCTGCGCAACCGGGTGATGATCGCGCTCGCGGCGATCGCCTTCGTCGCGATCTTCTTCTTCGCCGTGCCGTTTCCGCTGATCATCGGAGCCGCCGCGGTCACAGGGCTGGTCGGCGCACGCCTCGGCCGGAGCGAATTTGCGGCGATCGAACATGGCGGCAAGAATTCCGCCGTGATCGACAGCATGCTCGGTGAAGCGGTGCCGGATCATGTCCGTCCCAACGCATCGCGCACCTTGCGGGTCGGCGCCATCTGGCTCGCACTCTGGCTGGTGCCGGTGTTCGCCCTGCTCATTGCGCTCGGGCCCGGCGACGTGTTCACCCAGATCGCGATCTTCTTCAGCAAGATGGCGATGGTGACGTTCGGCGGCGCCTACGCCGTGCTCGCCTATGTCGCGCAACAGGCCGCCGACTATTATCACTGGGTCAGCCCGCGCGAGATGCTGGACGGGCTCGGCATGGCCGAGACCACGCCCGGCCCACTGATCATGGTGGTGCAGTTCGTGGGCTTCATGGCCGCGTTCCGCGAGGCAAGCGGGCTGTCGCCGATGCTGGCCGCCACGCTCGGCGGCTTGCTCGCGACATGGGTGACGTTCACGCCGTGCTTCCTGTGGATCTTTATCGGGGCGCCCTACATCGAGGCGCTGCGCGGCAACAAGGCGCTGGCGGGCGCGCTTTCGGCGATCACCGCCGCTGTGGTCGGCGTGATCCTCAATCTGTCGGTCTGGTTCGCGCTGCACACGCTGTTCCGGCAAACCTTGCCGGTGCACGGGCTTGGCCTGTCGTTCGACGCGCCGGTGCCAGGCAGCATCGACGGGCCGGCGCTGGCGCTGTCCATCGCCGCCGCGATCGCGATCTTCCGCTTCAATGTCGGGATGCTCGGCGTCCTCGCCGCGTCCTGCATCACGGGCGTGCTGCTGCGTCTCGCGGGCATCATCTGAGCGGAGCGGCACGCGTCGGAAGAACCCTGGGGCAGCACAACACAGCCAGGAGAACAATCATGCAGAAGCGAAAACTTTCCCATTTGATTCTCGCACTGACGATGGCGGCTGCGGCCATGCCGGCCCATGCCCTGACGCAGGACGAGCTGGTCGCGAAACTTCGCGCCGCCGGCTACGCCCAGGTCACCGACGTCAAGTCGACGGCCGAGGGCACGACGGCGAAGGCGATGAAGAACGGCAAGCCGGTGCGGCTCGTGATCGACAGCAGCGGCCAGGTCAAGGAGCGGGACTAAGCTTGCGGGCGCGAAAGTCGCCGACCAATCGATGGAGTGACAATCATGATGAGAGCTATTGTGGCCATGTGCATGGCGGTGCTATGGCCGGGCGCAACCTTGGCAGTGCCGGCTGCCCTCGACGACCAGCAGGACGCGGCCGTCACATTGCAGGCGGCGACGGTCCATCCGCAGGCGAGCGAGACGCTGCGCGGCGTCGTCGATCGCGTCGATGAACGCAACGACACGCTGCTGATCCAGCTGTCTCCGGACCGGATCGAATCGTTCAAGGTCCAGGACGGCCTGATCTTCAATGCCGTCCGCTTCGGCGATCCAGTCGAAATCGCGGTGCAGAACATCGCCGGGTTCCGAACCATCGTCGGGCTCTCGAAGCAATAGAGCCGGGCCCCGACGCATCGAAAACCAGGTTCAAGGGAGCAATCCAATGCGACACACGATTTCGGCGCTGATCGGCGTCGGCGCCTGCCTCTTCGCCACGGGCGGAAGCGCGCAAAAAATCGACTGGCAGGTGTTTGCCGAGCCGTTCGTCTCGTCGGCGCATGCGCAGGCGATCGACTGGCAGAAGGTCGACGACGTGCTGGGCAGAAAACCCGCCGTCACCGGCGACGTGCATCGCTACGGCTTTCCGCGGAGCGACCTTGCGGTGACGCTCGACGGCGTCACCATCAAGCCGGCGCTGGCGCTCGGCGGCTGGGTCGCCTTCAAGCCCATGCACGACGGCGTCATGGCGATGGGCGACCTGGTGCTGCTCGAATCCGAGATCAACCCTGTGATGCTGAAGATGATCGGCAACGGCCTGCAGATCACGGCCGTGCACAACCATTTGCTTGGCGCGAGCCCGGCCACCTTCTACATGCACGTCGCCGGCCACGGCGACCCGGTCAAGCTCGCCGCCGCGATCCGGGATGGCCTTGCGGAAAGCAAGACGCCGCTCACGGCCGCGGCGCCGGCCGCGCCGCCGCCGGCCATCGATCTCGATACTGCGCAGCTCGACCAGATCATCGGCGTCAAGGGCCAGGCCAATGGCGGCGTCTATCAGTTCAACGTGCCCCGCCGCGATCCGATCACCGAACAGGGCATGGCATTGAGCCCGGTCGGTCCGATGGGCGTCGCCATCGGCATCAACTTCCAGCCGACCGGCGGCGGCAAGGCGGCGATCACTGGCGATTTCGTGCTGACAAATGACGAGGTCAACCCCGTCATCATGGCGCTGCGGACGCACGGCATCGACGTCACCGCGCTGCACAGCCACATGCTGGATGAACAGCCGCGCCTGTTCTTCATGCATTTCTGGGCCAATGACGACGCCATCAAGCTCGCCAAGGGCCTGCGTGCCGCCCTGGACAAGACGGCCACGACAAAAAGCTGACTCTGGTCTTGGAGGGATCAACGATGCGTAGCCTCACGGTCATGTCCATGGTTGTCGTCGGAGTTCTTGTGGGCATGGACGCTGCGATCGGCCAGACCAGCTGTCAGGTCTGCGCCGATCAGCAAAAGGCGTGCATGAAGAACTATGCCGGGCCAACCTGCAAGTCCGAGTATCAGATGTGCAAGAAAGCCTGCAAGAAATGACCGGGGCGCCCTCGGGTCCTCTGACGACGTGGATGTCGCTCGTTGTTGCCGTTGCGGCCGTGAGCCTGACATCGCCGGCGTCTGACTCGGCCGCGGCCGCGACCCCGCGCAAGCTCTCCGGCGCAGAAATCAGAGCAAGGCTGGTGGGAATGCAGCTCACGGATGAGGTGCACTATCGCTATGTCTACGAGCCAAACGGAACGCTGAGAAGCTATGCGATGGGCACGAAGAAGGTCGGAAAATGGTCCATCGAGAACGGCGAAATGTGCCTTCGGCTCGGAGACAAGGAAGATGGTTGCTACGCAGTGATAGTGAGGGGCGACCGCATCGAGATGGTGCCATCGGGGCTTGGGCTCGCATTCGACGGGATCGTCGAACCCGAAGACCGCGATGAGGGGCAAAAGTGACGACGACCACGACAAGCGGGAACGGTGGGATGGGCGAACTCGTCCGCTATTTTTTGAGGCTGGGCTTTCTCGGCTTCGGCGGACCGGTCGCGCTGGTCGGCCAGATGGAGCGTGAGCTCGTCGACGAAAAGAAGTGGCTCACCAAGGAGCAGATGCGCGAGACCATCGCCATTTGCCAGTCACTGCCCGGGCCGCTTGCGATCCAGGTCGGCATCTTCATTGCTTATCTACGTGGCGGCTTCTGGGGCGCGTGGGCCGGCGGCTGGTCCTTCATCCTGCCGAATTTTATCATCGTCGCGGCCCTCGGCGCGCTATACGTCCATCTGGGGGATCTTCAGCCGGTCACCGGCATCTTCTATGGCGTCAGCCCGGCCGTGATCGCGCTGATCCTGCATTCCTGCTACCGGCTCGCCAAGCTCGGCATGGAGGACTGGCTGCAATGGGTGATCGCCGCAGTCTGTTTCGCCATCACCGTAATCTTGAAAGCCGAGGTCGCGCTGCTCTTCATTGGTGCGGGGATCATTGGCATCATCTATTACGGCAATATCAAGCGCCCGCCGGTTGCGCTGCAGCTCGCGGTGATCCCGGCGGCGGCGCCCGGAGCCGCGCCGGTCATGACCGGCTCGACGCTGGGCAAGCTGCTGCTGTTCTTCCTCAAGGCGGGTTCGCTGACCTTTGGCAGCGGGCTCGTCATCGTTCCCTTTCTCGAGCAAGGGCTCGTGCAGCAGTATGGTTGGCTTAACGAGCGTGAATTCCTGGTCGCCGTCGCGATCGGCATGATGAGCCCCGGACCTGTCGTGATCACGGCAACCTTCGTCGGCTATCTGGTCGCGGGTTTTTGGGGCTCTCTTCTCTCGACCATCGGCATCTTCCTGCCGTCCTTCCTGCTGGTCCTGATCGTGGCGCCGTTGCTGGCGCGGCACCGCAAGAACCCGAACGTGCAGGGATTCGTGAAGGGCGCCTATGCGGCTGCGATCGGAACCATCCTGGGCGCGTGCGTCCTGCTCGGCAGGATTGCGATCGGCGATTGGTTGACCGCGCTCATCGGCATTGCATCGCTCGCCGTTCTGTTCCGCTGGAAGGTCAGCAATCCCCTGCTCATCGCCGTTACGGCAGTCGTTGGGCTCGTTGCTTACCCCATCTTGCAACCGGCGTGGGTGCTAACCGGGCTGAAGTGAGATGCTGACGATGCGAACGCTGCTCAGGAGTGCCCAGGCGCCGCTGCGCGTTGCCGCCATATTGCTTGCGATCGCGCTGACATCGGCTCGGCCGGCGTCGGCGGACGATGGCAAGATCGTTGTCTTTGTCTGCCTGCACGGCGTCGTGAACAGCCAGATGGCGGCGGCCTATTTCAACAAGGCTGCCCAAGAGCGCGGATTGCGATTCAGGGCGATCTCACGCGGCATCGACCTTTATCGGTCGGTGCCGGTCAGGGTCCAGGATGGCCTTGCACTCGATGGTCTGGAGGCGGCCAACACGCCGCAACAGCTGACCGTGGACGACATGGCCGCGGCGGACCAGGTGGTGGCGTTCGATCAGATCCCCGCCGAGCGGCACGGACGGGCCGACGTGACCTACTGGTCCGGCATTCCCTTGGGTATCGATGATTATGAGTCGACCCGGGATCAGATCGTCCGGCGCATCGACGCCCTCATTCCGACGCTGGCGGCGGCAACTGAACCGGCGGGAGACAAAACGCCCCTTCAGCTCGAAACGAAAATCCTGCTCGGCGATGTGCGCGGTCGGATTGATCACCTGGCGATCGACCTGAAGCGGCAGCGACTGTTCGTGGCCGAGCTCGGCAATGACAGCGTCGGCGTCGTCGATCTGGCTGCGCGCAGCTTGCTTCGAACCATTACCGGATTGAGCGCCCCCCAGGGCGTCGGCTATGAGCCATCGACCGACACCCTCTACGTCGCCAACGCCCGCGACGGATCGGTGCAGCTGTACGAAGCCAACGAGTACAAGGCGACCGGGCGAATCGAACTCGGCAGCGACGCCGACAATATCCGGGTCGACGCGGCGGCCAAGCGCGTCATCGTCGGCTATGGCGATGGTGGTCTGGCAGTCGTCGACCCATCCACCCGGACAAAGGTTCGGCGCCTACTCCTTAAGGCACATCCGGAAAGCTTCCAGCTTCAGCCCGATAGTGGGCGCATCTTCGTGAATCTGCCTGACGCACGAGCCGTCGCGGTGGTGGACGTTGCTTCCGGGAAACAACTCACCAGCTGGCCGTTGGACAAGGGCGGTAATTTCGCGATGGCCATCGATCACGAACGAAGTCGCGTTCTCCTAGTGTATCGCAGCCCAGCCGAGCTTGCAGCCTTTTCGACCGACGGCAAGGCGATTGCAGCCATCAGCACTTGCGGCGATGCCGACGACCTCTTTGTAGATGCAAAGCGCGGACGCATTTATGTGAGCTGCGGCGGTGGATACGTCGATGTATTTGAGATTGATGGAGCGGCCTATCGACTGATCGCGCGTCTGCCGACGGCGACGGGCGCGCGAACATCGCTCTTTGTGCCGGAGATGGACCGTCTGTTTGTTGCGGTCCGCGCGGGGCCTGCCGGACCGGCGGCAATCTGGGTATTCAAGCCAATGCCTTGAGATCGACTTTGTGGGGAGACGGCGCATGTGGAAACGCAGCCGGGGCTTTCGTAGCTTTTCGAGACGCCTTGCGCCTCGCTTCATGGCCGCTCTTGGACTGATCGCCTGGTCTGACCCCGCCTCGGCCTATCGCCCCTTCGATGGCACCGATGCCGCCGTTGCCAAGAAGGGGGAGATGGAGGTCGAGCTGCAGCCGGCCGGACGTTTGCGTGATGAGAGCGGAACGAGCCTGATCGCGCCGGCCTGGGTTCTCAACTTCGGTTTGAGCGAGAGTTGGGAAGCCGTCTTCGAAGGCCAGGGACAAACGTCGCTCTCTCCGCCCGGGCCGACCAGCCTGACTGCAGCCGGAGCGTTTCTCAAGCACGTGGTCGTACCTGGTAGCCTGCAGGACAAGACCGGTCCGAGCATTGCGACCGAATTTGGCGTCCTGCTTCCTGACAGTACCGGCAATTCGGGCGTTGGCGTAAGCTTGGCCGGCATCGTCTCGCAGCGCTGGGATTGGGGCACCATTCACCTGAATGCCGAGACTGCCATCACCCGCGACCATCATGGCGACGTGTTCGTGGGTGCTATTGTCGAAGGACCGATGACCTGGACGGTGCGCCCCGTCGCCGAGATCTTCTACGAGAACGAGTTTGGAAAAGAGGAGACGTTCTCGGGGTTGGTCGGGCTGATCTATCGTGTGCGCGACGACCTCAGCTTCGACATCGCGGTCCGGCACGCGCTCACAGGAGGCCATCCGGTAAACGAGATACGTGCGGGATTGACCTTCGGCTTTCCGCTTTCCTTCTTCGAGGGCCACGCCGCGCACCAAGCGTCGCCAATTCCGCCTCGATAGCTACTGGCGGTCCCGGTTCTCTGGATGGGCTCGCCAGTCTCGACCGACAGTCTGATGGTTCTCGTCAGGTGTTGCCTGGCCGGCGTGGTCCTTCTCGCCGCCTTGAGCCTTCCAGTCACGCCCGATCTTGACGTCCTCGGCGCGACTGCGATCCTGCTCGCGGGTTTGCTCCGACTGCTGGGGCGGCTGGGCCTGTTGGACAGGCGTAGACTGTGCTTTTGCATCGCTTCCGGCGAATGCGAAGGTCATTGCGACCGCGGAGATGAACGCAACCGATATAGAATTCTTCATGGTGTTGTCCCTTCCTCTTGCTCTGCAGCACTAACGCTCCGTCATCGCCTTTGTTCGGAAACAAACGGGCTTTTGGCTGCACGTGGTGGTCGGAACCGGGCGCTCTGCACGCGAACCGTGACGGTCAATATCTCGGCCGGTGCGAAGTAGCCCATTCGCGCGCGTGTTCGATCGGCACGCGCTGCACGGCGGCGCGAACCTTTTGCGTTGCGGGCAGATTGTCCATGCGTTCCCGCCAGCGGCAGAATGCCGGGTATTTCGGATACATCGACTGCCCTTCGGCGGTGAGGCTGAAGGCGAACGTGCTCGGCAGCAGATAGAAATCCGCAATCGAGAGCTCGTCCCCGAGCAAAAAATCCTTGTCGTGCGCAAGCTGGCGCTCGGCCACCGCAAACCCGGTCTCGACCTTGGGCAGCGCATGTGCCACGACCTTCTCGTCCGGGGCAATGCCGAGCTCCGGGAAAACCAGACGCTCATGCGTCACGTGATAGATCATGTAGGGGTAGTAATAGTTGTTAACAGCGCTGATCCACTGGTTCATACGCGCCCGCGCCTTGATGTCTTTCGGTGTCAGCGATACGCCGCCAAAGGCCTCGTCGACATAGGCGGCAATCGCGCTCGTCTCGTAGACGGTGAGATCGCCGTGTTTCAGAATTGGGACACGGTTAAACGGGTGCAGCGCCAGGTGATCGGGCTTGCCCATGACCGGTTCAAGGTCGTGGAATTGGTAAGCCACGTCCTTGTGCGTGAGGATCAAGCGGACGATGTTGACAAAAGTGCTGCGTGGGAAACCGTAGACGATCGGATCGGACATCCGTTTTCTCCCTTCTGATTTGGTCTCAGCGCCAGAACGGCTTGGAGGCCTCGCGCAGCGCCTGCTCGCGCGTCAGGCCGAGATCGCGAAGCAGATGCGGGTCGTCGGCGATCGCGCGTAGCGCCATGCGCTGAAACGGCCGGTCAAGCAAGCTCCACCATCCGGGGCGCGGAGCGCCTGGCGACGTTCCTGAGCTGAATTGATGAAGTGGTGTGGCCGGGTCGGCGGCGGGCACCGGCGGGATCGACCATGTATCGGTTAATAGGACGGACATGATGGGGCTCCAAATTGCTTGAAAATGCTGCACTGGAGCTGTTCAATAATGGCGCGGGGCGGTTTCCCGCAAAGCATCGTTTCTCGTGCCTGCCCTAATTTTTCTCATGAAGTATTGCGATGCGCCCACGCCTGCCGCAACTGAACGCCCTGAAATCCTTCGAGGCCGCCGCGCGCCACGAGAGTTTTACGCGCGCGGCCGAAGAGCTTTGTGTCACGCAGGGTGCCGTCAGCCATCAGGTGAAAGCACTGGAAGCGGAGCTCGCAATAAAGCTCTTCAACCGCGAACGCCAGCGCCTGATCATCACCGAGGCCGGGCGCGACTATCTCGCTGTCGTGCGCGACGCGCTCGACCGCATCGCCATCGGCACCGAGCGGCTGTTGCAGCGGCAGAATACCGGTGTGCTCACGGTTTCGACCTCGCCGGATTTTGCTGCGAAATGGCTGGTGCACCGGCTCGGCCACTTTGTTGAGGCGCATAGCGGCATCGACCTGCGCGTCTCCGCCACGCTGCACCACGTCGACTTCGCGCGCGAGGAGGTGGATCTGGCGGTACGCCATGGCGACGGCAACTGGCCGGGGCTTGACGCGGTGCGGCTGAGCCCGGAGCAGCTATTTGCCGTGTGCAGTCCAAAGCTATTGTCCGGCAAGCGACGCCTGAGCAACCCCGCTGACATCCTGAAATTTCCGCTGATCCATATGGACAGTCGCGTCGACTGGAAGAACTGGCTTCAGGAAGCGGGACTTGACGATGCTGCCGCCACGCATGGCCCGGTCCTCAATCGCGCCAGCATGGTGATTGATGCCGCCATCAATGGGCAAGGCATTGCGCTGGCGCGCACCACGCTGGCGGCATGGGACCTCATCAACGGCCATCTGGCGCGCCCGTTTCCGCAGTCGCTGCCGTTGTCGAAGACCTACTGGATCGTCTGCCCGAAGGCGACCGCAAACCTGCCGAAGATCGTGACGTTTCGCGATTGGTTGCTCTCGGAGGCCGCAAGCGACCTGCGCCGGCTTAGAAAGCTCGGCGGAACCTCTCATCGACTGAAGTGAGTGCCGGCAAGCTTCCAAATGCATGGAACGGCCCTGCGGCCCTCGCGATTGTCGTGGGACGCACGACCTACCATGCATGGAGCCCGATCATTGCTGAAGCTGTACAGGTCGGCGACCTCCGATTGGCGAAGCATCGGCGCGGAATTGCCGTCCGAGATCATCTGGATCGATCTGCTCGATCCCACCGAGGACGAAAAGCAGTTCGTCGAGCGCGTGCTCGACATCCGCGTACCGTCCGAGCGATCGTTGAGCGAGATCGAAGCGTCGAGCCGCCTGATCACCGACCATGACCGGCTCTATCTGAGCTCGCCGGCGGTGCGGCTTGACGACAACAACGAAGCCGAGATCACCAATATCGGCTTCGTGATCGGCCCCAAGGTGCTGGTCACCGTGCGATTCGCGCCGCTGACCACGTTCGACGACGTCATGAAGCGGATCGGCACCGACAAGAGCCTGCAGAACGGCATGTGCGTGTTCACCGCGCTGCTCGAGGCCATGATCGATCGCGGCGCCGACGTGCTGGAGCATCTCGGCGCCAAGACCGACAGGCTGTCGCGGGGCGTCTTCAAGGGCGGCCTGGTGCGGAGCAAGCGTCCGGTGCGCTCCAGCCGCAGGCTGCGCGAGGCACTGGAGAACATCGGCGAGCTCGCCGATCGCCTGGCGAAGGCGCGCGACGTGCTTCTCGGCGTCGGCTGGGTCGCGAGCTTCGCCGACGACGTCGGCAATGAATGGATCACATCGGCATCGAAGCGCCGGCTCGAGGCCGTCACCAAGGACGTCGCCTCGCTCGGCGACTACGAGACCCGGCTGTCGGACAAGATCCAGCTGCTGCTGGACGCCGTGCTCGGCTTCATCAACATCCAGCAGAACGACCTGTTCAAGATCCTGACCATCGTGTCGGTGGTCGGCGTTCCCCCGACCATCCTGGTCGGGGTCTGGGGCATGAATTTCAAGGCGATGCCGGAGCTGAGCTGGACGTTTGGGTATCCCTTGGCCTGGGCCGCGATCATCGCCAGCGGCATCCTGCCGGTGCTCTGGTTCAAGCGGCACGGCTGGTTCGATTAACAAGCGAAGTTGAAACGCCGCGGCGTTATCGGCGTTGAGAACCCGCCTGCGCGCCTATAAATCTGAAGCTGCCCCACCCGCCCCTGCGGCGCGGTCATCCCCCATCGAAGAGTTCAGCCTATGCGCCCCCACATCATCTGCCACATGGGCACGTCGATCGACGGCCGGCTGCATCCCAGCCGCTTCACCAAGGCCGCCGCCGGGATTCCGGCCGACGTGCTGCGCTCGCACTACGAACGGATCCATGACGGCTTCGATGCCGACGGATGGATCATCGGCCGCGTCACCATGAACGAGATGGCCAAGGGAACGGAGCGGCATATCGCCAACCCACCGAGGCTGCCGCGCGAGGCGCATGTCGGCAACCGTAACGGCCGCAAGCTCGCTGTTGGCATCGATCCGTCGGGCCGCGTGCATTTCGGCAAGGACAATGTCGGCGGCGATCACGCCGTCGCGGTGCTGGGCGAACAGGTGTCCGACGCGCATCTCGCCGAACTGCGCGAGGACGGTGCGTCCTATCTGTTTGCCGGCACGAAGGGCGACGATCTGCCGGGCGCGATGGCGCAGCTGGCCGCCCTGTTCGGCGCCAAGACGCTGCTGCTCGAGGGCGGCGGCGGGATCAACGGCGCCTTCCTCAAGCACGGGCTGATCGACGAGTTCAGCACATTGATCTTTCCGGCGGTCGACGGCGTCGCCGGATCGCAAAGCATCGTCGACTATCACGGCCCGGACGGCGACCGCCCCGGCGCCGGCCAATCACTGCGGCTGACGCACTGCGAGACGCTGGAAGGCGGCATGGTCTGGCTGCGTCACGCCGTGGAGCGCGCGCCGGACTGAGTTTGCCTATGGCTTGGGATTCTCCGCCCAGCCGGTCCGGCATGCAGCAACGAAAAACGCGACGCCGCGCGCGACATGGGCGTCGATCTCGGGATCAAGCGCCTTCAGATCCACCTCGAACAAGGCCCGAAGCAGCATCGGCACGGCGATGATGTCGAGGAACATCCGCGCCGTGGTCGGCAGGTGTTCGGGCGCGAAGGCCGGCAGCTTGCCGAGCTCGTCGGATTGCGTCAGCTCGCGCAGCAGGTGAATGCCGAGCTCGGTGCTGAGCGCGCGCGCCCTGCGGTTGACGTTGGCGGCGAGATCCGGGAAGCGGTGCGCCTCCGCGATCGCGAGCCGCATCAGGCCGATCCGGTCGGCGTCGAAGCCCCAATGCAGCAGGGTCGAGGCAACGCTGGTGAGGCGCTCCTCGATGGTCGCGCCAACCGGCGGATCGGCCTTGAACTCGGCGATGCGTGACAGGATGTCCCGCGTGACCACTTCGGTGAACAGCGCCCGCTTGTCGCGGAAGCGCGCATAGATCGTCCGCTTGCCGGAGCGCGCGGCCTCCGCGATCTCGTCGATGCTCGCGCCCTCGAACCCGCGCTGCAGGAAGACTTTGCGCGCGGCCTCGAGAATCCGCGCATCGACCTCGCCGGCGAGTTCCTTCGGCGGCCGCCCGGCGCGCACCTCGACCGGCCTGGCTTTGGCGGCCCGCGGCTTCTTCAGGGTACTGGTGGTCATCGCATCGACCCGGGTTCGATGGGCCGGTCAGGCCGGCAATATCAAGCAATATAGCCTTATCACATCTAGTTGTAAATAGAACGATACAGTTCCGTTCTTATTGACGCTGCGTCGCAGCGGGACTATTTGTCGCATAGAACGGAACGGTATCGTTCCCTTTTGCGAAGGCCCGGCGGACCTCGCTCATCAGCCAGGAGCAGCCATCATGTTCGAAGACACTGTTTTGGAGCGCCACCAACCGGGCCACGAGGGCATCGAGGCGGCGTCCTCGGCGCCGGCCTCGCATGAGCCCAATGTCACATCGGAGCGGCCGGAGATCACGACACGGGCTCCGGCGCAGGAGCGTCCCGCGGGCAAGCAGCCCGCCCCGCCGGCAACCGTCCCGCCCGAGGTGACCGGCACGGCGCCGAAGCGCGGCTTCCTGCGCCGCCGTCCGGTCGTCTCCGCGATCGGCGTCGTGCTGCTCGCGGCGGCAATCGGCGGCGGCTATCTCTACATGGACTATAGCGGGCATTTCGAATCCACCGACGACGCCTTCATCGCCGCACGGCAGTCCGCGCTCGGGCCGAAGATCTCCGGCTACATCACCGCCGTCCCGGTCACCGACAACCAGCATGTCGCGGCCGGAGACGTGATCGCCCGGCTCGACGACCGCGACTATCGCGTCGCGCTGGCGCAGGCCGAGGCGCAGGTCGCGGCCGCCCGCGCCAACATCGAGAATGTCGATGCGCAGCTCGACGTGCAGCAGGCGCAGATATCAGCCAATCAGGCCCAAGTGGATCAGGCGCAGGCGGCGCTGGTGTTCGCCCAGCAGCAGGCGACGCGCTACCAGCATCTGGAGCAATCCGGCTACGGCACGGTGCAGAATTCCGAGCAGTTCACCTCGCAGCTGCATCAGCAGCAGGCTGCGCTGCTGAGCGCGCAGGCGACGTTCAACCTCGCAAAGCGTCAGGTCGAATCGCTGAAGGCGCAGCGCAAGAGCGCGGTCGCGAACCTCGCCCAGGCCGAGGCACAGCGCGACCAGGCCGAGCTCAATCTGTCCTATACGACGGTCACCGCCGCGCAGCCGGGCCGCGTCGTCAACCTCTCGGCCGCAGTCGGCCAGTTCGCCCAGGCGGGCACCAATCTGACGATGTTCGTGCCCGACCAGACCTGGGTCACCGCAAACTTCAAGGAGATCCAGCTCGACAAGATGCGCCCCGGCGAGAAGGTGACGTTGAAGATCGATGCCTATCCCGGACGCACCATCCAGGGCCATGTGGAGAGCGTGCAGCCGGGCTCCGGCACCGCGTTCTCACTGCTGCCGGCGCAGAACGCCACCGGCAACTACGTCAAGATCGTGCAGCGCGTGCCGGTGAAGATCGTGATGGACAACCCGCCGACCGACGTCGCGCTCGGCCCGGGCATGTCCGTCGTCCCGACAGTGCGGATCGATGCGGCGCCGTCCCTCGTCGAGCGCCTTGAGAAGTCGAGCTTCGGGAGGCTGTGATGAGTGCCGCCGCGATCGACGCCAAAGGCGTTCCGGTGCCGAGCGCCACCGTCAATCCCTGGCTGATCGCCATCGTGGTTGCGCTCGCGAGCTTCATGGAGGTGCTCGACACCACCATTGCCAATGTGGCACTGCCCTATATCGCCGGCGGCATGGGCGTGAGCGAGGACGAGGCCTCCTGGGTGGTCACCACCTATCTGGTGTCCAACGCCATCATCCTGACCGCCTCCGGCTTTCTCGCCCGCACGCTCGGGCGCAAGCCCTTCTTCCTGATCTGCCTCGGCATCTTCACCGTCAGCTCGATCCTGTGCGGCTTCGCGCCCAATCTGAACGCGCTGCTGCTGTTCCGTATCCTGCAGGGTCTCGGCGGCGGCGGCATGGTGCCGGTTGCGCAATCGATTCTTGCCGACGCCTTCCCGCCGGCCAAGCGCGGGCAGGCGTTCGCGGTGTTCGGCATTGCCGTCGTGGTGGCGCCGGTGGTCGGCCCGACGCTCGGCGGCTGGCTGTCCGACAACCTCTCCTGGCACTGGTGCTTCCTGATCAACGCGCCGGTCGGCGTGTTCGCGATCGCGCTGATCGCGGCCGTGCTGCAGGAGCCCGCGACCGCAAAAGCCAAGGGGACGCAGCCCGAGGGCAACACGTTCGACTTCATCGGCTTCGCGCTGGTCGCGACCTTCCTCGGCGCGCTCGAGGTGGTGCTCGACCGCGGCCTCGAGGACGACTGGTTCGCCTCGCCCTTCATCATCACCTTCGCGGTGATCTGCGCTACGGCGTTCGTGCTGATGATCCCGTGGGAGATGACCCGGCGCAATCCGATGATCGATCTGCGCATGGTCGCAACCCGGCAGTTCGGCGCCTGCTTCCTGGTGATGCTGGCGACCGGCGCCATCCTGCTCGCGACCACGCAATTCTTGCCGCAGCTGGTGCAGCAGGATTTCGGCTACACCGCGACCTGGGCCGGCCTCGTGCTCTCGCCCGGCGGCGGCGTCACCATGATGATGATGTTCGCGGTCGGCCGGCTCGCCGCCCGGGTGCAGCCGAAATACCTGATCGTTGCCGGCGCGCTGGTGATCGCCGCCTCGATGTACAGCATGACCAACGTCTATGGCGATCTCGGCTTCTGGTTCATGGCGCGCTCGCGCATGCTGATCGGCGTCGGCCTGCCGCTGATCTTCGTGCCGATCATGGCGGCGTCCTATGACGGCATTCCGCCCGACAAGACCGACCAGGCCTCCGCGCTGATCAACGCGGCGCGCAACACCGGCGGCTCGATCGGCGTCTCGATCGTGTCCAACGTGCTGACGCATCGCCAGCAATTCCACCAGAGCCGGCTGGTCGAGCAGGTGACGCCGTCGAGCCCGCAATACCAGGATACGCTGCACCAGATCACCGACTTCTTCGTCGCCCAGGGCAGTTCGCTGGCGCAGGCGCACAGCCAGGCGATCCAGTGGATCGGGCAGCAGGTGCAGACCCAGGCCTCGTTCCTGTCCTACATGGACGCGTTCTGGGTCCTGATGCTGATCTCGCTCTCGGCGATCCCGCTGGCGCTGACCTTGCGCAAGGTCAAGCTCGGCGGCGCCGCCCCGATGGGTCATTGATTCCGGCGCGGACATGGATGAACTACGACAGAATGCAGGCGTGGCGAAGCCGCGCTATCGACCGGACAGGTCCGCGCGCCACGCGCGGGCCCTCGCGGTCGTCTCCTCGACGAAACGAGTTTTGCCGTTGCGATAGGCCGCGATGTCCTCCCTTGAGGAGGCAGCAAGGGCCTGCTTGATATCCGCGTAGGCGTGGGCCGCTTCGGGGTGCGCGCGAAGATAATCGCGAAACACCAGCAGCGTTTCCCAGCGCGGATTGGATGGCTCCATCACATGCAGATGATGGGTCCACGGGCCCGGAGGGCCCTTGCGGAAGAACAACTCGCCAGGCAGCCACGCCGCGTATTCCGGTATGTAGTTGTAGCCGAGCGCCTCGATCGGCTCGATGCAGCGTTCCCGCGCCTCCGCGAGGCTGGGGACACCGACCATCAGGTCGATGATCGGCTTCGACGGCAAACCCGGAACCGCGGTGCTTCCGACATGCTCGATGGCCAGGGCCAACGAGCCGAGCGCATGCTCGACCCTTGCACGCTCCGTCTCGAACATGGCCGGCCAGTTGGGGTCATAGTCCAGGACAACGATTGGCCCGGCGCCGTATTTCTCCATGGCACACCCTGATTGCTTGCCGCGAAGTCCCCCTTCGCGGGTCAATCAAACCATGATGAGACTAGGTTCGACCAGAGGCGCGCCGCCGGTGGCCGCGCCACCACAGGCCGAAGGCGATGGTGACCGCGGCGGCCAGCGAGAACCAGGTGATGGCGTACTGCATGTGGTCGTCCTTGAGACGCACCTTGAGCGGTCCGGGCTTCGGCGTGCCGCTGTCGGGCACCGGCGCCTCGAGGTCGATGTAGAACGGCGCGACCTGTCCCCAGCCGAGCGCCTGCGCCATCGCGCGATGATCGCGCACGAACCACAGCCGCTTCGCCGGATCTTCCTTCGGCGTCAGCCGGCCCGGTGGCTCGGGAAAGCGGATATAGCCGGTAAGTTCAACCGGCGCGCCGGTGACGAGGCGGCCAACGACGCGGTCCTCGAAGGCGCGATCCTGCATCGTGTTCTGGACAAAGCCGGTGTTGATCACGACGGTCTCGCCGCTCGCGAGCTTCGCCGGCAGCAACGCCCAGGTGCCCGGACCCGAAATGTCGTCGCGCACCGCGGAGCCGGAGCTGAACACCATCGCGTCGGGCTGCTTCGCATAGGTCGCGGTCAGCATGACGCGGCGGAATTCATCCTTGGCGGAGGTCAGTGTCGGCCATGCCGACGGCGGTGGCAGCGCCTCGGTCGGGGCGGCCAGCCGCGCATCGAGCGCCGCGATCAGCGCGTGCTTTTCGACCCGGCGCTGCAATTGCCAAAAGCCAAGGGCGATAAACACCGCGATCAGGATCAACGTGAAAATGCCGAAGCCGGCCGCGCTCGGCCGGCGCGTCGTCGTATCATTCATTTCGGGTCGCGCTCGATCAATTGGCCTTCGGCGGCCTTGTGGTGGAATTGCAGCGCGATCAGAAGTGCCTTCATCGATCGTAGCGGCAGGATCGTGGTGACCAGGATCAACGGCAGCCACAGCGCAGCATGCACCCAGAACGGCGGCTGGTACTTCACCTCGACGATCAGCGCCGCCGCGACCACGATGGCACCGGCCAGCATGATGACGAAGATCGCCGGCCCGTCGCCGGAATCGATGAAGGCGAAGTCGAGGCCGCAGGCCTGGCAGCGCGGCGCCAGCGTCAGGAAGCCGGAATAGAGCTTGCCCTTGCCGCAGCGCGGGCAGCGGCAGGCGATGCCGCGCAGTGCGCTCTCAGTGACGGTCGGCGGGGTATCGGTCATCGGTTCTCTTCAAAAGCAAAGGGGCGGCCATTCGGCCGCCCCCCTCTTAGCACGTCGGCCGGCAATTAGTGTGCGCCGTGGGCCATCGTCTCGGCGCCGTGGCCCCAGACGTAGATGCAGATGAACAGGAACAGCCAGACCACGTCGACGAAGTGCCAGTACCAGGCGGCAAACTCGAAGCCGAGGTGCTGCTTCGGCGTGAAGTGGCCGGCATAGGCGCGGATCAGGCAGACCAGCAGGAAGATGGTGCCGACCAGCACGTGGAAACCATGGAACCCAGTCGCCATGAAGAAGGTCGCGCCATAGACGTTGCCGCCGAACGAGAACGTCGCATGGGCGTACTCATAGGCCTGCACGCAGGTGAAGAGGGCACCGAGGATCACGGTGAGGATCAGGCCCTGCTTGAGGCCCTGGCGGTCGTTCTCGAGCAGCGCATGGTGCGCCCAGGTAACGGTGGTGCCCGAGGTCAGGAGCAGCAGCGTGTTGAGCAGCGGCAGATGCCAGGGATCGAAGGTCTCGATGCCCTTCGGCGGCCAGGTGCCCGGGACCGAGCAGGCGCCCATCGCCGTGCCGGCGCCGCAGCCGAACACCGCATCGCGCGTGGCGTGCACCGCGTCGGCCGGGAACAGCGCCGAGTTGAAGAAGGCCCAGAACCAGGCGACGAAGAACATCACCTCGGAGGCAATGAACAGGATCATGCCGTAGCGGTGGCTGATCTGCACCACGCGGGTGTGGTCGCCCTTGTACTGGGCTTCCTTGATCACGTCGCCCCACCAACTCGCCATCGTGTAGAGCACGCCGATGGTGCCGACGCCGAACACGATCGGGGCCGCGGAGAACATGTGGTGCATCCAGCCGATCGCGCCGAACGCCATGATGAAGGCCGAGATCGAGCCGACCACCGGCCATGGGCTCGGGTCGACGAGATGATAGTCGTGATGCTTGACTTGCGCCTCAGCCATTGCCGTCTCTCCATTCGCGTGCCGCAAGGCACGTCTTAAATCTCAAATTCCAGAACTAGCCGCCCTTGCGCTGCTCCGCCTCGCCGGCCGCCACGGGCTTCGGCGTTGCGTCGCGCACGGGGAAGAAGGTGTAGGACAAAGTGATCGTCTTCAGCGTGTCGTTCTCGCTGTCCTTGGCCAGCGCCGGATCGACATAGAACACCACGGCCATCTCGCGCTTTTCGCCCGGCGCCATGGTCTGTTCGGTGAAGCAGAAGCAGTTGATCTTCTGGAAATAGGCGCCGACCGTCAGCGGCGCGACATTGTAGGACGCCTGGCCGGTCGTGGTGCGCGCCGACTGGTTGGTGACGGTGTAGTAGACCGTGACCACCTGGCCGATCTTGACGTCGATCGTGTTCTGCTCCGGCTCGAACTTCCAGGGCAGGCCCGGCGCGACGTTGGAATCGAAGCTGACCGAAATGGTGCGCGCGAGCGGCGCATCCGAAGGCACCGAGGTCGCGACCTGGGTGGTGCCGTTGAAGCCGGTGGTGCGGCAGAACCAGTTGTAGAACGGCACGGCCGCGTAGGACGCGCCGACCATCAGCACCACGACGAAGCCGCAGATCGAGGCGACCACGGCGTCGCGCGTCAGCGTGCGGCGCGTGACCTTGGTGCCCTCACCCTGCTGCGGTTCCTGGTTCGCCATCTCACTCACAGCGGCCGCACCAGCACGGCTGGCCCCTTGACGAGGGTGACGGCGAAGAACAGCACGACCAGGATGCCGAGCGCGAGCGCGATGGCGATCGAGCGCTGGCGGCGGCTCCTGAGCTGTGCCTCGGTGAGGACGATTCCTTCTGGTTCGCGTTTCTCGTCCATTGATATCCCATGCGCCCCCATCTCGCCCCCCGGCTCCCTATCCGATGAAGACAGGCGCAATCGCGCGGACCACGACCTCGGCGAGGAGGACGGCAAACAGCGCGAACAGATAGAGGATCGAGAAGGCGAACAGCCGGCGCGTGGCGCGGTTGGCGGCCGTGCCCTCGCGGCGGCGATAGACCTCGATGGCGAGCCACAGCATGCCGGCGCCAAGCACCAGTGAGGTGGCGCCGTAGATCGCGTCGAAATAGCCGAGCGGCCACGGCGCCAGCGCGATCGCGACCAGCACGATGGTGTAGAGCAGGATCTGCAGCCGGGTCGCGTCGGGTCCGGCGACGACCGGCAGCATCGGGATGCCGGCGCGCGCATAATCGTCGCTGCGGAACAGCGCCAGCGCCCAGAAATGCGGCGGGGTCCAGAAGAAGATGATCAGGAACAGGAGAATCGGCTCGACCGAGAGCGATCCGGTCGCGGCGGCCCACGCCACCACCGGCGGCAAGGCACCGGCGGCACCGCCGATCACGATGTTCTGCGCAGTCCAGCGCTTCAGCCACATCGTGTAGATCACGGCGTAGAAGAAGATGGTGAAGGCAAGCAGCGCGCCCGCCACCCAGTTGACCAGGATGCCGAGCGTCATCACCGAGAAGAAGGCGAGCGTGATGCCGAACGCGGCCGCCTCGGTCGGCGTGATGCGGCCGCGCGGGATCGGCCGGTTGGCGGTGCGCGTCATCAGCGCGTCGACGTCGCCCTCATAGGCCATGTTGAGCGCGCCGGAGGCGCCGGCGCCGACCGCGATGCACAGGATCGAGGTGAACGCCAGCACCGGATGCACGTGCACCGGCGCGATCATCAGCCCGACCAGCGCGGTGAAGATCACCAGCGACATCACGCGCGGCTTCAACAGCGCGATGTAGTCGCCCACTTCGGCCTCGGAGATCCGGGGCAGTTCGATGGCGTTGTGATCGACAACCGACAAGATCAGGTCTCGCTTCTCTCAAAAGGCGCGGCGCACCCTTAAAGTGCGCCGCGTTGTCGTGGACTTACTGCACGCGGGGCAGCACTTCGAACTGGTGGAACGGCGGCGGCGAGGTCAGCGTCCACTCCAGCGTGGTCGCACCCGCACCCCACGGATTGTTCGCGGCCTGCTCCTTGCGGACGAAGGCATCGATCACGCCGTAGATGAAGATCAGAACGCCGATGCCCGAGATGTAGGAGCCCCAGGACGAGATCAGGTTCCAGCCCGCGAATGCATCCGGATAGTCGACATAGCGGCGCGGCATGCCCGACAGGCCGAGGAAGTGCTGCGGGAAGAACACCAGGTTGACGCCGATGAAGGTAAACCAGAAGTGCGCCTTGGCGATGGTCTCCGAGTACATGTAGCCGAACATCTTCGGGAACCAGTAGTACCAGCCGGCGAAGATGCCGAACACGGCGCCGAGCGACAGCACGTAGTGGAAGTGCGCCACCACGTAATAGGTGTCCTGCAGCACGCGATCGACACCGGCATTGGCCAGCACGACGCCTGTGACGCCGCCGACGGTGAACAGGAAGATGAAGCCGATCGCCCAGATCATCGGCGCCTTGAACTCGATCGAGCCGCCCCACATCGTGGCGATCCAGGAGAAGATCTTCACGCCGGTCGGCACCGCGATCACCATCGTGGCGGCGACGAAATAGGCCTGCGTCGCCGAGGACATGCCGACGGTGTACATGTGGTGCGCCCACACCACGAAACCGATGCCGCCGATCGCGACCATGGCGTAGGCCATGCCGAGATAGCCGAACACCGGCTTGCGCGAGAAGGTGGAGACGATCTGGCTGACCATGCCGAAGGCGGGCAGGATCAGGATGTACACTTCGGGGTGACCGAAGAACCAGAACAGGTGCTGGAACAGCACCGGGTCGCCGCCGCCGTCAGCCGCAAAGAAGGTGGTGCCGAAATTACGGTCGGTCAGCAGCATGGTGATCGCACCGGCGAGCACCGGCAGCGACAACAGCAGCAGGAACACGGTGACCAGGATCGACCACACGAACAGCGGCATCTTGTGCAGGGTCATGCCCGGCGCACGCATGTTGAAGATCGTGGTGATGAAGTTGATGGCGCCGAGGATCGACGAGGCACCCGCGAGATGGAGCGAGAGAATCGCGAAATCGACCGCAGGACCCGGATGGCCGGAGGTCGACAGCGGCGCGTACATGGTCCAGCCCGCGCCGACGCCGTTGGCGCCCGGCTCACCCTCGACGAAGGTGGACATCAGCAGCAGCGCGAACGAGGCCGGCAGCAGCCAGAACGAGATGTTGTTCATGCGCGGGAACGCCATGTCCGGCGCGCCGATCATCAGCGGCACCATCCAGTTGCCGAAGCCGCCGATCATCGCCGGCATGACCATGAAGAAGATCATGATCAGACCGTGCGAGGTCACGAACACGTTATAGGTGTGCGTCTCGTGGAATATCTGGACGCCCGGATACATCAACTCGGCACGGATCGCGATCGACATCGCCGCGCCGATGATGCCCGCGATCACCGCAAAGACCAGGTACATCGTACCGATGTCCTTGTGGTTCGTAGAGTAGAGATAACGCCGCCATCCGGTCGGATGATGGGCGTGATCATCATGGGCGTGATCGTCGTGTGTCGCTGCGCCTGTCGCCATGTTCAAAATCCTGCCTTGCAGTCCCTCTTGGACCTTGCGGTCCCGTCGCCCTTATTCCATCCGCGCCGTAAGCCGTGAGGCTTACTGCGCCGCCTGACCAGCCGAGGCGTAGGAATTCGCCGGGTTGGTCGCAAACTTCTTCTTCGCGCCTTCAACCCAGGTCGCGAATTCCTGGTCGCTGACGACCCGCACCGCGATCGGCATGAAGGCATGGTCCTTGCCGCACAGTTCCGAGCACTGGCCGTAGAACACGCCGGTCTTGGTCGCCTTGAACCAGCTCTCGTTGAGGCGGCCGGGGACCGAGTCGATCTTCACGCCGAAGGCCGGCACCGCGAAGGAGTGGATCACGTCGGCGCCGGTGGTCTGGATCCGCACCACCTTGTTGACCGGGACCACCATCTCGTTGTCGACGCCGAGCAGACGCGGCTGCTTGTCCTTGTCGAGCAGCGAGTCGAACTCGAACTTGCCGTTATCCGGGTAGGCGTAGGACCAGTACCACTGCTTGCCGGTGACCTTCACGGTGAGGTCCGGCTTCGGCACGTCGAGCTCCAGGAACAGCAGGCGGAACGACGGCACCGCGATGCCGACCAGGATCAGGACCGGGATCAGCGTCCAGGCCACTTCGATCAGCGTGTTGTGGGTGGTCCTGGAGGGGACCGGGTTGGCCCGGGCGTTGAACTTCACCACCACGATGATGAGCAGCGCCAGCACGAACAGGGTGATGACGGTAATAAGCACCAGCAGGAAATTGTGAAACCAGATGATGTTTTCCATCACCGGGGTCGCGGCTTCCTGCAGCGTGTGCTCCCACGGAGCCGGCTGCCCCATCTCGGCGAAGGCCGATCCCGCGGCGATCGACGCCACACCCGCTACCGCCAACCCCAGCAATTGCCTGCCCAACCGGCCAATCGACATCTTCATGCCGCTCGCGCTCCCTTGCATTATTCCCCAAAGCACCCCCGGCACATGGCCGAAAATGCAGCACGATCCGCCCTGACAAACGGCCTTCCGGACATACCCGTCTCTGAGTCAAGGTGGGTACGGGAGCCAGATCGCTAGAACGCGTCGAAATCCAGCCTCTCAAACCATAATTCTCCGGCGCTCGCAATGCAGTAGTGGGGCCGAAAGCCATGCGCCTGCGATGAAGCTGCCGCTTGCGATTTTTCCCGCAAAATCAAGCGAAAGTCGCCGAAACGACGCCGCATGCAGTTGACAGGGGGATTACCGGATGTACCCACAGACAGGGCAGCGCACAGGAACCTGATTCGCTGCGGGCTGCCCCAATCCGGCGCGAGAATGGCTTCAAGATCGCCTTCAAGGCGCCGTCATTGCGGTATCAGTCGACGCCTGAGCATGATCCGGAAAAGTGGAGACCGGTTTTCCGAAAGATCATGCTCAAACAAGAAGATGAGATCATGATTCGCTTCCGGGAAGCGCATCATGGCGCGCGTGCTACCGGCGGCCGGACGGCCGGACCGACCGAACATCTATAAGGATCGACCCGGATGGGCGCTTCGAACATTCGTTTGACGATGGCCAGCCGGCTCGGCGGCCTCGCGATTCTGGCCCTCTGGCTTGGCCTTTCTCTTGGCCTGACCCAGCCGGCAAACGCGCAAGGCGCGGTGCGCTCGGTTCACGGCGACTGGCAGATCCGCTGCGACACCCCGCCCGGCGCCCAGGCCGAGCAATGCGCTCTGATCCAGAGCGTGGTAGCAGAAGACCGCTCCAACGCCGGCCTGACTGTGATCGTGCTGAAGACCGCCGACCAGAAGAGCCGCCTGATGCGCGTGGTCGCGCCGCTCGGCGTGCTGCTGCCCTCCGGCCTCGGCCTCAAGCTCGACAATCAGGACGTCGGCCGCGCCGGTTTTGTCCGCTGCCTGCCCAATGGCTGCGTCGCCGAGGTCGTGATGGACGACAAGCTGCTCGGCCAGCTCAAGAACGCTAAGACCGCGACCTTCATCATCTTCGAGACCCCGGAAGAGGGCATCGGCTTTCCGCTCAGCCTGAATGGCCTGTCGGAGGGGTATGACAAATTGCCCTAGGGGTTAGGCCGGCGTCGCAAATGCAGAGGCCGTAGCCCGGATGAAGCGCAGCGCAATCCGGGACCGGCGTCAGCACAGGAGAGTGTCTTCCCGGATTTCGCTTCGCTTCATCCGGGCTACGCCAGGCAGATCGGCTCACCGCCCACCCGCCGCATAATAGTCGAACAATCCGCTCGCCTCGGCGGACAGCCAGTCCGCCTCTCCCGTCATGTAGCCTTCGACCTGTCCGGTGACGCCGATCAAGAATGTGATCGGCATGCCGTAGAGCGCGAACGGCGTATCGGCCTCGGCGGCGTCGACGCGCGACACGAGGCCACCCGGATCGAAGCCGATCGCGAGGTGGCGGAGCTTGAGCTGCTTGACGTAGGGCGCGACCGGCGCGCGGTTGCGATCGGTGCTGACAGCGACGACGACGAGATCGCTGCGGCCGCTCGCGGCAAGGCGGTCCAGCATCGGTAGCTCGGTCCGGCACGCCGCGCACCAGGTGGCCCAGAAGTTCACCAGCACCATCCTGCCTTTGAACGCGGTGAGATCGAGCGCGCCGCCGGCGAGCACGGGGATCGCAACCTGCGGCACCGGGCGGGCGCCTTCGACCTGCGTGAACTGGTGCCGGATGGTGCCGAACTGCGGCGGCCCCGACGCTGCGCGCACGGCTCCGGCGGGCATCACGAGCGAGGCGCCGGCGCCGATCATACCGGCGACGACGGCGCGGCGCGTCGGTGCGTGAGCTGACGTCATGATGGGTTCTCCACTTGGCTTGATCGCTGCATCGCTCAGGAGCGGATGTAGGACCAGCCGGCTTCCTGCAATTCGATGATGCGCCCGGGCCCGTTCGGCACCAGGACGACATTGTCGAGCAGGACCAGCGGATGTCCCTCGGCGCGCTCCATGCCGAGCTTGGTGGCTTCGCAGACCACGAAGCGGATGTCCGGCGTGAGCCCCCTCACCACCCGGAGCAGGTCCTTCACCGGCGAGGTATCGGCCCGCAGCATGTGGACGCCGGCATTGTAGGCGACGACCTCGATCTCGAACGGCTCATTGCGCTCCCGATAATATTTCGGGAGGTTGAGCGCGGTCGAGATCAGCGCCCGCATCGTGGTCGGGTCGTCGCTGTTGATCGGCAGCACCAGGCGGTGCACGCGCGGCTCCGGCTTGCTGGACTCAAGTTTCTTGGGCTCCGGCTTCGAGACCGCCGCGACCGAGCCGGTGAGCAGCATTGTCGCGGCGAACGGCACCGCGAAGGCCAGCACCAGCCCGGTCACGACCGCCAGCTTGCGGCGAGAGACGCGCATCGCGCTCACCTCACGGCGCGCTCGCGAGCAGGGCGAACTGGCTGCGCTTGGCGTAGGCGACGATTGCGCTCAATGTCAGCAGCACCAGGGCGGGCACCGGCGAGCCGCCGATCACGAACAGATGCGTGATGGTGGCACCGACCATGATGCAGCTGAGCAGCACGCCGCCGAACGCTGCGACCGGGGGCAGCAGGATCAGGATCGCGCCGAGCAGCTCCAGCGATCCGGTGAAATAGCGGAACCACTGACCAAGCCCGATATGCTCGAATTCCTCGACCAGCATCGGCACGCCGTAGAGCTTGGCGGCGCCCGCGGCGGCAAAGGCTAAAGCGAGCAGCCCCCTGACGACCCAGAGGCTGACGGATTTCCAGCGCGACGGCGCCGCGGCAACTGCAACTGACATTGATGACTCCCGAGTTGTTCGTAAGGCCGGGCCGCGGGGCCACCCGACCGATCGGCGGCTGGCCCGCGGCTTTCGGTGGTCTAAATTCGGGAGTAAGATGAAAAGAACAAGTAGGATGCTTTTTGTGAGGTAGTATGAAAAAACTGACTATTGAGCCTGCTGAACCTCCGGCGGCGTCCGAGCCGTGCAACGGCGACCTGTCGGCGCAATTTCATCGCGCGCTGTCGGTGCTGGCCGGGAAATGGAAGGGCGACATCCTCTGGCAACTGGTCGAGCGCAAGCGGCGGTTCGGCGAGCTGCGCCAGTCGATCCCCGGCGTGACCCAGCACATGCTGACCACGCAGCTGCGCGATCTCGAGGCCAACGGCCTCGTCAAGCGCACGGTCTATCCCGAGGTGCCGCCACGGGTTGAGTACGAGATGACGCCGTCGGCCAAGGCGCTCAAGCCGGTGTTCGACGAACTGTACCGCTGGGCGCAGGAGCATGGCTTTCCGACCTCGGCACAAGGCACCGCGCAGCCGAAGCCGCAATCGGGCGATGCCGGCGAAAGCCAGCCGCGGAAGGCGGATCGGCGCTCAAGGTGATGACGACAAGGTGACGAGCCCGACGGGGCAGTGTGATCGACCGCATAGCCGCAGGCACTCCCGGTTTGCCACCCCAACCACTATCTTTGGTGATCGCCGTCCGGGCCTGAACCGGGACCGGTACAGGTTTCCGGGTTGTAAGATGAGTTTTCCGCTCGTCTCTGCTTCAATCCCCCCGAAATCCCTGCTGCGGGTTCCCCACTGGCAATCAGTTGCGCTTCAGGCAAGGATGACGAGGAATCGCCAAGCAATCGCACTGCGTCGGAGTGACCATGACCAATCCCGCCACGACCTCCCTGCTCGACCGCGCCAATCTGGACCGCGATGCCGTCCGCCGCGAGGTGGCGCGCGGACTTGAAGGCGCCGACGACGGCGAGCTGTTCCTGGAGTTCGGGCAAACCGAGGCGCTGGTGTTCGACAACGGAAGGCTGAAGCAGGCGACCTATGACACCTCGCAGGGCTTTGGCCTGCGCGCGGTCAAGGACGATGCGGTCGGCTATGCGCATTCCTCCGACGTCTCGATCCCGGCGCTGATCCGTGCCGCGGATGCCGTCGCGGCCGTGCGCGGCGGCTATGCCGGCACTTTCGCCGCGGCGCCCGCCCACACCAACATCAAGCTTTATGGCGACGAGAACCCGCTGGACGGGCCGGCATTCGAGGCCAAGGTCAAGCTGCTCGGCGAGATCGACGCCTATGTCAGGGACAAGGACCCGCGGGTGCGGCAGGTCTCCGCCAGCCTCACCGCGACCTGGCAGGTGGTCGAGATCCTGCGGCCGGACGGCGAGAGCTATCGCGACATCCGCCCGCTGGTGCGCGTCAACATCTCCGTGGTCGCCGGACAAGGCGACCGGCAGGAGAGCGGCAGCAAGGGCTATGGCGGCCGCGAGGGCTATGCGCGCTTCATCGAGACCAAGGCCTGGCGCGACGCCGCCGACGGCGCGCTGCGCGAGGCGCTGGTCAACCTCGAATCGGTGCCGGCGCCCGCCGGCGAGATGGACGTGGTGCTTGGCGCCGGCTGGCCCGGCGTGATGCTGCATGAGGCCGTCGGCCATGGGCTCGAGGGCGATTTCAACCGCAAGCAGACCTCCGCCTTTGCCGGCCTGATGGGCCAGCAGGTCGCCGCCAAGGGCGTCACAGTGGTCGATGACGGCACCATGGCCTCGCGCCGCGGCTCGCTCTCGATCGACGACGAGGGCACGCCGACCAACCGCACCGTGCTGATCGAGGACGGCATTCTGGTCGGCTACATGCAGGACCGCCAGAACGCCCGGCTGATGGGCATGAAGCCGACCGGCAACGGACGGCGGCAGAGCTATGCCCACGTGCCGATGCCGCGCATGACCAACACCTACATGCTGTCGGGCGATCGCGACCCGGCCGAGATCATCGCCTCGGTGAAGAACGGCATGTACGCCGCCAATTTCGGCGGCGGCCAGGTCGACATCACCTCGGGCAAATACGTGTTCCAGTGCACCGAGGCCTACAAGATCGAGAACGGTAAGCTCGGTGCGCCGGTGAAAGGCGCGATGTTGATCGGAAACGGACCGACCGATCTCCACAGGATCACCATGATCGGCAACGATCTTGCGCTGGATACGGGAATCGGCACCTGCGGCAAGAACGGCCAGGGCGTGCCGGTCGGCGTCGGCCAGCCGACGCTCAGGATGGAACGGATTACGGTCGGAGGAACGGGCTAGTGAGCAGCGGAAACGAAGTCGTGACGGCCAAGCCGACCAGCTGGCGCGGGCAGGCCGTGCAACTGGCTGCGATCGTGGCCGTCGTGTTCCTCGCCAAGGGCGCGATCGCCGAGCCGTTCTACGTGCCGTCGGGATCGATGGAGCCGACGCTGCTGATCGGCGACGCGCTGGTCGCTTCAAAATATCCCTATGGCTACGGCGCGGCTTCGCTGCCGATCCAGATCACGCTGCCGGAAACCGGACGCGTGTTCGGCGAGACGCCGAAGCGCGGCGACGTCGTTGTATTCCGCTGGCCGGGCGACCGCTCGCAAGCCTGGGTCAAGCGCGTGGTCGGGCTGCCCGGCGACCGCATCCAGATGCGGCAGGGTCAGCTCTTCATCAACGATCATGCGGCGACGCTGAAGCCCGACGGCACCGGCTTCGCCGAAGACGATCGCGGCGGCGGCGAGGAGGCGTATCGCTATATCGAGACGCTGCCGAACGGCGTCAACCACGCGATCTTCAAGATCCGCGACAACGGCCGGCTCGACAACACCCAAGAGGTGACGGTGCCGCCGGGCAAACTGTTCGTCCTCGGCGACAACCGGGACAATTCCGCCGATAGCCGCGTACCGGTGCGCGACGGCGGCGTCGGCCTCTTGCCGATCGACAATCTGATCGGCCGCGCCGACGCCGTGGTCGGCTCCTGGGACCTCGGCATCCGCAGCCAGCCGGTCTGGACCTGGCTCTCAGGCTTCCGCCTCGCGCGCTTCTTCACCTCGGTGCAGTAGACGCGTAGCGCGTAGCCCGGATGAGCGCAGCGACATCCGGGGCATGTGTCGAGGCCGTCCCGGATATCGCTTCGCTCATCCGGGCTACATTCCCCACGAGAGGTCAGCCGTGACCTTCGACGACATCAGGCGCATCGCGTTGGCGTGGCCGGAGGTCGAGGACGGCTCGTCCTACGGCACGCCGGCGCTGAAGGTGCGCAACAGGATGCTGGTGCGGCTGAAGGAGGACGGCGACAGCCTGGTGATGCCGGGCGTCCCGCCGGATGAGCGCGACATGCTGGTCGAGCATCAGCCCAAGGTGTTCTACTTCACCGATCACTACAGCGACTACCCGATGGTCCTGATCCGCCTGTCGAAGGCCAAACGCGCCACCGTCGAGCCCTTGCTGCGCCGGCACTGGCGCACGCTGGCGTCGAAGAAGGCGGTCAGGGACTACGACGCGACCGCCTCGTCGTGACGCAGGACGAATTCCTCACAGCCGCGCTGCGCAACCCGGCCAATCAAGCCGTCACCGACGAGCTGTACCGCCTCGGCTTGCCCGATGCATGGCTGGTGGCCGGCTGTCTGGTGCAGACCGTGTGGAACGTGCTGACCAGCCGGCCGCTCGATCATGGCATCAGCGACCACGACATCTTCTATTTCGATCCGGATACCTCATGGGAGGCCGAGGACGCGGTGATCCGCGAGCTCAAGGCACGGCTTGCGCGTCTCGGTGTCGCGATCGAGGTACGCAACCAGGCCCGCGTCCATCTCTGGTATCCCGACAAGCATGGCCTGCCCTACCCGGCGCTGTCGTGTTCGACCGACGGCATCGATCGCTTCCTCACCGAAAACACGCAGATCGGCATCCGCCGCACCACGCGCGGCTACGACGTCTATGCGCCGAACGGTTTCGACGATGTCGCCGGCATGATCGTGCGGCCGAACCGGACCGCGAATTTTTCGGCCGCGAACTATGCGAGGAAGGCTGAGCGGTGGCAGGCGCTGTGGCCGGAGATCACGGTGCTGGCGGCGGAGTAGCCTGTCATAGCTTCGTAGCCCGGATGGAGCGAAGCGTAATCCGGGACCGGACTCACCGCACCACGCCCGACGTGAACCCCGCCTTCCGCCGCGGCGGCTTGATCTCCTTCTTCAGGAAGCAATGCGCGTCGCGGCCGGCATAGCCGGGCCGGGCGTAGGTCCAGGCGCGGCACTTGTTGTCGGCGGTGCAGGCGGCCTGGCAGGCCTCGTCGCCGTCGCTGCTCTTCAGTTCGAAATTCTTGTAGTCGCCGCCGAGGCGGTCGATCGAGGTTTCGATGGCGCCGTTGCGCGGTTCGACCACGCCCGCGCCGCGCACCCCGGAGACGCAGCAGACGTCCTGCACCCGCGGCGGCACGGTGTTCTTCAGCCAGCACACCGCGCCGTTGTTTGCATCGGTCGGATAGTTGAAGCTCCAGGCGCGGCAGCGGCGGTCGCGCTCGCAGGTCAGCGCGCAATCGGCCGGATCGCCCGTCGTCACCGGCGCGTTGAGATAGTCGCCGCCGGGACGGTCGAAATTGGTCTGCGCCAATGCCGGGCGCGCGACGACAGCGGCCGCAAGGACCGCAAACATCACCACACACGCCCTAAAGTGGCGGCCTATCCCCATGAGATTGCTTTCAAATTCGCGCAGCCCCGCGCGTTTAGCGGGTCGTCATTTGAACGCCATGAACCTGTACGGCGGATGAACGGCGGGTGCGACACCACCGCCGTTCGCGCGCGTTTCGGGCCCGGATTGGGGCCAAGTGGGGATTAAAACGCGTACTCCTGATAGGCCGGTTCCACCGAGCCCTTCCACGGACCGTTGAACTTCTCCAGCATCTCCTCCGCCGGCGAACGGCCGGCCTCGATGATGCGCTCGAGCGGTTCGAGGAAGCGGCTCTCGTCGCGTCCGAGATGATCGATCCGGCCGCGCCGTCGCAATCCGGCATGCGACAGGATCAGGCACTCCTTGGCGATCTCGAACAGATAGCGGTCTTTGATCCGCGACTTGAAGCCGAAACGCGGCACGTCGTCACGCAGTGCCTGCCGCTCCGGCGCGGTCCAGTGGCGGACGATGTCCCAGGCGGCATCGAGGCTGTCATTGTCGTAGAGCAGTCCGACCCAGAACGCCGGCAGCGCCGGCAGCCGGCCCCACGGCACGCCGTCGGCGCCGCGCATTTCGAGGTAACGCTTCAGCCGCACCTCGGGGAAGATCGTCGAGAGGTGATTGGCCCAGTCCGACAAGGTCGGACGCTCGCCCGGGAGGGCGGCATTCTTGCCGGCGAAGAAATCCCGGAACGAGGAGCCGGAGACGTCGATATATTCCTCGCCGCGCTTGACGAAATACATCGGAACGTCGAGCGCATAATCGACATAGCGCTCGAACCCCATGCCGTCCTCGAACGCGAACGGCACCATGCCGCTGCGCGCATTGTCGGTGTCGCGCCAGATCTCGGAACGGAACGACAGGAAGCCGTTGGGCTTGCCTTCGGTGAACGGCGAGTTGGCGAACAAGGCGGTCGCGATCGGCTGCAACGCCAGCGACACGCGCAGCTTCTTCACCATGTCGGCTTCGGAGGAGAAGTCGAGATTGGTCTGCACCGTGCAGGTCCGGAACATCATGTCGAGGCCGTATTTGCCGACCTTCGGCATGTAGTTTCGCATGATCTTGTAACGCCCCTTGGGCATCACGGGGATCTGCGCGCGCGACCAGGACGGCGTCATGCCGAGGCCGAGGAAGCCGATGCCGAGCGGGGTTGCGATCTCCCGCACCTGCGCCAGATGCGCCATCAATTCCGACTGCGTCTGATGCACGGTTTCGACCGGCGCGCCCGACAGTTCGAACTGCCCGCCCGGCTCGAGCGAAATCGCGCCGCCGCCGGTGACGTCATAAAGGCCGATGATGTTGCCGCGCTCCATGATCGGCTCCCAGCCGAGCAAGAGCTTCATGCCCTCGAGCAGCGCGCCGATGCCCTTGGCGCCTTCATAGGGCACGGGCTGATGGCCCTCGAGCGTGAACGGAGTCTTCTCGTGCTCGGTGCCGATCCGGAATTCGGACTCAGGCTTCACGCCGGCTTCAAGCCACGCCACGAGTTCGTCGCGCGACTGCAGCGGCGTCATGTCGATCTGGTCACGCGCCATAGATAATCCAACTCAAGGGCGCTTCGATCGAAGGCGCGCGGTGGCAGGGACATCCGCGAGCCACAACGGCTGCGGATGATGGAATCAGCAATATCATCGGGCCGGCACGCCGTCTCGCGCAGGCGCAGCCTTGCTATCAGCCTTGGTCTCGTTCTTGACGTCGCCTTTGGCGTCGCCGCAAGCGCAGCCGAGCCGGTCGAGCAGACCGCACAGCCTGGTCGCGTCGGCGTCGGACAATTTGGAGCCGACATGCTTGTCGATCGCGGCGGAATAGGCGTTCCACATCTTCTTCTGCAGCTCGCGTCCAGCCTCGGTGATCTCGACGAACTGGCCGCGCTTGTCGATCTTGCATTCGCGCCGGGCGGCGAGCCCCTCGTCGACCAGCTTGTCGATCAGCCGCGAGGTCGAATATTGCGGGATCAGCATCTGGCGCTCGAGCTCGACCGGGCGCAGTTCGCCCGACGGCGCGCGGGACAGCTCCAGCAAGGCGTCATACCAGGCGAGCGGCGGAAAACCGGCCTTCTTCAAATCCTGCTCGACGCAGTCCAGCACCCGGCTCGGCACCCGCATCAGGCGGATCCAGGCGGCCGTCGCCTCGCTCGATAGCTTGCGTTTCATGGTCTAGCCCAAAAGGTCCCGGAACCGAGTGTACCGCACTGAATGCATCTGCATCAATCTTGACTATTTCATGCAGGCGCATGTAGGCAATCCCTCTCCGGACGCCAAGAACAAGGGAAGGAATACCCCTATGAAGCTTTATTACACCCCCGGTGCCTGCTCCCTCTCCCCCCATATCGCCCTGCTCGAGGCCGGGCTCCCCTACGACCTGGTCAAGGTCGACCTGCGCGCCAAGAAGCTCGAAAACGGCGACGATTTCCTCCAGGTGAACCCTAAGGGCCAGGTGCCGGCGCTGGCGCTGGATACCGGCGAGATGGTCACCGAGGGCCCGATCATCATCCAGATGATCGCCGACAAGGCCGCCGACAAGAAGCTGGCGCCGGCGAGGGACTCCAACGAGCGCTACAAGCTGCTCGAATGGCTGAACTACACCACGACCGAGCTGCACAAGAATCTCGGCCCGATGTTCTCGCCCGTGCTCGCCGACGACGCCAAGGCCTTCTTCAAGGACCGCGCCATGGGCAAGTTCAAATATGTCGAGAGCCAGCTCGCCGGACGCGACTATCTGATGGGCAACCAGTTCACGGTCGCCGACGGCTACCTCTTCACCATGATCATGTGGGCGCAGGACCGGCTCGGCTTCGATCTCTCCGGCCTGCCGAACGTGACCGCCTACAAGGCCCGGGTTGCGGCGCGCCCGAAGGTGCAGGAGGCGCTGAAGAAGGAAGGCCTGCTCAAGGCGGCCTGAGCTCGCTCACCACGACCGCGATAGAGCCGGGTCGATCGATCCGGCTCTTTTTTGTTGTGGATTCGCCGATCCCCTTGCTCGACACCGGAGGCGGAAAGTCTCAATTTAACCTGCATTATAGCGATTAATACTAAGTCGGTGTAGTTCCGGCTGAGGGCGTGGCCGTCCTTGTTCGAGCGATCCAACTGACCGACTATGACCTGCGGCGCCCTCCGCTCCAACTGGTCTAAAAATGTGACGATCGCCTTTACCCTTTTATTGACCAGCACCCTGGTTGGGCTGGCAACCAGTTTGTACTTTCGGGTTTGGACATTGATGCTGGAGTCGCCGCTGATCGCGGTGCTCGCGGCGATCGTGCTCCAATCCGACGGCTTTTCCTTTGCCACCGGCGCTCCGATCGTCGTCGCCTGCCTCGCCTTCAACCAGTTCGCCTATCTCGCCGGCGCCTTGCTCTCGCCGGGGACCGACGGCTCAATGGCTGAAGAAATTGACGGCCTGCCAGACCGCCGCGGCGAGCACAATATCCGCGGCCAGAACGAGTAGCGCGAGGCCGGTCCATGACGGGCCCTTGCCCCGCAAACGCAGCGGCTTCCACCGCCGCGACGGCGGCAACGAAGGCAACGGATCCTTCGCCACGACCTCCGCGGCATTTTCCCTGAGCGCAGAACTCATCGCACGACACCCTCACGCTGATCGTCGCCTCGGCGATCGACCAGCAAGAGTGATGCCAGCAGCGTGGTGCCAGTGGGGAACGAGCGTGGCGGGACTTTGACGGGCATGACCGTCGCACAACAGGATCAAGTCGGATCGATGACTGTACTTCAGGTCGCAGCAGCGGACTCTACATCACCTCGCCCCGCGTGCGGGGAGAGGTCGGATTGCATCGACAGATGCAATCCGGGTGAGGGGGAGTCGCCGCGAACTCGCTGCATCTAACTCGCGGAGATGGCCCCTCACTCCACCCCTCTAAGAGCGAGCTTCGCTCGTCTCGACCCCGTAAGAACGGGGAGAGGGAGCGGAGAGACCTCGCCATCTCATCGCGATCTTGAAAGGCGGCGACTTTACGCCGCCTGTTTCTTCGGCGGGAAGCGGCCGTAGAAGGTTTCGCCCTTGGCGGCCATCTCCTCGAGCAGCTTCGGCGGCGTGAAGCGCGAGCCGTACTTCTTCTCGAAGCTGTGGCAGAGCGCGACGAAGTTCCTGGTGCCCATGAAGTCGATGTAGGACAGCGCACCGCCGGTGAACGGCGCGAAGCCGAAGCCGAGGATCGAGCCGACATCGGCCTCGCGCACGTCGGTGATGACGTGATCCTCGACGGTGCGCGCGGCCTCCACCGCCTGCACCACCAGGAAGCGCTGCTTCAATTCCTCGACGCTGAGCGTGTCGGGATCGAGCTGCTTCGGCTGCAGATTGGCGAGCCCCGGCCACAGGCTCTTCTGGCCCTTGCCCTTCTCGGGATAGTCGTAGAAGCCCTTGCCGTTCTTGCGGCCGAAGCGGCCCTGCTTCTCGACCATCTCGACCATCAGCTTCTTCTGCGCCTGGTCGATCGCGTTGGGGCCGAGATCGGCCTCGGTCGCCTTGGTGATCTTCAGACCAAGATCGAGCGCGACCTCGTCCTGCAGCGACAGCGGCCCGACCGGCATGCCGGCCATCTTGGCGGTGTTCTCGATCATCGCCGGCGGCACGCCTTCGAGCAGCATCTCGTTGCCCTCGGAGATGTAACGCATCACGCAGCGGTTGGCGAAGAAGCCCCTGCTGTCGTTGACGACGATGGGCGTCTTGCCGATCGCGCGCACATAGTCGAGTGCGGTCGCCAGCGCGACGTCGCCGGTGTTCTTGCCGAGGATGATCTCGACCAGCATCATCTTCTCGACCGGCGAGAAGAAGTGGATGCCGATGAACTTGCCCTGGTCCTTGAACTCCTCGGCCAGCGAATTGATCGGCAGCGTCGAGGTGTTGGAGGCGAAGATGGCGCCCGGCTTGAGCAGCGGCTGCGCCTTGGCATAGGTGTCAGCCTTGACCTTGCGGTCCTCGAACACGGCCTCGATAACGAGGTCGCAGTCTGCGATCACGTTGTAGTCGGCCGTTGTCGAAATCCGCGCCAGGATGGCGTCGGCCGCGTCCTGCTTCATCCGCCCCTTGGCGATCAGGCCGTCGACCACGGCCTTGGCGTGGCCCTTGCCCTTGTCGGCGCTCTCCTGGTCGCGATCGACCAGCACGACGTCGATGCCGGCCTGCGCCGAGACATAGCCGACGCTGGCGCCCATGAAGCCGGCGCCGATCACGGCGAGCTTCCTGACCTTGGTCGGCGGCACGCCCGCCGGGCGGCGCGCCCCCTTGTTCAATTCCTGCATCGACAGGAACAGCGAGCGGATCATCGCCGCGGCTTCCTTCGAGCGCAGCACCTTGGTGAAGTAGCGTGACTCGACCCGCAGCGCGGCGTCGATCGGCAGCTGCAGGCCCTCATAAACGCAGCTCATGATGGCGCGCGCGGCCGGATAATTGTCGTAGGTTTCGCGGCGGTAAATCGCGTTGCCGGCCGGGAACATCTGCATGCCCATCTTGGAGAAGACGGGGCCGCCGGGCAGCTTGAAGCCCTTCTCGTCCCACGGCGCGACGGCCTTGCCGCCGCCCTTGATCCAGTCCTTGGCGGCCTTGATCAGGTCTGCGGCAGGCACGACGGCGTGAATCAGGTTGAGCGCCTTGGCGCGGGTCAGGTTGACCGCCTCACCCTTGAGCAGCAATTGCATCGCGTCCGCCGGCTGCACAAGACGCGGCACGCGCTGGGTGCCGCCGGCGCCGGGGAACAGGCCGACCTTGATCTCGGGCAGGCCGAGCCGGGTCTTCGGGTTCTCGGCCGCGACGCGGTAGTGGCAGGCCAGCGTGATCTCGAAGCCACCGCCGAGCGCAAGCCCGTTGATCGCGGCGACCCACGGCTTGCCCGAGGTCTCGATCGCGCGGAACGACTGCGACATCTGGCGGCTCTGCTCGAACAGCATCTGGTTCGCGGCTTCCTCGCCCTTCTCCTTGAAGAGCTGCGCGTAGCTGCGGTTCATGCCCTCGAGCATCGAGAGGTCGGCGCCGGCGCAGAACGCCTCCTTGGCCGAGGTGATCACGACGCCCTTGATCGCGGCATCGCCGGTCGTCTGCTTGATGATCTCGTCGATCTCCTGGGTCGAGACCTCGTCGAACACGTTCATCGAACGATTAGGGATGTCCCAGGTGACGAGCGCAATGCCGTCGGCGTCGACGTCGAACTTGAAATTCTTGTAAGCCATGTTGCTCGCTCCCTCGCCTCAGACCCGCTCGATGATGGTGGCGGTGCCCATGCCGCCGCCGATGCACAGCGTCACCAGGGCGGTTTCCTTGTTGGTGCGCTCGAGCTCGTCGAGCACGGTGCCGAGGATCATCGCGCCGGTCGCCCCTAACGGATGGCCGAGCGCGATCGCGCCGCCATTGACGTTGATCTTGGCGTTGTCGATGTCGAACGCCTGGATGTAGCGCAGAACCACCGAGGCGAAGGCCTCGTTGAGCTCGAACAGGTCGATGTCCGACTTCTTCATGCCGGAGCGCTCGAACAGCTTTTCGGTGACGTCGACCGGGCCGGTCAGCATCATCGCGGGCTCCGAGCCGATATTGGCGAAGGCGCGGATTTTCGCCCGCGGCTTCAACCCGTGCTTGGCGCCCGCCTCCTTGCTGCCGAGCAGCACGGCGCCGGCGCCGTCGACGATGCCGGAGGAATTGCCGGCGTGATGCACGTAATTGACCTTCTCGACCTCGGGATGCGACTGGATCGCCACCGCGTCGAAGCCGGCCATCGCCGCCATCGCCGCAAATGACGGCTGCAGCTGCGCCAGCGACTGCATCGTCGTTGTGGGGCGCATGTGCTCGTCCTTGGCGAGAATGGTCAGGCCATTGACGTCCTTGACCGGCACCACCGACTTGCCGAAGCGGCCCTCGTCCCAGGCCTTGGCCGCGCGCTGTTGGCTCTGCACCGCATAGGCGTCGACGTCGTCGCGCGAGAAACCGTATTTGGTCGCGATCAGGTCGGCCGAGATGCCCTGCGGCATGAAATAGGCCGGCACCGCCATCGAGGGATCCATCGGCCAGGCGCCGCCGGAGGCGCCGATGCCGACGCGGCTCATCGATTCCGCGCCGCCACCGATCACGAGCTCATGCTGGCCGCTCATGATCTGGGCTGCGGCGAAGTTCACGGCATCGAGGCCGGAGGCGCAGAAGCGGCTGATCTGCACGCCCGGCACCTTCTCGCCGAGGCCGGCGTTCAGCGCCGCGAAACGGGCGATGTCGGAGCCGGCCTCGCCGACCGGATCGACCACGCCGAGCACGACGTCGTCGACGGAATCCTCGGGAAGATTGTTGCGCTCCTTGAGCGACTTCAGCGGCACCGTGGCGAGCGCCAGCGCGGTGACCTCGTGCAGCGCGCCGTCGGCCTTGCCGCGGCCGCGCGGGGTACGAACGTGATCGTAGATGTATGCCTCAGGCATGACGCCCTCCTTGATATGAGGATCATAATATATACGGAAGAACCCGCCGCCGCAGCGGTGCGGCGGCAATTTTTCAAGGCTTTCTTGTTTGACGCGTTTTCTTCACGCGAACCGGTCTCCACTTCGCTGGAAAACGCTTCAGAACGCTTCTGCGGCCAGTTCCATCGTGGTGGCGCTGCCGCTCTGGATCCGGGCCAGATGCACGGCGGTCTCCGGCAGCAGCTTCTCCATGAAGAAGCGCCCGGTCACGAGCTTGGTGTTGAGGTACGGCGTGGTGCCGGCGGCGGCCTTGTCCTGCGCCACCTTGGCCATCTTCGCCCACATATAGCCGAGCGCGACGAGGCCGAACAATTTCATGTAGTCGGTCGCGGCAGCGCCGGCATTGTCGGGCTTGGTCAGCGCGTTCTGCATCAGCCAGCCGGTGGCCTGCTGCAGATGGCCGAGCGCGGTGGAGAGCGGCGTGATGAACGGCTTCATCGCCTCGTCGGCCCCATGCTCCTTGGCGAAAGCGCCGACCTCTCCGAAAAACGCCATCGCGGCGCGGCCGCCGTCGCGCGGCAGCTTGCGGCCGACCAGGTCGAGTGCCTGGATGCCGTTGGCGCCCTCATAGATCATCGCGATGCGCGCATCGCGCACGAACTGCTCCATGCCGTGCTCGGCGATGTAGCCGTGGCCGCCGAACATCTGCTGCGCCGAGACCGTGTTGGCAAACCCGGTGTCGGTCAACACGCCCTTCAGCACCGGCGTCATCAGGCCCATGTGATCGTCCGCGGCCTGGCGATCCCCGGCGTCGTTGGAGCGGTGCGCGACGTCGCTCTTCAGCGCGGTCCATACCACCATGGCGCGCGCCGCCTCGTTGAAGGCGCGGATGGTGAGCAGCGTGCGGCGCACGTCGGGATGCACGATGATCGGATCGGCCGGCTTCTCGGGCTCCTTCACGCCGGTCAGCGAGCGGCCCTGCAGGCGCTCGCGCGCATAGGCGACCGCGTTCTGATAGGCGACCTCGGACTGCGCGAGGCCCTGCACGGCGACGCCGAGGCGAGCCTCGTTCATCATCACGAACATGCCCTGCATGCCCTTGTTCTCTTCGCCGATCAGCCAGCCGGTGGCGTTGTCGTAGTTCATCACACAGGTGGAATTGCCGTGGATGCCCATCTTGTGCTCGATCGAGCCGCAGCTGACGCCGTTGCGCGCCCCGAGCGAGCCGTCGGCATTGACCAGCACCTTCGGCACGACGAACAGCGAGACGCCCTTGATGCCGGCCGGCGCGCCTTCGATGCGCGCCAGCACGAGATGGATGATGTTCTCAGTGAGGTCGTGCTCGCCGGCGGAGATGAAGATCTTGGTGCCCGTGATCCTGAAGCTGCCGTCGGCCTGGCGCACCGCCTTGGTGCGGAGCAGGCCGAGATCGGTGCCGCACTGCGGCTCGGTCAGGTTCATGGTGCCGGTCCACTGGCCGGCGACCATCTTCGGCACATAGGTCTGCTTCTGCTCGGGGGTGCCGTGCACCAGCAGCGCCGCGGTCGCGCCCATGGTCAGCCCGCCATACATCGAGAACGCCATGTTGGCGGAGATCTGGAATTCGTTGACCGCCTGGGAGAGCGTCACCGGTAGGCCCTGGCCGCCAAATTCCGTCGGCGCCGACAGGCCGAGCCAGCCGCCTTCCGCGACCTGCTTGAAGGCGTCCTTGAAACCCTTCGGCGTGGTGACGCTGCCGTCGTCACTGCGCTTGCAGCCTTCGAGATCGCCTGTGCGATTGAGCGGCTGCAGCACCTCTTCGCTGAGCTTGGCGGCCTCGCCGAGGATCGCCTCGCGCACATCGGCCGACGCATCGGTGAAGCCGGGAAGATTGCCGTAGCGGTCGATCTGGAAAACGTCGTTGAGCAGGAAGCTGACGTCTTCGACGGGGGCTTTGTAGGTTGGCATGCTGGTCTCCCGGCTGGCACGTGGCCGCATGTGCGACGGACGCTGCGCAGCGTGTCCTTGGGTTTGTTGGAGCGGACCTTATCCGGTTCCGGAGGTCCGCGGCAGATGCTATCGCGACTGTGATTGCGACGTTGCGCCGCTTTGCTTCATCAACTCCTCGCCCATCATCCGATGCAGCAGGTTGATCGCCTTGAGCGGACGCACCATCACCTTGAAATGCGTGATCCGGCCGTCACCATCGAACGTGATGATGTCGACGCCGTTGAGCTTGATGCCGTCGATCTCGTTCTCGAATTCGAGCACCGCGCCGGTGTCATTGCGCCACTCGCCGAGATACTTGAAGGTCAGGCCGCCGAGCACCTTGGCGGCGCTGGTGAGATATTTGAAGGTGATGTCGCGGCCGCGCTGCGGTGTGTGCACGACCGGGCTTTCGAACACCGCGTCGGGATGCAGCAGATCCCACAATGCGGCGGTGTCGTGGGACTTCATGTAGGCGTACCACTTGTCGAGGCCCGGCTTGCTCATTCGGACGTCTCCTGCGGCGGGGTTTAAGAAAAGCCTGAACCACCGGCGCGCGCGACAGAGCGGCACGCCGATCACCATATGCATATTGACGCATATGCACAGTAACGCATAAAGTCAAGCGAACTTCAGAATGGCCTTTTGGGGAACTGAGATGGAGGTGGGCGTTGGCACTCGGTGACGCAATCCTCGCATGCCTCACGGAACGTCCGATGACGGGCTATGAGCTCGCCAAGACGTTCGACGCCTCGATCGGCTTCTTCTGGAAGGCCGACCACCAGCAGATCTACCGCGAGCTCTCGCGGCTGCGCGACAAGGGCCACGTCCAGGGCCGCGAGGTGGTGCAGTCGGGCAAGCCCAACAAGCTGGTCTACACGCTGACGGCCGAGGGCCGCGCGGCGCTGAAGCACTGGGCGGCGCGACCGAGCGTTCCGCCCTCGATCAAGGATGACCTCTTGGTCCGGCTCTATGCGCTCGACTGCGTCGACATCGAGCCGCTGCGCACCGACCTGATGGCGCGGCTGGAGCATCACCGCGACCGCTATGAGCGCTACGAGCGCCTGCTCAACAAGCGCTTTCCGGACGGCACCGCGCCGCCGGCCGACGTCGGCAAGATGCTCAGCCTGCGCCTCGGGATGCGCCATGAGCGCATGGTGGTGGAGTGGTGCGAGGAGGCGCTCGACGCGCTGTCGGCGATGTCCGGCCGCGGCAATGTGCTGCCGCTCGACGACGGCAAGCGCGAGAGCAACGGCTAGAAACAAATCTCCAACCTCCCCTTGAAAAGGGGAGGTCGCTTTGCTCGAAGAGCAAAGCGGGTGGGGATCATCTCTCTCCACACGCAGCAGTGTGTGCGGCAAACCCCATCCCGACCTTCCCCCTTTCAGGGGGAAGGAGAAGTTCGGCGGCAACGCAAGTCGCTGTCGCTGTCCTGATCCGGCGCAACAGGTTCCCGGATTCCCTAACTTTAGAGCCCGTCGGCCGCATTCCTTAACCCGTTATTTACCGTGACGGGAAAAAGTCAGCAGCTGAGGCAGACGCCCAGCGCAGAATTCGATTGTCTCTTAACGGGAATGCGCGGGGAGGCTGCGGGCGCAGGGTGTAGCGCCGGAGTCGGGACCGGACGGAATCATGAATTCGCGCGTATCGTGGAGTGTTGACGGCATCGATCCCTCCGTCCGCGAAAGGGCCGAGGCGGCTGCGCGCCGCGCCGGCATGTCGCTCAACGACTGGCTCAACTCCACCGTCGGCGAACCGAGCCCGCCGGATTGGCGCATGGAGCAGCGGCAGCCGATGCCGAGCCGGGAAAGCCGCGAGGTCGCCGATATCCACCAGCGGCTCGACGCCATCACCCGCCAGATCGAACAAATTGCAAAGCCGGTGACGCGCGCCGAAGCGGTGCGCGCCGAAGTGCCGCGCGGCCAGCCCGCCGTCGCGCGACAGCTGAACGACGCGATTTCGCGCCTCGATGCCCGGCTGTCGCAAATTTCGCGGCCGCAGCCGGCGCGCGAGCCGCAGCCGATGCGTGAATCGCAGATGCAACGTGAATCGCAGATGCATGACCGGCAACTGGAGGAGCGGCTGCGCCAGGCGGAAGCGGTCGAGCGCGCCGCAGCCCAGGTCTATCGCCCCTCGCCGCCGCTGAGCCCGGCCTCGTTCGATTCCGCCATCGCGGAAATCGCAGCGCGCCAGAACGAGCTCGATGTATCAGCACAACGGCAAATGCCGCCGCGCGGCGCGCCGCCGATGGCCGCCTATGCGCCGCCGCCGCCGGCCGGGCCCGACTTCTCCTCGCTCGAGCGTCATCTGCTCAAGATCACGAGCCAGATCGAGGCGCTGCAGCGGCCCGACCATATTGAGCAATCGATCGCGGCCTTCCGCGGCGAGCTTGCGGAAATCCGCCAGGCGATCACCGAGGCGATGCCGCGCCGGGCGATCGAGTCGATCGAGAACGAGATCCGCTCGCTGCATCACCGGATCGACGAGATCCGCCAGGAGGGCCGCAACGGCCAGGGCCAGGCGATCGCCGGCATCGAACGCGCGCTGTCGGAAATCCGCGAGGCGCTGCGCACGCTGACGCCCGCCGAGCAGCTCACCGGCTACGACGAGGCGATCCGCAATCTCGGCGCCAAGCTCGACATGATCCTGCGCGCCAACGACGATCCGTCGACGGTGCATCAGCTCGAGAGCGCGATCGCGGCGCTGCGCGCCATCGTCTCCAACGTCGCCTCCAACGACGCGCTGCTCCAGCTCTCCGGGGACGTGCATGCGCTGGCCGCGAAGGTCGACCAGCTGTCGCAGATGTCCCGCGCCGAGCCCCATGGCGATGCCTTCGCCGGGATCGAGCAGCGCATTGCCGCATTGGCCTCGACGCTGGAGGCCCGCGAGCGGCCGGCCGGCTATGACAACACCGACGCCATCGAAGGCGCGCTGCGCTCGCTGTCGGAGCGGATCGACCGCCTGCAGGTCGGCAACGACAGTTCGTCGGCATTCACCCATCTCGAGCAGCGCGTCTCCTATCTGCTCGAGCGCCTGGAGTCCGCCGACCAGCGCTCCGGCAATCTCGGCCGGGTCGAGGAAGGGCTGCATGACATCATGCGGCACCTCGAGGCGCAGCACGCCCACATCGCCTCGCTCGCCGACGCCGCCCGCAACGTCAGCTCCTCGCCGCAGCCGATGATGGACAGCGGCATCGTCGACATGGTGAAGCGCGAGCTGTCCGACATCCGCTTCAGCCAGTCGGAGACCGACCGCCGCACCCAGGATTCGCTGGAGACCGTTCACAACACGCTCGGCCATGTCGTCGATCGTCTCGCGATGATCGAGAACGATCTGCGTACGGTGCGCACCGCGCCGCCGCCTGCTCCCGCGCCGGGCGAGTCGCGGATGGAAGCTCCGCGGATGGAGATGCCGCGCGCGGCGATGTCGCAGCCGATCGCGCAGCCCAAAGCTGAAGCGTACAAGCCTGAATCGTACAGGCCCGAATTGCCCAATCCTGCGCTGGCGCAGGAGCACTTCATGTCCGCGCCGCGCGAATTCCATGCCGCGCAGCCGGTCGAGAGCGCGCCACCGCCGCCGCTGCCGCCGCGCGCGATCAGCGAGATCCTCGAGCCGCATGCGGCGTCCGCACGCGCCGCGATCGCGCCGGAACTGCCGCCGGATCATCCGCTCGAACCGGGCACGCGCCCCTCCGGCCGCGTCGCTTCGCCGTCGGAGCGGATCGCGGATTCCGAGCGCGCGATCAGCGATCTTCCCGCCGGCAAGAAGGAGCCGGTCTCGACATCGAGCTTCATCGCCGCCGCGCGCCGCGCCGCGCAGGCCGCTGCCGCGCAACCCGTCAACGAGAAGGCGGCGCGCGCCGCGAGCAAGGCTGCAGCCAAGGCCAAGGAGAAGGCCGACAAGGCCGCGAAGGCGGCTGCCGCCAAGGCCGGCGCGCCGGCGACCGGCGCGCCGGAGGCGCAGCCTTCGACCATCACCTCCAAGATCCGTTCGCTGCTGGTCGGCGCGAGCGTGGTCGTGATCCTGCTCTCGACCGCCAAGATGGCGATGAACCTGCTCGACACCAGCTCCGCGCCGCAGATGCCGGCGATCGAGCACAGCGAGCCGGCCACGCCGCCCATGCAGCCGCCTGCCGAGAATTCCGCAGCCCCCGCACCGGCTGCACCGTCCGGCGTACCCGGGTCGTCAGTGCCCGGACCGTCGATGACCTCGCCGACCCCGCTCGGCCGCCAGTCCAACAACACTCCGGCGCCGAACACGCTCGACAGCGCGCAGGTGACGATCCCACCGGCAACCGGACCCGCCGCCGCGCCTGAGCCGGCCGTAGCGCCAACGGCCGCCGCCAATGACGTCACCGGCACGATTCCGACCGCACCGCCGCTCGGCGGCAAGCTCGCCATGGTCCAGATCCCGGCGGGCGAGAAGCTGCCCGATGCAATCGGCGGTCCGGCGCTGCGCACCGCCGCGATCAAGGGCGATGCTGCCGCGGCCTATGAAGTCGGCGTCCGCTTTGCCGAGGGCAAGGGCGTGACCGCCAATGTCGACGAAGCCGCCAAATGGTATGGCCGCGCGGCGCAGGCCGGCGTGGTGCCCGCGATGTTCCGGCTCGGCACCTTCTACGAGAAGGGCCTCAGCGTGAAGCGCGACTTCGATGTGGCGCGACGTTACTACGTGCAGGCCGCCGAGCGCGGCAACGCCAAGGCGATGCACAATCTCGCCGTGCTCGACGCCGATGGCGGCGGCAAGGGCGCCGACTACAAGAGCGCAGCGCAGTGGTTCCGCAAGGCGGCCGATCGCGGCGTTGCCGACAGCCAGGTCAATCTCGGCATCCTCTATGCCCGCGGTATCGGTGTCGAACAGAACCTCGCCGAGTCCTTCAAGTGGTTCAGCCTCGCGGCCGCGCAGGGCGACGCCGACGCCGGCCACAAGCGCGACGATATTGCCAAGCGGCTCGACCCGCAGTCGCTGGCCGCCGCGAAGCTGGCGATCCAGACCTTCACCGCCGAGCCGCAGCCGAGCGATGCGGTCAACGTGCCGGCCCCCGCCGGCGGCTGGGACGGCGCTGCCGGGCAGCCCGCCGCGGCGAAGCCGGTCAAGCAACCCTCAAAGCGGACAGCGGCGCTCGCCGCTCCGGCTCGCTAGGTTCGAGACGGCTGCGGCGCCTTGACGGCGCCGCTGTCCTATACCTCCGGCCTTCCGCCGTGTAGACAGGCGCGCAGTTCCGCGCCATCGGCGCACGCGTTCCGGAGGGTCAGGCTTGTCTGTCGACGATCGCCAGGATGATGGAACGGGCCACCGTTCCTCGCCGACCGGTCCCCGCGTTGCGCCGCCGCGGCAGGCGCCGTCTCCATTTGCCCGGCGCCCCTCGGCCTCGCCTCCGCCGACGCCGCAAGGGAACGCGGCATCGCCGCCCCGTGCGTTCCGGTTCTCGCTCTGGTCCATCATCATCTTCGTGCTGCTGTTGTCGAGCGTCGCCATCCAGGCTTACCGGGACCTGTCGACGCCGGGCGCCTGGGACTTCTGGCGCGAGACCTACATCGCGGCCAGCATGACGTCGGCCGTGATTCCCGACGTCGACATCGACGGATCGGGCCGCGGCCGGCGGGCGCTTGCGATCAGCGGCAAGATCGGCTCGGCCAGCGCGAGCTGGTTCCGCGACCGGCTCAGCGAGGCGCGTCTCGCACCGGGCGACGTCGTGCTGCTGTCGTCGCCGGGCGGCGCGCTGAACCAGGCCGCCATCATGGGCGAGGTCATCCGCACGCGCGGGCTGGTCACCGCGGTCGCCACCGCCGGCGCCTCGGGCAAGCTCCGCCCCGCGTCCTGCGCCAGCGCTTGCGTCCTGGTCTATGCCGGCGGCCAGACCCGCTATGGCATCGCGGGCTCGCGGCTCGGCGTGCATCGCTTCACGACGAGCACGCCCGTCAGCGATCCCCTCGCCGAGGCCCAACGCATCCAGGGCATGGTGCTGGGCTACATGACCAAGATGGGCGTCTCTTCCGGGATCGTCGAGGCGATGTCGCAAACCTCCGATATCCGCTGGCTGAACCCGAAGGAAGCGCTCGCGCTGAACCTGATCACCAAGCCGGTCGATCGGCCGTGAGGCGACACGGGCATCATTAATCTGAATCATCAACCACGTCCGCAGACGGCGGCCGAGTGCGGCGAAAAATGCCCCCGGGAGCGGATTCTTTAGTCCCTCCCCCCGCCGATTTCAGTTATGCAAGAACGCGGCAATCGACCCGCGTTCGCCTGCGTCTTGCGCGCCGACCGGATTCGTTCAGCCGGAGAATGCCCGACCAGAACGACATCACGCCGTGATGCGGCCTTGCGCCGATCGCGCGGCGAACCGACAAGAAGCGACGCGCGTGCAGCTCTACCTCCCGATCGCCGACATTCCGGTCAATGTCTTCCTCATCCTGGCGATGGGCGCGGCGGTTGGATTCGTCTCCGGCATGTTCGGCATCGGCGGCGGCTTCCTGATGACGCCGCTGCTGATCTTCGTCGGCATCGCGCCCGCGGTCGCGGTCGCCTCCGTCGCCAGCCACATCGCGGCCTCCTCATTCTCCGGTGCCATTTCCTATTGGCGCAGACGCGCGATCGACCCGCTGCTGGCGGCGGTGCTGCTGGTCGGAGGCACGCTCGGCACTACGCTCGGGGTGTGGACCTTCACCTTCCTGCGCTCGCTCGGCCAGCTCGACCTGATGATCGCGCTGTCCTACGTCATCCTGCTGACGACGGTCGGCGGGCTGATGTTCTGGGAAGGCCTGCGCGCGATGCTGCGCGCTCGCGGCGGCCGCCCCGTCACCCTGCGCAAGCCCGGCAGCCATGGCTGGATCCACGGCCTGCCGCTGAAGCTGCGCTTCAAGCGCTCCAAGATCTACCTCTCCGTCATCCCGATCGTCGTGGTCGGGCTCGCAATCGGCTTCATCGGCGCGGTGATGGGAATCGGCGGCGGCTTCATCCTGGTGCCGCTGATGATCTATGTGCTGCGGGTGCCGACCTCGACCGTGATCGGCACCTCGATGGTGCTCACCCTCGTCACCATGGTGTTCGCGACCATGCTGCACGCCGTGACCAACCATCTGGTCGACGCCGTGCTGGCCCTGATCCTGATGGTCGGCGGCGTCACCGGCGCGCAGTTCGGCGCCCGCGCCGGCCAGAAGATCCGCGGCGAGCATCTGCGCCTGCTGCTCGGCCTGCTCGTGCTCGCGGTCGGCATCCGCTTTGCGGTGGAGCTGGTGATCCGGCCGCAGGACCTGTTCAGCATCCGCGAAACCGGCGGAGCCCCGCCATGAGGCTGCGCGCGGCGCTCGCGATCATCGGCCTCGCCGCCGCCAGCCTGGCGGCCGCGCCCGCTCATGCCGAGCGGCTGATCGTGTCGGTCTCCAACCACCGCGTCACGGTGACGCCGAACTATTCCGGCGGCGAGCTCGTGCTGTTCGGCTCGGTCGAGAAGGACGACAAGACGCCGTCAAGCCGCGCGAACTACGATCTCGTCGTCACGGTGTCCGGCCCGCGCGCCGACATGGTCACGCGGCGCAAGGAGCGCAAATTCGGGATCTGGATCAACACCGACTCGCGCCAGTTCCTGCAGGTGCCGGGCTATCTCGCGTTGTTCTCGAATCGCCCGTTCGATCAGATCGCCTCGCCCGAGGTGCAGCGGCGGCAGCAGCTCGGGCTCAACAACGTGCTGCTGATGCAACGGGTCGGGCCCGACTATGCCGACGTGGTGCCGAACGACCCGTTCCGCAGCGCCTTCGTCCGGCTGCGCTCCGAGCACGGGCTGTACCGTGAGGCGACCTCGGCGGTGACCTTCCTGACCCCGACCCTGTTCCGCACCGGCATTCCGCTGCCTGCGGAGGTGCCGATCGGCACCTATAATGTCGAGATCAAGCTGTTTTCCGACGGCGCGCTGGTGACCAAGGCCGAGACCGCGTTCGAGATCGTCAAGGTCGGCTTCGAGCAATTCGTCGCCACCACGGCGCGGCAGAACGGCTTTGTCTACGGCCTGATCACCGCGTTCATGGCGCTGATGACCGGCTGGATGGCCTCGATCGTGTTCCGCAAGGATTGATTTAGCCAGTCCTGCTTTGCAACGCGCTTTCGAACGCGTCGCCGAGGATCGCGAGGCCAAGGTCGATCTCGTCGTCGCTGATCGTCAGCGGCGGGGCGATGCGGAACACGCTGCCCATGCCGGGCAACTGAACGATGTTGGTGCTCAGTCCAAGCTGCATGCAGCGCTGGGAGACACGCGTTCCAAGCGCTTCGTCAGGCTCCTTGCTGTAACGGTCGCGCACGATCTCGATGCCCTGCATCAGCCCCCTGCCGCGCACGTCGCCGATGCATTCGAACCGGTTCTGAAGTGCGAGCAGCCCATCCCTCAGCCGCGCGCCCGCTATCCTGGCGCGCTCGACCAATCTGTCGCGAAGGATGATCTCGATGACCTTTAGCCCGACCGCGGCCGGCATCGGGTCCGATACATGCGTCGTGTAGAACAGGAAACCACGTTCATGACACCGCTCTTCGATCTCGGCGGAGGTGATGACCGCGGCCAGAGGCAGGCCGGCACCGAGCGTCTTCGACAAGGTCAGGATGTCAGGCACGGCCCCGTCGCGCTCGAACGCGAACATGGCGCCGGTTCTGCCGAGGCCGGTCTGTGCTTCGTCGACGATCAGCAGCATGCCGCGTGCCCGGCAGAGCTCTTTCAGCTCGGCAAGGTAGCCTTCAGGCAGGTCGATCAGCCCGCCGGAGCTGAGGATCGGCTCGGCGATCATGCAGGCGAGCGAGCCGGTCGATTGGCGATCAATCAGATCGAAGGCGTAGGCCAACTCGGCCCGCCAATCGGCCGCGTTGCCGAAGCGCGGGCGATAGGGGTTCGGCGTCGGGATCGCGAGCGAGCCGACCGGCGCGGGACCATAGCCCTTGCGGCCGGCCGAATAGGTCGTTGCGGCCGCACCAGAGGTCATTCCGTGCCAGGACTGCGCGAACGCGACGGTCTCGAAGCCGCCGGTGGCGAGCTTGGCCATCTTGATTGCCGCCTCGTTCGACTCGCCGCCGGTGCTGAGCAGCATGACGCGATCAAGCCCCGGCGGCAGCAGGCCCGCGAGCTTTTCGGCCAGCGCGACGACCGGGCGCGTCAGCATGCCACTGAAGAGATGGTCGAGCCGTTCGGCATGCTCGCCGATGGTCTGGACGATCTCCGGGTGACCGTGACCAAGCACGGCGCTCATCTGCCCGGACGTGAAATCCAGGATGGCTCGACCATCGGCGTCATAGACGAAGGACCCGGAGGCGCGCTCGATGATGACGGGAGCGAACGTCCCGCCATAGCGAATGAGGTGCCGCCGCGCGCGATCCCAAAAGGATTTGTCGTCATTTCCGGCCATGCCCGCTCCTTGCTGCTCGGTCGCAGCGATCAAGAACCCTCGCACCACATCTTATGCGCGCGCGAGGGCAATGACATTGCGATTTGAGATGCATTTCATCCCCTCTTCTGCAATCAATTGCGCAAAAGATGGAAAATGCGAAAGAAATGGGAACCGCGATCGTGATTGACGAGATCGACCGAAAAATCCTCGACGTGCTGCAGGTCGAGGGGCGCATCACGAATCTCGAGCTGGCCGAACGAATCGGCCTCTCGTCTGCCCCTTGCATGCGCCGCGTCCGCACCCTCGAAGAGGCCGGCGTCATCAATTCCTATGTGGCGCTGGTGGACCCAACGCGGGTTGGACTCGGGTTCGACGTGATCGTCGAGGTCCGTCTCAAGCAACAGAACAGGGAATCCTTCGCGCGCTTCGAGAGGAAGGTGATCGACCTTCCGGAGGTCGTCGAATGTTGCATGATTGCCGGCGATTGGGATTACTCGCTACGGATCGTGTCCTCGGACCTCGCGCGCTATCAATCCTTCATCCTCGACCGCCTCATGCATCCGGACACCGACATCGCGAGCTACCGCACGACGATCATCCTGCGAAAGGTCAAATCGACGACCAAGATCGATAGCTCGCTGTTCGGCGAGGGTTGAGGAGTTCGAACAAGCTACGCCAAGAGGCCGATCCCCATCGCAATCACGCTGAGCGCCATCGCGCCGGTCGAGAGCCAGCCGAGCCAGTACAGCCAGCCGCCGACCACGAAGCGGTCCATGACGTCCCGGCGGCGGGCCATGAACATCAGCAGCACCATCACGGGCACCGCGAGCACGCCGTTGACGACCGCGCTCCAGTACAACGCCGCGATCGGATCGATCGGCGTGAAGTTGAGCGCGATGCCGATGCCGCCCGACAGCGCCAGCACCGAATAGAACGCGATCGCCTCCTTCGGCCTGCGCGTCAGCCCAACCGGCCATCGTCGGCCCTCGCCGACCGCATAGGCCGTCGCACCCGCGAGCACCGGGATCGCCAATAGGCCGGTGCCGACGATGCCGAGCGCGAAGATCACCTCGGCAAACGACCCGGCGATCGGGCGCAGCGCCTCGGCGGCCTGCGCCGAGGTCTGGATGTCGGTCTTGCCGGTGGCATGCAGCGATGCGGCGGCGGTGACGATGATCGACAATGCGATCAGGTTCGAAAACGCCATGCCGGTGATAGTATCGGCACGGATGCGCGAGAATTCGTGCCGGGCGCCGTAATGCCGCTCGATCAGCGGATGCTTGGTGACATCGACCCGCTGCTCCTCCGCCTCCTGCGAGGCCTGCCAGAAGAACAGATAGGGCGAGATCGTGGTGCCGAGGATCGCAACGATGGTCGTGAAATGGTCCGCGCTCCAGCTGATGCGCGGCAGCAGCACGCCGGCCAGGGCCTCCATCCACGACACCTTGGCAAAGGCGAGCGCCGCGACATAGGCGAACAGGCTGAGCGTCAGCCATTTCAGGATCGCGACGTAGCGCCGGTAGTTCATGAATATCTGCGCGGCCACGGAGGTCACGCCGAACAGCACTACATAGAGAATGGCCGGACCGCCGATCAGAAGCTTTGCCGCATCGGCCATGGCCGAGAGGTCGGCCGCGATGTTGATGGTGTTGGCAATCGACAGCAGCGTCACCACGACGGCGAGCAGCCAGCCTGGATAATGCCTGCATACATTGCCCGCGATGCCGTGCCCGGTGACGCGGCCGACCCGCGCCGAAATCTCCTGGATCGCGCTCATCAGCGGAAACGTCAGCAGCATGGTCCAGCCAATGCCGTAGCCGAGTTGCGCGCCGGCCTGGCTGTAGGTGCCGATCCCCGAAGGGTCGTCGTCGGATGCGCCGGTGATCAGGCCGGGGCCGAGCGTCTTCAGGACGCGGTTGAAACTGAACGGCTGGCGCCGGGGCTTCGCCACCGGCGCATCGTCATGTTTGTCGTGTGGTGAGATTGTCCCTTGCCGCGTCATGTCCGGTTCCAGCCGTCTGACAACGAGCCGAATACCGGCAAGTTCCTGAGGCGAAACCTACGGCTCGATGACCGTGGCGACGCCGGGTTCGAGGATGCGCAGACGGCGGCCGAAGCCGAGCGTATCGAAGCTCGCGCGCAGGTCGCTCGCGCTCTGCCGGAAATGCGCCCAGCCGTCGGTATGAACCGGCACGATCACCGCGTCCCCAAAGGCGCGCGCGGTTTCGATCGCGTCATTGGTGTCCATGGTGAGATGAAAGGGGCCGCGGGTTTGCGCCGCGCCGGCGAACGGCAGCACCACGCCGCAATCGAAGCGCCGCGCGACCTCGGCGACCCCATCGAACCAGGTGGTGTCGCCGCTGACATAGACCGGACGGTCCGGTTTTGCCGGCTGCACGACGAAGCCGATGACGTCGCCGGACAACGGCTCGATCCCGGCCGGTCCGTGCCGCGCCGGCGTCGCGGTGATGGTGAGCGTCCGGCCGCCCTTCTGCAACTCGGTCGAGGCCCAGGGCGCAAAGCCCTCGGCCTTGCCGCCGAGCCGCCTGGCGCCGGCCTCCGTCGTCAGCACGCGCTTCGCGCTTTTAAGGAAATCCCGGCCGGAATGGTCGAGATTGTCGGAATGCTGGTCATGGCTCAGCAGCACCGCATCGATCGCGCCGACGTCCCGCGCGCCGAGCGCGGGACCCGTCAATTTCTCCAGTTTCACATGCGGCAGTTGATACTCGCCGGGCGCATCGAAGGTCGGATCGGTGAGCAGGCGGAACCCGTCGATCTCGATCAGGGCGGTGGGGCCTCCGATCAGCGTGATGGTAATGCTCACGTCATACTCCTGCTGGTGGGGGCCGCCGGGCGGGTCACCAGGTAAATGCCGAGCGCGACCGGAACGATCCCGACCAGGTCGCGAAATTCGACATGCTCGCCGAGCACGAGATAGGCGAACAGCATGCCGAGCGGCGGCATCAGGAAGTGATAGGCGCTTGCGGCGGTCGCGCCACACACTTTCAGGAGATGAAACCAGAGCAGATAGGCAAGGATCGAACCGCCGAGCACGAGGAAGGTGAAGGCGCCGGCGAGACGCATGCTGGGCACGATGTCGCCAAAGCTGGAGAGGGTGAAGGCGAACGGCATCACCGCTAGGCCGCCGGCGATGTTCTGGATGCCGTTGCCGATCCACAGGCTGCCCTTCGGTGCCAGCAGCTTGAACAGCACCGTGCCGGCCACGATCGAGGCGAGCGAGGCCAGCGTGAACAGGATGCCGTGCGGGCTATCCGATCCGACCGACATGCGATGCCAGACGATGAAGGCGACGCCGACGATGCCGAGCACGAGACCGATCACCTTGCGCAAGGTCATGCTCTCGCCGAGGAACAGCGCCGCCAGCATGGCGGTGAACACCGGATTGGCCGAGACGATCAGCGCGCCAAGCCCGGCGGAGACGGTCTTCAGGCCGGTATAGCCGAGGCCGAGATAGAGCGCGTTGTTGGCGACGCCGAGCACGGCAAACGCCGCCGCATCGCGCCAGGTGAGATCCCATTGGTCGCGGCGCAGCCAGGAGATGGCGAGGATCAGAACCCCGGCGAGCGAAAACCGCGCGGCGAGCAGGATCAGCGGCGGGCAATCGGTGACGCCGATCTTGCCGGCGACGAAGGCGTAGCTCCACAGCAGGCAGAACAGGGCAATCAGCAGCGGCAGGGTGTTGAAGCGGGCGCGCGGGGCGGCCATCGAGGTTGCGGCGGACATGGGCGAATTCTCCTTCCGCCATGATCTAGGCCCGCGCCTTGATATTTGGAAATTAAATGATAGACTGGCGTGCAGTTGATTTATAAATGGAGGCTGCGATGCTCGGCCTGGAGCTGTTACGCAGTTTCGTCTCGGTGGTCGATGCCGGCGGCTTCACCCGCGCCGGAGAGCGTGTCCACCGCACGCAGTCGACGGTGAGCCAGCAGATCAAGCGCCTGGAGGAGGATGTCGGCCAGCCGCTGCTGATCCGCAGCGGCAAGGACGTCACCCCGACGGAAGCCGGCGAGCGGCTGTTGACCTATGCGCGGCGGCTGTTGTCACTCGCCGAAGAGGCCCGCGACGTGCTCTCGCGGCCCGGCAGCGAAGGCGCGATCCGGATCGGCATCACCGAGGATTTTGCCGCCTATCGGCTGACAAAGCTGCTCGCCACTTTCGCGCGCAGCCATCCCAACTTGCGGCTCGACGTGCGCTCCGGCCAGAGCCTGTTCCTGTACCGCGATCTCGAACGCGGCGATCTCGATCTCGCGCTGATCAAGCGCGCCGCCAATGAGAAGGGCGGCATCGCGGTGTGGCCTGAACGCGTGCACTGGGTCACCAGCAAGAGCCACCCGCGCGATACGACGGCCGGCTCGGTTCCGCTGATCGGTTTCGCCACGGGCTGTCTCTACCGCGCCCGCGCCATCCATGCGCTGGAGAGCGCCGGCCGCAACTGGCACATGGCCTACACCTCCTCCAGCCTCGCCGGCATCCAGGCCGCGGTCGCCGCGGGCCTCGGGCTCAGCATTCTGTCAGAAATGTCGATCCAGCCCGAGCATCGCGTGCTGACCGCAAAGGACGGCTTTGCGCCGATCGACCGCACCGAGGTCGCCCTCGTCGCCGCCCCCGAAGCCAGCCCGGCGACACTGCGGCTGGCGGACAGGCTCGCGGAGTATTGCGAAAGCGTGCAGGCGAAGGCGGCGTGAAGCAAAGGCTGCGCCGCTGCTCCGCTGTCGTCCCTGCGAAAGCAGGGACCCATAACCACAGGGCTGTGTTGCCTAAGCAAGCTGTGGCCCCCAGCGTCGCACAACAACGACCACCGGTGGTTATGGGTCCCGGGTCGCGCTTCGCTTGCCCGGGACGACAGCGAGAATGATGGCAGATCGGAGCGGCTGGTCGGCGATCGCTAATAACACCGTGACGCGACGAACGCGTGGACGCGGTTGTCGCCGAGCACATGGGCCATGAAGCCGGGCGATCCGAAAATCCGTGTGAACGCGGCGTCGCGGATGCTCAAGCCACCGGTGTAGGCGCCGAACGCCGGCATCACCGCGCGCTCGCCGTCACAGGCGAAGCAGCGGCGCTCGATCGCGCGGCCGCGGGTCGGCACCCGCGCCTTGGGATGCAGGTGGCCGGCGATCTCGCCGCTCGCACCGGTCGGCTCATGGCGGAACGCGATCGGCCCGATCGCGACCTCGGTCGCGACCACGCCGCCAAGATCGGACGGCAGCGCCGGATCGTGGTTGCCCGAGATCCAGATCCAGTTGCGCCGCAGCTGCAAGGCCGCGAGCGCCTCGCGGTCCGGATCCGATAGCCGCGCATGCGCATCGCGATCGTGAAAGCTGTCGCCGAGCGCGATCACCTGCCGTGGATCGTGCCGCGCAATCACAGCGGCGAGCCGGCTCAGTGTCGCGACCGTGTCGTAGGGCGGCAGCAGCACGCCGCGGCTGGCGAAGCTCGAGCCCTTTTCCAGATGCAGGTCGGAGACCACCAAGAGGCTCTGCGCTTCCCAAAACAGTGCGCCGGAGAAATCGGCCACGAAACCGACATCCGCCACCGTGACCCTCGAAACGCGCATGTCGTCACCGTCTCGCAAAGCTAGCGCGCTTGCCGTCACGTCCTGTTCCCCACAGTGCCAGTATTACGTCGTCGCCTCCCGCACGAGTTCCGCGGCCGCCTCGGCCAAGAGCTCGTCGGATGCTTCGCCATAGACTGACTCGCGGCCAATTTCCAGCAGCGCGGGGACGGCAAGCGGAGAAACGTGGTCGAGATCTTTGTGGGTGATTCGGCCGTGGATGCGCGAAAGCATGTCGCTGAGGCGGCGAAGATCGAGCAATCCCGTGGCGGCATCGCCGCGCGCGGCGCGCAGCAGCACATGATCGGCCTGGTGCTTGCGCAGCACGTCGTAGATCAGGTCTGTCGAGAACAGCACCTGGCGGCGCGACTTCTCCTCGTCGGTGAAGCGGCGCGCGATCAGCCCGGAGATGATGGCGCAGTTGCGGAAGGTCCGCTTCATCAGCGCGGATTCCGCGAGCCATGCTTCGAGATCGTCGCCGAGCATGTCGGGATCGAACAGCGCGTTGAGATCGAGCTTGCCGTGCCGGATCATGAAGGAGAGATCGCCGACGCCCCAGACCGCAAGCGCATACTCGTTGGCGACGAAGCCGAGCGGACGGGCGCGGGCGCGCTCCAGCCGGCGCGTCAGCAGCATGCCGAGCGTCTGATGCGCGAGCCGGCCCTCGAAGGGATAGCAGACCAGATAATGGCTGCCGCCGCGCGGAAAGGTTTCGACCAGCAGCTCGCGCACCGCAGGCACCCGTGAGAATTTCCGCTGCAGCGACAGCCAGTCGTGCACCTGGTCCGGCAGCGCGTTCCAGGCCCGGCTGTTGTCGAGCAATTTGCGGACCCGTTCGGCGAGATAGGTCGAGAGCGGGAACTTGCCGCCCATATAGGACGGCACTTTTGCATCTTTATCATTGGCGCGGGAGACATAGACCTGGTCTTCAACCAAGGCCTCGTAGCGCACCACCTCACCGCCAAAGACAAAAGTGTCGCCGGGCACGAGGCCCTCGATGAAGACCTCCTCGATCTCGCCGAGCATCCGGCCGCCGCGGGCGATCGCGCCGGTCGATCCGCTACCGCCGGCGCGCGAGCGCACCAGCCGCACCTTCAGCATGGTCTCCTCGACGATGGTGCCGACGTTGAGGCGATAGCTCTGCCGCACCTTGGGATTGGTGACGCGCCAGCGGCCCTGCTTGTCCTGCTTGATGCGCGCGAAACGCTCATAGGTCTTCAGCGCGTAGCCGCCGGTGGCGACGAAATCGACGACATCGTCGAAATCGGTGCGTGCGAGCGATGCATAGGGCGCTGCGGTCCTGACCTCATCATAGAGTTCATCGGACAGAAACGGCTTGCCGCAGGCGCAGCCGAGCACGTGCTGGGCCAGCACGTCGAGCGCGCCCGAGCGCAGCGGCGGCGTGTCCTGCGCATTCTCCGCGATGGCGTCGATCGCGACACGGCATTCCAGCACCTCGAAGCGGTTGGCCGGCACCAGCACGGCGCGCGAGGCCTCGTCGAAGCGGTGGTTGGCGCGGCCGATCCGCTGCATCAGCCGCGACGAACCTTTCGGCGCGCCGATATTGATGACGAGATCGACATCGCCCCAGTCGACGCCGAGATCGAGCGAGGAGGTGCAGACCACGCCGCGCAGTTTTCCCGCGGCCATCGCGTCCTCGACCTTGCGGCGCTGCGCGACGTCGAGCGAGCCGTGATGCAGCGCGATCGCCAGCCCGTCGTCATTCATGCGCCAGAGATCCTGGAACAGCATCTCGGCCTGGCTGCGGGTGTTGACGAACACCAGCGTGGTCTTGTTGCGCTTGATCAGCTCGTAGACCTCGGGCAGCGCATGGCGCGCGCTGTGGCCGGACCACGGCAGCCGCTCCCTGGTGTCGAGCATCTCGACCACCGGCGGCGCGGCGCCGCCGGCGGTGACGACGTCGGCGGACGCATTCTCGCCACCCGGCTGCGGCACCAGGAAACGCGCGAGCTGCTCCGGCTCGGCGACCGTCGCCGAGAGGCCAATGGCACGTATCTGCGGCGCGATGGTCCAGAGCCGCGCAAGTCCGAGCGACAGCAGATCACCGCGCTTGGAGGTGACGAGCGCATGCAGCTCGTCGAGCACGATGCGCTTCAGCGAGGAAAACAGATAGGGCGCGTCGTCGGACGCGAGCAGCAGCGCCAGCTGCTCCGGCGTGGTGAGTAGAATATCCGGCGGATAGCGCCGCTGCCGCTGCCGCCGCGACACCGGCGTGTCGCCGGTGCGGGTCTCGATCCTGATCGGCAGCCCCATCTCGGCGACCGGCGTCTCCAGATTGCGCGCGATATCGACCGCGAGCGCTTTCAACGGCGAGATGTAGAGCGTGTGCAGCCCGCCGCTGCGGCGAACGGAGCGACCGGTAGAGATGAGATTCGGACGCGATCTCGCCGACGCTGCTGCCTCTCCGCTTGCGAGCTCGTCAGGTTCCCTCCCCCTGAAAGGGGGAGGGTTGGGGTGGGGGTCAGCCGCTTGCTCAGTGCCCGCGGCGGGGGCCCCCCCCCCCCCCCCCCCCCCCCCCGCCCCCCCCCGGGAGGGCCCCCCCCCGCCCCCCCCCCCCTGTTGGGGGGGGGGTGGGGGGGGGGCCCCGCCGCTTGCTCAGTGCCCGCGGCTGACCCCCACCCGTCGCGCCCGGCCGCGCTAGCGCGCGCCTGTTCGCGCCGACCTCCCCCTTTCAGGGGGAGGTGAGAATCCTGGGGACCATGTGTTTCACCCGATAACTCCACCAGCGTCGGCAAGAACCCCGCCAGCGTCTTGCCCGCTCCCGTGGGCGCGATCAGCAGCGCCGAGCGTTCCTCCCGCGCTTTGGCCAGCAGCGCGAGCTGATGCTCGCGCGGAGACCAGCCGCGTGAGGCAAACCAGTCGCGAAACCGGCGCGGCAGGAGATCGGCCGTTTCCGACGACGGAACGGAGAAGAGATCGAGCGTCGACACGCCCAAGAGGTAGGTGGTTCAGGCGGTTTCGTCGAGGGCGGTCGGAAATGGCGGCAGGTGGCAAGGGGCCCACGACAGGACGCTTCGATTCCCTCTCCCCGTTCTTCACGGGGAGAGGGTTGGGGTGAGGGGCTGCTTCCGCGAGCGGCGAGTGCCGTGAGACCTGTACCCCCTCACCCGGATCGCATCTCACGATGCGACATAGCCGAAGCTCTGCTTCGGCGTTCTTGAGGACGGCCGCCGTAGGCGGCCTATGCCTCTCCCCGCAAGCGGGGCGAGGTTAAGCAACAGCGCGCCCCGCCCCTACTCCGTCATCGGCTCGCCGGAGAGGTCCCAATCCTTGCCGTTGAAGATCGAGACATAGAGCGTCTTCATCGGCGTGTAATCGTCGGGCGTATAGCTGTAATTGATGCCATCAAGGAAATAGGGCGAATGGAAACCGGCGAGCGTGGTGGCGTGCTTCAGCACGTTGGCGCGGGTCAGGTCGTCGCCGCAGCGGCGCAGGATTTCGCCCATCGTCGCCGCCTGCCCGTAGCCGGCGAAAGCGATGGTGTTGTCGGGGTCGATGTTCGGCAGGTACTTCTTGCGCAGCTCCTCGAACGCGACCACGTCCGGATCCTTCTCGTAGCGCGGCACGCCGACTTCCTTGTTGTAGCGGATCGCGACGATGTCCTTGGCGTTATCGAGGCCCGCGGCGCTCAGGATCGAGCGACCGGTCGAGCCCGCCGACAGCAATTGCAGCGGCTTCCAGCCGAGCTCGGTCACCTTGCGGATCGACTGCGACGTCGCCTTGCCGGTGGTGATGTTGTAGAAGACGTCGGCGCCCGACTTCGAGAGATTGATGAGCTGCGAATCGACCGTCGGATCGGTGAGATCATAGGTCTGCTCCATGATCACCTGTGCCTTGCCGCCGGCATCGGCCAGCACCTTCTTGAACGGCCCCAGGAAGTCGCGGCCGAAATCATCGTTCTGGTAGAGGATGCCGACCTTGGCGTTCGGCTTCACGCTGACGACGTGCTTGGCGAGGATGCGCGCCTCGGTCGGATAGAGCGGCAGGCCCGCCATGGTCCATTTGAAATTCTTCGGATCGTTCCACTTCGAGGCGCCGGTGTTCAACAGCAGTTGGGGAACGCCCTTGGAATTGAGGTATTTGTGCACGGAGGTCTGCGGCGCGGTACCGAGCGAACCATAGAGCGCCAGCACCTCCTCCTGCTCGACCAGACGGCGCGTCGCCTCGACGCATTTCGGCGCGCTGTAGGCATCGTCCATGGTGAGGAATTTCACCTTGCGGCCGTTGATGCCGCCCTTGTCGTTCAGCATCTGGAAATAGGCTTCGCCGACGCGGCCCAGCACACCATAAAGCGAGCCGGGGCCGGAATGCGGCACGGTCTGGCCGAGCTTGATCTCGGTATCGCTCGCACCCGGATCGTATTTCTTGTCGGCGGCCCGGACGAAGGGCGCGGGCAGCACGGACGCAGCGATCACAGACAATGCGGTGGCGCCGAACTCGCGCCGTGTTTGTTTTTTCATTGCTTCTCTCCCTGAGGCGAAAAGCTCTCGCATTCCGCCTTGCGCCGGGCAAGCGCGAAGTCACAGCTTTGCGGCGCAATGCCGCGTCACGGCAAATGCGTAGCGTGTAGACTCAAGTTGAGTGCGGGGCTGCCTCTTCCCTTCTCCCCTTGTGGGAGAAGGTGGCTCGCATCGAAGATGCGAGCCGGATGAGGGGTCTCTATCCGCGGAGAAAAACCCCTCACCCGGCTTCGATGCGACCGCATCGAATCCACCCTCTCCCACAAGGGGAGAGGGTGCGTCACGGCTTCACGGCCACGGCGACGAGTCCGGGTGCCGGGATATTGTCTTCATTGCGCGCCGAGAGATCGTCGAGCAGGGCCAGCGTCAGCCCCGCGGCAGCGACGGAGGCGCGCACATAAGCTGCGCTGTGGGCGTAGCGCAGTCCCTCGCCGATGATGACGCCTTCGCCGTCATGGGTCTCGGCCGTGAAGGCGAGCACGCCGCCCGCCACCAGCACACGGCTGGCCTCGGCGAGCACCGGCGCGAGATCGGCGACATAGACCATTGCATCCGCGGCCAGGATCAATTCGGCGCTGGCCTCGCGCCTGGCCGAAACGGCCTTCAACATGTCGTCGACCTCGAGCTCGGCATAGAGGCCGGTGGCACGCGCCTTGTCGATCATGCGCGGCGACAGGTCGATGCCGATGAAGCGATCGACATGCCGCTCGAACGCACCGGCCGCCAGCCCGGTGCCGCAGCCGAGATCGATCGCGCGCTTGAAGAAGGCCGGCTGCTTTGCGCCCGCACGCACCGACAGCACCGCCTTGAACAGCAGCGCCGGGCCGCGATAGCCGAGATCGCCGACCAGCGCGGCCTCGAAGCGTGGCGCATATTGATCGAACAGCGTCTGCACATAGCCCGGCGGCATCGCGCTGACGGCCTCGACGCCGAGCTGCATCAGGTGCAGGCCGGCGCCATGACGGTCTTCGGGATCGGCGTCGCGCGCGCCGCGGAACGCTGCGATCGCGGCATCGCGCTGGCCGAGCTCCAGGCGGATCTTGCCCAGCGTGTACCAGGCTGACGGGAATTTCGGCACAAGCTCGATCGCCTGTTCGAGCAGTTCGGCGGCAGCCGGCAGATCGCCCTTCAATTGCAGGTCGCGCGCGAACTCGTAGCGGCGGTCGGCGACCAGGTCGCCGGAGGACAGAAACAGGCGGGGGGCCATTCGCTTTAAGGAACCAATCTCGGCCGGGTCCGGCCATCCATCAAAGCACGGACTTTTTCCGGAGATGGATGCACGGGTCAAGCCCGCGGATCCGGCTAAACATCGCGGATCGAGCGCCTATATAGGGACGATGCGCCCGCAAGACATCCTGATGCCCGTCCCGGCCGGGCTTTGCTGCAAGCCCGGCGGCTTCCACATCGATCCTGTTAGGCCGGTCGAGCGGGCGCTGATCACCCATGGCCATTCCGACCATGCGCGGGCGGGCCATGGCGCTGTGCTCGCGACCCAGGAAACGCTCGACATGATGCGGCTGCGCTATGGCGAGAACTTCGCCGGCGCTGTGCAGGCGATCGCGTATGGCGAGGAGATCAGGCTCGGCGACGTCACGGTGACGTTTCATCCCGCCGGCCATGTGCTGGGCTCCGCCCAGATATCGGTCACCTGCAAGGACACCCGCATCGTCGCCTCCGGCGACTACAAGGATGCGCGCGACCCGACCTGCGCGCCGTTCGAGCTGGTGCCCTGCGATGTCTTCATATCTGAGGCGACGTTTGGATTGCCGGTGTTCCGCCATGGCGATGCCGCCGGCGAAGTGAACAAGCTGCTGGCGTCGGTCAAATTGTTTCCGGAGCGCGCGCATCTGGTCGGCGCCTACTCGCTCGGCAAGGCGCAGCGCGTGATCGCGCTGCTGCGCGAGGCCGGCTACGACGCCCCCATCTATTTGCATGGCGCGATGGAGAAGATCACCTATTACTATCAGGAGCGCGGCATTCCGCTCGGCGAGCTCCGGCCCGCGCGCGGCATGAAGAAAGCCGAGCTTGCCGGCACCATTACGCTGGCGCCGCCAAGCGCGACATCCGATGTCTGGACGCGCCGCTTTCCCGATCCAGTCACCGCATTCGCCTCGGGCTGGATGCGCGTACGCGCGCGGGCCCGGCAAGGCGGCGTCGAGCTGCCGCTGGTGATATCAGATCATGCCGATTGGGATGGCCTGACGGCGACGATCGCCGCCACTGGTGCAGGCGAGATCTGGGTCACCCACGGCCAGGAAGACGCGCTGGTGCATTGGTGCAAGACCAAGGGCCTTGCCGCGCGGCCGCTCGATCTGGTCGGCTATGGCGACGAGGACGAAGGCGAGACGGCCGCACTGACCGGCGAGGCCCAGCCCGTCGGCGAGACCAAGAAGCCATGAACCGCTTTGCCGAGCTGCTCGACCGCCTCGCCTACGAGCCCGGCCGCAACAACAAGATCAAGCTGCTGGTCGCCTATTTCCGCGAAACCGAGGACCCCGACCGCGGCTACGCGCTGGCGGCGCTGACCGGCGCGCTGTCGTTCAAGCACGCCAAGCCTGGGCTGATCCGCGACCTGATCACCGAACGCGCCGACCCGGTGCTGTTCGGCTACTCCTACGATTACGTCGGCGATCTTTCGGAGACGGTTGCGCTGATGTGGCCGAAATCTTCTCCCTCTCCCGCTTGCGGGGGAGGGTCGGGGTGGGGGTCTCTCCACACGGTCGACAAGCGGAAAGAGCCCCCACCCGGATCGCTCGACCGCGCTGACGCGCAGCCGAACGATCCGACCTCCCCCGCAAGCGGGAGAGGTGAAGAAGACTCGCCGCCCAGTACCCGCCACAACAACCCACCTCCTCCCTCCCTCACCGATGTCGTCACCACGTTGCGCACGCTCGGCAAGGCCGAGCTGCCGGCGCAGCTGGCGCGCTGGCTGGACGAGCTCGACGAGACCGGGCGCTGGGCGCTCTTGAAGCTCGTCACCGGCGCGATGCGGATCGGGATCTCGGCGCGGCTGGCGAAGACCGCGGCGGCGGCGCTCGGCGACAAGGACGCGCACGAGATCGAGCTGCTGTGGCCGGGCCTGGCGCCGCCCTATCTCGACCTGTTTGCCTGGCTCGAGGGCCACGGCGACAAACCGGTCAACCGCGACCCTGCGCCGTTCCGCCCGGTGATGCTGGCGCATGCGATCGAGGATAGCGATTTCGCCAATCTCGACGCCGCGGATTTCAGCGCGGAATGGAAATGGGACGGCATCCGGGTGCAGGCGGTGTCCGGCCGCGATGCGCGCGGCCACGTCCAGGCGCGGCTCTATTCGCGCACCGGCGAGGATATCACCGGCAGCTTCCCCGACCTCGTGCCGTCGCTGCATCTGCCCGGCGCGATCGACGGCGAGTTGCTGGTGCTGCGCGACGGCCGCGTGCAGACCTTCAACGTGTTGCAGCAGCGGCTGAACCGCAAGGTCGTTTCGCCGAAGCTGATCAAGGAATTTCCGATCCACCTGCGCGCCTACGACCTGCTCGGCGACGACGAGAACGATCTGCGCGAACTGCCCTTCGCCGAACGCCGCGCGCATCTCGAAGCCTTCGTCGCCAAGCTGAATGATCCGCGCATCGATCTGTCGCCAACCGTCCCGTTCGCGAGCTGGGAAGAGCTGGCCGCGGCGCGCGCCGATCCCAAGAGTGCGGGCGCCGGCGACGATGCCGACGCGGTAGAAGGCGTGATGCTGAAGCGGCGCGACGCGCCTTATCTGCCCGGACGGCCGAAAGGACCGTGGTGGAAGTGGAAGCGCGATCCGCACATCATCGACGCCGTGCTGATGTATGCCCAGCGCGGCCACGGCAAGCGCTCGTCCTATTACTCCGACTACACGTTTGGGGTCTGGACCCATGGCGAAGCCGGCGACGAGCTGGTGCCGGTCGGCAAGGCCTATTTCGGCTTCACCGACGAGGAGCTGTTGCAGATCGACCGCTTCGTCCGCCGCAACACCACCGAGAAGTTCGGCCCGGTACGCCATGTCGTGCACGAGCCGGATCAGGGGCTGGTGCTGGAGGTCGCCTTCGAGGGCTTGCAGCGCTCGCCGCGTCACAAGTCCGGCGTCGCGATGCGCTTCCCCCGGATCAGCCGCCTGCGCTGGGACAAGCCGCCGCGCGAAGCCGACCGGCTGGAGACGCTTGAACGGATGTTAATCTCCATGACAGGAAGTTAAATCCGAAGCGCGCATGGCAGCCATTGATCGCGGTGCGCGGGTTTCCCATGTGCACCGCCGTGACCTATAATGCGGGCGATTCCGCGGGAGACAGCAATGCCAGACAATATCCGGGACTTGCCGGCCGGCCGGAGTGACGGCCTGTACCGCTTTCTCGGCGGATCGCCGCTCTCCGTGGCGTTCCGGTTGATTCTGCTGTCGATTCTGGTCGGTGTCGTGCTCGCCGCGATCGGCCTCGATCCATGGAACATCCTCACCAGCATCCGCAGGCTGTTCCAGAGCATCTGGGATTTCGGCTTCGACGCGATCAACTGGGCCTGGCGCTACTTCCTGCTCGGCGCTGTCATCGTGATCCCGATCTGGCTGTTGTCGCGGCTGTTCGGCGCGCCGCGCGGCCGCTGATCCCAGGGAGAGTGCACAGCCGATGCAATTGCGATTTGTCGGCTGCGGCGATGCATTCGGCTCCGGCGGCCGCTTCAACACCTGTTTCCACGTCAGCGGCGCGCGCAGCAATTTCCTGATCGATTGCGGCGCCTCGTCGCTGCCGGCGATGAAGCGGCTCGAGATCGACCGCGACGCAATCGACCTGATCCTGATCACGCATTTCCACGGCGATCATTTCGCTGGCCTGCCGTTCTTCCTGCTCGACGCGCAGTTCTCCCGCCGCACCCGGCCGCTGGCGATCGCCGGGCCGCAAGGCATCGAAACGAAACTACCGGCGGTGATGGAGGTGATGTTCGAGCATTCCTCCAAAACCAAACAACGCTTCGATCTGTCCGTCGTCACGCTCGCGCCGCGCGAAACGCGCAGCTTCGGCGAGGTGACCGTGACGCCCTACCCTGTCGTGCATGGCGAATCCGGCGGGCCGTTCCTCGCCTATCGCGTCGGGGCGGAAGGCCGCATCATCAGCTACAGCGCCGACACCGAATGGACCGACGCGCTGATCCCGGCGGCGCAGGACGCCGACCTCTTCATCGCCGAAGCCTACATGTACGACAAAACGGTCAAGAACCATCTCAGCCTGAAGACGCTGGAAGCGCATTTGCCCGCCATCAACGCCAAGCGCGTGGTGCTGACCCATATGAGCGACGATATGCTCGGCCGCATCGACGCCCTGCCTTACGCGGCAGCAAGCGACGGCATGGTCGTGGCGCTCTGAGCATGCAATGCCTTGCCCACAGCCCCTCCGCCACCGCATTGATCTGAGAACAATTCCGGCATGGTCGCGCGACGGATGTCGCGATAGAAACGCATATTCCCTGCAATTGTAGCCATGCACGCACCCATCCACCCGAAGATCACGACGCGCCAGGTATTCGCCATCGCCGGCCCCGCGATGGTCGCCAACCTGACCACGCCGCTGATCGGCATCGTCTCGACCACCGCGATCGGCCGCCTCGACGACGCCGCGCTGCTCGGCGGGGTGGCGATGGCCTCGGTGATCTTCGACTGCCTGTTCTGGCTGTTCGCCTTCCTGCGCATGAGCACGCTGGCTTTCACCGCGCAGGCGCAGGGCGCCGGCGAGATCAAGGAATATGCCGCAATCCTGGTGCGCGGCTTCATCGTCGCCGGCCTGATCGGCGCGGCGCTGATCGCGCTGCAGGTGCCGCTCGCCGCGGTCACATTCCAGCTGATGGGCGGCAGCGAGGGCGTCACGCGCGCGGCCAAGAGCTATTTCATGATCCGGATCTGGTCGGCGCCGCTGGCGCTCGCCAATTACGTCATCCTGGGCTGGCTGGTCGGCCAGGCCCGCGCCAATCTGGCGCTGGCGCTGCAGATCGTGATCAACCTGATCAACATGGCCGCGACCGTGCTGCTGGTGCAGGTTTACGGCGCTGGCATTGCCGGTGCCGCGATCGCCGCCGTGCTCGCCGAGACCGCCGGTTTTGCGGTCGGCATCGTCGTGGCGTGGCGGATCTCGCAAGACGGCTTCGCCGTGCCCGCGGCCACGCTGTTCGACCGCGCCAAGCTGATGCGCATGCTGGCGGTCAATCGCGACATCATGGTCCGCACCGCAGCGCTGATCGTCGTGTTCCTGTTTTTCACCGCCAAGGGCGCGCGCGAAGGCGATGTCACGCTGGCGGCGAATTCGGTGCTGAACAATTTCCTGCTGGTCAGCGCCTTCTTTCTCGACGGCCTCGCCAATGCCGCCCAGCAGCTGTGCGGCCGCGCCTTCGGCGCGCGCGATGCACGCGGCTTTTCCGATTCGACCCGGCTGGTGCTGCTGTGGGGCATCGGCTTTGCGCTGGTCGTATCGGTGCTGTTCGCGCTGTTCGGACCGGCGCTGATCAATCTGATGACGACCAGCGACGACGTGCGCCGCTATGCGCGCGCGTTCCTGCCGTTCGTGATCCTGGCACCTCTGCCCGGCGTATTCGCGTTCGGCTTCGACGGCATCTATGTCGGCGCCACCTGGGCGCGCGAGATGCGCAATCTGATGCTGGCCTCGCTCGCGATCTTCCTCGCCAGCTGGTGGGCGCTCAGTTCGTTCGGCAACACCGGCCTATGGATCGCGCTGCTCGGCTTCTACGTCGCGCGCGGCGGCCTGCAAGGCTTGCGCTATCCGGCGCTGCTCAGGAAGACGTTCAAATGAACGAAGCGACGCTCTGCTCCCTCGCCCCGCTCTTGCGGGGAGAGGGTTGGGGTGAGGGGCTGCCTCCATAGAGGAGGTGGGAGCTGATTACGCGGAAGCTCCCCCTCACCCGGATCGCATCTGCGATGCGATCCGACCTCTCCCCGCAAGCGGGGCGAGGTAACTTGGAAGCTACCTCACCGGCCAGTCCTCGGCTGTAATCGTCGCCGCATCGGCGCCGACGATTTCCGATAGCGAGTCGCGGCCGGTGCGCAGCAGGGTCGAGGACAGATCGCGCTTGATGTCGTCGACGAGACCGATGCCCTTGTAGACCAGCGAGGAATAGAGCTGGATCAGGCTGGCCCCGGCGCGGATCTTGGTCAGCGCGGCGCCACCGCTATCGATGCCGCCGACGCCGATCAGCGGAAACGCGCCTTCGACGCGGACATAGGTCTCGGCCACCATGCGCGTCGACAGCCGGAACAGCGGACGGCCCGACAGGCCGCCCTGCTCCTTGGCGCGATTCTCCTCGCGCAAGGTCGAGGGCCGCGCCAGCGTGGTGTTGGCGACGATCATGCCGTCGACACGCCGCGAGCGGGCGATGTGCACGACGTCGTCGAGTTCGGCAAGGCTGAGGTCGGGCGCGATCTTGAGCAGGACCGGCGAGTCGCCGGCGTTCTTGCGCACGCGCTCGCGGGTGTCGATGACCCGCGCCAGCAGATCGTCGAGCGCGGCCGATTGCTGCAAATTGCGCAGGCCGGGCGTGTTCGGCGAGGAGACGTTGACGGTGAAATAGCTCGCGACCGGCGCAAACGTCTCGATCAGCTTCACATAATCGGCGGCGCGGTCGGGCGAATCCTTGTTGGCTCCGACATTGACCCCGACAATGCCGCCGGCGCTGGCGCGCGCGGCGAGCCGCCGCAGCACGGCCTCCGCGCCGTCATTGTTGAAGCCCATGCGGTTGATGACGGCCTCGTCGCGCTCCAGGCGAAACAGCCGCGGCCGCGGATTGCCGCCTTGCGGCTTCGGCGTGACCGAGCCGATCTCGACAAAGCCGAAGCCGAGCCGCAGCAGCGCGTCGGGCACCTCGGCGCTCTTGTCGAAACCGGCCGCCATGCCGATCGGGTTTGGAAAGTTGAGTCCGAAGGCGCGCATCGCGAGCTTGGGGTCATCCGGCCGCTGCCGGATCGGCGGCAGCAGCTTCAGGCCCTGGATCGCCATGCGATGGGCATCCTCGGGATCGAACCAGCGCAGCAGCGGCAGCGAAAAGGCGTCGAAGGCACGGATCACGGCTTGAGCTCCGGAACGTCGTGGCCACCGTCGGAGCGCGCGCGCAAGTCGAGGATCTCGGTGACCGCGCCGAGGTCGAGTTCGCCATAGAGATGCGGGAACAGCTCGCCATTGCGCGACCGCTCCCAGCGCAGGGCATCGCCCAGCGCATCGGCATCGACCGCGACCAGGAACAGGCCGGTTTGCCCGTGGTAGTGCTTGCGCGCGGTCTCGGCCACCTGGGAGGCGGTGGAAAAATGGATGAAGCCGTCGCGTTTGTCGTCGGCACTGCCCCGGTACACGCCCTGCCGCTCGGCCTCGCGCCAGGCCGAAGCGGGAGTGATTTTGTAGATCATCGGCACGGGCCGGCCTTCCCTTTTGTCCTTGAGTCTCTTGGGGTTTTATCCGGATTTGAGGGGAAATGCCCCAGACGCCATCTGGCGAGCGAGGGACCGTATCGGCGGCGGCGGCGCAACTCAAGCGGTGCCAGGACACATCGGCCGACAGATTTGCGAAAACGCCAAGTTTCAGGCAATAATTCCTACCATCCGGGATGTCCTCGATGGCCAAACAGTCCAAAGCCACCCGACCGCTGACCCACGCGCAGGTCTGGGCCGCGCTCGACCGGCTCGCCGAACGCGCCGGCCTGTCGCCGTCCGGCCTTGCCAAGCAGTCCGGACTCGACCCCACCACCTTCAACAAGTCGAAGCGCGTGACGGGCGACGGGCGCGAGCGCTGGCCCTCGACCGAATCGCTCTCCAAGGCGCTGGCGGCGAGCAATGCCAGCATGGAGACCTTCGTGCAGTTGCTCGGCGATGGCGCGCGCGGCGGACAGTCGGTGCCGCTGATCGGCTTCGCGCAGGCCGGTGCAGGCGGCTATTTCGACGACAGCGGCTTTCCCGCCGGCAAGGGCTGGGACGAAGTCGCGCTGCCGGCGACATCAGACGAGCACGCCTATGCGCTGGAGATCGAGGGCGACTCGATGAAGCCGGCCTATCGCGAAGGTGATATCATCGTGGTGTCACCCGCGACCGCGATCCGCCGCGGCGACCGCGTGGTGGTGCGCACGACCGGCGGCGAGGTGATGGTGAAGGAATTGAGACGCCGCACCGCCAAGATGCTGGAACTCGCGTCGCTCAATCCGGAGCACCCCGACCGCATGCTCGATGCCGAGGAAGTCGCGTGGATCGCACGCGTGGTGTGGGCGAGCCAGTAGCTGGCTGAATTAGTAGCCACAAAACCGGTGTCGTCCCGGCGAAAGCCGGGACCCATAACCACCGATGATTGTTGCTGCTCCACGCTTGGGCCGCAGCGCGCTTCCACAACTCGAGCCTGTGGTTATGGGTCCCTGCTTTCGCAGGGACGACGGTGGAGTTTGACGCGAATTACGTCGCGTAGTCCGGCTCCTTGCGATCCAGCATCCGCTTCAGCGCATCGAAATGCCGCTGCGCCGGGGACGGGCCGTTGTAGAGATGGTCGTCGCGGAAATCGCGCTTGGTCTTCTCCACCACGTGCTGCGGCAATTGCTTGAGCGGCTGCTGCGTCCACATCGCGTAGATCTGCACCTGCGCGGCGCGTTCGATGTAATAGAGTCGGTCATAAGCATCGGCGACCGTCTCGCCGACGGTCGAGATGCCATGATTGGCCATGAACAGGATGGTCTTGTTGCCGATCACCCTGGCGAGCCGCGCGCCTTCCTCGGGATCGAGCGCGGGGCCGGTGTAGAGATCGTCATAGGCAATCGCTTCCGACAGACCGACCTCGGTCTGCCCGATCTCCTTGATGCGCGGATCCTCGAGCCGCGTCAGCGCGCTCGCATAGGGCATGTGGGTGTGGAACACGGCCTTGGCCTGCGGCAGCGCCTTGTGGATCGGCGCATGGATGCAATAGCAGGAGCGTTCGACTTCACCCTCGCCGCGCTTCACCTCGGCATCGTCGATGCCGACCTCCATGAAGGACGATGCTGTCACCTCCGACCAGTGCATGCCGAACGGGATCTGGTAGTAGCGGTCGGTGCGGCCGGGCACCACGAGGGTGAGATGGTTGAAGATGCCTTCCGAAAAGCCGTGGATGTAAGCGAGCCGATGCGCCGCCGCGAGATCGACCCGCGCCTGCCATTCCTCGGCGCTCGAACTGTCCTGCAGCGATGTCGGCGAAACCCTGAACTGCATGCGCATGCTCCCATCTGTGCCGGCCTCTCGGCGGAGGCCGTGCTGATTTTATGGATGCGAGTGTAGCGCAATCCGGCGCCAGGCTCCGGTGAAATTGCCGATGGCCTGCTACCCGAATTTTGCGGGCTCGGCGTCATTATGTGATGATGCGCTGCGAAGACCGCGGATCGGCGGCTTCGTTGGCTGCGGCGGAAAGCCACATGAGCGGCCTGCACTTTCCAACCCAACGCAACACACTCCGCAAAGCCAGAGTCACGCCATGACAGGACCATCCGACCGCAAGACCATCGCCATCGTCGGCCTCGGCAGCATCGGCGGCATCATCACCGGCCTGCTGCGGGCGGTCGACAAGCATGACGTGGTCGCCTGTGTCCGGCGCCCGCTCGGTCGCCTCACGGTCGAGCGGGCGGAAGGCACGGTGGAGGTGCCCCTGCGCGCCCTCACCGATCCGGCGGCGGCTACGCCGGTCGACTGGGTGTTGTTGTCAACCAAGGCGCAGGACACGGAATCGAGCGCGCCCTGGCTGCAGAGGCTGTGCGGGCCGCGGACGCGTGTCGCGGTGCTGCAGAATGGCATCGGCCACGCGGAGCGGCTGGCGTCATTGCTCGGCGCCGCCACGGTCGTTCCGACCATCGTCTATTACAACGGCGAACGGCTGGCGCCGGATCGCGTCCGCTTCCGCCGCGCCGGCGAGCATGAATTCGCGGTTGCCGATGATACAGACGGGCGCGCGTTCGAAGCGCTGCTGGATGGCACGGCGATGCGCGTGCGGCGCTCCGCCGATTTCACCACGCTGGCGTGGCGCAAGCTTCTGCTCAATGCGGTCGCCAACCCGATCACCGCGCTCACCTTGCAGCGGCAGGCGGTGTTCCGCCGGGCGGACGTCAAGGTGCTGTGCCGCGCCATCCTCGAGGAGGCCGCGAATGTCGGCCGCGCCGACGGCGCACAGCTCGCGCCCGACGAGGCCGAGCTGATGCTGGCGGCGTTGTTGACCTATCCGCCCGACGCCGGCACCTCGATGTATTTCGATCGTGTTGCGGGACGCCCGTTCGAAGCCGACGCTCTCACCGGCGCGATCGTCGCGGCCGGCGAACGGCACGGCGTGCCGACGCCGCTCAACGGCCTGCTGCTGACGCTGTTGCGCGCCACCAGCGACGGCCCGCGCGACGCGGCGCAGGCCGAGCCGCGATGAGCGGCGCGATCCCTACGACGACCGCGCCAGCGCGCCGTCGATCATGTTGACCGCGTTCTGCACGCCGTAGACCGCGACGAAGGAGCCGAAGCGCGGACCCTTCTCCTGTCCGAGCAGCACCTGGTAGAGCATGTTGAACCAGTCGAGCGAGACGCCGGGACGGCCGTCCTTGCCCTTCTTGACCATGTCGAGGAACGGCTCGCGACGGCCGATCTCATAGACCACGTTCTGGATGTCTTCCGCGCTCGCGTTCGCCGGCATGTTGGCGAGCGCATCGCGCAGATCCTGCAGCGCGGCGCGCTCTCCGTCGGTCGGCTCGCGGAACTGCTTGGTCGGCGCCACGAAGTCGCGATAGTAGTTGATGGCGTAGCCGACCATCGCGTCTAGCTTCGGATGGGTCTGCGGCGTCACGCCCGGCCGGTAGCGGCCGATGAAGCCCCACAACGTCTCGGCATTCTCCGCGTTCGACGACGACACCAGCGTCAGCAGCAGCTGGAAGGTGACCGGCATATCGGCCTGCGGCGGCTTGCCGGAATGGATGTGCCAGACCGGATTTTGCAGCTGCTGCCGCGCTTCCTGCCGCGTGAAGCCGTCGAGGAATTGCTGGTAGTCGTCGACATTGCGCGGGATGACGTCGAAATAGAGCCGCTTCGCCGCCTTGGGCTCGCGATACATGAACAGCGACAGCGATTCCGGCGAGGCGTAGCGCAACCACTCGTCGATCGTCAGGCCGTTGCCCTTCGACTTCGAGATCTTCTGGCCCTTCTCGTCGAGGAAAAGTTCGTAGTTGAAACCTTCCGGCGGCGTGCCGCCGAGCGCCGAGCAGATCTTGCCCGACAGCTTCACCGAGTCGATCAGGTCCTTGCCGGCCATTTCATAGTCGACGCCGAGGGCGTACCAGCGCATCGCCCAGTCCGGCTTCCATTGCAGCTTGCAGCGGCCGCCGGTGACGGGAACCGTGACGCTCTCCTTGGTATCGGGATCTTCGTAGGAGATCGTGCCGGCCTTGGCGTCGTGCGCCGTCACCGGCACGTAGAGCACGAGGCCGGTGCGCGGGCAGATCGGCAGGAACGGCGAGTAGCTCGCCGCGCGCTCCTCGCGCAGCGACGGCAGCATGATCGCCATCACCTTCTCGATCCGCTCCAGCATGCGCAGCAGCGCGGCATCGAACCGGCCGGAGGTGTAGTACTCGGTCGAGCTCGCGAACTCGTAGTCGAAGCCGAACTGGTCGAGGAACGCGCGCAGCCGCGCATTGTTGTGCTGGCCGAAGCTCGGATGGGTGCCGAACGGATCGGGCACCTTGGTCAGCGGCTTGCCGAGATGCTGCTCCAGCAGCTCCTTGTTCGGCACGTTGTCCGGCACCTTGCGCAGGCCGTCCATGTCATCGGAGAAGGCGAGCAGGCGCGTCTTGATCTTGTCTTCGGTGAGCACGCGGAAGGCGTGGCGCACCATCGTGGTGCGCGCGACCTCGCCGAAAGTGCCGATATGCGGCAGGCCCGACGGGCCGTAGCCGGTCTCGAACAGCACCTCGTCCTTGGGATTTTTCTTCAGCCGCGCCACAATCGCTTTCGCCTGCTCGAACGGCCAGGCGTTGGATTGTTCGGCGAGCGCCCGCAGGTCGCTCGGGCTGGCAGAAGGATCAATCACGGACATTCCTCAGGTTCTCTCCAAAAAGGCCGCGAAAACTAACGCTTTCGCGGCAAAATGCAAAACGACGCTCCCTCGCCCCGCTCTTGCGGGGAGAGGGTGAAGACCACAGCGTCAGAACGGGCTGACCGAGAAATAGCGCAGCCACAGGTCGGTGAAGCGGCCTTTTTCCCAGATCCGGAACAGCGCCCAGTTCAGCGACTGCCGGAGCAGATCGTTACCCTTGCGGACGGCGATGCCGACGCCCTCGCCGAAATAGCGGCTCTCGACAAAGGGACCGCCGGCAAACGCGCAGCATTCGGCGGAATCGGTGCCGTTGATCCAGAACGCGAGCGAGATCGCATCGCCAAAGATGAAGTCGACCTCGCCGCGGCGCAGCGCCGCGCGCAGCGCGTCGTTATCCGGAAAGGAATGGATCTCGGCGTCGGTGAACATCGCCTTGAGGTAGGCCTCGTGCGAGGTACCGGCGATGACGCCGACCTTCTTGCCCTCGAGATATTCCGGGCGGATTTCCGGCATCGCGTTGTCACGGCGCGACACGAAGCGCGCCGGCGCGCGGTAATAGGGATCGGTGAAATCGACCTTGGCGCGCAGCTGCGGCGTCACGGCCATCGACGCGATGATGGCATCGCCACGGTTGGTCGCCAGGGCATCGATCAGGGTCTCGAAGCGGCGCATCTGGATGGTGCAGGTGACCTTGATCTCGTCGCAGAGCGAACGCGCCAGGTCGACGTTGAAACCGGCCGGATTGCCGTCGGGACCGGTGAAATTGAACGGCGGATAGTCGGTCTCGGTCAGGAAGCGGATCACGGTGAGGCGCGACAGGTCCGGGCGGTCCGGCCGGCGCCGCGGGTCCCAGAAACCCGGCACCGCCTGCGGCGCGGCCTCGGCGGCGGCCTTGGGCGGCAGGGTCGGGGCTGGCTGGGTTGCCGCTGGGGCCGCAGGCGCTGCCTGCGGTGCAGCCGGCGCCGGTCTGGTCGGCGGAGCCGGCGCAGGGGCCGTCTTGGCCGCCGGTGGTTGCGCTGGAGGCGTCTGCCCGATCGCAGGACCCGCCATGGCTAGCAAGGCAGCCGCGATCATGCCCGCGGCCAGGCGACGCTGGCGGGAGCGGACGGCAAAGAGCTGGGCGGACAAGTCTGGCATAACCGGCAATTTCAGGAAATCGAACGGCTTATAGCCGAATCGGCGCCTGAAGCGAGCGCCGATTGGGTTAATTCTGAACCGGAAATGGCGATCAGAGATACCGTTTGAGATCGGCCGCCGCCTCTTCCGGCGTCCGTTTCAGATTGAACGGCGCGACGAAATGACCGTCGCGGTCCATCAGATAGATCAGCGCGGTGTGGTCCATCGTGTAGTCGCCATCCTTCAGCGGCACTTTCTTGGCGTAGACACGATAGCTCGACAGCACCTTGGCGATCGCGGCGGGATCGCCGGTCAGGCCCTTGAGGTGCGGATCGAAGCTCGACAGGTAATCCTTCATCGCGGTGGCGGTGTCGCGTTCCGGATCGACCGAGACGAAATAGGCATTCACGCGATCGGCGTCCTTGCCCATGGCCTTCAGCACCTCCGAGATCTCGAACAGCGAGGTCGGGCAGATGTCCGGGCAATGGGTGAATCCGAAGAAAATCAGGGTCGGCTTGCCCTGGAGATTCTTGTCGGTGACCGTCTGGCCGGACTGGTCGGTGAGCTGGAACGACCCGCCGATCGCGGCCGGCGCGGCAACGGTGCGCAAGCCGCCGATCGCCCACAGCATGAGGAACAAGCCGACCGCCAGACTGCCCGCGAAGGCAGCGAAGATCACCAATGGGCGCGTGGTCCGGGGCATGATGCAAGAGCGTCCTTGTCAGAAGCAGGCAGAGATGCCGGCCGTGATCATTTCGAAAAACACCGCGGTCCCGTAGTGGAACCAGAGCGCGGCGGCGGCAAGCAGGGCCAATCCGCCGATAGCGGCCGCACCCCACAGGATCGCGGACGCTACCCGGCCCTGCGGAGCCGTTACGAGCTCGGATCGGGTGGAGATCGGCTGAACCATGAGGCTGAGATAAGCCCGGTTCCGGCAGGCAGCAAGCGCAATGGCGGTCGCAGGCCGTCAAATGATGGCGAGCGATTCCGGCGCCTGCTCGTCCATGGCCCCGGCGCATGCCCAGGCCAATGGCCGACGAGGGTCAAACAGAGACGCAGCCGGAGCTTAGTGCGCGGGCTTCGGCGCCGAGGCCTGCGCGTTGAGGTAGCACGGTTTGTACAGCGCCTGCAGTTGCTTGCCGCGCAGGAAGATCATGCGCCGGGTCAGGCCACCACGCTCCGAAATCCATCTGCGTACCGCCGGCGGATACATCAGGTACAGCATATGGGTGGCTTCGGGATTGGGGACCGGGCGGCCGTTGTCACCGTAATCCCAGGCTGCGTGGAAGCCGAGGCTGGCGTGCGAGGTCACACAAATCCGGTCGTGAGGAACCTTGCCGAGCACGATGGTGCAGGCCGAGGCGCACAGCCCGTCGATGATGACCGTTTCGCCCGAAGTCCTCAGGTCCTGATACCTGTCGACATAGACGCCGATCTTGCCGCCGCGATCGTCGGCGATCCTGACTACAGCTTGAGACGTCCCCATTCCCGCCAGCAGGAGAACCGCAGCGAGCAACCCCGTCATCAACTTCATTTTGGCCAGCCCCAGTCGAAACCGAATCTGTTTGGTCTGTGATGCAAGACAATCGTGAGCGTGTTGCGCGCGCGTATTTTTGTCCAGACGAGCGAAGCCGGTCAAAACAAATTCAAATTGGGTGTTGCGCGCACGCTGCAGTGGGACTGGGGAAAGGTCCCAAACTGGAACAGCGTGGCGCGCGTGCTTGGTGCTCCGCCGCCACAGGCAAGGTCCATTTGGCGTTGACCGCACGCAATGAGGCGGTCTTGAATCCCGATGGGACCGGGGGACTCAAACATGGCTGAGGATGCAGATGTGATCGTGGTTGGCGCGGGGCTTGCCGGTCTCGTCGCCGCAACCGAGATTGCCGACGCAGACAAGCGCGTCATCGTGCTCGACCAGGAAGGGGAACAGAGCATCGGCGGCCAGGCCTTCTGGTCGTTTGGCGGCCTGTTCCTGGTCGATTCGCCGGAGCAGCGCCGGCTCGGCATCAAGGATTCGGTCGACCTCGCACTGCAGGACTGGATGGGCACCGCCGGTTTCGATCGCGAGGAGGATTACTGGCCACGCAAATGGGCTGAAGCCTATGTCGCATTCGCGGCCGGAGAGAAACGCGACTGGCTGCGCGCGATGGGCCATCGCATCTTCCCGGTGGTCGGCTGGGCCGAGCGCGGCGGTTACGACGCGATGGGCCATGGCAATTCGGTGCCGCGCTTCCACGTCACCTGGGGCACCGGCCCCGGCATCGTCGAGCCGTTCGAGCGCCGCGCGCGCGAGGCCGCGAAGAGCGGACGGCTGGTGTTCAAGTTCCGCCACCGCGTCGACGCGCTCAGCGTCACCAACGGTGTGGTCGACGGCGTCAGCGGCGTGATCCTGGAACCGACCTCGGTCGAGCGCGGCAAGAGTTCCTCGCGCGAGGTCGTCGGCGATTTTTCCTTCCGCGCGCAGGCCGTGATCGTCGCGTCCGGCGGCATCGGCGGCAATCATGATCTGGTGCGGCAGAACTGGCCGAAGCGGCTCGGCGAGCCGCCCAAGTTCATGATCTCCGGCGTGCCCGAACATGTCGACGGTCGCATGATCGGCATCACCGAGGCTGCGGGCGGGCGGCTGATCAACCGCGACCGCATGTGGCACTACGTCGAAGGCATCCGGAACTGGAACCCGATCTGGCCGCGTCACGGCATCCGGATCCTGCCGGGACCGTCGTCGCTGTGGTTCGACGCGTCAGGCAAACGGCTGCCGGCGCCGCTGTTCCCGGGCTCCGACACGCTCGGGCAACTGCACTACATCATGGGCACCGGTTACGATTATTCGTGGTTCATCCTGACCCAGAGCATCATCAAGAAGGAGTTCGCGCTGTCCGGCTCCGAACAGAACCCCGACCTCACCGGCAAGAGCTGGCGCATGACGATCAAGCGCGCCACCAACAAGGGCGCGCCGGCGCCGGTGGAGGCGTTCAAGCAGCACGGCGCTGACTTCATCGTGCGCGACAATCTCGCCGATCTCATCAGTGCCATGAACAAGCTCGCGGGCAACGATCTGTTGCAACTCGACGCCATCAAGGCGCAGATCGAGGCGCGCGACCGCGAGATCACCAACCCCTACGTCAAGGATGCGCAGGTGATGAACCTGCACAATGCACGGCGCTATATCGGCGACAAATTAATCCGCACCGCGAAGCCGCACCGCATCCTCGATCCCGAGCACGGCCCGCTGATCGCGGTGAAGCTCAACATCCTCACCCGCAAGACGCTCGGCGGATTCGAGACCGATCTCGATTCGCGGGTGTTCGGCAACGATCACCAGATCATTCGCGGGCTCTACGCGGCCGGCGAAGCCGCCGGCTTCGGCGGTGGCGGCGTGCATGGCTATCGCTCGCTGGAAGGCACGTTCCTCGGCGGCTGCCTGTTCTCGGGCCGCAACGCGGGGCGCGCGGCAGCGAAGGCGGTGAACTAGGCGCGCCTTTCCCTGATGCGGTCGTTGAGGCCCGACGGCGAGAACCGGCGGGCCCCAATTTGCTGAGCCCGGATTTCTTCAGGCTGCGAATTTGTTCAGGCCGTCTTGGTGAAAAGCGTCAGGATGCCGTTGGTGAGATTGACCGCGACAACTTGTGCCGAGCTGAGGCCCTTCGCCTTCAGCGCGGATACTGCTTCTTCAGACGCGTCGATGGAACCGCGAAGGTTCCGCAGGTCGTCTTCGCTTGCCTTTGCGACGACAGCCTCGACCTTTGACCGGGCGTCGGGCTTGAGTTCCTTGATGTCCACGACCTGGATGCTCCGGATGGCGGTGGGCTGATCAGATTGAGCCTGCGGCATCGCCTTCGGTTGCGTTCCCTGCACCTGCGCCCAAGCAGGTGTTCCGAGCGAGAGCGCCGCAACGATGACGGACGCCGTAGAGATGCGGATGCGCATGACTATTCCTTGTGTTGATTACCCCCAACGTCCCGCGACAACGGGCTTTCCTTGCTTAAGGTTCCGCCGGAAATCCGCTCTCTGGACTAGTGGTTATGCGACCGTCGCCGGGGGCGGTGCCAAAATATCGAAAACAACCCCATGCAAAGGTGCCGGCGGTGGCCAGCGTTCGACCAAGCAACTTGACACGTCGGGCAACTCAGACGTATTCTTCTAATATTCCGAAATCTCGCGTCTTGCTCTAGTCTGCCTCCGCGCCGAGGAAGCGGACGCCGAACGTGTCGGCGTTGGCCTCGCCCCAATCGTAGAGTGCCTGCAGCATCGGCTTCAGCATCTCGCCGCGCTTGGTCAGGCAATAGCGCGAGGAGCCGCCGCCACGCTCCTGCCTGACAAAGCCTGAATTGCAGAGATCGCGCAGGCGTTCGGTCAACACCTTGTCGCTGAGCTGCGGGATGTCGTGGCGCAATTCGCCATAGCGCATCGGCCGGACCTTGAGCCGGCTCAGGATCACCGTCTTCCATTTGCCGCTGAGCTGATCGATCGAGAACTCGACCGGGCAACCATATTTGCGCTTGGTCTTGCGGATCATTGCAACTCTCCCGCGGCACTTTCCATCTGGTTCGTTGAGAGCCGCCATCGATCCATCTAAGCACGCTTGGCACGGGTTGGGCGAGTTCAGGGATCATTGCAAGGCATGACAGACGACAATTCCGCCCAGGGTCCAAGCGACAAGCAACAGCCGCGCAAGCGCATCGTCGTCAGACGCAGCGGACCTTACGAACCGGAGCCCGACATTCCGATCGTCGATCATGTCGGCGTGCCGATCGCAGCCGAGGCGTCGGTGCGGCTCTGCCGCTGTGGACAATCGCAGACTAAGCCGTTCTGCGACGGCAGCCACATCGCGCGCGGTTTCACCGACGCCAGGGATCCGCGGCGCGTGCCGGACAGGCTCGAGGTCTATGCGGGGCAGCAGGCCTTTGTGTTCGACAATCGCGGCACCTGCGCGCATTCCGGCTTCTGCACCAACCGGCTCGCCTCCGTGTTTCGTCTCGGCGAGCAGCCTTTCATCGCACCCAGCGGCGCGCGCTTGGACGATCTCATCAACGCGGTGCGCAGATGCCCATCGGGGGCACTCGGCATCGGCATTGGCCCCGAGCGAAACGCCAACCTGTCGGATGTCAACCGGCCGCCGCAGATCGAAGTGTCGAAGGACGGGCCCTATCGCGTCACCGGCCATGTCGAGCTGGTCGATGAGAATGGCACGACAATCGTGCAGAACGCGGGCGCGTCGCAGGAGCATGTCAGCCTGTGCCGCTGCGGCGCGTCTCTGAACAAGCCGTTTTGCAGCGGCATGCACTGGAATGTCGAATTTCGCGATCCCGTTCCCGATCCGATGCGCGAGCCGACGCTGTTCGAATGGGCCGGCGGCTATCCGGCGCTGCTCGACATGACGCGCATCTTCTACAGCCGCTACGTGCCGGAAGATCCGCTGCTCGGGCCGCTGTTCGCCGAGATGTCGCCGGACCACCCCGAACGGGTGGCGGCGTGGCTCAGCGAAGTGTTCGGCGGCCCGCGCTTCTACACCGAACGCTATGGCGGCGATCGGCGGATGGTATCGCAGCACATCGGCAAGGAGATCCGGCCGGAGCAGCGCGCATTGTGGGCGACCTACATGGTGCAGAGCGCCGACGATGCCGGCTTGCCGACCGATCCGGAATTCCGCGCCGCCTTCGTCGCCTATATCGAATGGGGCTCGCGGATCGCGGTCGAGAATTCCGGTGTCGGCGCAACACCGCCGCGGAACATGCCGGTGCCGCGATGGTGGTGGGTCTGCAACGCAACGCCGGCCGCACGGCCGTCCGCAACCGCGAGCGATGCGCAGGCCGCGAACGAGATCAGCGTGGCACTCCCTGGTCCCGACGAGGCCGTGCAGTTCGAACAGCACATCCGGCCGCTGTTCCGGCCGATGGATCGCAGTTCGATGCTGTTCGCCTTCGATCTCTGGAAGGAGGAGGATGTCGCCAGACACGGTCAGCAAATCCTGGCACGGCTCGAGGCCGGGACCATGCCCTGCGACGGCGCCTGGCCGGCCGAGCGAGTGGCGCTGTTCGCGCGCTGGGCGAACGCGCTGAAGACAGTAACCTAGCAGGCTGTTGAAAAAGGTACTCGCCGCCAACCGGCGAGCGTGATTCATTGGCTCCGACGAGATTCGGAGACGGGGCGTGCGCGGTGGCGATAATCGAACGGGCGAGTTGTTCAGCTACGTCGA